>Ga0209382_10000027_pt1 | contig 179290 bp, 170 predicted proteins | sample SoiMetdeltSBSDD5_FD_187599 | JGI IMG/M metagenome (GOLD analysis project Ga0209382, IMG submission 187599) | Bulk soil microbial communities from a Populus tree surrounding site in Tennessee, USA - Soil MetaG P. deltoides SBSDD5 (SPAdes) (version 2) | ecosystem: Environmental > Terrestrial >...
CCGGCTCGGGCGCAGGCCGCGAGTTCATTGCTCTCAGTTGCGACGGCGGGACTGCAGCGAGCTCGCTGGCTTTGACGGTTTCGATCTCGCCGGTGCCGCGATGCTTGATGGTGACCACTCCGCTTTGCGGATCGGTCGCAACGACTTCGAGCTCCGGATTGCGCTCGAGCGCTGCGCGCGCCCAGGAGAGCTCGGCATTCGCCGGCGCTGGCGCGGTTGCAGCCGCGGATTCTGATTTCGGCGCGGCGCCGCGGTTACAGGCGGCGAGCGCGAGAGCGGCAGCGATGACGAGGCCAACGCTGGGTGAAACGAGGCGCGTGAGCTGAGTGGACATAATTCACTCCACCGATCGACGTGCCTCTATCCTCACTCCCCCACGCGCACGAGTCCATCGTTATCTTCGGGACGAGATCTGCGGTCGCGTTACGCCGGCAGTTTTTTCAACAGCTCCGCTTCGCGCTCCGGCGTGAGACCCGCGCGCAGCTTCTGCTTCTGTTCCGCTGGTCGCTGCTCGTGCCACGCGAGCAGATCGCGCACCGTGGTTTCGACGCTGCGGAATCGCAGGCCCCTGGCGACTGCGCGCGCCGAGCTCACCAGCGACGCGCCGGCGAATTCGCCGGTCGGCGGCGACCAGGTCGTGAGCTCGCCGCTGTCGAGGAGCTTGTTCTCTTCGAGGAACTTCAGCGACGCCCAGTGGAATTTCGTGTTGGCCTTCGTGACGCGCTTGCTGGTCTCGAGCAGATCACCCATCGTGACCGCGCCCGGCGGGTTGCACAGGTTGAAGCGCCCGGGGATGCGTTGCTCGACGCACAGGCGTGCGAAATCCGCGAGATCGCGCACGTCGATGAACTGCATCGGATCTGCAGGCGTCCCCGGCACGAACATCTCGCCGCCGCGCGCGACGCGCCACGGCCAGTAGGTGAAGCGATCGGTGTGGTCGCCCGGGCCGACGATGTAGGTCGGGCGGATGATGGCCTGTCGCGCGCCGAACGTCTGCTCGACGATCTTCTCGCACGCGGCCTTGAGCCCGCCGTAGTTCTTGTCCGTGATCTCTTTCGCGTCCGGATCGTCGAGCGTCGCGAGCTTGTAGTCCTCGTCGATGCCGGGCGGCGTCAGGTCGGCATACGCGGAGATGCTGGAAACATAGATGTAATGCTGCACGTGGTCCTTCAGCACGTCGGTGCTGGCCTGAACCTGGCGCGGGAAGTATCCGGAGTCGTCGACGACGACGTCCCACTCGCGGCCCTTCAGCACGTGGTGCGCGCCGGCGACGTTGCGATCGCCGATGAGCGTCTCGACGTCCGGGAACAGTCCGGGATTGCGCTTGCCGCGGTTGAACAGAGTCAGTTTGTGACCGCCGGCACTCAGCTCGCGCACGAAGTGCGGGCCGATGAAGCCGGTGCCGCCGAAGATCAGCACCTTCAGCGGCTTCGCCGCGGCGCCTTGCGCGCTGGCGCCTTCGTGCAGCAACAGCCCAGCGGCGGCCGCCGTTCCCATTTTCATCAGTTCTCGTCGGTTCATGGCGGCGACCTCATTGGGCGGTGGGTGCGGTGGGAGCAGCGGCTGCGTCGCTCGGGCCGGGCTTCACGTACTGCCCGAGCCACTGGCGCTTGGTCTCGTACCAGAACAGCGAGTTCTGCGGCTTCAACACCCAGTGATTCTCGTCCGGGAAATACACGAACTTGCTCGGCACGCCGCGGTTCTGCAGCGTGTTGAACAGCTCGATACCGTTGTTGACCGGCACGCGGCGGTCGAGCTGGCCATGAATCACCAGCGTCGGCGTGTTGAAGCTTCCCGCGCTCAGGTGCGGCGAATTGCGGTTGAAGCGTTCCAGGTCTTCCCAGAATTCGCCGTAGCGCTTCTTCTGCGCGCCGCCGTCGCTCGCGTATTGCGCGTAGCTGTCGTACACGGCCGCGTGCGCGACCAGCGTCTTGAACGGATGCGGCCGGCCGAGCAGCGTGGCGGCGAGATAGCCGCCGAAGCTGCCACCGCCCGCGGCCATGCGATCCGCATCGATCCACGGCTGCGCGCGAAACCACTCGGTCGCCTTGATCGTGTCCTGGTACGGCAACTCGGCCCACTCTTTCGTGATCGAGTCGGCCCACGCCTGGCCGAAGCCGCTCGAGCCGTGGAAGTTGTGCCAGGCCGTGACATAGCCCCAATTCGCGAACACCTGCGCGTTCCAGCGCCACTGCATGCCGTCGGTGACGCCATTGTGCGGGCCCCCGTGCAGCAGCATGTACAGCGGCCACTTCTTGTCGGGCGTGAAGTTCGGCGGATATACGATCCACATCTGCACGTCGTCGCCGTTCGCGCCCTTGTACACGACGCTCTCGACGCGACCCTGCGTGAGCTCGGCGAGCGCCGCGTCGTTGAAGTCCGAGAGCTTGGTGGCAGCGCCGGTGCGCGCAATGATGCTGACCAGCGTCGGTGGCTCGGTGAAGCTCTGGCGCAGGCCGACGATGACCGGCCCGCTGCCGGCGACAGCTAGCGAGGTGAAGCTGTGCTCGCGCGTGATCGCGCGCGGCGCGCCGCCGGACACGTCGAAGCGGTAAATGCGCCGCGAGCCGGCGTCGTCGATGGAGCCGAACAGCGCGTCCGAGTCGGGTGACCACACCAGGCCTTCCACCGAGCGATCCCAGTCCTCGGTCAGGTTGCGGATCTTGCCGGCGCGCCGCTCGAACAGCATCAGGCGCGTGCGGTCCGCGTAGAAGCCCTGGACCTGCTGGTGCTCGAACGCCAGCAGGCGGCCGTCCGGGCTGTATTTCGGGCCATTGTCGGCCGCCGGATTGTCCGTGGTGATGTCACGCGGCGCGGAGCTGCGGTCCACCGGCATGACAAAGATGTCGAAGTTCGGCTGGATGCCGCTGTGGTCGATGTCCGAGGCGAAGGCGATCTCCAGGCCGTCCGGCGCGATGTCATAGGAATTCGCATCGGGCTCGGCGATCTCGAGCGAGACGCCGGTGCCGAGTGTGAGCGCCTGCGGCTCGCCGCCGTCGATGCCGATCGCGTACACGTGTGTCTCGCGATGGTCGAGGAAGTGGTCCCAGTAGCTGACCGGCGCCTTGTCCCACACCTGCGCGCTCATCTTCGGCTCGGCGCGCTCCTTCATACGCTGTTCCATCTCCGCCCAGCTCTTGAGGTCCGGCCACACCTGCGACAGGAACGCGATGCGCTTGGAGTCCGGGAACCACTTCGGCGCGAGCACGCCGGTAGGTACGTTGGTGACGCGGCGCGCCTCGCCGCCGTTCACGGGAATGACGTAGAGCTGCGGCTGCTTGTCCTCGCCGCGCTTGGAGACGAATGCGATCAGCTCACCGTCCGGGCTCCACGCCGGTGCGGAGTCGCTGCCCGCGTCGCTCGTGAGCTGGCGTGCCTTGCCCGGCTTGGTCGGCACGAGCCACAGGTCGGCGTCGCCCTTGTTCTTCTCGACGTCGTAGTGGGTGACGGGCACGACCGCCAGGCGTCCGTCGGGAGAAATCGCCGGATCGGCCAGCCGTTTCAGCTGCCACATCGCCTCGGCGGTGTAGGGTTGCGCGGCTCGCGCCGCCGGAGCGAGTGTTGCGCTCGCTGCAACTGCGAACATGACCATAGCCGCAACGTGCAGCCGTGGTTTCTGCTTATGACACGTGCTGATCATGGGCCAGCCCCTGACACTTCTTCGTTTGCGAGGATCGCGGTAGTGTAAACGAGCGCAGCCGATCCGCTGTGCAAGCTGAGAAGTGCATCTATCTCTTCGCGAACCGCGCTCCGTAAACTGGCTGGACTATTAATAAGGGGCCCTCGAAGTGATCCAGGCCAAGCACCGCAACCGTTTGCCTCTGCCGCAGCCCGCCGTCGTCCATGTCCGCCGCTCGTACGCCGAGAGTCGTTTCGGCCAGATTCACCTGTGGACAGCCTATCCGTCGGGCGGCGGCTTCGATGAGCGCGTGCCGGTCGTCTGCCTGCACCACGCCGGCGGCTCGGGGCGCGTCTTCGCGCCGATGCTCCGCGAGCTGGGCCACGACCGCAGTATTTATGCGCCGGACCTGCCGGGGCATGGCTCGTCCGATTCCGCGGGCGCCAAGACCTCGGTCGCCGACTTTGCCGGCGCCATCGGTGACTTCCTGGACAGCCTGAGACTGCGCGGGGTGGATGTGTTCGGCTATCAGCTCGGCGCGCTGGTCGCGGCGGAGCTGGCAATCGCCCGGCCGCAGCAGGTGCGGCGCGTGATGCTGTGGGGCGCTCCCAATTACTCGCCGCAAGAGCGCGCGAGCCTGCTGCAGACTACGACCACGCCGGGGACGCGCGAAGACGGCAGCGACGTCTCGGAAGAATGGCAACGTGTGCTTCAGCGGCGCGGGCCGAACGCCCCGGCCGGAGCTCTCGCCGAGGACTTCGGTGATCGCCTGCGCGCCGGCTCCAGCGGAACGCGCGCACTGACGGCAGCAATCGATTATCCGACCGCCGAGCGTCTGCCGCTGGTGAAGCAGCCTGCGCTGGTTCTGCGTCCGCGCGACGAGTTCTGGGACCAGGCGCCGCGGGTACGCGCAGCGTTGCCGAACGGCTCGATGCTTGACGTCGCCGACTACGGTCAGGGATTCCTGAGCGCGGCGCCGCAGCGGTTCGCCTCGATCGCGCGCGAGTTCCTGGACCGATAGCTCACACCATCCGCTCCCAGCTCCAGGCGCAGGCGAGTCCGGCGATCACGGACGTGGTCGCCCAGCGCAGAGCGACCGCGCCGATCGTCGCGACCGGCAGGCCGCGCGACAGCGCGACGCCGGCGACACTCGGCACTGCGAACGAGAGCCAGCACAGGGTGCCGAACGACAGGCCGCGCACCCACCAGGGCACCTCGACGACCGCCGCGAGTCCCCAGCTCAGCCAGAACAACAGCGCAAAGCCGCAGCCGTAAAGCATGTGGAGCAGCGCTTCGGACAGCTGCAGCTGCGAGGTCACTGCTCCCTGGCGCGCTGCCGTGCGCGCCGACGCCAGGATCGAATGCAGCAGCACGCTCACCAGCCCGCTCAGGCTGCCGGTCAGCATGAGATAGGTCAGATCCATGTCAGCGAAGTGCGAACTGCAGACCCTGCACGAGTTTTTCGATGTCGTCGTGCGTGGTGAAGATGTGCGGCGACACGCGCAAGGCTCCGTCCGCGCCGTTCGGCCAGCGGACCGCACGGACATGAACGCGATGAGTGCGCTCGACCGCGGCGGCGAGCTCGGTTGCCCGCTTGCCGGGCACTCGGAACGTGAGGATTCCCGCCCACAATCCCGGCCGCGCGGGAGTCAGCATCTCCAGGCCAGTCAGCTGCTGTAGCCGCAAGCGCGCGTAGATCGCGAGCTCGCGGACACGGGCTTCGATCTTGCTGCGGCCGACCGTTTGCTGGAATTCGAGCGCGGCTTCGACGCCGCGCAGGGCCGGCCATGCGTACGGCACGATGTTGCCAAGCTTGTGCAGGGCTGCCGGAACATCGCTGTTGCCTTCCGCGTCCGTCGGCGTGAATACCGGCGGCACGCTGTCGAGGCCGCGGGGCTCGAGCGGCCAGAGCCGGTCCAGCACTTCGCGCCGCACGTACAGCACTCCGGTGCCATGACTGCCGCTGAGCCACTTGTGGCAGCACGTCGCGTACACGTCGCAGCCGAGATCGCGCACCGCGAAGTCGACCATGCCGAGCGCCTGGGCGCCATCGACCACGCTGAGGATGCTGCGCTGACGCGCAAACGCACACAGCTCACGCACAGGCAGTGCCGCACCGTCGTCGTACTGCACGTGGGAGAACGCTAGCACCTTGGTGCGCTCGGTCACCGCGCCGGCAAACAGCCCGAGCGGCTGCTCCGGTCCGGACAGCGGCGTCGGCAGCTCGATCTGCTTCACGACCAGATCGCGTCGGCGCGCCAGCACGAGCCACGGGCTCAACGCCGCGGGATGCTCGCGCGTGGTCGTAATGATCTCGTCGCCTGGCGCAAGATCGAGGCCGGCAATCGCCAGACCGAGCGCTTCGCCCGCGCCGCGCGTGAACTGCACTTCATCCGGCTCGCAGCCGAGGAACGCCGCGAAGCGCGTCGCCAGGCGGTTCGTCTCGTCGGTCCAGCGTGCGGCAGCGTTGGCGAGGCCGATGCTCTGGACCTCGCGCGCCCGGTACTCCGCGGCCATCGCCGCACGCAACGTCGGTCCGCCGCTGGCCACGTCCAGATATGCGAGCTGGGTGTCGAGCATCGGTTGCGTGCGCACCCATTGCCAGAGCTCGCGGTTCGAGGTCGGCATGGTCGGCACGGGCGTTACGGTCTGGCCGGCAGCGGTCGAAAGCGCAGTGGTCGCAGCGAGACCCGCGCCGGCAGCCAGCAGATCGCGACGGGTCAGCGAAGAGTTCGTGTTGGTCATTGACCGTGCATGTTACCGTACAGCGTCTCTCCGATGGCTGTCGCTGCTGCATGTCACACGAGTATCTCGAACGCATTCTCAAGGCGCGCGTGTATGACGTCGCGATCCAGTCGCCGCTCGAAGACGCGCCGCGGCTGAGCCGCCGCCTCGGCAATGCCGTGCTGTTCAAACGCGAGGACCTGCAGCCGGTGTTCTCGTTCAAGGTGCGCGGCGCGTACAACAAGATCGCGCATCTCTCGGAGACCATCGCCCGGCGCGGCGTGATCTGCGCCTCGGCCGGGAACCACGCGCAAGGCGTGGCGCTCGCCGCCCGGCGGCGCGGCATTCCGGCGACGATCGTGATGCCGCAGACCACGCCGCGCATCAAGGTGCAGTCGGTCATCGACCTCGGCGGCGAAGTGGTCCTGCACGGCGACGAGTACGACCAGGCGTACGAGCACGCGCTGGAGATCGCGCGCGAGCGGCAGCTCACGTTCATCCATCCGTTCGACGATCCCGACGTGATCGCCGGGCAGGGCACGATCGGCATGGAGATCCTGCGGCAGCACGCCGGGGAGACGCTCGACGCGATCTTCGTCGCGGTCGGCGGCGGCGGCCTGATCGCCGGGATCGGCGCCTACGTGAAGTACTTGTTTCCGAAGATCCGCGTGATCGGCGTCGAGCCGGAGGACGCGGACGCGATGTATCGCTCCTTGCAGGCGCGCAAGCGCGTCACGCTGGAGCGCGTCGGCATCTTTGCCGACGGCGTGGCGGTGCGTCGCGTCGGCGAGGAGCCGTTTCGGCTGGCGCAGCAATACGTCGACGAGGTCATCACCGTGACGACGGACGAGATCTGCGCTGCGATCCAGGACATCTTCGAGGACAACCGCTCGATCGTCGAACCGGCCGGCGCGCTGCCGGTGGCGGGCATCAAGCGCTACGTTGCGCGCGAGCAGTGCCGCGACCGCAGGTTCGTCGCGATCAACTGCGGCGCCAACATGAACTTCGATCGCCTGCGACACGTCGCCGAGCGCGCCGACATCGGCGGCCAGCGCGAAGCGCTGGTGGCGGTGACGATCCCGGAGCGCAAGGGTAGCTTCCTGACCTTCTGCGAGATGCTCGGCAAACGCAACGTCACCGAGTTCAACTATCGATACCACGACGACGCGGCGGCGCAGCTGTTCGTGGGTCTGGGACTGGCTGAAGGCCGCAAACAGAAGGACGCGCTGCTCGCCTCGCTGCGCGAGGCCGGCTATCCGGTGGTCGACATGAGCGACAACGAGATGGCGAAGCTGCACGTGCGCTACATGGTGGGCGGTCATGGCCGCGGTATCGCGCACGAGCGGCTGTTCCGCTTCGAATTCCCGGAGCGCCCGGGGGCGCTGCTGAAATTCCTGAACGCGATCGGCACACAGTGGAACATCACGCTGTTCCACTACCGCAATCACGGCTCGGACCACGGCCGCGTGCTGGCGGGGGTGCAGGTGCCGCCGCAGGAAAGCGTCGACTTCGATCTGCACCTGCGCGAGTTGAAGTATGCGTACGTCGAGGAGACCGACAATCCCGCATACCGAATGTTCTTGTAGGTCGGGCTTTAGCCCGACCTGCACGTCAGCGCCCCGACGCGTCCAGCTGCGCTATCGCGTCACGCGTGCGCACCGTGATCACTGCGTTCTCCCCCTGCGCCTGCATCAGTATCGGGTAACTCTCGCGCAGTAACTCCGCCGCTTCATCCGTGCGCCGCTGTGCCATCAGCACGCGCCCCAGCGAGCTGTTCGCTGACGCCACCTGCGGACTGTCCGCAGCGAAGGACTTCGCCGCGATCTCCTTCGCGCGTCGCAATGTCTGCTCCGCTTCCGCGAGTCGATTCTGCTCGAGCAGACAACGCCCGAGCCCTGACAGCGCCGAAGCCACGTATGGATGATCCGCCGGCAGCGTTTCCGCATAGATGTCCAGCGCCGCGCGGAAGTCCTTCTGCGCCTGCGCCTGCTCCTGCGTGTCGAGGCGCACCATCCCGAGGTTGACGAGATCGTGAGCAACGAATGCGTGCCGCGGCCCGCGCGCCTGCCTGTCCAGCTCGACCACTCGGCTCAGAACTTCCTCGGCGCGCGCGAGCTCGCCGCGACGATGCAGGAAGCGGCCGAAGTTCGCGGCGGCGTCGATCGTCTGCGGATGATGCTCGCCGAGCACGCGCTTCAGGATCTGCATCGATTCCTGGTACAGCGGCGCGGCTTCGTCGAGCTTGCCCTGCTCGTGCAGCGCGACCGCGAGATTCTGCAGATGCATGCCGATCTGCGGGTGATCGTTGCCGAGCGCCTGGCGATCAATGTCGAGCGCAGCGCGATACAACTGCGCAGCGCGATCTTGCTGGCCGCGATACGAGTACAGGCCGGCCAGCTCGTTCATGACGGAGGTGGCGTCGGTCGTGCGTTCCTTGCCGTGACTGCGGTACAGCGCCAGGCTCTGGTCGTACAGCTGTTCCGCCTTTTCGGAATCGCCGCGCAGTTGTGCGAGCTTCGCCTGCGCCGTGAGCGTGGGGGCGATCTCCAACGAGTCCGGGCCGAGCAGTTGCCGCTGCATGTCCAGTGCAGCCGTGAGGCGTGCCTCGCATTGCGAGAGGTCGCCCCGATCGCACAAAGCATCACCGAGCTCGCGCAGTGCTTCTGCAACGGCGGGATGCCGCGGGCCATGAATCTTGATGCGCGACTGCAACCCCTGCTCGAGCAGCGTGACGGAATCCGAATACAGCCCGAGGCTCTGATACACGGTGCCGATCGTGCCGAGCAACGTCGCGCGCGTCTCCGGCTGGTCCGCAAGCCCGAGGCTGACGCGTCGCGCGCCGATATCGAGCAGCTCGCGCGCGGTGACCTGATTGCCGCGGCTGCGCGATGGATCGGAGAGCTCGAACAGCTCGACCAGGAACGACGAGACTTGCTCCGCGCGACTGCGTTCGGCCGTTGCGACGTCGCGCTCGAATGCGATGCGTTGCGCCTGCACGAACGTGATCGTTGCGAAGGCGGCGAGCGTAATGATCGCCGCGGTCGAGGCGGCGACGGCAAGTTTGTGCCGGCCGACGAACTTGCGCGTGCGATACAGCCACGTGTCCTTCGAGGCGAGCACCGGCTTGCCGTCGAGATGGTGCTCCAGGTCCGCCGCGAGCTGCTCGGCCGAGCTGTAGCGCCGCTCCGGATCCTTGCGCATCGCCATGCCGATGATGTTGTCGACGTCGCCGCGCAGGTACTTCTGCAGGCGCGCCGGCGTCGTCGAGCGGCACGCGACGATATCGGCCAGCAGTTCCGGCGATTCGCGCGCAGTGCGTGTGACCGTGTCGCTCGGCGTTGGCGCTTCCTGCTCGCAGATGATGCGTTCCATGTCCAGCAGGCTCGCGCCGACCAGCTGAAACGGCCGGCGCCCGCACAACAACTCGTACAGCAGCACGCCGAGCACGTAGATATCACTCGAAGTGGTGATCACGTCGCCGCGCACTTGCTCCGGGCTCGCATGCGCCGGCGTCATCACGCGGTACTCGGCATGAGTCACGGTGAGCGTCTGCGCCGCGTGTCGCGTGTCGAGCAGCTTGGCGATGCCGAAGTCCAGCAGCTTCGGCACGCCCTGCGGCGTGATCAGGATGTTGTTCGGCTTCAGGTCGCGATGAACGATCAGGTTCTGATGCGCGTATTGCACGGCCGAGCAGACGATGCGCACCAGCGCGACCCGCTCTTCCGGCGCGAGGCGCCGTCGATCGCAATACGCGTCGATCGGCTCGCCGTCGATGTATTCCATGACGAGATAGGGCGTGCCGTCCGGCGCGCGGCCGCCGTCGAGCAGCCGCGCGATGTTCGGATGCTGCAGCGTCGCCAGGATCTGCCGCTCAGTGCGCAGCCGGCCCTGCACCTGGCGCGAGAACACGCCGCTGCGCACCAGCTTGATCGCGACCTGCTGCTGATACTCCTCGTCGGCGCGCTCGGCCAGATACACATCGCCCATTCCGCCGCTGCCGAGCTTGCGCACCATGCGATACGGGCCGAGGCGCTGGCCTTCCAGCGAGCCGCCCGGATCGTGCGAGTCGCTCTCGCCGGCGGCGACCTCGTCCCAGAATCCGGATTGCGAAGCATCCTCGCCGAGGGCGAGCAGCACCTGCGACAGCAGCGTTTCATCCGAGCCGCACGCGCGACGCACGAACTCGGAGCGCTCGCGCGGACCGAGGGCCCGGGCGCGCTCGATGATCGTCGCGACGGCGTCGGGGGCGTGGCTCATGGGCGGCAATCATGCATCAGCGGCCGGCCCGCGTGTAATAATGAAACGGGCGCGCAGGCGCAGAAAGCGCCACGTGCCACGAGCGATCATCACCGATGTGGGGACTGACCCGGAGGCGATTCATGGCAATGAAGAAGAGGAAGGCTGGCAAGAAGAAGGCGGCGAAGAAGGGCGGCCGCAAGAAGACCGCGAAGAAGCGCTCGCGTCGCGCCGGTGCGCGCGTAGTGCGCCTGCCGCAGTAGCTCACAGCACGATGTGCTACCGAGGCCGCCGCACGCGGCAGAGCGAGACTCTCGTGCTGCGCGGCCTCGAGTTTCAACTGTACCGATGGCCGGGCGAGGATCCTCGTCCCGTCGTGCTCGTGCATGGCTGGGGCGACACCAGCGAGACCTGGCAGTTCGTCATCGACCAGCTGCCGCCGACGCGTAGCTGGATCGCGATGGACATGCGCGGCTTCGGCCGCACGCAGCGGCCGGACGACGGCTACTGGTTTCCGGACTACCTGGCTGATCTCGACGCGCTGCTCGACCATCTGTCGCCGCAAGCGCCGCTCGATCTGGTGGGACACAGCATGGGCGGCAACGTCGTCATGCTGTACGCAGGCGCACGGCCGCAACGGGTACGAAGAGTCGTCAGCCTCGAGGCTTTCGGCTTGCCGCGCACGAATGCAGAGCAGGCACCGGCGCGCTACGCGGAGTGGCTCGACGAGGTGAAGCACGGCAGCCAGTTCGCGGCCTATGAGACCTACGAGCAGTTCATGCGCGTGCTGGCGCGACGCAATCCGCGCACTCCGCCCGATCGTCTCGAATTCGTAGCGCGCTCCTGGGCGCGCGAAAGCGCAGACGGCCGCGTCGAGCTGTGGGCGGATCCGCGGCACAAGCGCGTCAATCCCGTGCTGTATCAGCGCGACCAGGCCGAAGCGTGCTGGCGCGCCATCGTCGCGCCGCTGTTGCTGGTGTTCGCCGAGGAGTCCGAGCTGACGCGGCGCATGGGTGACGAGATCGCTGAGGAGCGCCTGCGCGCCTTGTTCGCGAACGTGACGACCGCGACGATCCGCGGCGCGGGACACATGATTCACCACGAGCGCCCCGACGAGACCGCCACGCTGCTCGACGCCTTCCTGGGCAGTCCGTAAAACCTGCACGGCTGCCGAATCTCGCCAATTCCAAAGTATCGTTACGCAATCGACTCGGGAAGCGTCGGGAACCCGATGAATGGTCGCGCGTTTCAGGTTCGAAAGGGGCAGGAGCGCGGAGGCCGCAGCGGCTTCCGGTCGACTGGTACTTGAGGCGCGTTGGAGGTTTTTATGCTCTCGTGGGCATTGACGTTTTTCATCGTGGCGATCATCGCTGCGGTGCTCGGGTTCACCACCATTGCAGGCGCGGCAGCGGGAATCGCGAAGATCCTGTTCTTCATCTTCCTGGTGCTGACGCTGGTCGCTCTCGTGGCGGGCGCATTGCGCGGCCGGCCACCTGTGTGAAGCGCGCGGAAGCGCTCCTGCGACACGCCTGATGCGAGCGGGGTCCACGGATGTGGGCCCCGCTCCTTTTTTGTCTTTATGGAGTCGCGTCCGGCTAGGTGAACAGCAGCGCCTGGCTCACGGCCACGCGCACTGTTTCAGGCACGAACGGCTTCGTCACCAGGAACGTCGGCTCCGGCCGCTCACCGGTCAGCAGGCGCTCCGGATAGGCCGTGATGAACACGATCGGCACCTGGACCTCGCTCAGGATCTGGCGCACGGCGTCGATGCCGGAGCTGCCGTCGGCGAGCTTGATGTCGGCGAGCACGAGGCCGGGCTCCGTCTTGCGCGCCGCGCGGACTGCTTCGTCGCGCGTGGTCGCGATCGCTGCGACCGTGTGACCCATCTCGCGCACGATGCTTTGCAGGTCGAGCGAAATGATCGGCTCGTCCTCGATGATCAGCACCTTGGTGCTCGGCTGGTCGGAGATCTCGCGCACGGCCTGCGCGACCATCTGCTTCACTTCCTCTTCGCTCACCGCGAGGATGCGGGCCGTGTCGCCGACGTTGAAGCCTTCCATCGCGGTCAGCAGCAGCGCCTGGCGGCGCGCGGGAGTCAATTCGCCGAGCTTCTTCTCGACGCCTGCCGGAGGGGGTTGCTGCCGCGAGCCGGCCACGGAGCGCTGGTCGACGTTGGCGCTGCCCCACAGCTTGTGGAACAGGCGGTAAAGCGCGACCCGCGGCGTCGTATCGCTGCCGATCACCGAGGGGTCGGCGACGATCGTCTCCAGGCAGGCCCGCACATAGGCATCGCCGCTCTTCTGGGTCCCGCACAAGGCCCGGGCATAGCGGCGCAAATACGGCAGATGTTCGGCAATAGCGTGAGCCAGAGCCATGGGGCACTCCTTCCGATTCTTTATGGGCGCAGCGTTGCGCGCGCCGATAATGGCCGTTGTAGTATGTGCGAGAGGGGAGAAAGGTTCCTTCCGACTTGGAACTTTTTCAATCGTGGGGCGTTCGGCCTCGACATGCGAATTCCATGCGTCGCGCGGCGCGGCGCTCCGGTTCGAGCCCATCCATGGTCATGAGCGAGAAAATCAAGCCAGGCGAACCGCCTGAAACGGCGGCTGCGAATACCGGCGAGCAAGTCCCCGACTGGCTCACCAGCCGGCTGCGCCGCATGTTCAGCGACGTCATGGACGAGCCGGTGCCCGACGAGTTCAAGGCGCTGCTGAAGCAACTGGAAGACAAGGAGCGCGGCTCCTGATGGGGCTGTGTGCCGGTCTTCTGCCATCCCTCCCGGCGGGTTCATGACAGCAGGTCAAGATAAATTCCTGGAACAGGTTACGGCGTTGCTGCCGGCGTTGCGTGCCTTCGGGCGCTCGCTGTGCGGCGACCCGGCGCGCGCCGACGATCTCGTCCAGGACACTGTCCTCAAAGCCTGGACGAATCGCGAGCAGTTCCAGTCGGGCAGCAATCTGAAGGCCTGGCTGTTTACGATCCTGCGCAACTGCTATTACTCGGAGCTGCGGCATCGCAAGTTCGAGATCGAGGATCCGGACGGCGTGTGCGCGGGGCAGGTGGCGATCGCCCCGGATCACGATGCGAAGCTGCACCTGCGCGACCTGAGCCGGGCGCTGCAGCAGCTGCCGGTCGACCAGCGCGAAGCGTTGATCCTCGTGTGCGCCACCGGCCTGTCGTATGAAGAGGCGGCGGATGTCTGCCAGGTCGCGGTCGGCACCATCAAGAGCCGCATCGCGCGCGCGCGCGACCGGCTCGTCGAATTGCTCGGCGACGATGCCGCACTCGTCACCGGGCCCCCGGTCGGAGCCCTGGCCGACAACGAGGGCGCGACGGACCCGCGCTCGGGCGGGCTCTAAAGAACCGATCGGCGGATCACGCTGCTGCGGGGTCCCTTGAAGACGCTCAAGACCGCACTGGCACCGCGCACTTGGTTCGGCAGGAATGCCGGGCTGCGCCCGCGGCTGGTGCTCATCGTCGGAATTGCGATGCTCGCGCCGGGCGCGCTGGCAGTGCTGCAAGCGATCTCCAGCTACGGCAGCAGCATGCGCATCATCGAGCAGAACCTCGCGCAGGCGGCGCAGCTCGCCGCGAGCGAAGAGGTCAACGTCATCGCGGCTTCGCGCGAAATCCTCACGAGTCTCGCTGCCCAACCCGACGTGCGCGCCGGCACTGGCCTCGCATGCCGCCGCGCTCTGCAGCGTGCCATTGGCGGGCTGGATCAATACGAGGGCGCGCTGGTCGTGAACGCGGAAGGCGTCGTCACTTGTGCATCGGGGCCGATGCCGCAGGTGGTGAGGGTCGAGGATCGCGTCTGGTTCCGCGACATCATGGCGGGCGACGGCTTCGTCGTGAGCGATCTGATCGTCAGCCGTTGGCTCGGCAGCTGGGGGATCGTCACTGCCGTGCCGCTCGTCGATGACCAGGGTCTGATCCAGGGCTCGGTCTCGTTGTTCATCGGGCTCGATTGGCTGGCGCAGCGCTATCAGCGCGGCGCGCGTACCGAAGACGGCGCTGCGTTCGCGCTGCTCGACAGCCGCGGCGAGATCATCACGCGCGACGCGAGCCGCTCGCCAGCGAAGTCGCCGCTGCCGCGCAACAGCCTCATCCACGAGCAACTGCGCGAGCAGTTGCCGACAGGCCAGACGCGGACATTCCGTTCGCGCGGCCACGACGGCATCTGGCGCCTGTACGCGGTCAGTCCGCTGCTCGGCGGCAGGATCTTCGTGATCCGCGGCACGCCGGTGCTGACGGCCATCGGTCCGCTGGCGCTGCAGGTTGCGTGGGGCGTGCTCACGCCGCTGCTGATGTGGGCGCTGGCGATCGCGGTCGTGTGGTTCGGCATCGAGCATCTCGTGGTGCGCTGGATCAGCTACCTCGAGCGCATCACCTCGGCGTACGCGGCAGGCCGGCACAACGTGCGGCCGGAGCGCGTGAGTGCCGCGCCGGCCGAGATTCGCAGCCTCGGCGAGACGTTCTCGCGCATGGCGGATCTGATCTCGGCGCGCGAATCCGAGCTGCGCGAGTCGCTGGCGCAGAAGGAAGTGCTGGTGCGCGAGATCCATCACCGCGTGAAGAACAACCTGCAGCTGGTAATGAGCCTGCTCAATCTTCACGCGCGGCGCATTCGCGACCCGCGCGCCGAGCTGGCGTTCGCCGAGGCGCGCAGTCGCATCAACGCGCTGGCGACTCTGCATCGGCGCTTGTACGAATCCGAGAGCCTGCAGGAGATCGACCTGAAGTGGTTCCTCGAGGATCTGTGCGCCGAGCTGCGCCGCGGCGGCCTGTCGCGCGGCCGGCAAGTCGAGCTGATGGCGAATTCGCCGAGCGAGGTGATCGGACCGGAGATCGCGGTGCCGCTCGGCCTGCTCGTGACCGAGGCGATCACCAACGCGTACAAGCATGCGTTCAACGAGCGCAGCGGCGGTCACATATATGTGGAGGTGCAGCGGCTGTCGGACGCGATGCTGGAGCTGGCTGTGCGCGACGATGGCTCGGGCTTCGACTCCGCGTCCGGTGAGGACAGCACGGGACTCGGCCGCTCGCTGATCGAGGCGTTCGTGCGGCAGTTGCGCGGCGAGCTCGAGATCAGCGGCGATGCCGGCACGTCGTTGGTCGTGCGCTTTCCAGCGCCGGCCAAGCATCCGGGCGAGGGTACGGCGCCCGCGCCAGGAGCCGTCGCGCCGGTCGGGCATGAGTCGCAGGCTGTTGCCGCGCCGCTGCCAAAAACGGAGTCCGGCTGACGCTGCGGACTGGCAAACTGGGGTTATATCCAGTAGCATCCGCTGATGACGTCCCCCACGCGACCGTCGATTCGCACCGGGCGCGGCGCGGTCTCCAATCCGGCCGGGCGCTTCGAGTCGACGCGGGCCGAGGCCGTCGACGACGGCTGGGGGAGTCTCGACGAGGAACTGCCGCCGCTCGCGACGATCGTGCAGCCCGAGCCGGCGCGCTCGATCATCTCGCGCAACGATTCGCCGGACATCTCGTTCGATCAGTCGATCAACCCGTATCGCGGCTGCGAGCATGGCTGTGTCTACTGCTACGCTCGTCCCTCGCACGCCTATCTCAACCTCTCACCCGGTCTCGATTTCGAGACGCGGCTGTTCTACAAACAGGACGCCGCGCGCTTGCTCGAGCAGGAGCTCGCGGCGCCGAGCTATCGCTGCTCGGCGATCACGATCGGCGCGAATACCGATCCCTATCAGCCGATCGAGCGCGAGTACCGCGTCACCCGCAGCATCATCGAAGTGCTGGCGAAGTATCGCCATCCGTTCTCGATCATCACGAAGAGCGCAATGGTGGAGCGCGACATCGATCTGCTCGCGCCGCTCGCGGCGCAGGGGCTGGTGTACGTGATGGTCAGTGTGACCACGCTGTCGAACGATCTGAAACGCACGCTGGAGCCGCGCACTGCATCGCCGGCTGCACGTCTGCGCACGATCCGTCGTCTCAACGAAGCAGGCATTCCCGTCGGCGTGATGGTGGCGCCGATCATTCCCGTGCTCACGGATTTCGAAATGGAACGCATTCTCGCTGCTGCGGCCGCATCCGGCGCGCGCTCTGCGGCGTACGTTCTGTTGAGATTGCCGCATGAGCTGAAGGATCTGTTCCGCGAATGGCTCGATCACAACGAACCGCTGAAAGCGAAGCACGTGATGTCGCGCCTGCAGGCGATGCGCGGCGGCCGCGACAACGATGCACGGTTCGGCATCCGCCAGCGCGGCGAAGGAGAGTACGCACAACTACTGGGGCAGCGGTTCGCGGCAGCGTGCACGCGGCTCGGGCTCAACCAGCGCGAGCGCTTCGCTCACAATGTGACGCTCTTTCGTCCGCCCGTGCTGGGGCCGGAGCAGCTGCCGCTGCTTTAGGACAAATGGCCGAGGGCTCGACCGACCCAGGAACAATTGACTCGACGCCGCCGCCATTTGACATTTGGAGCGTGCGGAACGTTGTGCACTTTCCCGGCATTGACTGCGAGACGGTTGGCGTATACTCGATTCGCAGTTCATTCGGCTTTTCGCCGGGAATTTCGCACCGGGGATTCCGCTCGAGCCTCCTTGGAGACAGTCAGCATGCAATCCGTCTCAGGTCGTCGCGCCCTGCGCTCAAGTATCGCCATCGTTTTGTGCTCCAGTGCCGCTGGCTGCATGACTGCCAAGATCGAAGAGATGCGTGAGGCGCCGACGCAAATCAAATCGGACGAGGCGATCGTGCTGCTGGCGAAGCCGCATCTGGAAGGCACGGGCACCGAAGACAAATTCCTCGATTGCCTGGAGCGCGAGCTGGTTGGCGAAAGCGTGTCCGCCGACGTTGCCGACCGGCAACGCGCAGGCAAGCAGGTCGACCCGCGCAGCAGCCTGAAGGACGGGCCGTTCCAGATCTACGCCGACCACAATTTCGTCGATGCGCTGTACCCGTGGCTGGAGCCGAGCACGGCTCCCGCAAACGCACAGGGCTTCAGCACCTTCCTTGCCCGGCCGGGCGTCACCGACCGCGTCAACTCGATGGGCGTGCGCTACATCGTGTGGGTCGACGGCGTGACGCAGAAGACCGATGGCGGCGGCAGCATCGCCTGCGCCGCGGGTCCCGGCGGCGCTGGCTGCCTCGGCCTGGGCTGGTGGGAAAAGACGTCCGACTATGAAGCGACGATCTGGGACCTGAAGCAGGGTGTGAGCGCTGGGAGCCTGACGACCGACGTGAAGGGCACGTCGGTGATGATCGGCGCCATCGCTCCTATTCCTCTGATCGCGCCGGTGCAGAGCACGGCCTGCGATCGGCTTGCCGGGCAGCTCAAAGCATTCCTGCTCGGCTCGAGCGCCGAGGAGAACACGGTGGTCTCGCGACCGCAGTAGTCGAATCTCCTTCCCCCGGCCGCATTGAACCTGCGGTGGGCGGCGCGGATCGAATGTTTGCTGACGGGGCGGTCAGCCCGCGTTCAGGTGACGCGTCGCAGAGTCGTTGACGGCGGCAGCCGCGGGGCTCGCGACACGGGGATCGAAGGAGAAATGATGCAACTACAGCGCTCGCGCAGGTCACTGCCCGTCGTCGCCGCGCAGGCGACGATCGTCGGCGCCGTCTGCGCATTTCTCATGGGCGGCTGCCCGCAGCAGCAGTCTTCTTCCTCGATGCCTTCCTCTTCGATGCCCTCGGGATCTCCCGGTGGCGGCTCCGGCTCGCCCGGCAGGATGCCTTCGCCTTCTTCGTCCGGCAGCAGCGGCGGATCCAGCTCATCGATGCCCAGTCCGTCGCAGTCCGGCTCGCACTCTTCTTCGGGCTCCCAGGGCGGCAGCAGCGGCGGTGCGTCATCTTCGGTCCCCAGCTCAAGCGGCGGCGGGCAGAGCGGCAGCTCGAGCTCGGGCGGCGGTAGCTCTGGTGGCGGCAGCTCGGGCGGCGCCCAATCCGGCGGCTCGCAATCAGGTGGTGCACAGGGCGGTCAGGCCGGGCCGAGCGGAGGCCAGAGCGGCGGTCCGACCATGTCGGGCAGCGTGGCCGGCTTGCCGAGCGTCGGGATCCCGATGCCCAGCACCGGCGGTCCGAGCGGTGGTGGCTCCCAGGGCGCCCCTCAGAGCAGCAGCAACTCGCCTGACGCCAACGGTGGCGGGTCGGCGGGCGGTGCCCAGAACGAAAGTATTTTCCGAGGCTCGAGCGGCGGCAGCAGCGGCGCACAGTCCCAGAGCGCTGGCGGTGGTGCCCAAGGCGGCGCCCAGGGCGGTGGTGCCCAAGGTGGGGGCGGAGCCCAAGGCGGCGGTGCCCAGGGTGGCGGTGCGCAGGGTGGCGGGGCGGCCGGCGGCGGCGGTCAGGCTGGCGGCGGTTCAGCTGGTGGCATGTCGAGCGGCGGTGGTGGCGCCTCCGGCGGTAGTGCGGGCGGTTTTCCGTCTTCGGGTGGTGCCAGTGGCGGCGGCGGGAGCGCAGGATCCTCTGGCGGCGGCAGTGCCGGCGGCGGTGGCATGACGACCGGCGAGCGCTCTGCACAGATCGATCGCGAGCTCGATGCTTCGCTGGGTGTTTTCGACGGGCGTCTGCGTGACGAGCAGGCCGTCATTGCTGGCCAGCGCGGCGGCCGCGGCGGCTCCGGCGGCGATGGTCCGAACGGCGACGAGAATGGCAGCTCTGCGGGCGGTGCCGGAGCGAATAGCAAAGGCAACGGCAGCGAGCAGGGTGGCGCGGCCGGCGGTGGTCAGCAGGGCGGCAACGCCGGCGGCCAGGGCGGGCAGGGCCAGGGGCAAGGTCAAGGCCAGGGCAATGGCCCGGGCGGCGGCAAGCAGAGCGGTGGGGGCGGTGGCGTCGGCGGCGGCGCGGGCGGCGGCAACGGACCGAATACCGTGCCGGCCGACATTCCGGACGGCAGCGACGACGACATCGTCGCGCGTCAGCTGCGCGAAGCTGCGCAGAAGGAAACGGACCCGGAGCTGCGCGAGAAGCTGTGGCAGGAGTACCGGGACTACAAGAAGAACACGGGTTGAGATCGCAAGAGTCGTCAGCTGGGTCTGCAGGTGGTCATACGCACATGAATCGCTCCATCGCACTCGTCGTCCTCGCCGCGGCCGCGTTCGGCGCAGCGGGCTGCGTCACTCACGAAACCAGGCCGCAGGCGCGCATCAATGCGATTCAGGCGTCGCAGGAGATCCCGGCCGATCAGTTGCTCGACGTCGCGGTGAAGCTGTTCGACGAGAACACGCCGCAGGACGAAAAGAAGCTCGAGCAGGAGCACATCTTCCCGGAAGTGCGCAAGGCCGAGGCGCGCTACTTCCCGATGCAGATTCGCAATACCCTGGAAGGCACAGGTCAGTGGGGCCAGGTGCGAGTCGTCCCGGCCGACGCTGACGCGCTCGACGTGCAGCTCAGCGGCAAGATCATCGAGTCGAACGGCCAGCTGCTGCGCATCGACATCACCGCCGTGGACGCGACCGGTCGCGTGTGGTTCAAGCGCGAGTACGAGCAGCTGGCAGACACACGCTCGTACAAGGATCAGAGCGGCCAGCCGCGCGATCCGTTCCAGAATCTGTACAGCACGCTGGCCAACGATCTGCTCGCATACCGGCAGCAGCTCGCAGCGGCGGACCTGGAGAACGTGCGCCGCGTCTCCGAGCTGCGTTTCGCGAAGGACCTCGCGCCTTACGCGTTCCAGCCGTACCTTACCGAGGACAAGAAGAAGGGCGTCTATCAGGTCGTGCGCCTGCCGGCAGACGACGATCCGATGATCGTGCGCATGGACCGCATCCGCGAGCGCGATTACGCGCTGCTCGACACGATCAACGAGCACTACTCACTGTTCGCCGACAACATGTCCGAGCCGTACACGAACTGGCGGCGCTACAGCTACGCAGAGCTCGAGGCCGAGGATGAAGCGAAGCGCTCGGCGCTGACGCGCAAGCTCCTCGGCGCCGCGGCGATCGTCGGCGGCCTGGTTGTCGGCTCGGAAGCGAACACCTATGCCGGGCAGGCTGCGGCCACCGGCGCGATTTTTGGCGGCGCGTATGCGATCAAGAGCGGCTTCGACAAGGGCGCGGAAGTGAAGATGCACTCCGACTCGCTCAAGCAGCTCGGAGAGTCCTTCCAGGCCGAAGTACAGCCGATGGTCGTCGAGGTCGAGGGCCGCACTCTGCAGCTCAAGGGCACGGCCGAAGAGCAGTACCACGAGTGGCGGCGCCTGTTGAAGGAGCTCTACGAGAACGAGACCGGCCTTCCGGTCCAGACGCCTGCAGCGGCCGAACCTGCTGCGCCCGCCCCGAACAGCGGCGGGTAAAGCGCACTCGATTTCTTTCGACACGATACATCGCATCATGCTGGAGAGCGGGCAGGAACTGTCTGCGAGATTCGTTCTCGTCCGACGTCTGGGGACAGGCGGTAGCGGCGAAGTCTGGCTCGCGCAGGATCGAGAGCGCGGCTGCTTCGTCGCGCTGAAGATCCTGCGCGGAGATCTGACGCGCGACGTCGACGCGCTCGACGCTCTGCAGCGCGAATGTGAACACGTTCGGGCACTCGACCATCCGAACATCCTGCGAGTCGACCGGATGTATCGCGGATCCAGACACACGTGGATCGCGATGGACTACGCGTCGGGCGGCGATCTGTCGCAACTGCGCGGCCGTCATTATGTCGAGATCGTTCGCGCCACCGCGCCGATCGCGGCGGCGCTCGCGCACGCGCATCGCGCGGGCATCGTTCACCGCGACGTGAAGCCGTCCAACGTGCTGCTGGCCTCCGACGGCACGCCCAAGCTCGCGGATTTCGGCATGGCCCTTGCGATAGCAACGAAGCCTGCGGCCAACGCGGGGCGCGGTTCGCCGCACAGCATGAGCCCGCAACAGGCCGCCGGTGAGGCCGCCAGCAGCGCCGACGATCTCTACGGTTTCGGGGCAATGCTGCATGAACTGCTTTCGGGCTATCCGCCGTCGTACGGCGATGGCAAGCTGGCAGCCACACCAGGCAAAAACGTCGCGGCATTGCCAGCATCGGTGCCCGAGCCGCTCGCGCGACTGGTCGCGCAGCTGCTCGCCGAATCCCCGGCAGAAAGGTCCGCCGACATGGCGAGTGTCGAGCGCGAGCTCGCTGCCGTGCTGGCTGCGCCGCCCACAGCAACGGTCGAACGCGTGAATCAACCAACTCCGACTCCCGCAGCCGTTCGGGTCGAGCCGCCGAGCATCCGCACGCCCGCGCAAGGCGAGCCGCTGCGCGGCGAATGGCATCGGACGGCGCAGCAGACTTCGAATGCCGACGAGCTGCGCAGCCAGGGATTCCGTCGCGGAATCGGCGCGGCGGCAATCGGCGCGGGCGTCGTCGCGATCGCGCTGGTGTTCTTCGTGTTGCCCCGCTTGGTCCAGCAAGAGCAGCCCGCGCGCTATGTGCCCGCAGCTTCGTCAGTGCCTGCGAAGCCGACAGCCAAGGAACAGGAAAAGAAGGAAGTCGACTTTGCCGCGCTCGCGCGTGCCAAGCAGGACGCAGACGATCGGCGCGCGCCGCTCGAGGAGCGCCTGAAAAAGCTCGCGGCACGCGCCGCGGAGCAATGGGGCGGCGAAGAGTTCCGGCGCGCGAACGAAGAGCTCGCGGCCGGCGACAAGGATTACGAGGCGCGCGAGTACATCACCGCGCTCGAGCATTTCAACGCGATCGAGCCGTTGGCGATGTCGCTGGAAAAGCGCGCCGGCCAGGTGCTGACCGAGCAACTGCAAGGCGGCGCCACGGCGCTGCAGGAAGGACGCTCGGCGGACGCCAAGGCGGCGTTCGCGCTTGCGACGAAGATCGAGCCCGGCAACAAAGTGGCGGAGCACGGGCTGAAGCGCGCCAACACGCTCGACGAAGTGCTCAACCTGGTCGCGACCGCGGAACGGATGGAGAAGGAATCCAATCCGGGCGGCGCGGTCGAGCAGTTCCGCAAAGCCCTCGCGCTGGATGCCGAAGCGCCGCGCGCGGCAGACGGCATTGCTCGCATCGAAGCGCGGTTCGCGGCGGATGCGTTCGCGAGCACCATGGCGCGAGGCTACGCAGCGCTCGCGAAGACAGACTACGCCGGCGCCCGCACCGCGTTCGAAGCGGCCCGTCGGGTCCGGCCGAACGCTCCGGAGATTCCGCAGGCGCTGAAGCAGATCGAGCAGGAGCAGCGAACCGGTGTCATCGCGGCCAAGCTCAATGTTGCACAGGAGCACGAAGCGAACGAGCGCTGGGCCGAAGCGCTCAAGGAATATCGCGCCGTCGCCGAGCTCGATGCCACGGTCGCCGCCGCCCAGGAAGGCATCGCGCGAGTGACGCCGCGCTCCTCGCTCAACGAGCAGCTCGAGCTGTATCTGACCCAACCCGAGCGGCTCTTCAGCCAGCCGGTGCGCGCTGCCGCGCGCGATACGCTGGCGCGCGCCGCGAGCATCGCGAATCCGGGCCCGATGCTGCAGAAGCAGGTAGTCACACTCAAGGACTGGGTCGCACGCGCTGACGTCCCGGTGCCGGTCGCGCTGCAGTCGGACAATCTCACGCAGGTCACCATTTTTCGCGTCGGCCAGTTGGGCACGTTCGCCGAGCGCTCGCTCGAGCTCGTTCCCGGCAGCTATACCGTCGTCGGCACGCGGCCCGGTTATCGGGACGTGCGGCGCGAGATCAACGTGCGGCCCGGCGCGGCGGCGGAGCCGGTCGTGATCCGCTGTGAGGATCGCATTTGAGCGGGCTGGTCGTTCGCGAATCCCTGGGTGAGCGCCGCTTTGCGGCCACGGACTTCCCTATCGCAGTCGGCGGCGCCGGCAGCGCGATCGTGATGTCGGGCCGGCCGGCGGGCGCCGAGGCTTACATCGGCCTGCACGAAGATCAGCTGTTCGTGCAGCCCGTCGACGGCGCCGAGGTGCTGCACAACGGCGTGCGCGTGCAGAACTCCACCTGGTTGCGCAGTGGCGACGTCGTGAATCTCGGTGCAGCGCGCCTGCGCATCGCAGCGAACGACAGCGATGCCGTCGTCGAAGTCGACGACGGCAGCAGCGGCAACATCACCGCACCACCCGTCATCTCCGCGAGCGCGCGACTCAAGGGACAGAGCGACGCCGACGCTGAGCGAATCGATGCGATTCGCTTTCGCGCTTCCGAGGCTGCGAAGCCGGAGCGCCGCATCTCGGTGAGTCCAGTGCAGATCGCGCTTGCCGCCGTCGCAGCAGTCGCGGCCGTAATACTGTGGTTCGTGTTCACGGCGACGTCAGTCAGCCTGAAGACCAACCCCACTGCGGCACAGGTCAATGTTTACGGCGGTCTGCCCGCTGTGCACCTCGGAGACCGCGTGCTGCTGCGGCCGGGCAACTACCGCGTCCGCGCCGAGCAGGCCGGCTACAAGCCCGCCGAGATGCGGATCAAGGTGACGAAGGCAGCGAACCAGGAGTTCTCGCTGACGCTCGTCAAGCTGCCGGGCATCCTGCGCATCGACGTGCCCGCAGCCGCGCGCGTCACGCTCGACGACAAGCAAACCGGCACGGCGCCCGGCGAATTCGAGCTGAATCCCGGCCGCCATAGCGTCGCGATCACGACGGAGCGCTATCAGCCGTTCAAAGCCGACGTCGACATCCAAGGCCTGGGCAAGACGCAGACCTTCAAGCCGCAGCTCGTGCCGGGCTGGGGCGTCGTGAGCGTGACCTCCGAGCCCGCGGGGGCGCAGCTGCTCGTCAACGGCGAGCCGCGCGGTGTCACGCCATTGAAGGCCGAGATCATGGCGGGCGCGCACCCGGTCGAGCTGCGCCTGGAGGGCTTCAAACCCTGGACCACCGATATCCAGGTCAAGGCGAACGAGCCGCTGACGCTCGGTCCGGTCAAGCTCGGCCTGCCCGATGGCCGGCTGACGCTGCGCTCCGAGCCGCCGGGCGCGAGTGTCTCCGTCGCCGGCGTATATCGCGGACAGACGCCGATCGAGCTCGAGCTGCGCCCCGACCTCGACAACAGCATCGTGCTGACTCGACCCGGCTACGAGGCCGTGACGCGCCAGGTGTCGTTGAGCGCCGGCGAGCAGCGCACGCTTTCAGTGCCGCTCTCCGGCGTGTTCGGCGAAGTCGCGGTGCGCTCGCAGCCTGCCGACGCGCAGCTCTACATCGATGGCAAGCTCAGCGGCGCCGCGAATCAGACGCTGCGACTCGTGGCGACCACGCACGACATCGAAATCCGCAAGACCGGCTTCGTCGATTTCAAGACGAGCGTCACGCCGCGTCCGGGCGTGCAACAGCGCGTCGAAGCAACGCTGCTGACGCCGGAGCAGTCGCGCATGGCAGCGACGCCGGCTGTCACGAAGACCAAGTTCGAGCAGCAGCTGCGCCTGATGCCGATCGGCCGCTTCACCATGGGCAGCCCGCGGCGCGAGCCGGGCCGCCGTGCCAATGAGTCGCAGCGTGACGTCGAGTTCAAGCGCGGCTTCTACATCAGCGTGACGGAAGTGACCAACGCTCAGTTTCGGCGCTTCAAGCCCGAGCACCGCTCGGGGATCGTCGGCAATCACACGCTCGATCTCGACAACCAGCCGGTGGTCGGCATCACCTGGATGGAAGCAGCGCTGTACTGCAACTGGCTGTCGGAGCAGGAAGGGCTGCCGCCGGCCTATGAAAAGAAGGGCGAGACGCTGGCCGCGGTGAATCCGATGACAAAAGGCTACCGGCTGCCCTCCGACGCCGAGTGGGAATGGGCCGCGCGCAACGCCGGCGGCGGGAAATTCCTGCGCTATCCGTGGGGCGACGCGCTGCCTGTAGCGCCGCGCTCGGGAAATTATGCAGACGCCACCGCACGATTGATCGTGCAGGATGTCATTCCGGATTACGACGACGGCTTCGCGGCCTCGGCGCCGGTCGGCAAATTCCCGCCGAACGCGCTCGGGCTGCAGGACCTCGGCGGCAATGTCGCCGAGTGGGTGCACGACTACTACACTGTGAGCGTGGATTCGAGCCAGGCGCTGGTCGACCCGCTCGGGCCCGCCGACGGCAAGCAGCACGTCATTCGCGGCGCGAGCTGGAAACAATCGGGGCTCACGGATCTGCGGCTCTCCGCGCGCGACTTCGGCGAAGGCGCGCGCAACGATGTCGGCTTCCGCGTGGCGCGCTATGCCGAGTGAGAACGCTTAAGGGGCGACAGGTGCAATCATGAATCCGATGCGAATGCTGATCTTGCTCGCCGTGTTCTGGGTGGCGGGCTCGTTGTTGCTCGCCGCCGAGTCGCCGTCGACGCCGCAGCCGGCGCCCGCGGCGAAGACCGAGACCGCCAAGAGCGGTACTCCAAGCAGCAATGACAAGAGCAGCAACGACAAGAGCAGCGACGACAAAAGCGGCGCCCAGCAGGAAGCCAAGAAAGAGGACAAGGACGGCAGCAAGCGCAGCATTTCCGAGCAGGCCGAGGAAGCGCTGAAGGCCGCGAACGAGGCGGACGGGAGCGCTGCCAAGGAACCGCCGAAGAGCGATGCCAAGAGCGCGAGCGCGCAGGACGACACACAGGTGCCGCCGAACGGCGCGCCCGGCAAAGCGCCTTCGCCGCAGCGCTTCGTGCCGAGCGAGCAGGTTCGCGCCGACTTCGACGTTTCATTTCCGATCGACATCTGACTCAAAGAGCATCCTATGGTCACTGCAGCCGCACCGGTTCCGCGTCGCTTTTCGTACCCGAGCGAGTTCTGGGTCACGATGATCGCGCTCATCTTCACGGTGCTCGTCGTCCACGCGACCTACGTCGCCTGGATCCGGCCTACCGGCGACGCGCTCATCGCGGCAGAGCAGGCGCGCATGCGCGCCGATCCGAACTTCGTGCCGGAGCGCTCGTTCTTCCTCATCATCGATGCTCCGGAGCAGGAAGCCGAGATCATCCACTTCATGTGGGCGATGCTGATCTTGTCGTACAAGGCGCTGCTGGTGCGCCGCGAGCGCAAGCTCCTCGACCGCGACCTGATCCACGTGCCCGAAGGCATCAAGGTGCTGCCGGAGGACGCAAAAGATTACGCGCGGCAGTTGGAGCAGCTCCCGCCGGAAGAGAAGGGAATGCTCGTAGTGCGCGCTCTACAGCGCACGCTCGATCGATTCGCCACGACGCGCAGCATCCGCGACTCGGCTGAGGCGGCCCGCGCGGTGTGCGATTCCGAGGCGGACCGGCTCGACTCGGGCTTCGCGATGATCCGTTACATCGCCTGGGCAATTCCGGCGATCGGCTTCATCGGCACCGTGCGGCACATCAGCGAGGCGCTGCTGCAAGCCCACAAGGCGGTCACCGGCGACATCATCAACGTGACCTCGAGCCTCGGCATCGCCTTCAACGCGACATTCGTCGCACTGTCGCTGACGATCGTGCTGATGCTCTTCCTGCACCAGATGCAGCAGATGCAGGAAAGCTTCGTGCACAACACGGATCACTGGATCGATCAGCACCTGATCCGGCACATGCAGGTGAGATAACTTGCTCGCCCTCGAGCTCATAGATTCCGGCCTGCTGCTCGCCCGCAAGCGCGGCGAGACCAGCGAGGTGCTGACCGAAGTGCCTGGCATCGCGTTCCTCGGCGACGACGCAACGCTCACGGGCAACGCAGCAGTCGAGCGCATCCGTCTCAATCCGCTGCTCGCGCATACGAACTTCTGGCGCGGCCTGAGCACCGAAAATCTCACGCGTCCATCGCGCCTCGTCCGCACGCCGGCGGATATCGCGTTCGCACAGGCAGAACAACTGCTCGGTCCCCACAAGTCAGACGGCGAGAGCGTGCTGCTCGCCGTACCGGCTGGCTTCAGCCGCGAGCAGCTGCCGTTGCTGCTCGGCGTGATCAACGAGACCGGTGTTCGGGTCTCGGGCCTCGTCGACGCAGCACTCGCTGCCTGCAGTCTCGAGCCGGCTCCCGCGCGGATCCTGCACCTGGATCTGGAGCTGCATCAGGCGATCCTCACGGTGCTCGAGTATTCGGGCGGCGACCGCTCGGGCCTCAAGCGCAGCCGTTACGAGATCGCCCTCGGTCATGGCGTGCTCGATCTGCACCAGACCATCAGGCAGTTCATTGCCGAGACGTTCATCCGCAAGACGCGCTTCGATCCGCTGCACGATGCGAGCACCGAACAACGTCTGGTCGGTCAGGTGCCGACGCTGCTCGATCAATTGCGCGAACAGGAACAGACCGTCGTCGGCATGCAGTTCGGCGACCGTCTGCTCGAAGTGGAGATCGAGCGCACACAAGTGATCGCTGCACTCGAGCCGCACTATGTCGAGCTGCTGCGCCTGGTGCAGGGCGCGCGGGTGGCTGGAATGCAGATCGAGCTACGACTCGCACCGCGCATTGCATCGTATCCGGGACTCGTGGAGCGCTTCGGCATGCTGCGCGACTGCGAGGTCAGGCTGCTGCCGCGCGGCGCCGCTGCGCTGGGAACGCTGCAGAATGAAGCCACGGTGAGCCGCCCCGACTCCCTGGCACTGGTCTATCACTTGCCGATCGCTCGTGCCGCAGGCGGTGAAACTATTGCGGAGCCCGACGCGACTCCGGCGCCGCTGCGGCCCACGCATCTGCTGTTCCAGGGTCGCGCGTGGCGCATCTCCGAGCAGCCGCTCGTGATCGGCTGGTCCGTCGGCACGCAGCGGCGCGGGCTGACGCTGCCGAGTGCTTCGCCCGGCTTGTCGCGATCCCATTGCACGGTCGTGCGGCGTAACGGCGCGGTCATGGTGGAAGACCACAGTACTTACGGTTCCTACGTAAACGAAGAACGCGTCGCCGGACGCACGGCACTTACCGTGGGCGATCGGTTGCGCCTGGGCTCGCCCGGCGTCACGCTCGAGCTGATTCAACTGGTGAACGACGATGGCGCGCCGCAAGACTGAAGTCTTCAGCATGTCGTTCCTCGATTGCATCACCTGTGCATTCGGGTCGGTGGTGCTCGTCTATGTGTTGATCAGCGCGCAGGGCGGCCTGCGCAAGGTCAGTCAGAATCAGGCGCAGCGTGCCGAGGTTGCGCAGCTCGAAGAGCAGGTGCTGGAGGGCTATCAGCGGCTCGTGCAGCTGCGCAATTCGATGATCCAGACCGACGCCGAGCAGGTGAAGACGGAGGGTCTCGGCACGCGCGTGCTCACCGAGACCGAGCGGCTGAAGATCGAGCTGGCAGATGCTGACAAAGAAACACTGTCGCGGCGTGAGGCGATCGAGCGCCTGAAGGCGGACCTGAAGTCGCTGGAGGAGGGCGCGCGGCGCTTGGAAGGAGCGAGCCGCGATTCGAGCGCCACCGGCACCCGCGTGCGCGGCTTCGTCGGCACGGGCGATCGTCAGTATCTCACCGGCCTGAAAGTCGGCGGCCAGCACATCCTCGTGCTGGTCGACGTTTCCGCGAGCATGCTCGATGAGACCGTCGTGAACATCCTGCGCATGCGCAACATGTCCGAAACGCGCAAGCTCATGTCAGACAAGTGGCGGCGCACGCTCTCGACCGTCGACTGGATCGCGTCGCAGCTGCCGCTGGAATCGGAATTTCAGCTGTACGCGTTCAACACCAAGACCTGGGCGCTGTCGCCGAACAGCGATGGCAAATGGATCAAGACCAACGACCCGAACGGGCTGAGCGAGGGTCTGCAGGCCTTGCACAAGCTGGTGCCGAAGGACGGCACCAGCATCGAGAACGCTTTCGTGGCGCTGAACGCGCTCAATCCGCGGCCCGACAACGTCATCATCATCACCGACGGTCTGCCGACGCAGGGCGCGAGCGCGCCGCTGATCCGCAAGACCATCGACGGCGACGACCGCCTCAAGCTGTTCGAGCGCGCGTTCACGAAGTATCCGCGCGAGGTGCCGTTCAACGTAATCCTGATGCCGATGGAAGGCGATCCGAACGCGCCGAGTGCATTCTGGGTCGCGGCGCGCGCCACCGGCGGCTCGTTCCTGAGTCCTTCCAAGGACTGGCCGTAGCAGCACCCATACGCATATGGCACGACGACTGAAACGCCGCGAAACCGAGATCTTCAGCATCTCGTTCCTCGACTGCATCACCTGCGGCCTGGGCTCGGTGGTGCTGCTGCTCGTGCTCAGCAACATGCGCTCGCCGGAGATCGAGCAGTCGGAGCAGGACCTGCAGCAGCAGCTGCTGAAATTGCAGGACGAGATGGTCGACATTCAAGGTCAGAGCGACATTCTGAATCGCGACCTGAAGGCGAAGCAGATCCAGCTGTCGGATGAAAAGCAGCGCATCGCGCGCTTGCAGGGCGATCTCAGCGACGTGCGCGGCAAGTACCGGGCATCGAAGCAGGAAGCGGACGTCGCCAATCAGCTCGAGGGCCGGCTCGCTTCCGCGCAGCAGACGCTGACCGAGGAGATGAAGCGGCTGCTCGGGCAAGGCTTCCGCCGCAAGAAGGACGACGCCATCGGCGGAATTCCGGTCGACAGCGAGTACATCATCTTCTGCATCGATACCTCGGGCAGCATGTTCAATTATGTCTGGCCGATGATGCTCAAAAAGGTGGAGGAAACCCTGAACGCCTACCCGAAGGTGAAGGGTTTCCAGGTGATGAACGACGAAGGCGTCTACATGTTCACGGGCTACCGCGGCAAGTGGATTCCCGACACGCCGGCGCAGCGGCGCACCGTCATCGAGCGGCTGCGCACCTGGAACGCGTTCTCCAACTCGAGCCCGATCGAGGGCATCGTCGAGGCCATTCGTACCTATCACGCCAAGGACAAAAAGATTAGTGTTTACGTGTTCGGCGATGAGTTCACCGGCTCCTCGATCGACTCGGTCGTGAAGGGCGTGGACATCATCAACCGCGAAGATGAAACCGGCGAGCGCCGTGTGCGTATTCATGCTATCGGGTTCCCGGTGCGCCCCGACGCTCCGCAATACACCAGCATCCGGTTCGCGACCTTGATGCGCATACTGTGTCAACGCAACGGCGGCACTTTCGTCGGTCTCGACGAGCCGGAACGCTCGCGCACGCGCTGGAACGTCGGTGCAGCGTTGCCGCCCAAGCCGCCGGACCCGGCGCAACCGAGGTCATCGTGAACAGCTCCCGCATTCGCAACTTCCGCGCGCCGCTCGCCTGGGGCCTGGCGGCGCTCGCCCTGGTGACGCTCGCGGGCTGCGGGCCGGTGAAGCTGGTTGCGAACACCAACATCCCGACGCCGCTGGTCGTCAAGATTCCGATCGCCGTCGCGCTGTTCATCCCGAAGGAATTCTCGTCCTACGTCCACAACGAGGAGCGCTGGAGCACCGACTGGCGCGTCGAGCTCGGCAAGGCGCAGACGGACGGCATCATGCGTCTCATGAACGCGATGTTCGAGACGGTGATCGCCGTCGACAGCGTCAGCGCGGGACAGGCGCACGCGGACAGCGGCGTGCGGGCGATCCTCGAGCCGAGCGTCGAGGAATTTGCATTCGTCACGCCGCGCGACGCCGGCTCGCCGTTCTTCGCGGTGAGCATCAAGTACCGCGTGAACATCTACCTGCCGAACGGCAAGCTTGCAGACTCGTGGGGCTTCACGGGTTACGGCACGGCACCGGCGCAAGGACTGTCGAGCGCGCCGCCGCTGCAGACTGCGACTGCGCTGGCGATGCGCGATGCTGGCGCGAAGCTTGCAGTCGAGTTCCGCGAACAGGCGACCGTGCGCGGACTGCTGCCCGGAGACGCCAGCGCCGACAGTCTCGCAACGCAAGGCGAACAGGGGACGCCTGCCAATCCGGCTCCTCCTGCTGCGCCGGTGAATACGCAGCAGCCGATCCCGGTAGAGACCGGCGCGACCGCGGGAGAACCGGAGAAGAAAGAGCCCTCGAGCGCCGCTCCGCAACAGGACGCTCCGGCCGAGGACGCGCCGGCCAAAGAAGGCTCGCCGCCCGAAGAACCGCCGAAGGACGCGCCCGGCAGCTGAGCCGTCAGCGTCCGCCGTCCACGCTTTCTTTGCGTGTCCGGAACACTTCGCGATTCGTCATACCGGTCGTTTCCACCGGCTCACCGTTGACGAATTTGGGGCGAAAGCGCGCCGCGCGAATCGCCGCCAGCGCGTCCGCCGCCTGACGCTGCGTGCCGTTCGCTTCGGTGACCTTGGCATCGGTCACGTCGCCCGAGTTGGTCACGGTGAATTGGATTTCGACGAATCGTTCGTCCACCTGCTCGGCCGGCAGTGTGATGTTGCGCGTCGCCTGCGACGGTGTCGGGTAATAAACGCGCACCGGGAAGCTCAGTGGTTGCGGCTCCGCAGCTGCAGCCGCCGAACCGCCGGCCGGCGGCGGGTCCGCTGCCGCGAGCGTGGCGTTCAATGCTGCTGCGCGCCGATAGTAGGGCAGCGCCTTCTCCGGCATGTGCTTGATCTGGAACCAGTCGCCGTTCTGGATCAGCGTCGAGACCAGCGAGTCGTGCGCCGACGGCGGCTGCGCCTCGAGAATTTTCACCGCACGGTCCAGCGCTTTCTCGCCTTCACCGGACAGGTATCGCGGATTGACCTGCCTCTGCTCGTTGCTGCTGCCGTCGGCATCCTTGGGCAAGTGCTCGCTGCTCTGCGTCCGCAAGCCCAGCGTCGAGAAATACAGCTCCTGCATGTAGGTGCCGGCCAGCGCCCGCAGCGGCTCGACGGCGGCAGGATCGTTCGGTCCCAGCTTCTGATCGACGAGATCCACAGCGTGCCGGCAGATCGCCCGCGCCGTGCTGAAGTTGCCGATGTCGGCGTACCAGCTCGCCGCAAAGTCCAGGAACGGCACCTGGCGCGGATCGCGCTTGCCGTACGCACGCTCCGCCAGCTGCACCAGGTACACCACGTGGCGCTCGGCATCGGGCGCGCGGCCGACCTTCACCAGGCTTTCCGCCAGCTGCCGCAGCACCTTCTGCTGCCCGATGTCGTAAAGACCGTAGCTGCGGCGGTCGATCAGCAGCGCGCGCTCGAGTGGGGGAATGGCCTCCTTGTGGCGCTCGCTCGCGGCCAGCGTATAGCCGAGCCCGCGCAACGGGTCGAGGAGCTTGGGACTCGCGGTGCCGGCATGCGTCTCGACGAGCTGCAGCGCTTCGGTGAAGGCCGTCTCGGCCGCCGCATAGTTGCGAGCGCCGTATTGCGCGTTACCCAGCAGGGAAAGAGCCTCGGAGAGCGCCAGCGGCTGCTGCGCGGCACTGTCGCGCGCCGCGGTTACCAGCTGCTCCGCCGCCGCAACGGCAGCGCTCCAGTCCTTGCGATCGACCTGGGCCCAGTATTCCTGTTGCGATTCGGGCCGCGGCGTCTCCGCGCCCTGTGCGGCAGCGCAGGCAGTGGCGAAGAGGATCGCGACGACGGGGAACGGACGCGGCATGGTCGGCGGACTGAGGGATCGGTGCCAGATCAGCGACAGGCTACGTTCTGCCGCAGCCCGGTGCAACCCGGACTTTCTGCAGGGGGCGCGCCGGCCGGCGCCGTGCGCCCGACGCCTGCCGCAGTTGACTAGTCATCAGGCGGTCGTCTTCGGCACGTAGATCGAATTCTTCACGACGGCGAAGACCCGGCGCACCATCGGCCCGAACTCCTCGAGCCGCATGCTGACGAAGCGCGGATCGAACGACGGCCCGTCGTAGACCCTGCAGAATTCCTCGGTCACCGCGTACCACGGATGATCGCGAAACTCGTCGCGCAGGTTGCGGTCGAGGCCGAGGTGCTGGAAGAAGTAGTAGCCCTGGAAGATCGCATGCTTCTCGACCATCCAGTGATTCTGCGCCGAGACGAACGGCTTGAGGATCGCGGCCGCAACGTCGGCGTGGTTGCGCGGCCCGAGGATGTCGCCCAGGTCGTGCAGCAGGGCGCAGACTACGTATTCCTCGTCGCGGCCGTCGCGGTAGGCACGCGTCGCGGTCTGCAGGCAGTGCTCCAGGCGATCGACGGCGAAGCCGCCGCAGTCTCCGCGCAACATCTGCAGGTGCGCGAGCACGCGGTCGGGCAACTCGTCGATGAACGGCTTCATCGCCCGGCTGATGCAGTCCCAGTCTTCCTTCGTGCCCTCGCACATAGTATGAAAGCGTGCGCGCGGCATCTCGCCATCGGCCATGGGAATGTCTCTGCAGCGGTCCCGGCACTCAAAGTAAGAGTGGCCCGCGCCGACTGTCAATGCGCGCGCACCGTTCCCGCCTGCTGTGCGGGAACCTTCCGGCCTATCATGGGCGTTACAGCGAATCAGCGGCACGGCTAACGACACCATGATCGATGACCCGCTCTGGTACAAAGACGCCATCATCTACCAGATGCACGTCAAGGCGTTCCACGACGCGAACGGCGACGGCATCGGCGACTTCGCCGGACTGGCGCAACGCCTCGATTACATCCAGGAGCTCGGCGTCAACACGCTGTGGCTGCTGCCGTTCTATCCGTCGCCCATGCGCGACGACGGCTACGACATCGCGGATTACACCAACGTCCATCCCGACTACGGCACGCTGGACGACTTTCGCGAGTTCGTGGCGGAGGCGCACCGCCGCGGACTGAGGGTCATCACCGAGCTGGTCATCAACCACACCTCCGAGCAGCATCCGTGGTTTCAGCGCGCGCGGCGCGCGCCGGCCGGCTCGCCGGAGCGCGAGTTCTACGTGTGGAGCGACGACGACAAGAAGCTCGCCGGCACGCGCATCATCTTCACCGATACCGAGAGCTCGAACTGGGCCTGGGATCCGCTCGCCGGCCAGTACTACTGGCATCGCTTCTTCGCGCACCAGCCCGATCTCAACCACAACAATCCCCGCGTCGTCGAAGCGGTGATCGAGGTCATGCGCTTCTGGATGGACATGGGTGTCGACGGCATGCGGCTCGACGCCATTCCGTACCTGTGCGTGCGTGAGGGCACGAGCAACGAGAACCTGCCGGAAACGCACGCGGTGCTGAAGCGCATGCGCGCTGCGATGGACGCGGAGTACACCGGACGCATGTTCCTGGCCGAGGCGAACCAGTGGCCCGAGGACGTGCGCGAGTATTTCGGCGACGGCGACGAGTGCCACATGGCCTATCACTTCCCGCTGATGCCGCGCATCTTCATGGCAGTCGCGCTCGAGGACCGGTACCCGGTCGCCGAGATCATGCGGCAGACGCCGGATATCCCGGACAACTGCCAGTGGGCGATCTTCCTGCGCAACCACGACGAGCTGACGCTGGAAATGGTCACCGGCCGCGAGCGCGACTACATGTACAAGATGTACGCGCAGGAGCCGCGCATGCGCGTCAACGTCGGTATCCGCCGCCGGCTCGCGCCGCTCCTGAGCAACGACGTCGACCGCATCAAGCTGATGAACAGCCTGCTGCTATCGATGCCCGGCTCGCCGATCATCTACTACGGCGACGAGATCGGCATGGGCGACAACATCTATGTCGGCGACCGCAACGGCGTGCGCACGCCGATGCAGTGGAGCATCGATCGCAATGCCGGATTCTCGCGCACCGATCCGCAGCGGCTGTACCTGCCGGTGATCATGGATCCGATCTACGGCTATCAGGCGGTGAACGTCGAGGCGCAGAGCCGCGATCCCGGCTCGCTGCTCAACTGGACGCGGCGCATCCTCGCCGTGCGCCGCCAGCACCAGTGCTTCGGCCGCGGCACGCTCGAGTTCGTACGCCCGCAGAACCGCAAGATCATCGCGTACGTGCGCACGTTCGGCGGCGAGATCGTGCTGTGCGTCGCCAACCTGTCGCAGACCGCGCAGGCGGTCGAGCTGGACCTGTCGAAGTACAAGGGCCGCGTGCCGGTCGAGCTCATGGGCCGCAACGCGTTTCCGCCGATCGGCGAGCTGCCTTATTTCCTGACGTTCGCGGCGCACGGATTCTTCTGGATGCTGTTGAGCGATTCGGCACCGCCGCCGGCCTGGCACGTGGAGCGCTTGCCCGCGACCGAGCTGCCGGTGCTGGTTCTGGCGCAGGAGCTGGCGACGTTCCTGTCCGCCGACGTCGCCGGTGCCAGCCCGAGCAGCGTTGCACGCCGCACGCGTCAGCAACTCGAACAGGAAGTGCTGCCCGAGTTCCTGCGGCCGCGCAGCTGGTTCGCGCGCGACAACGTCGCACTCGCCGCGACGCGACTCGGGCCTGCCTCGCTCTGGCGCAACGAACACCGGACTTTCCTGCTTTCATTCGTCGATGCGGACTTCGGCGGCACGCACAAGCGCTATTTCCTGCCGCTCGCTCTTGCGTGGGAGGATGGCCAGGACACCGGCGCGCTGCGCACTGCCGAGTGGACACTCGCGAAGGTGCGCGAGCACGCTCGCGCCGGCGTGCTGATCGACGCCTTTGCCGAGCCGGCGTTCTGTCTCGGCCTTGCGCATTGTGTGGCGGCCAATGCGACTGTGCCGTTCGCGGGCGGCGAGTTGCAGTTCCGCTCGACCGGCGAAGTGCCGGCGCTTGCGACGCTCGTCGGCCAGACCACCACGCACGTCAGCGCGGACGCGACCAACACCAGCGTAATTCTCGACGAGGCAGTGTTCCTCAAGGCGTATCGCCGCGCCGAGCCCGGGCCGAATCCGGACGTCGAGATGACGAGTTTCCTGACCCGCGCCGGCTACCGATCGATCGCGCCGCTCGCCGGCAGCATCACGCACGTCGCGGGCGACACGACTGTGCTCGCCGGGCTGTTCGCCGCCGTCGGGCACCAGGGAGATGTGTGGACGTACGCGCTCAATCATCTCGAGCGGTACGCGTCGACTATGTTTGCCGCGCAGAGCGGCGCACCGAGCGATTCGCCGCACGCGCTGTTTACTGCGCAGATGCACACGCTGGGACGCCGTGTGGGGCAGCTGCACTGCGTGCTTTCCAGCGCCGGCGCCGACGATCCGGCGTTCGTCACCGAAGCGCTGGGGACGGCGGATCAGTCACGCTGGTACACGTCCATTCATTCCGAAGTCGAAGCCGTACTGCAGCTGCTGCGCGAACGTCAGCTGGCGCTGGGCGAACGCGCAGCAGCCGCGGCACAGGATCTGCTGGCGCACGCAGAACCGCTGTTCACGCGCATCGGCTCGCTGTGTGGCGGATCCGTCGCTGGCCTGAAGATGCGCCATCACGGCAACCTGCACCTGGGCAAGGTCCTGCTGGTGGCGGACGACCTGCTGATCACGGGCTTCGAAGGCGATGGGTCGCTGCCTCTCAGCGAGCGACGCAGCAAGGATTCGCCGCTGCGCGACGTTGCGACCGTGTTGCGCTCGTTCGACTACGCCCGGGCCGCAGCACTGGATCGCGTCGGTCTCGGCCGTCCGGACTTGCGCGATCCACTGGCGCCTGCGCTGGACGAGTGGCTGCGTCAGACCAGGGAGTCTTTCCTGAAGGGCTATCGCCGCGCGGTCATGGAATCCAAGTGCGTGCCCGCGGACGATGCGACGTTCGCGGCGCTGATTGCGCTGTTCCAGATCGACTGTGCGCTGCACGAGTTGCGTCGCGAGCTGGAGCGACGGCCGGCGTGGATCGAAGTCCCGATTCGCGCGTTGCTCGGGCTGCTCGCTCGCTAGGCCTCGATCGACTCTTCGTCGAAGCTCTCGGTCGTGTAGCGCCATGCGCGCACTCGGTCCGACCAGTAGCCGGCCGACCAGCCCGCTTTCATTTTGAGTTGTCGCACGAACTGTGCGGGATCCTGCAGCTGCTGCCACACCGCCGGCAGGAAAGTTGCGCGTCCAGTTTCTGACTCGAGGATCAGACCGTCGAGCGACGGTCTCAACACTGCAAGCAGTTGCTCCTCGGTCGTCACGTCGAGTCGCTCCGGTGGAGTGAGCAGCGAAAGGTGCAGATGCACCTGCGGCCATTCCGCTGCTGTGAGCGGCGGGAAGCGATAGTCGCTGAAAGCGGCAGCCCACGCATTGCGCCACACGTCTTCCGCCAGCCGTCGCGGTGCGTCGAGTGTTCCGCAGCAGCCGCGTAGCTCGTCGCCGCGTCGCAAGGTCACGAACGAGGAGCGAAGCACCGTGAGCGACGGCGGCAGCAACGCGGCAGTGAACGGTACCAGCTGACCGTTGACCAGCGCCGAGTCGATAGAGGCTCGGGCGAGCGCGAGCAGCTCGCGACGCTCAGGCGCGGCCAGGCTCATGAACGGCAAACGCCCCGTAGCCCACGACTCTCGATCGGTCGCCGGCGGTGTCGCCGGAGTTGCAGCGCGCGATCTCCGACAGCGAAAGTCCGCGCTGGCCTGCGAGATACAGCAGCCCGTTGATGCCGACCGAACCGCAGGCCTGCTCTCCGACGAGCGTCGCTTCGCGACGCAGGATCGACGTGCTGGTGGCGGCGTCGACCTGCCGCGCCTGCTCGTACGGGAGATAGTGGCTCAGATCCGAGCTCACCAGGACCAACGTCGCCGCGTCTCCCCACACCTGCGCGAGCGCGGCCGCGACGTGCTCCGGCGCAACGGAGCCCAACACGAGCGGCAGCAGCGTGAAGTCATCGAACAGCGTCTGCAAAAACGGCAGCTGGACTTCGAGACAATGTTCCTGCGCGTGTGGCGCATCGGCCTCGACGACGTCGTCCCGTTGCAGCAGCGCGGATTTCAGCTCGTGATCGATCGCGACCTTGCCGAGCGGTGTGGCGAATGAAGTTGCAACCGGAACGGCCATGCCACGCAGATACACGCGATGGCTCGGGCCGATCAGCACGATGCGGCGAATCGCGCGCCGCAACTGCGCGACCTTTGCGTACGCTGCCGCAGCGATGCCGCCGGAATAAATGTAGCCAGCGTGCGGAACGATCAGCGCTTTCGGCGGCGCTCCAGTGATCGTGGCACGGTGCTGTCCAAGGTATGCCGACACTGCGTCGCGCAGCTCACGCTCGTCGTCGGGATAGAACAGGCCGGCGACCGCGGGTGGGCGAACGCTTGTGTTTCCTCGGTCGGGGCGCATGATGCGTGTATGTATCACCCGACGAAGTACTGGCACAAGCTGGACGATGGTCGCGTGCAGTGCGACGTCTGTCCGCGCGCGTGCAAGATGCACGAGGGCCAGCGCGGGCTGTGCTTCGTGCGTGGCGTCGAAGGTGATGAAGTCAGGCTCTATACGTATGGACGTTCGAGCGGCTTCTGCGTCGATCCGATCGAGAAGAAGCCGCTGAACCATTTCCTGCCGGGCACGTCCGTGCTGTCGTTCGGCACCGCGGGTTGCAATCTCGCCTGCAAGTTCTGCCAGAACTGGGACATGAGCAAATCACGCGAGATGGACACGCTCGCGGATCGCGCGACTCCGGAAATGCTCGCGGCGACCGCGCGGCGTCTGGGCTGCGCGAGCGTCGCCTATACCTACAACGATCCGGTCGTGTTCATGGAATACGCCATCGACGTTGCCGACGCGTGTCGCGAGCGTGGCGTGCGCAGTGTCGCCGTGACAGCGGGCTACATGTGCGCCCCGCCCCGTGCGGAATTCTACGGTCACATGGATGCCGCGAACGTCGACCTGAAAGGCTTCACCGAGCGCTTCTATCGGAAGATCTGCGGCGGCGAGCTCGGCGCCGTGCTCGAGACGCTCGAGTACCTGCGTCACGAGACGCGCGTGTGGTTCGAGATCACGACGCTGTTGATTCCCGACGAGAACGATTCGAACGCCGAGCTGGAGCAGATGACGCGTTGGATCGCCGACAAGCTCGGTCCGGACGTGCCGCTGCACTTCACCGCGTTTCATCCGGACTGGAAGATGATGGACAAGCAGCGCACGCCGGCGGCGACGTTGACGCGTGCACGCGAAATCGCTTTGCGAAACGGCTTGCACTACGTCTACACGGGCAACGTGCACGACCCGGCGGGCTCGAGTACCTACTGCGTCAGCTGCGGCACGCGCTTGATCGAGCGGGACTGGTACGAATTGGGAGAGTGGCGGCTGGATGCGCAGGGCCGCTGCCTGCAGTGCTCTGCGCAGTTGCCAGGGGTTTTTGCCAGCGCGCCGGGCACCTGGGGTGCCCGGCGCTTGCCGGTCAGGATTGCGGTCTAGCTTCTAGAAGCGCCAGGCGCCGGAGAACCAGAACGCGTCCGCGTCGTCGACCACGCTGGAGTCGATCCGCTGATATTCCAAGCGCGCATTGAGCCGCCCGAAGAACGTCATGCCGACACCGCCACCATACGTGAAGTCCTGCTCGCTCGAGCTGGAGTCGAAACCCGGGCCGTTGTCGAGATCCACGGACGCGTCGACGTCATAGAACAAGTAGCCGATCTTGCCGAACAGCTCGACCGGGCCGAGCGGGACCGTGCCGATGATCGACGGCTCGAAGCCGCTGATTTCGGCCCGGAAATCACCGCCGGAACCCGAGGTCTCGAAGCGGTCGCTCGGACCGCCGAAGTCGACGTAGGCGACCTCCAGCGAGAAATACGGATTCATGCGCCAGCCGACGAACGCCTTCCAGGCGGTGTCGCTGTCGTCGAGCGACTCGATCGCCTCGTCCGTCTGATCGACATCGTCGAGTTTCAGATTGAACTGGCCGACGCCGCCGCCGAGATAGAAGCCTTCGTCGTTCTCGTCTGCACTCTGCGCGAATGCGCTGCTGCAGGCGAGGGAGCCGGCGGATGCTCCTGCGACCAACATTGCCAACACAACTGCTCGATTCATGATCCGTCTCCTGGTGCCATCGGTGTGGGGCGCGGCGTGTAGCGTCAGCAATACAGATCGCCACACGACGCGCTCGTGACAGGGAAACGGTAAGGTCGCACGAACGGTTCCGCAGTTGCTCGCGCAAAACATGCCGGCGTAGGAATTGCCCGTCGGAGAAGTTACTGGCCGAACACCCAGCGAATAAGTTCCGCCTGAATTGCTTCGCCGCTGCCGGTGTGCGCACCGGGATGATTGATCATGATCACGAGAATGTACGTGCGTCCGGACGCTGCGTTGACGAATCCCGCGAGCGCGCTGACGTCGTCGATGCGCCCGGTCTTGAGCCGGATGCGACCGTGCATGCCCGGCGAGTTGAAGCGATTGCGCAGCGTGCCGTCCGTTGCGGACAGCGGCAGCGACGCCGCGAACTCCGGCATGAACGGACTGTGCCACGCGATGTCGAGCATCTCGCCCATGCCGCGCGCCGTGACGCGCTCGGTGCGCGACAAACCGGAGCCGTTCTCCAGCACGAATCCGTTTGCGTGGATGCCGCGTTTCGCAAGCCACACGCGCAGCGCGTTACGACCACGCTCCGCGGTCGCCGGCGCGCCGAAGGCTTCGACGCCGAGAGTCAGCAGCACGGTGCGCGCCATGACGTTGTTCGAGAACTTGTTGACCAGCCGGATGATCTCGGAGAGCGGCATCGAGTCGAACTCGAACAGCAGCTTCGCATCCGCCGGCACCGGGGCGAGGCGGGCTGCGCCGTCGATGACGCCGCCGGCCTGTGTCCACATCGTGCGGAACGTTCCGTACGCGTAGTCCGGCGCGGTCATGATCGCGCGCGTGATCGAATACACGCCGCACGAAACCGGGAACGTGCCGCGCACGACCAGAGTATTCGGGTCGGTGCGGTCGGGCATGTCGAACACCAGCCCGCCGTCGGCGGGATTGCAGCGGCCGGTCCCGAGTCGCACGTCGTTCCTTAGCGCGAGGTTCGCGGGCAGAGGGCTGACGATGATCTGCGGCCGCGAGCGCTGCCCGAATGGATTCACGGTGAAGCGCGAGCTCTGGAAGTTCACCAGGAGCGCATCCGGCAGCACGTTGTAACTGCGGAACGGCTGCGCATCGAAGTCGGCGCGGCTGTCCGTGATCGGCGCGAAGTAGCTGTTGTCGATGACTACGTCACCGGTGATCTTCGCCAGCCCGCGCTCGCGCAGTCCCTGCACGAAGCTCCACCAGCGCTCATCCGTCATGTACGGGTCGCCGCCGCCGACCAGGTACAGGTCGCCGTAGAGCACGCCGTGCTCCACTCTGCCTGCCGCGTAGGCCCGGGTCTTCCACGTGTATGCGGGCCCGAGCGAGTCGAGCGCGGCGAAAGTCGTCAGCGTCTTGATCGTCGAGGCGGGGCTGCGCTGCGTGTCGCTGTTCAGGTCGACGACCACCTCGTTCGTGCCGGCGTCGCGCACGTAGATGCTGACGTGCTGCGCCGGGACGCCGACGCGTGCCATCGCGCGCGACACGGCGGGCGGCAGCTGAGCGCCGAGCGAGAGACCCGGCGTGCCGAGCGCCAGCAGCGCCGCCAGCGCGGTGAAACGGTTGGCCATTGACGAAAGCAGTGAACGCAGACGTTCGATCGGAAGCGACAGTGGCCGAGAGTTTATACTGCCGGCCTCTCGTTCGTGGACGCGCAGCGGAGCCGCAATGCGTCGGTTGTGGAATACGTTTCTGAAGGGCCTGGTCGCGGTGCTGCCGGTGACCCTGACCGTCTATCTGGTCTTCTGGCTCGGCAGTACGGCCGAGTCGATTCTCGGCGGGCCGCTGCGCGCGCTGCTGCCCGAGGATCGCTACTGGCCGGGGCTCGGGCTGGTGGTCGGCTTCCTGCTGGTGCTGCTCGTTGGCGTACTGGTCAATGCATATGTCGTGCGCTACCTGCTGCGCATCGGCGAGGCGTTTCTCGCGCGCATTCCGATCGTCAAGACGATCTTCGGCGCCTTCAAGGACATCACTCAGTTCCTGCCCGCGGGCGGCAAGGAGCGCGACCTGAAGCGCGTCGTGCTTTGGCGCTTCGGCAGCGCGCAGCTGGTCGGCTTCGTCACCGAGGAGCACGTCAGCCCGCGCCTGTTCGCGGGCGACACCGACGGCATCGTCGCGGTTTACTTTCCCATGAGCTACCAGATCGGCGGCTACACGCTGTACCTGCCGGTCGCCGAGCTGACCGAAACCGATCTGTCGGTGCAGGAAGCGATGCGCATGGTGCTGATCGGCGGTGTCACCAGCCATGCCGCCGGCGCGGCGGCGGCGAAATAGATTCACTGCCCATGCTCGTCGGTCACCTGGCGGTGCGCCCGCCGTTTCCCTGGCGCCACCTGCTCGACTATTTCGCGCATCGGCTGATCCCGCAGTTCGAGCGTATAGAGAACGATTGCTACGTGCGGCAAATCGGCGCTCGCACGATCGCGGTCGCATACGACGCCGCTGCTGCGCGGCTGCAAGTTACGTCGAATGGACGCGTGCGGGCCCGGGAGGTGTTGGACAGCGTTGCGCGTCTGCTGGACATCGATCACGACGCGCCGCGGATCGAGAAAGTTCTGCGGCGTTCGCCGGTGCTCAAGCCGCGCATTGCGAGGGTCCCAGGCATGCGGCCGCTCGGCGCATGGTCGCCGTTCGAGCTGTGTGTGCGGACGATCCTCGGCCAGCAGGTCACGGTCGCGGCAGCCGGGACGCTCATGCGTCGCCTGGTCGAACGCTGCGGAACGGTGACGCCCGAATGCGTGGTCGACGCGGATTTCGCTGCTATCGGCATGCCGGGCAAGCGCGTCGACACAGTCCGCTCGTTCGCGCGCGCCGCCGCCGCGGGTCGCGTCGACTTTGCGCGGCCGTGGGCCGAGGTCGAGGCTGCGCTCAAAGAGCTGCCGGGCTTCGGTCCGTGGACGCGTGGCTATCTCGCCATCCGTCTCGGTCGCGATCCGGACGCGTTTCCGGAAACGGACCTCGGGCTGATCCGCGCCGCCCAGGTCGACTCGCCGGTGCAGCTCCTGGCCCTGGCCGATGGCTGGCGGCCTTACCGCGCCTATGCGGCCACTTATCTATGGGCGGTCGCCGTGTGATCCGCGTCTCGACCTGCCAAATCTTGTCACCCTGGAATTGTGGCGGGTTTAACAATTCCTGCTTCTGCCGGGATGTCCTCAATAGCAGTACTGCTAGCATCTGGCGCAGTTAAATAATTCGCGTCACATCGATCGTGTCCGAAGCGAATCTTCGACAAATACGCATCCTGCACGTAGTGAGCTCGGCTGCCGTGGCAGCCGGCCTGCAACAGTCGTTGCTGATGCCAGCGCTCACGCGCATGCCCAAGGAGCGCGTCAAGACGCAGGTCGTCTGTCTCGCCGCGGGCGCCGTCCCGGCCGCGGTGCTGCGCCAGAGCGGCGTGCCGGTTCATGACGTGGCGCTGTCGCGCAAGAAATTCTCGTTCGGCGGGCTCGGCGAGCTGGTGAAGACCGCAAAAGCCTTCCGGCCGGATGTCATCCACGCCTGGGGCTACACGGCGCAGATCGTCGCCAACGCCGTACGCAAGCGCGTCGATCGCAAGATCAAGGTCGTCTGGACGGTCGCCAACACGTCGCCCCTGCCGCGCGGCGCGGGCATGATCGACCGCCAGAAGCTCAAATACACAGCGAAGGCTGCGCCGACCGCGGACCGCATCGTTTATGCCTCGGCTGCCGGCGCCGCGCAGCATCGCCGCGTCGGCTTCCCGGACGACGAGCAGCTGACCATTCCGCCCGGCATCGATGCGACCCGCTTCAAGCCCGATCCGGCCGCGCGGCTCAAGATCCGCGAGCAGCTGCATCTCGGCCCGGAGCAGTTCGTCATCGGCATGGTGGCGCCGTTCCAGCCGGAATACGACCACCCGACCTTCCTCAAGGCGGTCGGCGAGCTGATCAAGTCGAATCCGCATGTCTGCGTGGTGCTCGCCGGTCACGGCGTGCAGAAGGGCAATGCACCGCTCATGGCGCTGGTCGGCGGCGGCACACTGGGCACACGCGTACAGCTGCTCGGCGAATGGTCCGACCTTGCATCGCTCTTCAATGCCTGCGACGTCGTCTGCTCGAGCGCGCAGAACGACGGCGCGCGCATGACGCTGGTCGCTGCAATGCTGTGCGGCGTCCCGTGCGTTGCCACGGGCATGGGTGCGCAGGGCGAGGTGATCGGACATCACGGCGTCGCAATCGAAGCTGGCAGCGCGCCTGCTTTCGTGAAAGGCCTGCAGCGCGTCCTGCAGCTGACGCCGGAGAAACGCGCCGCGATGGCGCATGGCGCTCGCAAACATGCATTGCAGAATTACGTCTACGTGCGCTCGTTGCAGAAATATCTGCAGCTCTACTACGACCTGATCGGCCGCCAGACGCTGGTGAGCCAGGAGATGCCGACACCGGAGATCGATGCCAGCGTCCCGGTTCCGGCCAAGGTCGGCGCGACGGCGCAAACCAAGAAGCCGGCGGTCACGATTGCCGAGCTCTCCGATCCGGATTCGCTGGAAGCGAAAGTCGCGGAGCATGCGGCCGAGGACCTGCCAAAGTGGCGGCGCGAGCAGGAACAGGAGCGCGCCAGGCGCGAGCAGGACCTGTCGCAACAGATCGCCGCTTCGCAATCGAGCCAGGCGAGCGCCGACGTGCTCCAGGTGTTCGAAGCGGAGCTGGCGAAACCAACCAGCCAGAAGTCGGCGTTCTCCGAGCGCGCGCGCGGCGTGGCGGACGAGAGCGAAGAGTTGTTGTCGATGGATGCGCTCGCTGCGCCGAAGCCGGGCGCCGCCGCTGCGCCCGTGGTGAAACTGGAGCCGCCAACGCCAAAGGTCGAGCTGCCGAAGGCCGAGCCTGCGCCGACTCCGCCGCCGGAGCCTGCGTCGGTCACGCAGCCGCTGGCGGCGCTTGCCTTGCTCGAATCTTCTCCGGAGCAGCCGACGCAGCTCGGCCTGCTCGGCAACGACGCGCCCGAGCCGTCCAAGGACGATTCGCTGCAGCTCGAGCTGTTGCCGGAACCTGTGAGGCAGTCGGGCTGAAGCCCGACCTACAGCGATCCCGTAGGTCGGGCTTCAGCCCGACACCTTCATCCCCGACGCAGACTCGCTGCGTCGCGCGCCAGCTCCTCGATTCCCTTCCAGTCGCCCGCGTTGACGCGCTCAGCTGGTGCCACCCACGAGCCGCCGACGCACGCGACGTTCTTCAGGGCGAGATAGTCGGGCGCTGTCGCGCGCGTGATGCCGCCGGTCGGGCAGAACACGACCTGCGGAAACGGACCCGCGAAGGCCTTCAGCATATTCACGCCGCCGGCTTGCTGTGCCGGAAACAACTTGAACGTGTCATAGCCCCAGCTCAGGCCCGCGAGCAGCTCCGTCGGCGTCATCACGCCGGGCAACAACGGGAATGTCACTTCCGCGGCCGCGGCCGCCAGCTCCGTCGTCAGGCCCGGGCTGACGCCGAACTGCGCGCCGGCATTGCTCGCGTCGACGAAGTCGCGCGGCCGGGTCAGCGTCCCGACGCCGACGATCGCATCCGGCAGCGCCTTGCGCATCGCTTCGATCGCTGGCAAACACGCAGGTGTCCGCAGCGTCACTTCCAGTGCGCGCAGTCCGCCTGCGCTCAGGGCGCGGCCGAGCGGCACGGCGTCGGCGACATTCTCGATCGTCAGTACCGGGATGACCGGCGCTAGCGCCAGCAGCGAGCGAATGTTCACTTATGCTTCTCCGAACAACGAAACCGCGCCGGTTTCGGCGTCGCTGGCAACGCTGCGGAACGTCGCGAACAGCTCGCGCCCGACACCGTACCCGTTGTGCTGGAGCTGTGGCCGCGGGGCGGTCCGGCCGCGCAGCTTCGCCTCCGGCACGCGCACTTCCAGCGTGCCGGCGTAACTGTCGAGCCGCACGATATCACCGTCCTGCACTTTGGCCAGCGGCCCGCCCGCGAGGCACTCGGGCGTGAGGTGAATCGCCGCAGGCACCGCGCCCGAAGCGCCGGACATGCGCCCGTCGGTGATGAGGGCGACCTTGTGACCCTTGCTCTGCAGAGAGCTGAGTGTCGGCGTCAGCTGATGCAACTCCGGCATGCCGTTCGCGCGCGGTCCCTGATAGCGCACGACGACGATGCAATCGCGCGATAATGCGCCAGACTTGTACGCCGCGATGACTGCTTCCTGATCATCGAACACAGCAGCCGGCGCTTCCACGACGCGGTGCTGCGGCTGAACGGCGGAGGTCTTGATCACTGCGCGACCAAGATTGCCGCGCAGGACCTTTAGTCCACCGTCGGCGCCGAAAGGGTCGTGCATCGGACGCAGCACGTCGGCATCGCCACTCGTTTCAGGCGCTGCGCGCCAGGCCAGGCCGGTTTCCGACAACCATGGTTCGCGTGTGTAGGCTTCGAGTCCGCCTTTGCCCATCACGGTCGTCGTGTCCGGATGCAGCAGCCCGGAGCTCAGCAGCTCGCGAATCAGGAAGCCGCAGCCGCCGGCCGCGTGGAAGTGATTCACGTCGGCGCTGCCGTTCGGATAGATGCGCGCCAGCAGCGGCACGATTTCCGAGAGGTCGGCGAAGTCGTCCCAATCGACGCGCATGCCGGCGGCGCGCGCAATCGCCACCAAGTGCAGCGTGTGATTCGTGGAACCGCCGGTGGCGAGCAGCGCCACGATCGCATTCACGATGGCGCGCTCGTCGACGATGCTGGCAATCGGCAGGTGCTCGCTGCCGAGCGCGGTGATGGCCGCGGCGCGTCGCGCAGCCCCGCTCGTCAGCGCATCGCGCAGCGGCGTGTTCGGCGGCACGAACGCAGAGCCGGGCAGATGCAGGCCCATCACTTCCATCAGCACCTGGTTGCTGTTCGCCGTCCCGTAGAACGTGCACGTGCCCTGCGAGTGATAGCTCTGCGCTTCCGACTCCAGCAGCGCATCGCGTGCGACCTTGCCTTCCGCGAACAGCTGGCGCACGCGAGCCTTCTCCTTGTTGGGCACGCCCGACGTCATCGGTCCGCCCGGGACGAAGATTCCCGGCAGGTGGCCGAAGGCGAGCGCGCCCATCAGCAGCCCCGGGACGATCTTGTCGCAGATGCCGAGGTAGAGCGCAGCGTCGAACATGTTGTGAGCGAGTGCGACGCCGGTCGCCATCGCGATGACGTCGCGACTGAACAGCGACAGCTCCATCCCGGGCTGGCCCTGCGTGACGCCGTCGCACATCGCCGGCACGCCGCCCGCGAATTGCGCTACAGCGCCGGCTTCACGCGCCGCCAGCTTGATGAGCTCGGGAAAGTGCTCGAACGGGCGATGCGCCGACAACATGTCGTTGTACGAGGAGACGATCGCGATGTTCGGCCAGCGCGCGCCGCGCAACGTCTGCTTGTCCGGTGCATCCATCGCCGCGAACCCGTGCGCCAGATTCGTGCACGACAGCGTGGTGCGGTTCGCCTGCGCACCGTGCGCGCTCCTGGTTCGCTCCAGGTATTCGGTGCGCGCCCCCGCGCTCCGCGTGCGAATGCGTTCAGTCACGGAGCGCACGCGCTCGTGCAATGGGGCTGCAATGTTCACGCGAATCCTCGTTCAGTCCTTCGTGCAGGAATTCTAGAGAGTTGCAGCCCCGGTGGCATGGTCCGGAAAAACGGAACGCCGATCCGCGTGTTGAAACGCATCGCAGCAGCTCGCGGCCCGGCTGGTTTGCCGGGCGGGAGTCCTTCGTTAACGTAGCGGAGCGAGAAATATCCCGCTCCATGAAGGTTCTGCATGCACTCTCTTCCTACGTTCGACCTGATCCTGTTCGGCGGCACGGGCGACCTGGCCATGCGCAAGCTCCTGCCGGCGCTCTATCGCCGCAACTGCGCCGGCCAGATCAACAACGAGTCCCGCATCATCGGCGCGGCACGCAGCAAGCTGTCGCGCGAAGAGTATCTCGAGCAGGTGCGCGCCTCGTGCGAGACGCACGTCGGCAGTGCCTTCGACGCTGCCAAGTGGTCGCAGTTTGCCGAGCGCCTGACGTACGTACGCATCGACGCACAGAACGACGGTGACTTCGGGCGCCTCGCCGAGCTGTTGCGCGGGCAGGAGGGTCGCGTTCGCGTGTTCTTCCTTTCGACGGGGCCCGACCTGTTCGCCCCGATCACCGAAGGGCTGGCGAAGCATTCGCTGGTGACGCCGACGTCGCGCGTCGTGCTGGAGAAGCCGCTCGGTTACGACGGTGCCTCGTCCGCGGAGATCAACGAGCGCATCGGCAAGCTGTTCACGGAGCCGCGCATCTTTCGAATCGATCATTATCTCGGCAAGGAGACGGTGCAGAACCTGCTGGCGCTGCGCTTTGGCAATACGTTGTTCGAGCCGCTGTGGCGGCGCGGACGCGTGCAGCACGTGCAGATTACGGTCGCCGAGGACGTGGGCGTCGAGCGCCGCGCCCAGTTCTACGACCAGGTCGGCGCGCTGCGCGACATGATTCAGAACCACATGCTGCAGCTCCTGTGCATCATCGCCATGGAGCCGCCAGCCACGGGCGCGGCGGATGCGATGCGCGACGAGAAGCTGAAGGTCCTGCGCGCGTTGCGGCCGCTGACCGGTCGCGACGTGCTGCAGAAGACGGTGCGCGGCCAGTACAAGGCAGGGGCTGTCGGCGGCAAGCCCGTCGTCGGCTATCTCGACGAGAAGGACGTGCCGAAGGACAGCACCACCGAGACATTCGTGGCGCTGCGTGCGGAGATCGATTCCTGGCGCTGGGCCGGAGTGCCGTTCTACCTGCGCACCGGCAAGCGCCTGCAGGAGAAGCAGGCGGAGATCGTCATCACGTTCGAGGACGTCCCGCTCTCGCACTACGAGCGGCCGGACACGCCGCATGCCCTCAACCGACTGGTGATCCAGCTGCAGCCGGAGGAGAGCATCACGCTGACGGTGCTCGCCAAGAGCCCCGGGCACGGGATGGTGCTGAAACCGGTCGATCTCGGCCTGGACTTCGCCGATGCGTTCAAGACCCGCCAGCTGGACGCATACGAACGATTGCTCACGGACGTCGTCAACGGCACGCTCACGCTGTTCATGCGTCGCGACGAGTTGGACGCGGCCTGGTCGTGGATCGACCCGATTCGCGCGGCCTGGCAGCAATACGACGAGCGCCCGAAAACCTATACTGCCGGCAGCTGGGGACCGGCCGCCGCCAGTTCCCTGATCGGTCGCGACGGGTTTGCCTGGAGAAACGAGCTGTAATGCCGTCCCGCTGGGTCCACGAGCACCGCTTCCCGGACCGCCAGGCATTGGCGGCCGCGCTCGCGGGCGAGATCAAAGTGGACCTGGAAGAAGCTATTGCAGCGCGCGGCGCGGGCAGCCTGGTGGTCTCCGGCGGGCGTACTCCCGCGCTGATGTTCCAGCGGCTGCGCGACGAGAAGGTCGACTGGACGCGCGTGTGGGTGACGCTCGCGGACGAGCGCTGGGTCGAGACGACTTCCGCGGACAGCAACGAGCGCTTCGTGCGCGAGAACCTGCTGGCCGGACCAGCCGCGGCCGCGCACTTCGTCGGGCTGAAGAATCCGGCAGCCACTCCGGAGGCGGGAGCCGACTGGGCGACTCGCGCGTTGACCCGTGTGCCCCATCCTTTCGACGTGGTTGTGCTCGGCATGGGCGGCGACGGTCACACGGCTTCGCTGTTCCCGGGCTCGATGGCGCTCGCGCGCGGACTGGATCCGGGGGCGCCACCGGCGTGCATCGCCGTCAACGCGCTGGTCGCGCCGCACGCGCGCGTCAGCCTCAATCTGCCGGCGCTGCTCGATGCGCGTCGCATCGTGCTGCACATCGAAGGTGACACGAAATGGGCTGTCTACCAGCGTGCGCGCACGCCGGGCGCAGCCGCGGAGTTGCCGGTGCGGGCGGTACTGCAACAGAAGGAAGTGCCCGTGGACGTCTATTGGGCGCCATGAACGATACGCCACGACTGATCGCCGACATCGGCGGCACCAACGCGCGCTTCGCGCTGCTCGACGCTTCCGATCGACGCACCTGGCACGACGAGCTCGTGCTCGCGTGCGCCGACTATCCCGACATCGTCAGTGCGATCGAGTATTACCTCAAGGAAGTCGGCGCGGCCGCGGGCGCGGCGCGTCCGGTCGAAGGTGCGCTCGCGATCGCCGGCCCGATCACCGGCGACATCGTGCGCATGACGAACCACGCCTGGCAGTTCTCCGCCGCGCGCACGCGCCAGGCGCTCGGTTGGCAACGACTGATCCTGGTCAACGATTTCACCGCGCTGGCGATGGCGATTCGCCACCTGCCCCCCGACGAGCTGGAACAGATCGGCGGCGGTCAGGCCGTTCCCGGCGGACCGATCGCTCTGCTCGGGCCCGGCACCGGGCTCGGGGTCTCGGGACTCGTGCCTGCGGGCGAGCACTGGATTCCGCTGCAAGGCGAGGGCGGGCATGTGACGCTGTCGGTGATGAACGAGCGCGAGGTAGCGGTGTGGCACCAGCTGCACCAGCGCTTCACGCACGTCTCGGCGGAACGCGTCATCTGCGGTCCGGGGCTGGTGAATCTCTACGACGCCGTATGCGCCATCGAAGGCGTCGTTCCCAAAGTCCTGACGCCGCCCGAGATTACACGACGCGCACGCGAAGGGTCGTGTCGCCTCTGCCTCGAGGCGCTCGGTATGTTCTGTGCGCTGCTGGGAACGCTGGCAGGCAACCTGGTGCTGACGCTCGGCGCAGTCGGCGGCTGCTACATCGGCGGCGGCATCGTGCCCGACCTCGGCAGCTTCTTCACCAGCTCGCACTTTCGCGATCGCTTCGAGGACAAGGGCCGCTTCGCGGATTATCTGTCGCGCGTGCCGACCTATGTCATCCGCTCGAAGCTGCCGGCCTTCGTCGGTCTCGCTACGACGTTCACCGCGCCGGGCCCGAGGTGGGAAGCCGAATAGTCGGCGCGCGGAAAGTGTGATGCAGATCGCACTCGCAATGTGAGGGTCAGCGTCCCCAGCGCTTCTTCGCTACGCTGCCACGGCACAGCGCGGAAGGGCGCGCGAGGGAAAACAAAACCATGTGGGTCACCACGCTCACCATCGTGACGCTCGCGGCGATGCTCGTTGCCCTCGCTCACATTGCCCGCAGTACGCGCAGGCTCGACGCCCGTCTGGGAGCGCTTGGCGAGGAGCAGCGCGAGCGCCGCCGTTGCATGGAAAAGGAGCTGGAGCGCGTCAGGCAGGAGGCAGCGGAACTCGAGGTTGTCGTTACAGCCGCACCTGGCTGCTGACTTCCAGCAATCTGTGGCTCGGGACGCCGAAGTGGATGGCGGCGAGCTGGCTGTTGCGGCCCATGAACGCGAACAGGCGCTTGCGCCACAGCGGCATGCCGGACCCGACCGCGAACACCGGATTCTCGCGACCGACCACGTACACCGTCTGCTCGGGCTCGTACGGCACGCCAGCTTCGTCCGCGGCGCGCAGCGCGGCGACCACGTTCGGGCTCTCCATGAAGCCGTAGCGCGCGATGACGCGGCACAGGCCGTCGCCCAGCTGCTGGATCTCCACGCGATTCTCCGCACCGACAAACGGCACTTCCGGGCGCACGAACGTCAGCAGCACGTTGCGTTCATGCAGGACGCGATTGAAGCGCAGGTTGTTGAGCAGCGCGCGCGGCATGCCGCCGGCCTCGCTCGCGAGATATACGGCCGTGCCGGCGACGCGATGCGGCGGCTCGCGCTCGATCAGCGCGAGAAAATCGCGCACCGGCATCTGCTCCTTCGCGACCAGCCAGTTGAGCGTGCGTCGCCCTTCCTGCCACGTCGTCATCAGCACGTACGCCAGCACAGCCACCGCGATCGGCAGCCAGCCGCCGTCGTCGAACTTCAGCAAATTCGAGGAGAAGAACGCTGCTTCGACGATGACGATCAGCCCTAGCGCCGTCATCACCAGGCGACGGCGCGGCTCGTGCCGTACGCGCAGCAGCATGATCACGAGAATGCTGTCGATGAGCATCGTGCTGGAGATCGCGATGCCGTACGCGCCGGCCAGCGCGCTCGATGACTGGAACACGATGATGAGCGTCATGGTGCCCGCGAACAGCAGCCAGTTCAGCGTCGGCACGTACACCTGGCCGATCTCTTCCTCGGAGGAATGCAGGACGCGCAGCCGCGGCAGGTAGCCGAGGTTGAGCGCCTGGCGCGTGATCGAGAACACGCCCGAGATCACCGCCTGCGAAGCGATCACCGTCGCGGCAGTTGCCAGCACGATCAGGATCGGCAGCGCCCAGCCCGGCGACATCAGGTAGAACGGGTTGGAGATCGCGCTGGGATTCTCCAGCAGCAGCGCGCCCTGCCCGAAGTAGTTCAGCACCAGCGCCGGCAACACGATCATGAACCAGGCGCGGCGGATCGGCGCGCGGCCGAAGTGGCCCATGTCGGCGTACAGCGCTTCGCCGCCCGTCACCGCGAGAAAGACCGAGGCGAGCACCACGAATCCGGAGGTTCCGTTGTGTGCGAAGAAGTGCGCCGCGTACAGCGGATTGATCGCGAACACGACATCGGGCTTGGTGATGATCCAGCGCACGCCGAGCAGCGCGAGCGTCACGAACCAGAGCAGCGTCACCGGCCCGAACATCCGCCCCATCGCGCCGGTGCCGCGCCGTTGCACGATGAACAATGTCGTGAGGATGAGCAGCGCCCCGGGCAGCACGAAATGCTCGAGCCGCGGCGTCGCGACAGCGAGACCTTCCATCGCGCTGAGCACCGAGATCGCGGGTGTGATGAAGCCGTCACCGAAAAACAGTGCAGCGCCGAACACACCGACTGCGCTGACCGGTGCCCACAGCCGCCAGTTGCTGCTGGCTCCCGAGAGCAGCGTACTGAGCGCGAGCACGCCGCCTTCGCCGCGATTGTCGGCGCGCAGCACGATCGCGACGTACTTGATCGAGATGATGAGGACCAGCGACCAGAGAATCAGCGACAGCAGTCCCAGGATGTTGGTTTGTGTGACGGCGATGCCGTGCTCAGGATTGAGGCACTCGCGAAACGCATACAGCGGGCTGGTGCCGATGTCGCCGAAGACTACGCCGAGCGCGGCGATGACGAGTTTGCGGGAAACGTCGCCGCGAGTATCCGCGACCGCGGCGGCAGGCGAGCGGGCGTGCATGGGGCGCGCATTGTACAGGAAGGGGCTATTCGGCGACGGAGGCGAGCCAGCGCGCGATCAAGCCGCCGAGGCCGGCGCCGAGCACGGTCATCGCGAATAGCGGCACCTGGCCGGAAGTTGCAGGCCCGAGCGTGGCCGCACTCTCCGCGACGAGGGTGTGCATCACGGTCGCATCGCTCAGCCACGAGGCGAGCGCGAGGGCGAGTGCTATGCCGGCAACCACGCCCGGCACCATGAACACCAACGCGCGCCGCCATCCGCGTGCCAGCGCTTGCAGATCGCGTTGTAGTTCCTGCTCGACACGACGCCGCGCCTCGGCGCGCTGCGAGTCGTCGATCGCATCGATCTGCGCGAAGAGCTTTGCATCGAACGCCTCGTTGAGCGCGAGCCGCGGAGCGGCATTCATCAGGCTGCGATCGAGTTCCTGCAATTCCTCGGCTCGCACCTGGCACAAAGCGCAGTCGGCCATGTGAGCCTGCAGCGCTGCCGCGTCGGCTTCGTCGAGGTCGCCATCCAGCCAATCCTGGAGGCGATCGTTCCACGCGAGCTGATGCTCTTGCGCGGTGGAGAGAGGTGTGTTCGGAGCTGTCATGCGGCTTCGCTCGTCAGCTCGATTAGGCGCTTGCGAGCGCGATGGAGCAAGGCTTTGACGGTGCCGAGCGGCAATCCGAGGCTGGCCGCGGTCTGCTCATAGGACTTGTCTTCCATGTAGAACAGAACGACGGCCTGGCGATAGCGTTCCGGAAGCTGCTCGAGCAGCTGGCCGACGCTGACGGTCGCAGAGTCGTCCGCGTCCTGGGTGGCCAGCGCCCGCACCTCGGCGGACTGCTCCTCTTCATCGGCGTCGAGCGAGACCTGCGGCCGGCGCTTGCGCAGCTCGGACAGGCAGGCATTCTTCGAAATCGCATAGATCCAGGTGGACAGCTGCGACTGCCCGGCGAACCCCGGCAGGGCGCGCCAGACCCGCAGGAAGATGTCCTGGGTGGTGTCCTCGGCCACTGTCCTATCACGTAACATACTGAATGTAAGGCGAAAAACCCGATCCCTATAGTGCGGCAGGAGGATCCCGAACGCCTCGCGGTACTGCTTGGCAGCCAAACGCTCCTGGATCTGAGCGTCTGCCTGGGAAGCGGGCGATGACGTCATTGTCGTTTGGGACGGCGCAGGGGGGTGAAAGGTTGCGGCGACTCTAGCAAGCGTGATCCCTGCACGGTCCACCATCCGCCGGCTGCGGGCCGCAATTGGCCGACTGCAACGTCAGTGCAACCTTGCGGCCGGGGGGCTGCGTCTGAACCGCTAATCCTGTTAGGTTCAGCGCAAGCGAGGCTGCAAATGGTCGAAGAATTCATTCCAATATTCGGCATCCTGTTCGGCATCGGCGGGCCGGTACTGGTCGTCATCGTCTGGTTCACGCTCAACTACCACAAGCGTCGCAAGCTGATGGAGCTGCATCACACCGAGCGCATGGCGGCGATCGAGCGCGGCATGGAGATTCCGCCGCTGCCGATCGAGCTCATCGACGGCCGCAGCGTGCCGAAGCGGCGTCGCACGGCGCTGTTGCCCGGCCTGGTGTGGTTCTTCATCGGTCTCGCGCTCGTGGTTGGAGCGATGAGCGATCACGACGCAGAGGTGCCGGTGTTCGCCGGGCTGATCCCGCTCGGCATCGGCCTCGCATATCTCATCTACTATTTCGTCGAAGGCCGCAATGTCGAGGCCCGCTGGCTGGAGCACGATCTCGCCCAGCGTCCGAACGGCCGTCCGGCGAATCCGCTGCCCTAGTCCACTATCGCAGCTTGCGCACTCACCGCGGCCCGCCGTGCAACTTTGCCCGGCGGGCCGTGTTTTTGGGGACTCGAAAACAACCCGCGGGGCCTCCGGCATGCTTTCCATCCGCAATCTCTCGAAGAGTTACGGCGACGTTCAGGCGTTGCGCGACGTGTCGCTGGAAGTGCCGCGCGGCATGTTCGGCCTGCTCGGCCCGAACGGCGCCGGCAAGTCGTCGCTGATGCGCACGATTGCGACGCTGCAGGATCCCGACAACGGCAGCATCACGTTCGACGGCATCGACGTCGTTGCCGAGAAAGACCGCATCCGGCGCACGCTCGGCTATCTGCCGCAGGACTTCGGCGTATATCCGAAGGTGAGCGCGCTCGACATGCTCGATCACTTCGCGGTACTGAAGGGTTACGTGCGCCGCAAGGAGCGCGCCGAGGCCGTCGAGGGATTGCTGCGACAGGTGAACCTGTGGGACGTGCGCAAGCGCAAGCTGGGCACGTTCTCCGGCGGCATGCGCCAGCGGTTCGGCATCGCGCAGGCGCTGCTCGGCAATCCGCGGCTGGTGATCGTCGACGAGCCGACCGCGGGCCTCGATCCCGAAGAGCGCAATCGCTTCCTCAACCTGCTGGCCGGCATCGGCGAGCAGGTCGTCGTGATCCTCTCGACGCACATCGTCGAGGACGTCGCGGGCCTGTGTTCGCGCATGGCGATCATCTCGCAGGGCCAGGTGCTGATGAGCGGCGAGCCGCGCGAGGCGATCGGCGCCATACGCGAGCGGGTGTGGAGCAAGCGCGTGAGCCCGGCAGCGCTCCCTGAGTATCAGCAGCGCTTCGCAGTGCTGTCCGCGCGCCTGATCAATGGCCAGCCGCTGCTGCACGTCTACAGCGAGACGCCGCCCGGCGACGGGTTCGCGGCCGTCGATCCGGGACTGGAAGACGTGTACTTCGAGAGCCTGCGCGCCCATCGCAGCACGACTGCGGCGGCCGCCTGATGTTCGCCGAATTCTTCCGCTTCGAGCTGAGATACCAGCTCCGCTATCCGCTCGTCTGGATCGTGGCGCTGCTGTTCGCTGCGATCGGCTTCCTCGCCATGACGAGCGACTTCGTGTCGATCGGCGGCGGCATCGGCAACACGCATCGCAATGCGCCCGCGGTGATCCTGACCTTCCTGTCGGTGTTCTCGGTTGTCGGCACGTTCGTGGCGATTGCCACGCTCGGCCAGCCGCTGCTACGCGACGCCGAGCTCGGCGCCGACGAGCTGTTCTTCTCGTCCCCGATGCGCAAGGCCGGTTACCTGTGGGGACGCCTCAGCGCCGGACTGGTCGCGAGCCTGGTCGTCTACGCGATCATGGCGCTGGCGATCGGCGTCGGCACGTTCATGCCGTGGCTGGACCCCGAACGGCTCGGACCCTTCTCGCTGCGGCCGTACCTGTGGGTGCTCGGCGTCATCATCGTGCCGAACCTGATCTTTCTCGGCGCGCTGATGAGTCTGCTCGCGGTCACGACGCGGCGCCTGCTCGGCGTCGTGCTGGGCGCGCTCGGCTTCATCGTGCTGTGGTTCGTCGCTGTCGCGCTCGCGGGGGACATCCAATACGACACGATCGTTTCGCTGCTCGATCCCTTCGCGGCGGAAACGACCGACCGTGCCATGCGGTATTGGTCGGTCAACGAGCGCAACACGCAACTGCCGCCGCTGGGCGGATTGCTGCTGGCCAATCGCATGCTGTGGCTCGGGATCTCTGCGGCATTGATGGTCGCAGCGCACGTTGCGTTCCGACCGCAGCGCGCCGGCACCGGCAAACGCCGGCGGAAGCGCGCGCTATTGGCAGCCAGCGCCGACGCCGGTCCGCCGGAAGTCGTCCCGCAGTTCGTCGCAGCAGCGCCGCGCACGTTTGATACAGGCGTCGCGTGGCGACAGCTGCTGCACCAGGCTCGCTTCGACACTCTCGGCGTGGTGCGCAGCATTCCGTTCCTCGTGCTCATCGGTTTCGGGATCCTCAACTTCCTGAGCGGCGCCGGCGTGTACGACAGCGAGTTCGGCACGAAGATCTATCCGGTCACCGCGCGCATGTTCGACGCGATGCGCGGCAGCTACCAGTTCCTGCTCGTGCTGATCGTCGCCTACTACGCCGGCGAGGTGATCTGGAAGGAGCGCGACGCCAAGCTCGCTGAAGTGAGCGACGCGATGCCGGTGCCGAACTGGGTACCGCTGCTGGCGAAGACGACGGCGATGTTCGCAGTCGTGCTCGCTTTCGTGCTCGCGGGCGTCGTGGCGTCGATCGCGTTTCAGCTGGGGCACGGCTACACGAAAATCGAGCCCGGCGTGTACCTAGAGACTGCGCTCATCGACTCCGTGCCGTTCGTGCTGATGGCCGTGCTCGCGGTATTCCTGCAGGTCGTGAGCAATCAGAAGTTCCTTGGCTACCTGCTGCTCATCGTCGGCCTGCTCCTCTCCCTCGTGCTCAACGCGCTGCGCTTCGAGCACAACCTGTACCTGTATCCGGCGGCGCCGGAGGTTCCGTACTCCGACATGAACGGCTTCGGCCACGTGCTCCAGGCGTGGGCGTGGTTCCGTGCGTACTGGACCGTGTTCGCGGCAATGCTGCTGATCCTCGCGGCCGCCTTCTGGGTGCGCGGCGTTGCGCAGAACTGGCGAGTTCGCTGGCGGCATGCACTGCGCACATTGCGCGGACCGCAGGGAGCGGCGCTCGCCGGTCTCGCAGCCGCGTTCGTCGCGATCGGCGCCTGGATCTTCTACAACACCAACGTTCTCAACGAATACCTGCCCACCGACGTGGTGCTCGATCGCCAGGCGAGCTACGAGAAACAGTATCGCAAGTACCAGGATCTGCCCCAGCCGCGCATCGCCGACGTCCGCGCCGACGTCGACATCTATCCGCAAGAGCGGCGCGTGGAGATTCGCGGTCACTATCGCGTCATCAACAAGCACGACGCGCCGATCAACGAGCTGCACGTCACGATGGATCCGCGCGCCAGGCTGCGCCTTGTTGCGCCTGCGACAGCGAAGCTGACGCTCGACGACGAGCAGACCGGCTACCGGATCTACAAACTGGAGCAGCCGCTGGCGGCGGGCGCGCCGCTGGACTTCGACTTCGTCGTGCAGCGTGCGGAGCGCGGCTTCACCAACACGGCCATGCCGCCTTCGACGGGCGGCGGCGACCTGCGCTCGCAGCTCAACTACAACGGCACGTTCTTCAACAGCCAGACGATGTTTCCGCACTTCGGCTACAGCGAGGAGGGGCAGATCCTCGATCGCAACGAGCGCCGCAAGCGCGGGCTTGGCGAAGTGCCGCGCGAGCCGAAGCTCGAGGACGAAGCGGCGCGCGGCAGCATCGGCTTTGCGGACGCGGACTGGATCAACTTCGAGACCACGGTCAGCACCAGCGCCGATCAGATCGCGCTCGCGCCCGGCTATCTGCAGCGCGAGTGGACGCAGAACGGCCGGCGCTACTTCCATTACAAGATGGACAGCCCGATGCTGGCGTTCTTCTGCTACCTCTCAGCGCGCTGGGAGGTGCGGCGCGGCGAGTGGCACGGCCTGCCCATCGAGGTCTACTACGACCCGAAGCATCCGTACAACGTCGATCGCATGATCGACGCGACCCGCAAGTCACTCGACTATTTCACGGCGAACTTCTCGCCGTATCAGCACAAGCAGGTGCGCATCCTGGAATTCCCGCGCTATGCCAAGTTCGCGCAGAGCTTCGCCAACACGATTCCGTTCTCGGAATCGATCGGCTTCATCGCCGACCTGAGCGATCCCGAGGACATCGACTACCCGTTCTACGTCACCGCGCACGAAGTGGCGCATCAATGGTGGGCGCACCAGGTGATCGGTGCCAACGTACAGGGGCAGAGCATGCTCGCCGAGTCGCTGGCGCAGTACTCGGCGCTGATGGTGATGGAGAAGGAATACGGCCGCGAGCACCTGCGGCACTTCCTCAAGTACGAGCTCGACGCGTATCTGCGCGGCCGCGGCGGCGAGGTCATCGAGGAGCTGCCGCTGATGCGCGTCGAGGACCAGGGCTACATCCACTACCGCAAGGGCTCGCTGATCTTCTATCGCCTGCGCGATGAGATCGGCGAGGAGAATCTCAACCGCGCGCTGGCGGCGTTCATTCGCGACAAGGCGTTCCAGCAGCCGCCCTACACGACCACGCTCGAGCTGCTCGCCTACATCCGTGCGCAGACGCCGCCGGACAAGCAAAAGTTGCTCGACGAGCTGTTTGCGAAGATCGTGCTGTACGACATCAAGGTCGTCGCTGCGAGCGCGGCGCCGCGCGCCGACGGCAAGTTCGACGTGCGCATCGAGTACGAGACGCAGAAGCACGAGAGCGACGGGCTCGGCAGGGAGACATCATTGCCGCTCGATGACTGGATGCAGGTCGGAGTGTTCGCGCGCAAGGAAGGAGAGGGCGAGCACACCGAGCGCGCGCTTTATCTGCAGCCGCAGCACATCACGCAGGGCAAGGGCACGATCGCCGTCGTCACCGACAGCCGGCCGCTCGAGGTCGGCCTCGATCCCTACAACAAGCTCATCGACCGCAATCCGGACGACAACAGAAAGCGGCTGGAGTGATCAGGACCGCTGCGGGATCACTCCGAACCGTCCGGTCTGGTAATCGCGGAACGCCTGCTCGATCTGCTCACGCGTGTTCATCACGAACGGGCCGTAGCGCGCGACGGGCTCGTTGAGCGGCTTGCCGGACAACAGCAGCAGCTCCGCAGGCTCGCTTGCTGCCGCGTCGACACCGATCGCGACCGCATCGCCGGATTCCAGCAACGCGGCCTGGCCTTCGCGCACTTCGCGGTTGTCGCTGCCGATGCGCGCCGTGCCTCTGAACACGTAGATCAGTCCGTTCTGCTCCGCCGGCACCGGCTGCAACGTCGTGCCGCCGGGCTGAATGGTGAAGTGCAGCATCTGGATCGGCACGCGCGTGTCGATTCGCGCGGCGCGGCCGAGCGATTCGCCCGCAATGACGCGGACCGCGACCCGGTCGTCCGCGCTGCTCGCGCGCGGAATGTCATCAGAGCGCAGGGTCTGATAGCGCGGCGTCATCATCTTGTCGGCCGCCGGCAGGTTCACCCAGATCTGGAAGCCCTCCTGCACGCCGCCCTCGCTATGAAAGCGCGCAGTCGGCATTTCCGAATGAATGACGCCGCCGCCGGCCGTCATCCACTGCACATCGCCGGGCCGCAGCACGTCGGCATTACCGAACGAGTCGCGATGCTCGTTCTCGCCGGCGAGCACGTAGGTGACGGTCTCGAAGCCGCGATGCGGATGATCCGGGGCGCCGAGCGCGGCACCGGGATCCCAGCGCACCGGGCCGAGGTGATCGATCAGCAGGAACGGGTCGAAGTGGCTGAAATTCGCGATCGGAAACGGCCGGCGCACCGGGAAGCCGCCGCCCTCGAGCGTGCTCAGCGCCTGGATGACGCGCGCTGCGCGGCGGGTCGGCAAAGCAGTAGAAGTATTCATGGACTCAGCTCTGGGGTCGTAGGGTGGCATATCCAAGGGCGGGGATCGCGGCTGTCCAAGGAATGAGAGTTATTCGGGCGGCGCGGGCGTAAACTGGCCGCGCACCTTGCGAACCGGGCGGGGATGAGGGGCGACCATGGCATTCGTGGCACAAGCTGCCGACGGCAGCACCATCCGCTATGTCGACGGCAAACGTTACCTGTGGCTGGCCTCGCTGACCGGCCCGCTCGTGCCGCTCGTCGGCGTCGCGCTGTACTTGCTGAGCGGCGGTAACCCGCTCGCGACCCTGTTCCCGCTGGCGTACACCTTCCTGTTCGTGCCGCTCGCGGACGCGATCTTCGGCGAGGACACGCACAACCCGCCGGAGGCAGTCGTGCCGGCGATGTCGCAGGACAACTATTACCGCGTATTGCTGTACGTCGCGATCGTGCTGCTGTTCACGCAGTTCTTCGTGGTCGCCTGGCTCATCGGCACGCACTCGTTGCCGTGGTGGTCGTTCCTGGCGCTGACGCTCGGTACTGGCTTCTCCAGCAGCGGCTCGCTGTTGATCGGTCACGAGCTCGGGCACAAGGCGAGCCGGGCCGATCGCGTCGCGGCGCAGGTCGTGAACGGCCTGGTCGGCTACGGCCACTTCTGCATCGAGCACAACCGCGGCCATCACGTGCACGTCGCGACGCCCGAGGACAGCGTCAGCGCGCGCATGGGCGAGTCGATCTACAAGTTCGTGCTGCGCGAGATTCCCGGCGCGTTCCGCCGCGGCTGGGCGCTGGAGCGTGAACGCCTGCAGAAGCTCGGCCGTCCGGTGTGGAGCTTCAGCAACGAGATCCTCAGCTCCTGGCTGCTCACTGCGGTCATCGCGATCGGGCTGGTCGCGACTTTCGGCTGGATCATGGTGCCGTTCCTGATCATCCATCACTTCTACGCGTGGTATGGCCTGACGCAGGCGAATTACGTCGAGCATTACGGTCTGCTGCGCCAGAAGCTCGCCAACGGGCGTTACGAGCTGCCCGAGCCGCGGCACTCCTGGAATACCAACCACATCTACTCGAACCTGATCTCGTTCCATCTGCAGCGCCATTCGGACCACCACGCCAATGCGCTGCGTCCGTACCAGGCGCTGCGCGATTTCGCCGACCTGCCGCGCCTGCCGAGCGGCTACCCCGGCAGCTTCGGACTGGCGATGATTCCGCCGCTGTGGTTCCGGGTGATGGACCCGAAGCTGATGCGCTGGGCGGGCGGGGACATCCGCAAGGTGAATGTGGATCCGGCGAAACGGGCGAAGCTCTACGCAAGATATGGAGCCGAAGCGTCGGGCTGAAGCCCGACCTGCATCGAGGCCACCTGTAGGTCGGGCTTTAGCCCGACACCTCCAGGTCGGCATTCTGCGACGCTGTCAGCGGCCTGCGTAAGCGTTAATCTCGCTCACTGGCACCATGAGCGAGGTACGAATGACCACGACGTTGCTCGTCAACATCGACGTTGACGATCTGCACAAGGGCACCGACTTCTACACCAAGGCGTTCGGCCTGACCATCGGCCGGCGCTTCGGCGCCGATGCCGTCGAGCTGCTCGGCGCGAGCTCGCCCATCTACCTGCTCGCGAAGCCGAACGGGACGGTCGCCTCGGCGACCAGCCGTCACTTGCGCTCGTACGCGCGGCACTGGACCCCGGTGCACCTCGACATCGTGGTCGCCGAGATCGATGGTGCGGTCGATCGTGCCCGCAACGCCGGCGCCCGCCTCGAAGGGCCGGTCAAGACCAACAATTGGGGCAAGATCGCCATGCTCGCCGATCCCTTCGGCCACGGCGTCTGCCTGATCGAGTTCGTCGGCCGCGGCTACGACGAGATTGCGACCGAGAAGGCGAAGGCCCAGGGCGCGCGGCAGTAACCACCCGATTGCCACTCGAACGACATGGCCGGTCCGACGCTGCCCGATCTGGTCTGCTGGAAATGCGGGGCCTCGCTCGCGGATCTGACGCTGCCGTTGCGCAGGCTGGAAGAGTGCCGCACGTGTCACGCGGAGCTGCACGTCTGCAAGCTGTGCGAGTGGTACAGCGTCAGCGTCGCCAAGCACTGCCGCGAGCCGATCGCCGAGGAAGTCAAAGACAAGGAGCGCGCGAATTTCTGCGACTACTTCAAGCCGCGGCCAGGCGCGTATGCGAAGGCAGATGTTTCTGCCTCGAGCAAGGCGCGCGCTGAGCTGGACTCGCTGTTTGGCGCCAACCAAGGGACTGCGCCGGAGCCGACTGCTGCCGATCGGGCCAAGGCCGAGCTCGACAAGCTGTTCAAGAAATAGAACGGCCCGGACAATGCCTCAAGGCGCCGGCGGATAGGCGTCGGGCGATGACTGCGCCTCGCGCACCAGCCAATCCATCGTTCCGGAAATCAGCGGATCGTTCAGCCGCCGCGGCAGGCACACGGCGTAGATTCCGAAGGTGGCCCGCACCTCAGTGTCGAACACCTTCACCAGCCGACCCGAAGCGAGGTCGCCCGCGGCGAAGATTTCCGAGGTGATGCCCACGCCCTGGCCTTCGAGCGTCGCCGCGAGCATCGAGTTGCGATCGCCGCAGATGATGCCGCGGCGGGGATTCACCCCAGTCGCGCCCACTGCATCGAGCCAGCGAGTCCAGGTGCGATGCGAGTCATCGTGCAGCAGCGTGTGTGCCTTGAGATCCGCATAGGTCTTGATCGGCGTGCGCTTCAGCAGGGACGGCGCGGCCACGACGATCTCCATCGGCTTGAACATCGGCCGCACGTGCAACCCCGGATACTGGCCGCCGCCGAAGCGCAGCGCGATGTCGACGTCCTCGCGCGAGAAATCCACGAGCCGTGCTGACGTGGTGACCTGAAGGTCGGTCTCGGGAAACAGCGTCGAGAAAGCCTGGACGCGTGGCATCAGCCAGCGCGTCGAGAGCGAGGAGAAGGTCGAGATCGTGAGCTTGCGGCGGACAGCAGGCATGGAGACGTCCTCCAGGGCGCTGGCGAGCCGGTCGAACGCCTCACGGGTGCCTTCCGCCAGCAGTGCGCCGTGCACGGTCAGTTTCAGGCCGCGCGGCAGGCGCTCGAACAGCTTCACCCCCAGCCGCTCCTCCAGCTGCTTCACCTGCCGGCTCACGGCGGCATGGGTGACGTTCATCTCCTCCGCCGCAGCGCTCAGATTGAGATTCCGGGCCGCGACATCGAAGGCCCGCAGCGGGCCGACGGGTATGCGTTTCATAGGCTTACGAATGGCCTCCTGGTGTGACTTTTTATCATAGTTTGGCGGCAGTAAGTATCGCTTTTCGCGCTCCAGAGCGGCGCCTACGCTAGGCCTCCATTACAGAAGTTCACATCTAACGAGGAGCGAGACCATGGACGAATACCTGTTCATCGAGCTGGCGAAATTGCAGGCGGACCGGCGTCGCCTGGAGCGTGAGCAGCGCGAGCAGCTGCGTCGCCTCGAGTCCGACGAAGCCCGGTCGAGTCAAGGTCACCGCGAGCCGCTGCGCAGGCAGTGGTTTGCCAATACTTGGAGCAAACAGTCATGAAAACTTTCATCGCAGTCGCCGCATCGTTGCTGGTCAACGGCGGTCTTCTTGGCGGGCTGGCGTACAGCGTCCAGGAGTTGCAGGCTCCGCCGCTCGGCGAAGTGCTGGTCGTGCAGCTGCCCGACGGCGCCTCGCTCCCGACCCTGGCGGACGCGAGCCAGGTCGGTCCTTCAGCGGCTCGTGCGCTGTAAGGAAGCGGACGTGCGGTCAGATGCTTCGGGCCATACCGGCAACCAGCCGGCCGAGCTTCTCGACCGCACGTTCCAGCGTCGGCGTCCAGGGAAGGCCGCAGCTGAGACGAATGTAGTTGCGATAGTCGGCCTTGGCGGAGAACACGACGCCCGGCGCGACACCGATGCTGCTCGCGGCAGCGGTGCGGAACAGCTCCGCGCCATCGACGTTGCGCGGCAGCTCGACCCACAGAATCACGCCTCCGGGTGGTTGCGCGACGCGCGTGCCGTCCGGGAAGTATCGGGCGATGCCGTTGATGTAGAGCTGCGAGTTGACGGCGAGAGCGGAACGCACGCGCCGCAGATATCGATCATAGCCGCCGCTCGCGTAGTAGCGCGCCAGCACCAGCTGCTGCAGCGTCGGACACGCGACCGACGAATAGAATTTTGCGCGCGAGATTTCGGTGTGAAATTGCGGGCTCACCGCCCAGCCGATGCGATAGCCGAAAGCGATCGTCTTCGACACCGAGCCGCAGGAAACCACGAGGCCGGATTCGTCGAACGCGCGCAACGAAGTGGGCCGCGTGCCGCCAAAGTGCAGGTCGCCGTAGATGTCGTCCTCGATGATCGGCACTTCGTGGCCGGTCAGGATCTCGACGATCTCGCGCTTCGCGTCGTCGGGCGTGAGGCTGCCCGAAGGATTGTTGAAGTTCGGCATGAGCACCGCCGCGGCGAGTCGGGTACTGCGCGCGACCGCGCGCACCGCGTCGACATCGATGCCGTCGACCGAACAGTTCGGAACTTCGACGACTTTCAGATTCAAGTGCTCGATCGATTGCAGCAGGCCGAAGTAAGTCGGCGACTCGACCAGCACGGTGTCCCCGGGTTTGCACGTGACCTGCAGCGCCAGCGTGATTGCGTCCATCGTGCCGCTGGTGATTACGACGTGCGCCGGATCGGTCGGCGCGCCGGCGAGCGCCATGCGCTTCGCGACCTGCCGGCGGAGCTCTTCGTGTCCCGGCGGCATGATGCACTCGCCGGCATTCAGCGGATGGTCGCGCAGGACTTCGCGCACCAGGTTGTTGAGCCGCTGTGTCGGATAACTGGCGGGCTCGGTGACCGCGCTGTTGAGCGGCACGAAGTCGGTGCGGCTCACTGCCTCGCGGCACATGTCGATCACTTCATTGGCGATCGATACCGGCCGCGGCGTACGGACCGGCTTGCGTCGCGGCTCGGGCAGGCGGCGCGGCTCCGGCGTGCGCACGTAGAACCCGGACTGCGGACGCGCTTCGATCAATCCGATGTTCTCCAGGTGCACGTACGCCTGGACGACAGTCGATACGCTGACCTTCGCAGTGCGGCTCATCGCGCGCACCGAAGGAATGCGCTCGTTAGCGCGCAATGCACCGTTGGAGATTTGCGACTCGACGATGCGCGCGACGCGCTCGTACAGCAGAGGAGCCTGAGATGACATTGGAATGCCCGGCCTTAACTGTATTGGTCACCACCCAGTCTACCTGAATCTGTACTGCTTGCCAGCGCGAAAGGCACAGTGAGTCATGGATCAAGCCGTTCATCCGATCTCGACACCGGCCGCACGCCTGTCGCTGGGCGTGGCAGCTGCGTTCGCCGGCATCTACATCATCTGGGGCACGACGTACCTCGCGATCGCCTTCGCGATCAAGTCGCTGCCGCCGTTCATCAGCGGGGTCGCGCGCTTCGGGCTCGCGGGGCTGCTGATGTACGCATGGCTGCGCCTGCGCAATCCGCGCCCGTTCGCGGGCGTCAACGTGCCGATGATGGCGCTTGCCGGCATTCTTCTGTCCGGCATCGGCAACGGCTTCGTGCTCGTCGCGCAGCAGGGGATCCCGAGCGGCATCGCGGCGCTGATCGTCGCAGCCGTACCGGTGCTCGTGCTGATCTTTGACTGGGCGTTCTTCAGCAAGCGAGCGCCGACGACGCAGGCTTTGATCGGCACGGCCGTAGCGATCGCCGGCGTTGTGACCATCGTGATGCACACGCGAACGCTGTCCGGCAACGCGCATCCCCTGTACTTGCTCGCGATGGTCGTGGCAACGACCGGCTGGAGCTTCGGGACGTTGGTGCAGAAGCGCTCGGCGACTCCGGCAACTGTGCTCAACTTCACCTGCGGCCAGATGCTCTTCGGCGCGGCGTTTCAGTTGCTCATGTCGCTCGTCACCGGCGAGTGGGCGCGGTTCGATCCCGGCGCGATCTCGCTGCCGGCCGTTGTTGCCATTGCTTATCTCGTCGTGTTCGGCAGCATCGTCGGTCTGAACTGCTATCTGTGGCTGCTGACGCGGGTCCCTGCGCCGAAAGTGGCGACTTACGCGCTGGTGAATCCAGTCGTGGCCGTGTTCCTCGGTGCCGTCGTCCTCGGCGAGCGCGTGACGCCGCTCGCTCTCGGTGCGGCCGTGCTGGTGCTGGCCGGCGTCGCTCTGATCGTGTTCCAGGACCTGCCGCTGGTACGGGCGCTGACTGCGCGCCGCCAAGGGGAGTAAACCCCAAAGGGAGTAAACCCATGCGCATTCCACGTTTCGAGCTCGACCACTGGCTGGCGAGCTACGAGTTCGCTTCGCCGCCGATCCGCTACAACCTCGCATCCAGCACCGGACCTGCTTGGACGCTCGGCGATCTGCTGGCGCTTGGCGACGGCGCCGGCGTGAAGCAGCTTGGCGATCTGCGCTTGTCGTACGCCCCGCCACAGGGCAGCGATGCGCTGCGCCGGCAGGTGGCAGCGTTCCACGATGTCGATCCGGACTGGGTCATCATCACGACCGGCGCATCCGAGGGGTTGTCCGCGCTGTACTGCCTCGCTGCAGAGCCCGGCGCTTCGATCACGCTGCCGTTTCCGGTGTTTCCTGCGATGCCTGTGATGGCGCGCGCATGGGGACTCACGGTCTCGACGTACACCCTCGATCGCACCGACGGCTTCCGGCAATCCGCGGAGCGCGTGCTGGCCGCCGTTCGCGAGAACACGCGACTGGTGCTGGTCAACACACCGCACAACCCGGCCGGGTCGCTGATGCCGCAGACCGAGGTTGCGCGCCTCGCCGCGAACCTCGAGCAGCGACTGATTCCGCTCGTGGTCGACGAGGTGTATCACCCGCTGTATCACGGCGGGTCGGCGCCGGCGTCAGCGGCGCAATTGCCGAACACGATCGTTGTCGGCGATCTCTCGAAGGCGCTGTCGTTGCCCGGCCTGCGGATCGGCTGGCTGATCGATCGCGATGCACGCCGTCGCGAGCGACTGATCGATCTGCGCAGCTACTTCACGATTTCCGGCTCACCGCTCACGGAGGCCGTCGCAGCTCACGCGCTGGCGAATCGCGAGACGATTCTCGCGCGGCTGCGCGCCGTCGCTGCGACCAATCTCGCGGCGCTGCGAGCTTTCATGAGCGATCACCAGGACGTGTTGGACTGGGTCGCACCAACTGGCGGCACTACCGTGTTCCCCTGGCTGCGCGATGGCAGCGATGCACGCGAGTTGTGCACCAGGCTGGCGAACGCCGGCGTGCTGCTTGCGCCGGGTGATTGTTTCGATGCACCGGAGCACTTCCGGTTGGGCTTCGGCGCACAGGCCGAAGGGTTCGCGCAGGCGCTCGAGATCGTGTCGGATGCGCTGCGAGAGACGCGCGCCGTCAGTGTTGCTGCTGGAGGGCAGCGCTAGCGAAGTGCTCGCGGTGGATCACGTATATGCCGCTGGCGACGATCACGAACGCGCCGGTGAGCATGCGCAAGCCTGGCGCCGTCGCCCATAGCAGCCAGTCGAATAACATCCCCCACGCCAGCGCCGTGTATTCGAGCGGTGCGACGACGGGCGGCGCCGCGAGCCGGAAAGCTTCGGTGATGAAGTATTGACCGAGCGAACCGGCGATGCCGAGGCCGACGATCAGGTACCAGTGGTCCCAATGCACCGGGACCCAGTGGAAGCTGGTGATCGCACCGCTGATGACCGTCAGGAACAACAATGACCAGAACACTGTCGCCGCGCTGGTGTCGGTGCGCGTGAGGATGCGAATCGTGATCGCATTGAGTGCATAACCGACTGCCGAGGCCAGCGCGGCGAGCCCGCCGATCGTGACCAGTCCGGTGCCGGTCGGCTTCAGCACGATGATCACGCCGAGCAGGCCGACGAACACCGCCAGCCATTGCCGCCAGTCGACGCGCTCGCCCAGCATCGGCACCGAGAGTGCTGTGATCAGCAGCGGCGCCGACATGAAGATGGAGTACGCGTTCGCCAGCGACAGCTGGCTGACGGCATACACGAAGCACCACAGCAGCACGACGCTCAGGAAGCCGCGCAGCACGTGCAACTGCCAGCGCTTCGGCCGCAGATCGCGCCAGCGTCCGAACACGGCATTGGCTCCGAGCAGCAGCGGCAGCGAGGCGGCGCCACGGAGGAACGTCACCTGCATGGCAGGGTAGTCCTCCGACAGCCGCTTCAACAGGACATCCATCACCGAGAACGTGGTGACGGCCGCGAGCATCGAGAGGATGCCGCGGAGATTCGTCGTTGGCATGCCGCATTCTATCAATGGAACTGTGCGCGCGCCCGCGGAATTCCAGCTGATGCCGAAACGCCCACGAGGGTCCAGCCGATGACCAGCACCAATCCGCAACAAACCCTGACGATGAAGTCGCGCCTGCGCGAGCGGGCCGCGCAGTTGCGCGGCGAGATCCAGCGCACGCTGGAACGCTCCTCGGACGAAACGCACGTGCGGATCGCAGAGCAGGCGCGCGATACCGAGGACGATTCCTTCTCGAACCTGATCGTCGATCTGAACCTGGCGGAGATCGACCGGGATGCAGACGAGCTGCGCCGGATCGACACGGCGCTCGCGAGGCTGTCCGAGGGCAGTTATGGGCGGTGCGAGGACTGCGGGCAGCACATACCGGAAGCGCGACTGGAGGCGGAGCCGACGGCGCTGAGGTGCATCCGGTGTCAGGAGAAGTATGAGAAGACGCATGCCGTGGGGGCGACGCCGCGGTTGTAACCGCTAGAATGGCGGCCTGTCTTCTTCCTGAGCTGCCGTCATGCGCCAAGTTTTCATCTGCGACGCGATTCGTACTCCGATTGGTCGGTATGGCGGGGCGCTGGCGGGCGTGCGGCCGGATGATCTGGGTGCGATTCCGTTGCAGGCGCTCATGCAGCGCAATCCGCGCGTCGATTGGGCAGCAGTCGATGATGTTTATTTCGGCTGCGCCAACCAGGCGGGCGAGGACAATCGCAATGTCGCGCGCATGGCGGCGTTGCTCGCGGGGTTACCGGACGTCGTGCCGGGCGCGACCGTCAATCGCTTGTGCGGGTCCGGGCTCGACGCGGTCAATCTCGCGGCGCGAGCGATTCGCACGGGCGAGGCGGAGCTGGTGCTCGCCGGCGGCGTGGAGAGCATGACGCGGGCGCCGTTCGTGCTCGGCAAGGCGGACAGCGCGTTCTCGCGCAGCGCCAGGATCGAGGACACGACGATCGGCTGGCGCTTCGTCAATCCATTGCTGAAGGCGAAGTACGGCATCGACTCGATGCCGGAGACAGCCGAGAACGTGGCACAGGAATATGGCATCGCGCGCGCGGACCAGGACAAGTTCGCGCTGCGCAGTCAGCGGCGCTACGCGCGCGCGCACGCTGCGAAGTTTTTCGAGGCCGAGCTCGTCCCCGTGTCCCTTCCGCAGAAGAAAGGCGAGCCGCTGAGCTTTGCCGCGGACGAGCATCCGCGCGCGGACAGCACGATCGAAGCGCTCGCCAAGCTCAAGGGCGTGGTGCGGCCGGATGGCACGGTGACTGCAGGCAATGCTTCGGGTGTCAACGACGGCAGCTGTGCGCTGCTGCTCGCAAGTGAAGAAGCCGCAACGAAGTATGGTCTGCAATTGCGTGCGCGCGTGATTGCTACTGCAACGGCAGGTGTGCCGCCGCGGATCATGGGCATCGGCCCGGTGCCTGCGACGCGCAAAGTGTTGGCGCTGGCCAAGCTATCGATGGATCAGCTCGATGTGATCGAGCTCAACGAGGCGTTCGCGGCGCAGGCGCTCGCAGTCACGCGGCAACTGGGACTCGCCGACGACGCCGAGCACGTGAATCCGAACGGCGGCGCAATCGCGATCGGTCATCCGCTCGGCGCGAGCGGCGCGCGGCTGGCCACGACTGCGCTCAACCACCTGGAAAAGAGCCGCGGACGCTATGCCTTGTGCACGATGTGCATCGGCGTGGGGCAGGGGATCGCGATGGTGATCGAGCGCGTCTGAAGCTCGCGCATCCGGAGGCTCATTGACAGGCGGCTTTGCAATCCGCCAGCTCGGCCCGGCACTGAATGTTCGCATCGCGCTCGGTGCGGAAGCAGTCGTAGCGCAGTGCGGCGATGTTCTCCATGGCATCGAGGCAGATCCCATGACGCACGACCAGCCGCGACTGACAGCCGCGGGTGTAGTAGTCCGAGCCGCATGCGGCGTTGGGATTCGCGAAGTATCCGCAGAAGCGGCCGTAGTCGATGCCGTAAGCGCTGTTCCTCCCGGTGAACACGTCGCGGCCACCATTCGCGGCAACGCGCTCGCAATCCTGTCGCGCGGTGCGCACCTGACGTGAGCAGCGGCCCTCGGAGGCCTCGCAGTGAGTCACGCACGTGGTGTGCGGCGGGACCTTGGCAGGAGCCGCGCTGGTCGAGCTGGAAGTGCCGTTGTCCGCCGAAATCGCGGCCGCGGCGAACAGGATAGCTAGAACGTAGAGGACGTTTCTGACGCTCATCGCCGCACTCTGCGAAGCACATCTGTCGGCGTCAAGCACGAGGGCAGCGCACGCTGCGCAGGTTGGAGGGAGTCTGGCCGAGCGCGCTCGCCGTGGCGCTATTGTCCGCGCTCTCATTACAGTTGCGCGGCTTTATTTTCAGCCACTTAGCACTGCGCGCCCCGCTCGTCGGGAACCGCTCGCAGCACGATCGGTCTTCTGGTCATCCAGCCCGCACGTCGGGTTACACTGCGATCACATCCTGCCGATTGCGAAGCGAAGCGCTCCTCTAATGACCCAACATTCCGAAGAACGCCTGCCCGAAACGGAAGCAGCGCCGTCGGGGCGCACGGGCGCGCAGATCCTGCCGTTCGAACGTCCGCAGTCGGAGTTGCAGCGGGCCATTCAGCAACGGGCGCAGCAGGCGCTCGATCGCGACCGCGAGCTCGATCGCGAAAAGCGGCGGCCGCAGCCGCTCAAGTGGCTGACGATTTTCGCGCTCGCGTGCATTCCGGTGCTGATGACCATCGTTGCCGTCGACGGCTTCCTGCGCGTCTTCCACAAGGTTGCCGACATGTACAGCTCGCCGCCTCCTCAGCAGCAGCAGGCTGCTCCGGAAACCGAGTCGAGCTCCCAACCCGGCGTCGTGATGCTCGAGTCGTACGATGTGCCGGCCGCGGCCAGCCCACCGCCAGCCGCGCAGAACCCACCGGCGCCGCGCTAACGACCGCCACCCGACATAACGGACTCACGGCAACAATGCGTATTGCCGTGTATTTTGTCGTTCAGTACACAGACACGATTCTGCAGCGACCGGCGCCAGGGGGGCACCACACATGTCGCGACTGATCTTTCGCGATTTCGATGAGTTCGCCGACTCGATCGACGGGATCGCCGGTCGTTTCGTACCCACGGCGCGTTCCAGCGCCGAGTGGTGGGTCGACGCGGTTCCGGCCGGAGTCCTGTCGCTGCAGCAGATCCAGATCGGCGGCTCGGCGACGTTCGCCGGCGACGGGCAGGTCGGTTCCTTCACGCTCGGCATTCCAATGACGAAGCCGCAATGCATCCGCATCGACGGTCAGCGGCTCGACAGCAATTCGTTCATCGTCCTGAAGCAGAATCAACCGTTCACGTTCGCGGGCCACGACGTCACGCGCTGGGCTGGCGTCACGCTGCCTGTCGATCACCCCGCGCTGAGCCCCGAGCTCCTGGAGAAGCTGCACGCGAGCGACGGCGCGTGTACGCGCACCGACCCGCTGCGGCTCGAGCAACTCCGCTGGCTCGTCGGCCGCATCTGCAGCGGCATGCCGACGATCGATCTGTCGGATCCCGCTGCCGCCAAGATGGCGGAGCAGGAAATCAGCGCAGTCACGGTGCGCGCGCTGGAGCGCAGCCTGCGGCTGCAACTGCGTCCGATCGGCCGCCCGCACCTGTCGCGTGAGCGCGTGATCGCGCGGGCACTCGAGTTGATCCGTACGCACGACGGACAGCCGCTGTTCACCAGCGACCTGTGCCGTGCGGCCGGGGTCAGCGAGCGCACGCTGCGCAATACATTCAACGAATACTTCGGCGTCGGCCCGATTCGTCTGTTGAAGATGCGCCAGCTACGCGAGATTCGCGCGGCATTGCTGGCTGCGGATCCGGCGCGCGAGACGGTGGCGAGCATCGCCGGGCGCTTCGGCGTATGGGACTTCAGCCTGTTCGCGCGCAACTACAAACGATTGTTCGGCGAGTCGCCGTCGCAGACGCTGCGCACGCCGGCGGGCAGCCTCGAGCACGCCGACGATACGTCGTGGCTGGGCTATGCCGTGCGCAAGTTCGCGGACGATCTCGCCAGTGCGTGCGCGGGCGGGCTGCCGCGGTCGGTGGCCGCCGCGGCCGTGCCGTTACAGACTGGCTCGAATGAACAGTAACGGCCCGGCGATCGATAGATCGACGAACCCCGGCGTGTCCTCGTCCTTGGAGTCGACTTCGATCTGGAACGTGCGATAGCCGAGGCCGAGCACGAGGTACGGATTGACCCGCCAGGTCACGGCCAGGCGCGCATCGAGAATCGAGCCGTCGACCTGGCTCACGTCCACCTTCAGATACTGCGCTCGTGCTTCGGCAGACCAGCGCTGCGTGAAGTCGTACCGCCCTTCGACGCCGATCAACGGCAGCGGCGCCACGCCACTTTCACTTTCGCGCACGACCCGGCTGCGCACCACTGCGTTCGCTTCCACATCGGCGATCTGAATGCCGAGCGTTCCCGTGATCTCGGAGCGCTGGCGCAGGAGGATGCGATAGCCGTACGTCAAGCCGAACATCGTCAGGTCGAGGCGGCTGTCGACGCGCTCTCCCGTCAGATAGTCCTCGTCATCGAACGAGATGTCTTTGTCGATCACTTTCTGCGCCGAGCGATGGCTGGCGAATGCGGAGAAGCGCACCAGGTGGCGTTCGCCGGGCAGCAGCGTGAATTCCACCTGCGGCAGCAGCTGAGTGTCATCGAGGCCGAGATCGTCTTCGGCGTTGATCTCCGTGCCGGGCTGCGTGGGCGACTCGTCGACGCGCAGCCGCGTCTCGAGGCTGGCGCCGAACAGGTTGACCTCGACGCGCAACCGGTCTTCGACTACGTTCGGCGGCGGCTGCGGCGCCCAATCCGGCAGATTGCTGGGAGCATCCGCTGCACCGGACACTGCGGGCGCAAGCGCGAGAAGCGGGATCACCAGGAGGGATCGGCAACTGTTTGGCATTCGGTGCTTCCTGTGGCGCGCCGATTATGCCAATGCCCGGTTGCGACAACGGGCTCTACTTCACGGATCTACGTGGATGGCGCGAGTGTCGCGAATCAGTGACGCTCGTCGGGCTGCAGCCAGCAGTCGCCGGCGCCGTCGCAGGATGTTGCGCAGCCGGCCGGTTTCGATGCCTAATCGTTCGGCGGCCGCGCCGATCGACAACCCTTCGCACACGATCATGCTTACAGCCGACCAGTAGATCGCGGCCTCGGTGTGAGTGTCCTGGTGGGATTCCATGACGAATTACCGTCACGGCATGGTGCGAGCGTCGCCGGACGAGATAAACCTGCAGAAATACTGATCCGCGTCGCGGGCGGCGCAATCGCTGGGGTGGGGAGGACACTGCATGGCGGATGAATCGACCGAGATCATGCGGCGGGCGCGTGCCAGATCGCGCTTGTGCCTGTCCCTCGCGGCGGTTTCCTGCGCGGTATTCCTGTTCTTCCTGGTGCTGCTCGCGCGCTCGGTGCAGCAGGATCCGCTCGCGCCGCTGCGCGACGTGCGTTTCAGTGCGGTCGGAATCGGCATCAACTTCGCGTTCGCGCTCGGCAGCGTCGTAGCCTTCGGTTACTGGCGACGCATGGAGCGCGCCCAGGCAATACGGCGCGGAGCGCGCTGAGCATGCGCAGCCCGATTGCGATCGCGCTGTTCATCACGGTCATCGTCAGCACGCTGCTCATCACGCGCTGGGCCGCACGCCGGACGCATTCGCGTTCCGAGTTTTACGCGGCAGGCAGCTCGATCACGGGCACGCAGAACGGACTGGCAATCGCCGGCGACTTCATGTCCGCTTCGACGATCCTCGGCGTCGCGGGCCTCGCCTTCAGCGGTAATTCCGACGCCGTGCTCTATATCGTGGCGCCGCTCCTCGGCTTCACCATCATGCTGCTGTTCATCGCCGAGCCGCTGCGCAATCTCGGCCGCTACACGGTGCCCGAGGTCGTCGCGTTGCGCTTCGCCGGCCGCAGCGTGCGCGCGTTCACCGCCGCCGCGGCGCTCGTGGTCACGATCTTCTATCTGATCGCGCAGATGGTCGGCGCCGGCGCGCTGATCGAGATCCTGCTCGGCGTGCCCTACTCGCTCGCGGTCGTCGTGGTCGCGACGTTGATGATGCTGTACGTCGCATTCGGCGGCATGCTGGCAACCACCTGGGTGCAGATCACGAAGGCAGTGGTGCTGATCGTCGGCGTCGTCTTGATGACTGTCCTGACGCTCAGACGCGTCGACTATGACCTTGGCTCGCTCTACTCGATCGCGCGTGCGCAGATGGATCAGGTGTTCACCGGCAACCGCACGGGCGCGCTCAACTCGATGTACTCGACGCTGTCGCTCGGCCTTGCGCTATCGCTCGGTGTGTGCGGACTGCCGCACGTGTTGATGCGTTTCTTCACCGTCCCCGATGCGCGCCAGGCGCGCCGCTCGATCGTCGTCGCGATGGTGCTGATCGCGATCGTCTTCCTGATCGTGCTGTTCGTGCTGAGCTACGCAGCAATCGCGTTCCTGTACGGCAAACCGGAGTTCTTCGACGACGCCGGCGTGCTGCGCGGCGGCGCCAACATGGCGGTGGTGCATCTTTCACGGCTGCTCGGCGGCGACGTGCTGATGGGCATCGTATCGGCGGTGACTTTCGCGACGATCCTCGCGGTCGTCTCCGGACTGACGATGGCGAGCGCAGGCGCCCTTGCACACGACCTGTACGCGCAGGTGTTCCGACGTGGCGCGGCCAGCGAAGGCCAGGAGCTGCGGATGTTCCGCTTCGCGACCCTTGCGGTCACAGTCGTCGCGGCGCTGCTCGGGATTGCGTTCAAGGGCACGAACATTTCCTTCCTCGTGAGCCTGGCGTTCAGTGTCGCTGCGAGCGCGAATCTTCCAGTGCTGCTGCTGTCGCTATACTGGCGCGGTCTCACGCGGCGCGGCGCGCTGCTCGGCGGCGCCGTCGGCCTCATCACCTCGACCGGAATGCTGATCGCCGGCCCGGCGATCTGGGTGGACGTGCTCGGTTATGCGCAGCCGCTGTTCGGCTCCAACTATCCGACTTTGATCGCACTGCCGCTGGCACTGCTCACGGCGTGTGCCGTGTCGATGCTCGACGCACGCAGTCGCGATGTCGAAGCGCAGCGCACGTTCGATGCGCTGGCGGCGAAAGCGAGTCAGGCCGAAGCCTGACGAGGACTCGGGCTGACGCCCGACCTGCGGTCGGAACTTCGCGCGCGGCGAACGCGTCTACAAGGTATCCCCCGTCGATGAAGCGGAGCGCTCTCATGGCTTTCGAACTCAAGCCTTTGCCTTTTCCCAAGGAGTCCCTCGGTCCGACGATGTCCGCGAGCACGCTCGAGCATCATCATGGAAAGCACCACGCCGCGTACGTGAAGAAGCTCAACGAGCTGATCGCCGGCACGCCGCACGCGGCCTCGAGCCTGGAAGCGATCGTGAAAGCGACGGCGCGCGGGCAGGCCAAGGAGAAGAAGATCTTCAACAACGCGGCGCAGGTCTGGAACCACGATTTCTTCTGGGAGTCCCTCGCGCCGAACGGCGGCGGAACGCCGCCCGAGCCGGTGCTGAAGCGCATCACGGCCAGCTTCGGCTCGCACGAGAACTTCCGCGACCGCTTCGTGCAGGCCTCCGTCGATCACTTCGGCAGCGGCTGGGCGTGGCTGGTTGCGAAGAATGGCAAGCTCGAGATCGTCACGACTCACGACGCCGACAATCCGCTCACCTCCGACACGCACGCGCTCTGGACGTGCGACCTGTGGGAGCACGCGTACTACCTTGACTACCAGCAGGAGCGCGCGAACTTCGTGCAGGCCGTGATCGAGAACATCGCGAACTGGCAGTTCGTCGGCAAGCGTCTGGTCGAGCTGGATCGCTAGCGTCACTGTCCCCCTCTGCCCCGGAAGTGTGATCGCCGTCACACGCGGGCGGCGTCGCATTCAGCCTGCGGACACCCTTGCGGCCCTATCTTTGCGGCGCCGGTGCGCACCTCGCTGTGCGTGCTGGCACCAGAGGGTCTATATTTCGCTCCGCAGCGCGCCTATCGAAATAGGGGGGAGGGACGAATAGTGAGCAGAGCGGTGCAGATCGCGGCTTTTGTCGCCCTGTGGGCAGTATCGGCTTCGACGGGTCTGCGGGCGGCGGACGAAGCGCCGGCAGCGTCGTTCGTTTCGCTGAAGCTCGAAGGCGCGTGCGACGCCCAGAACAATCGCCTGTGGCTGACCAACACTCACACGTTCAAGACAGTCGCGACCACGGTTCGCTGGCGCGCGGCCGGGGGCAAGGATCTGACCGACCAGTTTTTCCCGGGACCGAACTCGGTGCGGGAGATCGGCTGCGCCGCCGAGGCCGAGATCGTCGAAGCGAAATTCGCGGATTTCTAGTCGATGAAGCGTCGGGCTAAAGCCCGACCTACGCATCCCTGTAGGTCGGGCTTCAGCCCGACAATCCTCAGAACGCCCAGCGTGCGTTGATGCCCAGCGACGTGACGTCGTCGCCGATCGACACGCTCAAGCCGCCGGCCAGCTGCGGCATGAAGAAATAACGGCCCTCGAGCACCAGCGTCGTTTCGTCGCCGACGTCGATGTTGCGATAGTCGAAGCCGCCTTCCAGTTCGAACTTCGGCGCCAGCGCGCCGCGCACGCGCGCGCCGAGCAGGATGCCGGTGTCGTCGTCATCGAATCTGCCGACGTCGACTTCGGCCTTGACGATGCCGAGCTTGCCGACGAGGTCGATCTTGTCGCTCAGCGGCCAGTGGCCGCCGCCGCCGACCTCCAGGAGCGACAGATCGACGTCGAAGTCGAAGTCCAGGTCCGTATAACCGGCAAAGACGAAGAAGTCCGGCGTCACGGGCAGCGAGCCGCGCAGGGCCAGGCCGTTGCCGTCCACGTCGACGCCATCGCCGTCGAGTTCCGTGTCGACATAGCCGAGCTCGGCGTAGGAATAGCTCATGGTCTCGGCGTGGCTCGCGAGCGGCAGTGCAGCCGCCAGGGCAGCCAGCCCGCTCAGGATGCGTCGTTGCATTGATTGAATCTCCGAACGCCGGCCTCGTTGCCGGCAGCCGACATGATACAGGGCTGATTTCCGGCTTGGCGAGCTACCTGTCTCCTAATAGCAACAACAGTGAACAGGCTCGCGGTGGAGTTTTGCAGCGTGTGCTGCAGTTGCACCCAAAGCTGGTCCAACAGGACCGATGTGGCGCATTCCGCACGTTCGAATTCGCCCGGCGGGAGCCAATCGTTTGTGCAAAGTGCCATACTCCAGCTTCGAACGAGACTCAGGGGCGCTCACGGCGTCCCACGTTCCAACGGTGCGGCTTCCGATCAAGGGCGAGCGCGTATCGAGCTTGATCCGGGGACCGTCAAGCACAACAGCAAGAAGGAGTCACAGATGAGCTCGGGGGATCACATCCGTGTGCGACGCGCGGCTGCGCTCGCGTTCGCCATCGCTTCGACTTTGGCTGGTGCAGGTGCTGGCCATGCGCAAACAACCGCGACCAACACCACCAAGGACACACAGGTCATCGACGTCGTCATCGTGACCGCGCAGCGGCGCGAGGAGAACCTGATCGACGTGCCGATCGCCGTCGCTGCGTTCAGCGGCGAGGCGCTCGAGCGCCGGCAGATCGACCAGGCGACCGACCTGCAGCTGAACGTGCCGAACGTCTCGTTCACGAAGACGAACTTCACCGGCTCGAACTTCCAGATCCGCGGCATCGGCGTGTCGTCGGTCGCGGCGAGCGGCGACTCCGGGGTCGAGCAGCATTTCAACTCGATGCCGGTCAAGAATCCGCGCTTGTACGAGACCGAGTTCTTCGACGTGCAGCGCGTCGAGGTGCTGCGCGGCCCGCAGGGCACGCTCTATGGGCGCAACGCGACCGGCGGCGCCGTCAACGTCATCGCACGCAAGCCGGAGAAGGAGTTCGAGGGCAACGTCGAGCTCGAGGCCGGCAACTACAGCGCGCTGAAGGCGAAGGGCGTGGTCAACATCCCGCTCGGTGAGACCGTGGCGGCGCGCTTCGCAGGCATCACGTTCACGCGCGACGGCTATACCGACAACCTCGCGACCGGCAATGACATCGACGACCGCGACCAGTGGTCAGCGCGCGGCGCTCTGCGCTTCACGCCGAACGACGCCACTGACGTAACGCTGATGGTCAATTACTACAAGGAAGACTCGCACCGCTCGCGCGTCACGAAGCAGATGTGCCATCACGATCCGAACGGCGCGTTCGGCTGTCTGCCGGACTCGCTCGGCTTCGAGGCCGGCAACATGCGTGGCACGCTCGGCGGCATCCTCGGCGAATGGGGTCCGCTGCTGCTCGATCTCGGCGATGGTACGCGCGACGGCACCTTCGCCGGCTTCCCGCTGCCGCCAGCGCTGATCAACACCGGCACCGACGTCAACACGGGCTCGCCGGTGCCGAGCGACCTGCACAAGACGTACGCCGAGTACGATCCGATCTACCAGGCGGACGAAACGATCGCGACGCTGGATTTCTCGCACGATTTCGGCCCGATGTCGCTGACCATGATCGGCGGCTACCAGGAAACGAGTTTCCTGTCGCAGACCGATTACAACTGGACCGTCGCGGGCCTGCAGTATGACGGCCCGGCGGTCGCCGCGTTCGGCGGCGGCATCCCGATCAGCGAGATCGATTCGTCGGCGCTGCTGGGCTCGCTCAACGGCAATGTTCGCGACGTCGGCGTCTTCTCGCGCAACTACGACCAGTCGGACCAGGAAGCCAAGCAGTGGTCGGCCGAGGTGCGCCTGTCTTCCGAGCTCGACGGCCCGTGGAACTTCCAGGTCGGCCTGTTCTACCTGGACACCGACGACAACACCAATTACTACGTCGTCACGAGCGAGCTCGATTACTGGGCGCAGGTCACTGCGCCGTTCACACCGTTCCTGAATTCGGCGCCGCCGTACTACATCAACGCGACGCCGAGCGCCTCGCTGAAGTCGAGCGCTGCCTTCGGCGAGGTGTATTGGGATGCGACCGACAAGATGAAGTGGACGCTCGGCCTGCGCTACACGCACGACGAGAAAGGCGTCAAGGATCGGCAGATGCTGTTCTCGGTACCGGTGGGCGTGCCGCCGACCGCCACTGCGTTCAATGATTTCCGCATCGACGACACCACGTTCAACGAGTTCACCGGCCGCTTCGGCTTCGACCTGAAGCCCGGCTGGTTCGACGACTCGACGCTGTACGCGTTCTATTCGCGCGGCTACAAGGCCGGCGGTTTCAACCCGCCGCTCGATCGCAGCCTGCCGCAGTTCGCGGGCACGCCGGAAGTCTACGATCCGGAGTTCGTCAACGCCTTCGAGGTCGGTTCGAAGAACATGTTCGCGGGCGGCCGCGTGCAGGCGAACCTGACCGCGTTCTACTACAAGTACGACGCATTGCAGGTATCGAAGATCGTCGCGCGCACCTCGGTCAACGAGAACGTGGATTCGAATATCTACGGCCTGGAAGGCGAGTTCGTGTTCGCGCCGGTGAACGATCTGCTGATCGACGCGAACTTTGCGTACCTCAAGACCGAGATCAAGGACTTCAGCAGCATCGATCCGCGCGATCCGAGCAACGGCGATCCGAACTGGACGGTGATCAAGGACATCACCGACGGTTCGAACTGCGTGCTCGCCACGGCAGCGCTCGGCGCCGCGCAGGCCGGCGGCGCGGTGTTACCGGTCGCCGCGGTCGGCGGTCCTTTCGGCTTTTGCGGAGCGATGGCGGACGCTGGCTTGCCGGTACAGGACGGCATAGCTGCCGACCTCGACGGCAACTCGTTGCAGGGCACGCCGGAGTGGTCGTTCAAGGTCGGCGCGCAGTACACGTTCCATCTCGGCAGCGCGCTGAACCTGACCGCGCGTGCGGATTACTACTGGCGCGATTCGTTCTACGCCCGCATCTTCAATCGGCCGGTCGACAAGATCGACGCGTGGGATGTCGTCAACGCACAGGTCGAGCTGGCATCGAGCAGCAACAGCTGGTTCGTGCGCGGCTACGTCTACAACGCGATGGACGACGACAACATCACGGGCATGTACGTGACCGACGCGTCGTCGGGCCTGTTCACGAACGTGTTCGCGCTCGATCCGCGGACCTACGGACTGGTGTTGGGGTTCCGGTTTTAGGCTTCACTCGAAGCCGCGCAAGGTCGCAAACTCGGCAAGCTGCGCACGCTCGGTGCGCAGCTTGTTGACCGGCTCCCGCTCGTCCATGTAGCCGAGCGCCATCCCGCAGAAGAACATGTGATCCGCGGGCAGCTGCAGAAACTCGCCGATCGTCCGGTACCAGATGGCCCATGCCTCCTGCGGGCAGGTGTGCAGGCCGTGCTCGCGCGCCAGCAGCATGATGTTCTGCATGAACATGCCGAGGTCGGCCCATTGATCCACGCCCATGCGGCGGTCGATCGAGAAGAACAGCACGACCGGCGCGCCGAACAACTCGTAGTTGCGCGCGAAATGCCTGATGCGCGCGGCCTTGTCTGAGCGGGGAATGCCGAGGGTCGTGTACAGGTCCTCGCCGCACTTGTAGCGCCGCGACCGATAGGGATCGTGCAGGTCAGGCGGATAGACGGGGTACTCGGTGCCCTCGCCGGTCGGCTGCGTGCGCTGCTTGGCGCGGATCGTGGCGAGAAACTCGGCGAGCGGCGCGCCGGTCAGCACATCGACGCGCCACGGTTGCAGGTTGCCGCCCGACGGCGCGCGCTTCGCCGCTTCGAGAATCGCCAGGACGACGCTCTTCGGCACGGGCGTGTCGCGAAAGGCGCGGCAACTGATACGGCTGTCGATGGCTTCGGAGACACGCATGGCGCGACAGTGGTGGCCTGCAGACGCACGAATAGTAAGCTTCTCTTCATGCTTCACACCATCCGCCTGCACGGCGGCGCTCGCTGGTCGGGAAAAACAAAAATAACGTGCGCGATGTCGCCATCGCGCACGTGTGCATCCGGGATGGCTCAGGGGGTTGTCGACCATCCTCGTCAGCACGTTGAAACCGGTCGGACTCGCTGACTGCAATGCACGCGCCGTGCCAGCGCGCGACACTGCGAAATACCGGGAGTTGGCCGCTTTGAGCGTGCTCGACTGCACTCGTGACGTGCAACGCGCGCGCTGCGCGCACTCATAAAGATCAGGGATTCGAAGCCGGCACGCTCTGCAGCCGCGTCGCCATCACGCGCAGCGCGACGGCCAGGGAGCAGACGAGCAGAGTTGCCGAGAGCAGGAACGGTGCGCCCGGCAGATGCCAGTCGCGATGCGCGCCGATGAAGCTCGCGAACGTCTGCGTGAACAGCAGCGGGCCGATCAGCGTCGCGATGCCGAGCACGCTGCTGTTCGCGCCCTGCAACTGTCCCTGCTCCGACGGACTCACGAGACGTGTCATCACGCTCTGCAGCGCTGGCCCCATCAATCCCCACAGCGACATGAAGACGACGCCGCAGGCGTAGATCGCGCCGTTCGGCGCCATCGCCTGAATCGTGAAGCCGGCGGCACCGGCCACCAGTCCGACGACGATCGTCTGTCGCTCGCCGAGTGCCTTGACGACTCGTCCCGCCAAAAATCCCTGCACGATGATCTGGCAGACACCGACGCCGGCGAGCAGCAGACCGACGGACTTCGTGTCCCAGTGATAGCGATAGCCCATGTACAGCACTGCGACGCTCGGCAATGCGGCGTGCGCGAGATTGCTGAGGAACGTCACCCAGCTGAATCCCCAAAGCTCGTGATGCGAGCGCAGCAGCTTCAACGCGCCGATCGGATTCCCCTTGCGCCACGAGAACGGCGCACGACGCTCGCGCGTCAGCGACTCGGGCAGCACGAACAGGCCATACAGGCCATTGGTCAAACTGAAACCCGCTGCGACCCAGAAGGGGAGACGCGGATCGATGTCACCGAGCACGCCGCCGAGCGCGGGGCCGACGACGAAGCCGGCGCCGAACGCTGCTCCGAGCAGGCCGAACTTTGCGGCGCGCTGTTCTGGCGGTGTCACGTCCGCGATATACGCACCGGCTGTGCTGATGCTCGCAGCCGTGATGCCGGAGATGACGCGTCCGACGAACAGCCAGTGCCAGTTCGGCGCGAGCGCCATGAGGATGTAATCGAGGCCGAGGCCGAAGTTCGACAGCAGAATGATCGGCCGCCGGCCGAAACGGTCCGACAACGAGCCGAGGAGCGGCGAGAACAGAAACTGCATCAGCGCCCACGCGGTGCCGAACACGCCGTAGATCGTCGCCGCGCGCACGGTGTCGCCGCCCATGAAATCCTCGACCAGCCGCGGCAGCACCGGGATGATGATCCCGATCGCGAACATGTCGAGCAGGACGGTGACGAAGACGAATGCGAAGGCGGCGCGCCGCGCCGGGACATGGAGCTCGGTCATGGGCGCACAGCCTGCCAGTTCGTGCGGGTGCGGGGCTTGGACAAAAGCGTCATCTCAGGAGAGCTTCACGTGGCCGCTGTTGTCGACGCGGCGGACCACCAGCTCGGTCGGCGTGAAGCCCGACAGCTCGCGGCATTCGCGGATCAGGTGCGACTGGTCGAAGTAGCCGCAGTTCAGTGCGACTTGCGTCCAGTCGCCGACGGGCCGCTCCATCGCCTGCAACACCCGCTGGAAGCGCTGGACGCGTGAGTACAGCTTCGGGGTCAACCCGACCTCCAGCGTGAACAACCGTGTGAAGCGGCGCGCGCTGAGTCCGACGTGCTCGCTGAGCATCGCGATCGAGCAATCCTGCGGCGCACCGCTCAAACGTTCGAGCGCGAAGTCGACTTCGGTGCGACGCTGCAGCGGCCGGATCGCCTGGGCGAGCAGCTCCGCTTCCAGCAGCAGCAGCTTGGCGCGCGGCGTCGGTGCCGCGAGAATGCGCTCGCGCAGGGTCTCGCCGGCCGAGCCCCACAGATCGCGCAGCGCGATGTGCTGGTTCTGCAGCTCGTCCGAGGCCGGGTCGAAGAACGGCCACGTGCCACCGGGCTGGAACGCCACGCCGATGTTGGCGCGCTGCTCGAGCGTGTCGATGACGAAGTATTGCGAGTACGCGCCGCACAGCACGGCGCCGGGCATGCGTTCGACCTGGTCGTCGTCGGGCCCGTGATAGCAGCGGGTCTCGTCTTCGTGGAGATTGATGACCAGGCCGCTGCAGCCGCTCGGCAGCAGGCGATCCCTCCCGTGCGGCAACGGCATGCCTTCCCAATACCACAGCTGCTCGACGAAACGATCGAGCGGCGGTGCGGGGCGATGCGTGCAGTACAGGACGGGTCGATAACTCACTTACTTCCGCTGATTTTCCAGCGCCTCGATCGTCTTCGGCCAATCGTCCTTGAGCAGCCGCGACAGCGAACGGTCGGCGAGCAGCTTGCCGCCGGTTTGGCAGCGCGGGCAATAGTTCGTTTCGTTTTCTGCGTAGCGAATCCTCTGAATCGCCGTCCCGCAGACCGGACAAGGCTTGCCATACCGGCCATGCACGGCCATGTCCTGGCGAAAGGCAGTTACCTTCTCGGGGAAATCGCCGGCCGCGTCGGCGCGCAGACGCTCGATCCAGTCGGCGAGTGTCGTCTGCGTGGCATCGTACAGGCGTTGCCACTCGGAGTCGCTGAGATGGCGCGTCTGCAGTGTCGGCGAAAGGCGGGCGCGATGCAGGATCTCATCGGAATAGGCGTTGCCGATGCCGCTGAGAATCGTCGGGTCGGTGAGCGCCCGCTTGAGCGTATGGTTCGTCCGGCTCAGCCGCTCGCGAAATGCCTGCGGGTCCACGCCGAGCACTTCCATTCCGCCGCGATCGTGCTCGGTAAGTTGCGCGGCACCGCTCAACACGTGCAGCGATGCACGCCGCTTCGTGCCGGCTTCCGTCAGCGTGAGCGTGCCGTTGGTGAACTGAAGCGCGAGCAGCGGCGTGCGCATCTTGCCGGCATGCTCCTTGTCATACCAATGCAGGCGACCGGCAATCATGAGATGGATGAGCAGCCAGCGATCGTTGTCGAAGCCGATAGCGATACGCTTGCCGACTCGTTGCAGGGCCACGACGCGGTGTCCTTCGCAGGACTGCAGTGGCGGATCGGCGGTGCGCAGCAGGAACGGATTCTTCAGTACTGCGCGCTCGAGCGTCTGTCCGAGCAGGCGCGTCTGCAGGGCTTCGAGGTAGACGGTGACGTCGGGAAGCTCGGGCATGGGACCCGAGTCGGGCTGAGCCCGACTACAGCTCTCGCAACCCGGTGGTGATCGGCAAGCGCGCCGCGCGCAGGCTCGGCAGCAGGCCGCCGATGAAGGCCAGGCCGAGTGCATACGCGAGGCCGGCCACCAGGATCTGCGGCGTGACCGTGAAGGCGAAGGTGATCTGGCTGAACGTCGAGAAGTTCATCGTCGAGGCGCGCATGCCATTGAACGCGAAGTACGAGATCACCATGCCGATGACGCCGCCGACGATGCCGATCAGCAGCGCCTCGGCCAGCACCGAGGCGACGACCGGCGAGGAACCGAAGCCCAGCGCGCGCAGCGTCGCGATCTCCCGCGTGCGTGTCGACACTGCCGAGTACATCGTGTTGAGCGCTGCGAACACGGCGCCGAGACCCATCAGCACGGCGATCGTGACGCCGATCGTGCGGACCAGCGTCTGCAGCGTCTGCGACTGCTGCTCGTAGTACTGCTTCTCGGTGAACACCTTCACGTTGAGGCGCGGGTCGCTCGTGATCGCGTCCTTGAACGACTTGAAGGCATCGGGTCCGGCGAGCCGGACTCGCATGGACTGGTAGGAGCTGCCGCGGTTGTAAACGCCCTGCAGCACGGTGGCGTCGGTCCAGACCTCCGACTCCGAGACGCTGCCGCGATCCTCGAAGATGCCGACGACGGTCCAGTCGGTGGTGCCCCAGCGCAGCTTGTTGCCGACGCTGAGCCCGGCGAACTGCAGGCTCGCGCCGCGGCCGACCATGACCTCGAACGTGCCCGGCGTGAAGACTCGGCCCTCGACGATCTTGAAGTTCCGTCGCAGCTTCGGCGCCTGCTCGCCGACGCCGCGCAACGGCACGTTGGCCGCGGTGCCAGTGCTCTTCAACGGCACGTCGACGATCACATAGAGCTCGGGAGAGGCGATCGTTCCCTGCGCATCGCGCGCTGCGCCGGGCGCGTCCGCGATGATGCGCGTCTGGTTGTTGAGGATCGAGCTGCCCATCTCGTCGGTGGCGCCGCTGCGCAGGACGATCGCGACGTCCGCCTGGCCCGACTGGTCGAGCACCGCGCGAAATCCGGCAGCGATCGACAGCACGCCGATCAGCACGGTGACGACGCCGGCGATGCCCACGAGCGCGACCACGGACGAAGTGATGCGCTCCGCGACGTTGCGCAGGTTCATCGACGTGATGGCAGCGATCTGCGAAGCGACGTTGCCGGCCATCTCACACCTTCCTCAATGCGTCGACGATCTTCAGCTGTGCGGCTTGCGTGCAGGGGAGCGCGGCGGCGATTCCGCCGAGCACGACGATCAGCACCGCGCCGATCGCGTACGTGCTCGGCGGCATGCCGAGCACCGGGAAGAACTGCGCGACCGCGCTGCCGATGGCTTTCGAAGAGAGCGCTGCGAGCGCCAGGCCGACCGCGCCGCCGAGCGCCGTAACCAGGATCGCCTCGCCGAGCACCAGCGCAGTGACGGTGAAGTTCGAATAGCCGAGCGTCTTCATCACGCCGATCTCGTTCAGGCGCTCGCGAATCGACTGACCCATGGTGTTCGCCGTCACCAGCAGCATCGTGAAGAACACGGCCGCGGCGATCGCCGTCAGCAGCGCGCCGATATTGCCCATCTGGTTCGCGAATCCCTGGATGAACGCCTTCTCGGTCGCCGTCTTGGTCTCGGTCGAGGAGTTGGCGAACATGGCGTCGATGGTGCGCGCGACGTCGGCCGAGCGCGCCGGATCCTTTACGCGCACGACCACCCAGCCGATCGTGCCCTTGGGCACGCCGCCGCCGCGCGACTCGTCCAGGTACTCGTGGTGGAAGTACAGACTCTGGTTGTCACCGTTGCCGGCGTCGTAGATGCCGACGATCTTCATCGGCCAGACGTTGGTGCCGTCCTTCTGGATCCAGATGTTCGAGCGCAGCGGAATCGTGTCGCCCACCTTCCAGCGGAAGCGCTCGGCGACCAGCTTGCCGACGATCACGCCGGTGCGGTCCTTGAGCCAGGCGTCTTTCTGCTCGGCCGGCAGCGAGTACTCGGCGTAGACCTGGAAGAACGTCGGCACGTCCACCGCGATCGCCGCCAGCTGATTGCGGTCGTCCTGGTAGATGCCGCCGAACCAGTCGTGCGAGCACGCCACCTTGACGCCGTCGACGGCACGGATGCGATTGAGGTAGCTCTCCGGCAGCGGCTGGATGATCGCGACCTTGTGGATCGTCACCAGCCGGTCGACGCCGGCGAGCTCGGGATTGCCGGTGAGCGCGATGCGCAGCGTCTGCATCAGCCCGAACAGCAGGAATGCCACGATGATCGAGGCCAGCGTCAGCCCGGTGCGCAGCTTCTTGCGCCCGAGGTTCGCCCACAACAGCGGCAGATGCTTGAACATGACAGTCTCGTGCGCGAGCTACGCGACGGCCTCCGTCGTGAGCTGCCCCTTGTTGAGATGCAGAACGTGCTTGGCGCGCGCCGCCGCGTGCGGATCGTGCGTCACCATGATGATCGTCTTGCCTTGCTGCTGGTTCAGCGCCTGCAGCAGGTCGAGGATCTCGTCGCCGGACTTGCGGTCCAGGTCACCGGTCGGCTCGTCGCACAACAGGAGCGTCGGATCGGAAACGATCGCGCGTGCGATGCCGACGCGCTGTTCCTGACCGCCCGACAGCTCGCGCGGCTTGTGCTTGGCGCGCTCGCTCAAGCCGACCAGGCTCAGCGCCGCAGTGACGCGCTTGTGCCGATCTCCCGAGGACAGAGACGTGAGCAGCAACGGCAGCTCCACGTTGCGCTCGGCGGTCAGCACCGGCAGCAGGTTGTACATCTGGAACACGAAGCCGACATGGTTCGCGCGCCACTTGCCGAGCTGGCCGTCGCTGAGCGTATCAGTGCGCTGCCCGGCGATCTCGATCGTGCCGCCGCTCGGCCGGTCCAGCCCGCCGATCAGGTTCAGCAGCGTCGACTTGCCGGAGCCCGAGGGGCCCATCAGCGCCAAAAAATCCCCTTTCGGGATGTCGAGGTCGAGCTCGTGCAGCACGTGCACCGTTTCCGCGCCGCGCTTGTAATCCTTTGCAACGCCCCGCAGTCGTACCAGAGTCTCCACGATTCACCTCGTCCGGTTTCTTGCTCAGCTGTTCTTGCTCTTGACCTTGACGCCTTCGCTCAGTCCTTCGACCGGCGCCGCCACTACGATGTCGCCCGGATTGATTCCGGAGAGCACTTCGATCTGGCCGTCACGCTCGCCGCCCGTGCGCACTGCGACCCGTTCGAGCTCGCCGTCCTGCACGCGCCAGACGAACGTCGTGTCGCCTTCATGAATGACCGCTGCGGCCGGGATGCGGACAGCCGGGCGAACCGCCGCAGTCTGCGTGCCCTCGGCCGGCCGGTCTTCGAGGAAGCTCACTTTGACACCCATGTCCGGCAGGATGCGCGGCTCGAGCGTGTCGAAAGCGATGCGCACGCGCACCGTCGCCTTCTGACGGTCCGCGGTCGGCACGATGTTGATGACATGGCTGGGGATCACCCAGTCGGGATACGCGTCGAGCACTGCCTCGGTCTTCTGCTGGTCCTTGACGCGGTTGATGAACGCCTCGTTGACGTCGACCTCGATCTCGCGCGAGTCCATGTCGACGATGGTCGCGATGCCGGTGCGCGTGAAGCCGCCGCCGGCGGAGATCGGCGACACCATTTCGCCGGGCTGTGCGTCCTTCGAGACCACGACACCGTCGAACGGCGCGCGCACCAGCAGATCGTCGAGATCCTGTGCGCGCACGCGCAGCGTGCCTTCTGCGACTTTGACTTCGCCCTGCAGCGCTTCGAGACGCGCGTGCAGAGCCGCTGCTTCCGACTGCGCCTGATCGAGCGCCTGCTCGCTGACCAGCTTGTCCTTGCGCATGCCCTCGGTGCGCTTCAGGTTGCGCTCGGCTTCCTCGACGCGCACCTGCACTTCGTTCAGGTTGCTGCGCGCGGCGTCGAGCTGGCGACGTGCGAGCTCATAGACCGGCTTGAGCGTGGTGTCGTCCAGACGCGCGAGCAGCTGGCCATCCTTGACGGCCATGCCTTCTTCGATCAGCACCTCGGCGACTTTGCCCGTGACTTTGGAGGAGACGGTCGCCTGGCGGCGCGCGACTACGTAGCCCGAAGCGTTGAGCACGGCCGCCCCGCCGCTGCCACCGCCGCTCGAAGACGACTGCACCGCTGTTGCCGTCTCCACTTCGATTGCCTTTTTGTGCAACAACGCATACAGACCGATCGCGACAGCGAGCACGAGCGCGCCGATGACGGCCCACTTGTACAGCGGCTTCGGCCCGCCGCCCGTGGGCGCGGAGTTACGTTCGATGCGCAGACTGTCGAGAGCGTTCTGGTCGAAGGCCATGGAAGCGGTCGCCTGTTTGAGGGCGGCGCATTCTAATCCGCTCTCTGATGCGGCGCGAAGCCGGACCGGCGAACAGCCGCCGGATGCCGGTCAAGTCACGCGAGCACCCGATGGTGGACCACGAAGGCGTCCGTGATGGGCGCCGTCGGCAGCGTGAAATAGAACACCGCGCCTTCGTTCGGCTTCCCTTCGGCCCAGATCCTGCCGCCGTGGCGGTCGACGATGCGTGCAACTGTCGCCAGCCCGACGCCCGAGCCGTCGAAATCCGCCGCGCCGTGCAGCCGCTGGAAGGGTTTGAACAGCTTCTGCTCGTACGCCATGTCGAAGCCGGCGCCGTTGTCGCGGATGAACAGCGTCGCGAGCGAGCCGCTGGCCGACTGGCCGATCTCGATACGCGCCTGCCCGGTCTTGGAAGTGAACTTCCACGCGTTGCCGATCAGGTTCTGGAACAGGTCCCCGACCAGCCGCCGGTCGCCGTGCACGTTCATGTTCGGCTGAATGACGACCTCGACAGTGCGCGCCGGATCCTTCTGGCGCATGTCCTGGACGATGCCTTCCGCAAGCGCCGACACGTCGACGATCTCCCGGTGCAGCGTCTGTCGCGAGATGCGCGACAGCACCAGCAGCGCCTCGATCAGCTCCGACATCTGCTTCACGCTGCCCTGAATGCGCGCGAGCCGGCGCTTCTGCTCGTCGGTCGCGTCGGGCAGCGACAACTCGAGCAGCCCGGCCTGGCCGGCAATCGTCGTCAGCGGCGAGCGCAAGTCATGCGACACCGAAGCAGTGAAGGCTTCGAGCTCGCGGTTGGCCCGCGCCAGCGACTCGTTCGCGTCGCGCAGCTGGCGTTGGCTCGGCAACACGAGGATGCCCGGCAGGAATCGCCACAGCAGGATCGCCGTCGGCACCGATGCCGCCACGGTCAGCAGCTTCACGACGCCTTCCAGCCAATAGTTCGCGTGCCAGACGTTCCAGACCGCCATGACGTGCGTCAGCCCGCACGCGACGACAAAGATGCCGAAGCACACGACCAGCCAGTCGAAGGGCAGGTCGCGGCGCCGCCGCGCGATGTACAGCAGGGCGAAGGGAATCGTGAAATACGCCATCGCGATCAGGATGTCGGCGACGACGTTCAGCCATAACACGCCCGGGCTCCACAGGTAGCAGTGCCCGTGTGGCAGGAACTGCGCGCTCGAAAACCAGGACGTATCGAGTTCGGCCATGCGGGCTCCAGAGAAAAGACGGTCCCTATGTGTTCGAATCCCCGCGCGGCTCGCGATCATACAGAAGTTGCGTCCGGCGACAGCCAGAGGGACCGCTGCGGCTTGCAGCTGTACCGGCTGGACGGTTAGCATACCGTCCAGCCGGTACAGTCCCCCGGAGAAATTCCCGATGGTTGAAGCACATGCGGTACCCGGTCCGGCTCGCGAGCGGATCCTGGAGGCCGCGGAACGCGTTGTCGCCGAGGTTGGCGCGGCCCGACTGACGCTCGACGTGGTGGCGCAGGCCGCCAGCGTCAGCAAGGGCGGGTTGCTCTATCACTTCCCGTCGAAGGAGTCCCTGCTGGGGGCGCTCGCGCAGCGCTACGTGCAGAACATGGAGCAGTGCATCGAGGCTGCGAAGGGCAGCATCAGCGACCGCGACGCCAGCCGCGATCTCAAGGCGTGCATCGTCGGGATCCTCGGCAGCGATCCGCGCTCCAAGGCGATGGGCGCCGCGCTGCTCGCGACCGCAGCGAACGACCTGACGCTGCTCGAAGTGATTCGCGAGCGCCTCGTTGCTTACAACCAGGAGCTGGCGGCTTCGAGCGCCGATTTCGCGCGTGCGGCGATCGTCACGCTGGCGATCGACGGTTTGATGATGCGCGAGTCCCTGCGAATTTCGCCGTTCACGGACCTGCAGCGCGAGCAGGTCGTGCGCGAGCTGATGAAAATTGCCGACGAGTCTTACAGGTGATTGGTATGTCGACAGCAACGAAACGGATTCTCATTGTTCTGGCCGCGAGCCTCGCGCTCGCGGCTTGCGGAAAAGCGCCGGCGCCGCAGGCACCGCCCGCCCCCGAAGTCACGGTGCAGACGGTCGATCAGCAGCCCGTGAACCTCGAGCTCACGTATCCCGCGCGGACCGTCGGCTCGCGCGAGGTCGAGGTGCGTGCACGCGTCGGCGGCATCGTGCTGAAGCGCCGTTTCCAGGAAGGCAGCTGGATCAAGCAGGGCGAGCCTATGTTCCAGATCGATCCGGAGCCGGTGCGTGCGCGGCTTGCTGCCGCGCGCGCCGATGTCGCAGTCGCGAAGGCTCGCCTGGACGAGTCGCGTCGCAATCGTGACCGCGTGCTGCCGCTGTTCGATAAGAACGCGGTGAGCCAGAGCCGGCGCGACGAAGCGATTTCGGGTTACGACGTTGCGCAGGCGAACCTGCAGTCGGCCGAATCGCAGCTGCGCATGGCGCAGCTCGACCTGGAATACACCGATGTGCGCGCACCGATCTCGGGCCTGACGAGCCGCGAAGTGCTGTCGGAAGGCAGTCTGGTCTCGACCGATCAGCAGTCGAGCCTGCTGACGAAGATCGTGCAGGTCGATCCGCTGTACATCGAGTTCTCGGTGCCGGAAGGCGAAGCCTCGATGATCCGCAGCGGTCTCGCGCCGGCGGGCAAGAGTGCGCCGCCGCCCGGGGTCAAGCTGATCCTTGAGGACGGCAGTGAATATCCGCAGCCGGCGCAGGTCACGTTCGTCGACAACGCCGTGGATCGCAACTCCGGCACGGTACGCGTGCGTGCGGTGATGCCGAACAAGGATGCCAGCCTGATACCGGGCCAGTTCCTGCGCGCGAAGGTCGAAGGCATTCAGCTCTCGAACGTCGTGTCCGTGCCGCGCAAGGCCATCATGTCCGGGCCGCAGGGCTCGTTCGTGTGGCTCGTCGGCGCGGATTCGAAGGCGCAGCCGCAGCCGGTGCAGGTCGGTCGCAGCATGGGCAACAACGTGATCGTGACCAGCGGCCTCAAGCCGGGCGAGCGCTACATCGTCGAGGGCGTGATGAAAGTGATGCAGCCCGGCATCCAGGTGAGTGCGGTGTCGGCCGAGGAGGCGGCCCGCAAGCCCCAGACGGCGCCGGCCAAGGAGGCCGCATGATTTCCAAATTCTTCATCACGCGGCCGATCTTCGCCTGCGTCATCTCGGCGTTCATCGTCATCGCCGGGCTCGCCGGCATCAAGGCGCTGCCGATCTCCGCGTATCCCGACATCGTGCCGCCGATGGTGACGCTGGCCGCGCGCTATCCCGGCGCGACCGCCGAAACCATCGCCGAAACCGTCGCGGCGCCGCTGGAGCAGGAGATCAACGGCGTCGAGAACATGCTGTACATGCAGTCCGTCAACTCCGGCGACGGCCAGCTGACGATCAACATCACGTTCGCGATCGGCTCCGATCCGGACCTGGCGGCGATCAACGTCAACAACCGCATCCAGGCGGCGGTGCCGCGCCTGCCCGAAGAAGTGCGGCGGCAGGGCATCGTGGTGCGCAAGGCCTCCACCAGCATCCTGCAGGTGGTCGCGCTGACTTCGCCTGATAACAGCCTCGGCGCCCTCGAGCTGACCAACTATGCGTCGCTGAACATCCTCGACGAGATCCGGCGCGTGCCAGGTGTCGGCGATGCGCAGATGTGGGGCCAGGAGTACTCCATCCGCATCTGGATGCAACCCGACAGGCTGTCGGAGCTCGGCCTGACTGCGTCCGACGTTGCCACTGCAGTCCGGCAGCAGAACTCGCAATTCGCGGGCGGTCGCATCGGCGTCGAGCCGATGCCGCAAGCGGTCGACTTCACCTACTCGGTGCAGGCGCAGGGCCGGCTCGCGACGCCGGAGGAGTTCGAGCAGATCATCGTGCACACCACCGACGCGGGCTCGATCGTGCGGCTGAAGGACGTGGCGCGGGTCGAGCTCGGTGCGCAAACCTACAACTCGGCGCCGAAACTCAACAATCAGACGACGGTGCCGATCGCCATCTTTCTGCAGCCCGGTGCGAACGCGCTGCAGACCGGTGGTGCCATCAATACGCGGCTGGAGGAGTTGAAGGCCGATTTCCCGAAGGGCATGGCGTACACGGTGCCGTACGACACGCTCAAGTACGTGAAGATCTCGATCAAGGAGGTCATCAAGACGCTGATCGAGGCGATGGTGCTGGTGTTCTTCGTGGTGCTGCTGTTCCTGCAGAACTGGCGCGCCACCGTGATTCCCATGCTGGCGGTGCCTGTCTCGCTGATAGGCACGTTCGCCGCGATGTACCTGTTCGGCTTCTCGATCAACATCCTGACGTTGTTCGGCATGGTGCTGGCGATCGGCATCGTCGTCGACGACGCGATCGTCGTGCTCGAGAACGTCGAGCGCATCATGACCTCCGAGCACCTGTCTGCGCCTGAGGCGACGATGAAGGCGATGGAGGAGGTCACGCGCCCGGTCATCGCGATCGTGCTGGTGCTGACGGCCGTGTTCCTGCCGGTCGCGTTCCTCGGCGGCCTGGTCGGCGAGATGTACCGGCAGTTTGCCGTGACGATCTCGGTCTCGGTCGTGATCTCGGGCTTCGTCGCGCTCACGCTGACACCGGCGTTGTGTGCGCTGCTGCTGCGGCAACACGACGTCGTGCATGCCGGCATCCTGCGGCGCTTCAACGAGTGGTTCGCGCGCATGACCGGTCGCTACGAGCAGGGTGTGACCTTCGTGATGAAGCGCAGCCGCATCGCCGTGGCGGTGTTCGTGGTCATGATCCTTGCCGTCATCGGGCTGTTCAACAAGGTGCCGACGTCGCTCGCGCCGGTCGAAGACCAGGGCTACGTGTTCGTGATCGGCATGCTGCAGGATGCAGCCTCGCTGCGTCGGACGACAAAAGCATTCGACTCCGTGACGGAACAGGTCCGCCACCATCCCGCGGTGGCCAACGCAATGTCGGTATCGGGCATGGACCCGCTGACGTTCTCGTTCAAGACCAACGCGGGTCTCATCTGGGTTCCGCTGAAACCCTGGGACGAGCGCACCGGTCATGACGAGCTTTCTCCGGGCGCGGTGGTGCAGGCGGTCTTCGGCGCCGGCGCGAGGGTCAAGGATGCGTTCTTCTTCGCCGTGCAGCCGCCGCCGATCGAAGGCCTGTCCAACGTGGGCGGCTTCGAGATGTACATCCAGTCGCGCGGGCGCGGCACGGCGCAGGAGCTGGCAGATGTGGTGCAGAAGTTCACTGCCGCGGCGTCGAAGCGCAAGGAGCTCGCGGGCGTGCAGTCGACCTACAGCGCCAACGTGCCGCAGATGCGCATCGATCTCGATCGCGAAAAAGCAATGACGCTCGGCGTGCCGGTGCCGGAGGTGTTCGACACTCTGCAGAGCACGTTCGGTGCTCTGTACGTGAACGACTTCAACCGTTCCGGCCGCGTGTACCAGGTGCAGCTGCAGTCCGAGCCGCGCTTCCGCGCGTATCCCGAGGACATCCGCAGCGTCTACGTGCGCGCGAAATCGGGCGAGCTCGTGCCGCTGACCGCCCTGGCCACGATCCGCGAGGTGAAGGGTCCGGAAATTGTCGAGCGCTTCAACGTGTTCAATTCGGCGAAAATTCTCGGCGCCGCGGCGCCGGGGTACAGCTCGGGCGACGCGCTCGAGGCGATGGAGGAAGTGGCGCACGAGGTGCTGCCGCGGGGTTACGCGCCCGCGTGGACCGGCACCGCGTATCAGGAAAAGGTGAGCGGCGGCGCCTCCAACGGCGTCTACCTGCTCGGCGTGCTGATGGTGTTCCTGATTCTCGCCGCGCAGTTCGAGCGCTGGGCGTTGCCGATCGCGGTCATCCTGGCCGTGCCCTTCGCGGCGTTCGGCGCGTTCATGGCGGTCTACCTGCGCGGGCTGGAGAACGACATCTACTTCCAGATCGGCATGCTGACGCTGATCGGCCTGGCGGCGAAGAACGCCATCCTGATCGTCGAGTTCGCGATGATGAAGCACCACGAGGGCATGCCGCTCGCGCGGGCCGCGGTCGAGGGCGCGAAGCTGCGCTTCCGGCCTATCATCATGACCTCGCTGTGCCTGATCTTCGGCGTGCTGCCGCTCGCGATCAGCTCCGGCGCCGGCGCGGCCAGCCGCCATTCGCTCGGTACGAGCGTGATCGGCGGCATGCTCGCCGCGACGTTCATCGCGACGTTCTTCGTGCCGCTGTTCTTCCGCTGGATCGCCGGCTTGCGCCGCAAGGGCGAGCAGCACGGGACTGAAGTGAGTCAAGTCAATGCGTAGTCGGTTGCTGCTGCTCGGAGTTCTCGCGCCGCTGGTGATGAGCGGCTGCATCGTCTCGAAGGTGGATCCGGAGAAGCCGGAGCTGCCGCTGCCGGCAGCCTTGCCGGCGCAGCCGGATGCGACTGCGCAGCTGCCCGATCCGTGGTGGACGATTTTCAACGACTCGACGCTCGACAAGCTGGTCGAAGAAGCGTTGGCGCACAACCCCGACGTCGCGGTCGCCGCCGGCCGCGTCGCCGAGGCGCGCGCCGGGCTGCGCATCACCAATGCCGATCGGCTGCCGAACGTCGACGTCGAAGGCGACGCCACGCGCTCGAAGGACAGCCTGTTCGTCAACAACATCCCCGGCATCAGCCGATATCGCACCATCTACACCGTGCAGGGCGCGGTCAGCTATGAGCTGGACCTGTGGGGCCGCTACCAGCGGGCATCGGAGTCGGCCCGGGCGCAGCTGCTGAACACGGAGTACGGGCGCGAGGCGACCAAGCTGAGCCTGACCGGTGACGTTGCGCGCGGCTACTTCGGGCTGATCGCGGCAGCGGAGCAGCTCGCGCGCGCCCGCGACACGCAAGCCTCACGCGAGGAATCGCTGCGGCTGGAGAAACTGCGCTTCGACGCCGGCGAGAGCGACGAATTTACCTACAAGCGTGCCGAGGCGGATGCCGCCGCGACGCGAGTCTCGGTGCATCAGCTCGAGCGCGACGTCGTGCAACTCACCAACGCGCTCGGCATTCTGCTCGGACGCTCGCCGAAGGATCTGGTGGACGCAGCGATTTCGGTGCAAGGCGTGTCGTTGCCAGACTCGGTGACGCTGCCAGCAGCGTTGCCGTCATCCGTCATGGAGCGGCGTCCGGACATCGGCGCCTCTGAGGCCGCGCTGGAATCAGCCGCTGCCGACATCGGCGTCGCCCGCGCCGAGATGTTCCCGAACATCAGCCTCACCGGGCTGTTCGGCTCGATCAGCACCGAACTGGGCGACCTGTTCACGAAACCGGCCGAAGCGTGGTCGGCCTCGGGCAGCATCCTGCAGCCGCTGTTCGAAGGTGGACGACTGAGCGCAAACGTCGCGCGGACCAAGGCGGTTCGCGAGCAGCGCAAAGCTGAATACGCCCAGACGGTGCAGTCGGCGTTCCGTGACGTGCTCGACGCGCTGCAGAGCCAAAGCCTCATCGTCGGTGTGCGGGACGCGAACGCGGAACAGGTGGCGTCGCTGGCTCGTGCGACTGAGCTGGCCGAGCTGCGCTATACCCAGGGCGACATCGCATACATCGACTTGCTGGACGTCCGGCGCGGTCTGTTCCAGGCGCAGATCGACCTGGTGGCCGCCGAACGTGACGCGTTGCTGAACACGGTGGATCTCGCGCTCGCCGTCGGCGGCGGGCTGGGCGACAAGGCGGAGCCGCTCAGCGCGAGGCGATAGGTCGGGCTTTAGCCCGACTACGAGAGTTGGGCTGAAGCCCAACCTACGAGAGCGTCACGCCGGCTCCGGTACCGAGGCGGTCGCCGCCTGCCGTTCCGGCAGCGCCACCGACAGCTCCAGGACTTCCTGGCCGCCTTCGCGCTCGAAGTTGACCTGGATCGCTTCGACGTCGACGTTCACGTATTTGCGGATGACGTGCAGCAGCTCGCTGCGGAGCACCGGCAGGTAGTCCGGGCCGCCGCGCGTGCTGCGCTCCTGGGCGACGATGATCCGCAGCCGTTCCTTCGCGACATTGGCGCTCGAGGGTCTGCGGCGAAACAGAGTCAGCAGCCTGTTCATACTTCAGCCTCCGAACATCCGGGCGAACAGGCCCTTCTTGGGTTCATCGATGAAGCGCAGCGGCACCTGCTCGCCGAGCAGCCGGGTGACCGCGTCCTCGTAGGCGCGCGCGACATCGCTTTCCGTGTTCAGGATGACCGGCGTGCCGGCGTTCGACGCCGTCAGCACATCCGGCGATTCCGGGATGACGCCGACCACGTCGAGACCCAGGATCTCCTTGACGTCCCCGACGCTCATCATCTCGCCGGTCGCGACCCGGCGCGGGCTGTAGCGCGTCAGCAGCAGGTGCTCGACGACGCCTTTTTCGCCCTTCTCGGCGCGCTCGGTCTTGCTGGCCAGCAGGCCGAGGATGCGGTCGGAGTCGCGGACCGAGGAGACTTCCGGATTGACGACCACGACGGCGCGATCTGCGTAGTACATGGCGAGGTGCGCGCCCTTCTCGATGCCGGCGGGCGAGTCGCAGATGATGTAGTCGAAGCCTTCTGCGCTCAGCTCTTCCAGCACGCGCTTTACCCCCTCACCCGACAGCGCGTCCTTGTCGCGCGTCTGCGACGCGGCGAGCACGAACAGCGTCTCGATGCGCTTGTCCTTGATCAGCGCCTGCTTCAGCGTGCAGTCGCCGTGGATCACGTTCACGAAGTCGTAGACGACGCGCCGCTCGCAACCCATCACCAGGTCGAGGTTGCGCAGGCCGATATCGAAGTCGATGACCGCGACACGCTTGCCGCGCCGGGCCAGGCCGCAGGCCAGGCTGGCGGAGGTGGTGGTCTTGCCCACACCACCCTTGCCGGATGTCACCACGATGATCTCCGCGGTGCGCGCCTCTTTGCGAGCCGCTGGTGCGTCTGCCGCGCGCGGCCGCTCGGCTGCACGCGCCGGCGCGATCGCCGCCGACGTCTCCTCCGACGTCTCGTCGATCACCAGTTCGGTTTCGCTAGTCGCTTCAGTCATTGGCCTATCCTCCCAAAACGCAGGTCGTCGCCGTCGAGCCACGCCTGCACGGGTTTGCCCGCCAGGTCCGGCGGGATGGTCTCGAAAACTCGGAACACGCCGGCGACGGACACCAGCTCGGCATTGAATTCGTGGCAGAACACCCGGGCCGTCACTTCGCCCTGCACGCCGGCCATCGCCCGGCCGCGCAGCGTGCCGTATACGTGCACGCAGCCGTCGGCCATGACCTCGGCGCCAGCGCCGACTGCGCTCGTGACCACCAGATCACGATGACGCGCGTAGATCCGCTGGCCTGAGCGCACTGGGCGGTGATGCATCAGCGCCGGAATGGCGACGATCGCTTCTGTGGCCGGCGCGGCGAGCGGGGCCGCCGGTGCGGCGGGCGGCGGAGGCGGTGCAGCCGCAGCTTTCACGGCTGAGACCGCCGCGCCATAGCTTTGCTGCGCGCGGAACTGAGTCAGAACGGGCAGATCGAGCTCGCGCGCCAGCGAATCGACCGCCGGCGTGCCGTGCGCCAGCCCGACCGGCAGCAGACCGGTGCGGCGGATCGCTTCGAGCAACGCGCGCAGGTCGGCGGCGGCAATGTCGTGATCGAGGGGACTGAGGTCCAGGCACAGCGCGGCGCGTTCGAACAGGGCCGGCGCTGCAGCTACTCGCGCGGTCAGTTGGGCCTGCACCGTTGCGGCGTCGGTGCTGCGGATCCGCATTTGCGCCAGGCCCACCTGGCCGAATCGGATCTCGAATGCTGACTCTTGCGCGACAGCAGCGGGATTGTTCATCGATAGATCATTGGTCTGACCGGGCCTCCTCGGCTCCGTTCACGCGCGGAGTGTACATAGCTTCGCGGCAGCGCGCATGCAGTTTCTACTGTGTAGTAGTGTGCGGCGACTTCGAGCGCGGAGGTCCGCATGCGCAGCGGCTGGGTCGAGCAGGTCATCCACTACTGGTTCGAGGAGCTGCGGCCGGCGGCCTGGTTCCGCAAGGACACGCGCGTCGATGACGCCATTCGCGAGCGCTTCGGCGAGTTGCACGACGAGCTTGCGCAGGCTCGTCCGGAGCAGCTGGCGACGCCGCTCGAATGCCTCGCCGCAGTGATCGTGCTCGATCAGTTCTCACGCAACATGTTCCGGGGCTCGCCGCGCTCATTCGCCACGGACGCGCTCGCGCTATCAATCGCGGAGCATGCAATCGTAGCGGGACTCGACCAGCAGCTCGATCGTCAGCAGCGCTGGTTTCTCTACATGCCATTCCAGCACAGCGAAGATCGGGCCGTGCAGGCCCGCTCGATCCAGTTGTTTACACAACTGGGCGACCAGGAGAACCTCGGTTACGCGCGGGGGCACCAGGAAATCATCGATCGCTTCGGGCGCTTTCCCCATCGCAACGCCGTGCTCGGCCGCGTTTCCACGCCGGAAGAGCTGGAATTCGTCGCGACGCACCGCGGCTTCTAGAAAAAAATACAACGCACCCTGTCGCTGTGCGCATGCACTTTCTGCCCGAAAGTTTTTTCGGACAGAGCCTCGGATCTTTACTCGAAGTTGCGCGTTTTCCTGCTCAGCGCGCCGGGTGCCGGCGTACCGAACAGAGGGGAAATTTTTTCATGTACTTTTCTCTGCGAGAGTCGCCGAGCTCTCACAGCATTCTTCGGCGCGGAATCCGGTCAGTTCTTCCTGCGTGCCTGCTGCTGGTCCTTGCAGCGTGCGGTGGCGGTGGTGGCGGCGGCGACAACAATCCTCCGCCAGCACCTCCTGCGACGAATACAGCGCCGTCAGTGAGCGCCGGTGCGGATGCAACAGCGACACTTCCCAACGCGACCGTATCGTTGAGCGGTTCGGCGCAGGACGACGGTCCCGCTACGTCGCTCGTCTACACCTGGACGTCCTCAAATGCAGCGGCAACGACGTTCTCGGCGCCGAGCGCGGCAGCGACCAACGCGACGTTCAATGCCGCAGGCACGTACACGCTCACTTTGACTGTCAGCGACGGTACTCTGTCGTCATCTGACTCGCTCGTCGTCACGGTGAGCGATGCGCCGCCGCCGGCGGGTGAGGTTTGGCCGGCCGCCGACGACGATACGGATCTGACGTTCCATGGCTGGGCCAAGGTTGACGCCTCGGCGGTCGGCATGGATCAGACCAAGCTGAATGACGCTGCGACGATCGCCCAGACCGTGCCGGCGGGACCGCAAGCCGATTCCGGCAGCGGCATGATCGTGCGTCACGGCCAGCTCGTGCACTTGTGGGGCGACATCGACAAGCGCAAGGAAGTGAAGTCCGTGACCAAGTCGATGGGCGGCATCGTGCTCGGTCTCGCCATCGATGACGCCAAGGTCACGCTGGCGACCAAGGGTGTGGACATCATGCCGACGTTCGGCACGCCGCCGGCCGGGAATGCCGCGGCCGCGCAGTCGATCACCATCGCTCAGCTGGCGACGCACACAGCCGGGTTCCGCAAGCAGGATGGTGACTTCACGACTGACCCCGCACCCATCGAGTTCACGCCGGGTACGACCTGGTCCTACTCCGACGCAGGACTGAATTGGCTTGCCGACGTGCTCACCACGGCCAACCAGCAAGACCTCAACGCAATTGCAAACGCCCGCGTCTGGTCCGTGCTGGGTCTGAACATGAAGAATGGCGTTGCGAACGGTGACGACATCTTCTGGCAGGCGAACGGCTTCCGCCCGCCGACACGGGACGGCGGCACAATCCAGTTCCGCGAGCTTGCGTCCGGCATTCAGGCCAACACCAACGCCATGGCGCGTGTCGGCCTGCTGTTCCTGCGCAAGGGCATGTGGAACGGACAACGTGTGGTCTCCGAGGCCTTCGTGCAGCAAGCCCACACGCCGTTGCCGGAGAACGCCGGTCTGGTTCTCAACCAGCCGCCTGGCTTCAACTTCCCCGGCGCCACGACCGACTACGGCGTGCTGTGGTGGACCAACGTTTCCCACCGGATGGCCAACGTGCCTGCCGATGCGTACTGGGCGTGGGGACTCGGCGAGGCACTGATCGTCGTGATCCCGAGCCTCGACCTGGTCATCGTGCGCAACGGCGGTCAGTCGCCGGCGAACTCCAGTCCGGGCGTTCGCGCGTGGAACGACGACAAATGGGACGGCGACGTCGCTGTGCTCGAGCCGTTCCTGAATCCGATCGTTCAGGGCACGTCACCCTGATGTTCGACTAGCGCCGCGTCCCAACCCTCCCCCCCGATTTCACATCCGGTAAGGGGAGGGCAGGGACGCGCGCTCGTTCCTACCTTTGGCGTTGACATTCGGCATCGCGTGGCGCCGGGCCTGGTTTCAAATGCACTTGGGCTAGCGGTCCCTCCGCCTGAGACCTAAAGAACGCAATCGTGACTGCGTCACCCAACCCGCTCGATAAATTCCGAATGCCTTTGTCAGCACGACTAGTGGAAGCAAGACGACAACCACGGAGAGGAGGAACGGCAGAGGATGCAATCTGGTCGCCGATCCCCACGGCGAATCAAGGCGAAATTTGATCGGGAACAAGTGATCGGGCGGGCTGTATCGCCGCAAATCCTGTTCAACGAATGCAAATGGGTATCCGAACCGGACGCCGTGAAGATGCTCTGAGCTGACAACCGTGACAGGTATCGCGAGGGTTGCGAGTGTGAGCATCACGGCGAGAGCACAAAAGAATCCCAAACGCTTCGCTAGCCGTCGCAATCCAGCGGGCCGCGCGGTGTCATCCGGAACGTTTTTCATAGGTGTAGTCCGTGAACGACGCACGCAGATGGCGCCGATAAACTCACGCCAGCATCAGCTTTGCTGATGTGCCTTAAGGAGAACGGATTCATAGGAGGCAATATGCGAAGTGTATTTCGTGCAATCGCCACTTGCACCGCGTTGGCACTACCGTTCACTGCGTTTCCTCAGCAATACCAAAGTACGGGATCCGCGGCAGCCGCTATCGATGATCGTGCTGTCGCGACGCGCATTTCACAGGCGAACAAAGGATTCGCAGACGCACTCAAAGCTGATCCCAATCGGCCGATCGCTGTACTGATTTCCTTTCGCACGCCGAAGTCAGCCGCAGACGTAGTCAGCGACGCCCTTGCGCATGGGTTGCGGATAGAAGGCTTCCGACACAGCGATGCTGCAGGAAGCGGTGGGTACACCATGAAGCCCGGCGAGTCGATACAGGAGGCGCTCGCGCGCTACGAGCACGACCACAGCTTCTTTGCTCAACAGCACATCGTCGAGCAACAGCATCTTCTTGCTAGCACGGAAGATCCGAAGATCAAAGAAGCTCTACAAAAGGACATTCAACTTCTGGTTGAGCGGACCAAGGCAGCCAGCTCAGGTCTCCAGTTGGTCGGAGTCGACCTGTTTGGTCCCGGTCGCGTGCTTTCTGAATATTCCAAGGCGCACGACTACGTCCGCATCGTCGAGGTCAGTACGGGTACGCGAATCAATGCAGCAATTCGTCCGCAGGATTGACGGATCAAGCAAAGGAGTAAAGCTATGTCCGCGCGAATGTATGCAGTATTGCCATCGATCATGATTGCGTTAGGTGCAGGTCAACCAGGTCATGCCCAGACCACCGGAAATTGCACGGCGATTGCGCCGCAGTCCTATTTGCCAGTGGTTGGGTCGAGCTTTTTTTCCCAGGATCAGTACAGCAGGTATCTGATGGCGAACTGGACCTGGGGATCTGCGCAGAACATGGAATGGTTCTTGAGGCCCTATGCGCCGGGCGTTACATGGTCGGCGGGAACCTACGAGCACCAACACATCTTCTACAACTACGACGGGCTTGCATATGGAAATGCGCCGCCGGCCGGCTATTGGGATTCAAACCTTCCATCTCCGTATGTAGATACTCAGATCTTCGATAGCGCGAACGAGAAGAACGTTACGATCGGCAGTGCACACGCGCGTGGCTTTGAAACCAGTCCTGCCGGCACTTGGCGTTATACAACGCGCTTTACCAGCGGTGGTGGTAGCTCGAGTTTGGTCAAGATACAGGCACAGCGCGGACTTCGAACTCCGACGGGTTGTTACACTACGTATTGCTCGTTTGGATGTGACTCGCAGGCCAACTACATCAATCTCGTTCCCTTTCAATCCGGACTGAGAGCGCCCGGCAGGATCTGTTGGCGATGGAGCACGTCGGGGTCTGAATACTGGGCCTGTTGATTTCAAGGCATTGCGGGGTGCGTAGAGACGCGGCATGCGTCTCTGCGCGCCGCTAGCTCACGGTAATCTCAATCCTGTTTTTCTTCGCCTGCAGTGCTTCCGTCACTGCCTTCATTGGCACGCGCGCCGCGCCTTCGCGATAAGGATTGTGCTCGCGCTCGAACGCGAGCTTGCGGCCATTCAACTTGACCGCGGTCACGCCGCATCCCTGCGCGCCGATCGAGTAAGTGACGTCGACCGGCCGTCCGAGCAGCGTCGTGCTCACACGCAAGCCGTCGAGCGTCGAGGGAATCACCGGATCCACACTTAGCGCAGTCGCTTCGGCATTCAGCCCGACGAATCTGCGCACGATCAAGCCGAGCGCTATACCCGCACCGCTCGAATACACCCGCCAACCGCCATCGAAGTCGACCCGGCCCTCGATGACACGCGCGTACTCGGCGCTCGCCTCGTAGCGGTCCGCGAACGCGGCGTCGGAGCTCGAGTAATAGCAGTTCGCCTGCCGCAGCGTCGCGCGCGGCACGATCGCGCCGATGCCGATCGGATTCGCCTGGCAGAGCGCGTGGAAGAAGCGGTCCGCGTCGCCGACGTGCGCCAGCGCCTGCGCGTAGCGCAGGTGCGCGTGCATGTACATGAGCCCGATCTCGCGACCGAAGAACGTCGCGCTCTCGGCGCGCTGGAACAAGCGCATCGGCCCGCCGTGATACGGCATCGGCCGGTCGAACAAGCGCACGCCGTCCGGTCCGCGCAAGTGCATGTCGATGAGTTGCAGGTGATTGCGCGCCTGCTCCGGCGTCAGCAGGTCTTCGAGGATCGCGTGAATCATGGCGAGCGAGCTGTAGTGCACGCCCGTGGCGGTATCGCTGGGATGGAGCAGATGACGCACGCCGCCTGCTTCGAACAGCGCATACCCGGTCAGCACGCCGTCGACGACCAGCACGCGCTGGAAATCGCCGCGGACGGCTTCTGCCCGACTCTCGAACTGCGCGGCTTCCTGCGTGCGTCCGATCACGCGCAGGGCACGGGCCAGCGTCAGTAGCGTTTGATAGTGCAGCGTCACGGTCCAGGCACTGCACATGTGCTCACGCATCGCCGGATCTGCGGGCTGCAGTGCGTCGTTCCAGTCTCCATGCCCATACGCGGCGAGCGCGGTACCGGGTACGACGCGTTTTTCGATGAGCGCGAGCGCGCGCTCGGCGCATTGCCACACCGTCGCGTCGGCAACGCGCTCGTCGAGCACACTCGCATCGCCCGAGGCGATCAGGTACTGCGCGAGCGCCAGCACCGGCCAGAACGCGATGTCGCCGTGCGAATCGCCGGCGCGAATCGCGCTGTCGCGCTCGAAAAACATGAACCACTGCGGCCAGTCGCCGTCGGGATTCTGCGCCGTCATTACGCGCAGCAGCAGATCGCGGATCGGCTCGACCCGGCCGAGCGCCAGCAGCAGCTCGACCGGACCTTGCGAAACATCGCGCGTGCCCCAGCCGCCGCCGGAGTATTGCTCCAGGCCGCGCGGCGCGAGGTAGTGCACGAACGCGTTCTGTGCGAACCAGGGCACGATATCTGCAAGCCGCGCGACGTGCTGACTCAGCGGCCCCGCGGCGGGCGCCGTCATCGTCAGTTGCGGCGCCAGTCCGGCTTCAGTTTCAACGCGAATCGGTGTGGCAGCCTGTTCGGGCACGCAATACCCGCGAATCTGCAGCCCGGCCGTGAGGGCGGGAGCGGTCACGATACATATATATGGCTGTTCCCGGGATCGCCCGTCCGCGAACAGCAACTCGTCGCCACCGACGCGTTCGAATCGAGTCCTGCCAGACGGCGCGATCTGGAAGCTCCCCTTCGGGAAGCGGCGCGCAAGCTCGGTTCCCTGCGCAGGTGCGACGATGATTGCGCCGCCCTCGATTCGCCATGACGCGGGTCCGGGCGAGCTGCCATCGTCGCCGTTCAGCGCGATGTGATGCGAAATCAGGAATCGCACCGGCTGCGCAGGCGTGACGTTGACGGCAAGCGCCAGCTCATGCGGATTGCTGTGCGCCTCGGCGCGCACTTCGATCGTCCCGCCCGCATGCCGATAGACCCAGCGACCAGCCGTCGCAGCCGTCGCAAACGCTGAAGGCACATCGAGCAGATGCCACGCGCCCTCGAGCTCGACGAACATCCGCAGCCCGTGCGAGCGGAACAGGCCCAGATAGCTGTGCGTCGTCGACAGGAAGCGGTTGAAGCTCACATGTCCCTGCGTGACCATAGAGTGAAACACGCCATTCATCCAGACCGTCGACGTCAGGGCGCTTTCATCGGGCGTGACGTGCAGCCCGGTTCGCAGCATGTGACCGTGCGGCCGTAAAACGCGCAGTTCCTTGGCGCGCAACACGACGTGACTGTCTTCATCATGAAAGAACGAGAGCAGCGTGCCCTGCTCGTCGCGCTCTTCATGGCGAAGGTCGCCAGGAAAGAATTCCCGGATACCTGCCTCGTCGAGATCGAGCGCCTGCAGTGCCGGCGCCGCAGCGAACAGCGTGGCGGTCGTCGTGACGTCCGCGCCCACGAAGCCGACCGTCCCTTGCACGGCTTCGGGCAATGACGAAACCTCATCGATGCGTTCGAGGTCGCCTGCCGACGTCGCTCCCGGATGATCCGCGCGGTAGAGACCGAAGAACCCCGCGCTGATGCTCTGACCGGCATCGAGATGCAGCGTCGCGTCCTGGATGGAAACCAGCGAATGCTCGTGCTGCAGACGCCGGCCCGGCAGACCCTTCGCAAACGCCGCGGACACCTCGCCGCCGCGAGTTGCAAGCCCGTGCAATTGCAGCGCATCGGTCGCGAACGACGTCGCGCTGCGCAGCGATCCGATCACACACCACGGGTTGCGTCCTTCCGCCGGGAGATTCTGTCGCGAAGCGACCGCGCAGCCGCGCGAAGCGTGCTGCAGCGGCGCGTGATCGACGTACTGGCTGACGTAGTACTCGTTGAGTCGCACCGTGGCATACGGCGCCAGTGCGATGTCCTGCGCATAGATCAGATCCAGCTGCTGCTGCGAAGGCGTCGTGTTCATCAGCCGCACGTGCCAGAACCATGCGGTCGTGTCCTGCGCGAGCACGAGTGCGATCACATAGTCGATGCCGTGCCAGGAGCCAGCGCCGATCAGCCGGCTGTCGGCCTGGCGCAGGTCGAAGCGCGTCGGGCTGCGGGGCCCGAGCAGACCAATGAATTGAGTATTTCCGCCTGCATGGCGCCGCAGGTACAGGTTGGCTGGGCCGCCTTCGAGCTCATTGCCGACGAACAGATTGAGGGTCGTGCTGCCGCACTCGAAGTGCCGGATCGCGCCCCGCGAGGTCACTTCGACGCTCAATCCCGAGCGGCTCGTCAGGCGCTTGCCGGTCTCGACCATGTCCACCTCTCGCCCGCGGGCTTGCGGGGCGCCAAGCATACCTGCGCGCCCCGGGACCTCGCTGCATCCGCGCCCGCCGGGTCGGCGTATTGCCGGCAGGAATTGCCGACCCGACCTTTTAGTAGTGCAATCGCTGCATCCAGACGCCAACCATGTACGTACAGGGACTAATGGCTGACGTGCACTCCCACACGCTCGCTGCGGACAGCAACGTTCCTCTCTCGTCGCGGGATGCGACGCAGGCGGAGCGCATCGAGCTGCTGCTGGGTCGTTGCGCACAGCGCGACGAGCGCGCCCTGCACGAGCTGTATCAGCTCGTTTCGGGGCAGCTCCTGGGCATCCTGCTGCGGATCCTGCGGCGCCGGGCCGTCGCGGAAGAGGCATTGCAGGACGTCATGGTGAAAATCTGGGAGCGTGCCGATCAGTACGTCGCGTATCGCGGCCGGGCGATGGCCTGGATCAGCGCGATTGCGAGATATCGTGCGATCGACCTGTTGCGGCGACAGCAAGCGGCCGCACCGCTCGACGATGCGCCCGCCGAGGCGCTGGTCGACATCTCCGCGGCTGACTTCGTCGATACGACCACTTCGGCGCGCCTGCGCAAGGCGCTGAGCGATTGCTTCGGCCGGCTCACGGCCGAGCAGCGTCGCTGCCTCGAGCTCGCGTATGTCGACGGCTACTCGCAGGACCAGATCGCGTCGGAGATCTCGAGCCCGCTCGGCACTGTGAAGAGCTGGATGCGCCGCGGCCTGGCCAGTCTCAAGCGGTGCCTGGACTCATGAACTACCAGCACCCACAGTTGCTCGACGAGCTTGCGGCCCAGTACGTGCTGGGTACGTTGCGCGGGCCGGCGCGTCGGCGCTTCGAGCGCTATTGCGCCGGCAATGTCGCTGCGCTGCATGCCGTGCGTCGCTGGGAAGATCGTCTGGTCGACATGATCGCCGGCGTCGCGCCGGTCGCGCCGTCGGCGCTGGTGTGGGAGCGGATCAAGTTCCGCATCCGTCGCGAGCGTTCGCTGCGTCCGAAGCGCAGCCTGGCCGCGTTCGGCAACTGGCGCTTCGCCGTCGCCGCAGGCATCGCGGCCCTCGCGATTGCATTCGGTATCTGGACCGGCTTCGGCCCGGGGAGCTCGCAGCTGGTCGCGAACTTCGTTGATCAAAAGCAGACGCAACTGTGGAGCATCGAGGCGCCGCGCAATCGAGACGAGCTCCGCGTCCGCGCTGCTGCAAATCTCGCGCTCGATCCCACTCGGGCTTACGAGCTGTGGGCGCTGCCCGGAGCAGGCGCTGCGCCCGTGTCGCTCGGCTTGATGCCGCGGAGCGGCCGCGACACGCTGCAGTTGAATGACGCGCAACGCCTGGCATTGTCGCGATCACGTCAGATCGCGATCAGCCTGGAGCCGCCCGGCGGCTCGCCGACCGGCGCCCCGACCGGGCCAGTGCTGTACGTCGCCGCCGTTGTCGCAGCGGGCTGATCCCGGAAATACTCTCGCCAAGGCGCAAAGGCGCCAAGAAGAAATCAGAAAAAAACTTCTGACCGTTAGCTTTTTCACCCGATTCCGGACTTGGCGCCTTTGCGCCTTGGCGAGAGTCATTGTTCGCCTTGAAAAAAAACCGGCGCACCGGGATGCGCCGGCGATCAGGCCCACTCGACCTGACAAACCAATCGTTGGTGACTCGCGGTGCCGGAGTGCATCTACGGCGCGCCGCGCACATCGGATGCAGCGATAAAAACAATTGCATCGAGCGCAGCGCACAGCGTGTGCAGCTTGCATCCGCGTGCAACGACCCTGCGTAACAGCACCCCAGACGACTCACGCGAGTCGCCGTTCCAAACCACCTGGAGGTGCGATCATGAAGATTCGAACGACTGCTCTCGTGAGCGCGCTGTGCGCCACGACCCTGCCGCTGCTGCTGGCTCCGATCGAGGCGGGCGCCTCGAGCCACCGGGAAGCGCCGAACATCGCGCGGTTCCCGACCGTCGATTCCACGGACTTCTACATGTTCAACTCGTACGAGTCCGGCCGCAGCGGTTACGTCACGCTCATCGCCAACTACATTCCGCTGCAGGACCCGTACGGCGGTCCGAACTACTTCGCACTCGATCCGTTCGCCGTGTACGAGATCCACATCGACAACGACGGCGACGCGAAGGAAGACCTGACGTTCCAGTTCCGCTTCAAGAACCGCCTCGGCGACAACAACAAGGGCCTCGCCGTGCCGGTCGGGAAGCAGGGCTCGCAGGTCAGCGTCGCGGTGCCGTTGAAGAACATCGGCGTGGTCGGCGCCGGGCAGGACGCATCGAACCTCAACTTCAACGAGAGCTACACGCTGGCGCTGGTGCGCGGCGACCGCCGGCGCGGCCAGTTCTCGCAAGTGACCAAGGCCTCGAACGGCGCGACCGAGTTCGGCAAGCCGTACGATTTCGTCGGCACCAAGACCTTCGGCAGCGTCGACGCTTACAAGCAGTACGCCGACAGCTTCATCCAGGAAATCTCGGTGCCGGGGTGCGCACAGACCGGTCGCGTGTTCGTGGGCCAGCGCGACGAGAGCTTCGTCGTGAACCTCGGCAAGGTGTTCGACCTCGTGAACTTCGTGCCGGTCGACGCTGACGTGCCGCCCGATCAGGGTGGACTGCCGGGCGGTGTCGGCATCAAGCAGAGCAAGGCGAACGACATCATCTCTGATGCCAACATCACCACGCTCGCGCTGGAGCTGCCGGCGGCGTGCCTGACCGGTAACGGCAACGGCACGATCGGCGGCTGGACCTCGGCGAGCATGCGCCAGGTGCGCATCCTCAATCCGTTCGCGACGTTCTCGAAGCCGGAAGTCGACGGCGGCGCGCTGGTGCAGGTCTCACGCTTGTCGACGCCGCTCGTCAACGAGCTGGTGGTCGGCATTCCGGACAAGGATCGCTACAGCTCCAGCGAGCCGAAGGACGACGGCCAGTTCCTCAAGTACGTGGACAATCCGTCGCTCCCGTTCCTGCTCGATGCGCTGTTCCGCAAGCCCGTGAACGACATTCTCGGCGCGTCGATCCCGAACCTGGCGCCGCAGAACTTCCCGCGCCTCGACCTGGAAGCGGCGTTTCTCACCGGCTTCCCCGGCGTGAACCAGCTGAAGAAGGTGACGAAGGCGGAGATGCTGCGGCTCAACACCGGCATTCCGGCGAAGCCGGCCGCGCAACAGAGCACCTTCGGCGTAGCGGGCGACGACCTCGCCGGCTTCCCGAACGGCCGCCGGCCGGGCGACGACGTCGTCGACCTGGCGCTGCGCGTCGTGATGGGACGGCTGTGCTACCCGGTGCTCGTCAACGGCAAGTCCATGGATCTCGGCCTCTGCAAGACCACGGATGCACCGGTCGGCAACGTCGCATTCACCGACGGCGCGCCGATCAGCGCGGCGGATTTCGACGAGACCTTCCCGTACCTGCGCACGCCGATCCCCGGCGCCACCAACTGAGCACAGGAGAGTCATCATGCATCTCAACAGAAAACTCTCCCTGGCAGTGCTCGCAGCACTGTCGGCGGGGCTGCTGACCGCGTGCGGCGGTGGCGGCGGTTACGACGGCGGCAACTCGCCGCCGCCGGCCGCGAAGCAGGCGCCGACGATCGGCGGGCTCACGGATCAGTCGTTGCCGCAGGACACATCGACGCCAGTGCTGACGTTCCAGGTCAGCGATGCGGACTCGGGCGCCGGCGCCGTGACCGTCTCGGCCACCACGTCCGATGCCTCGATCGTTCCAGCGGAAGGCATCGTGATCGGCGGCAGTGGCGGCAGCCGCACGCTGCAGATCACGCCAGCCCCCGAAGTGTTCGGCAACGCGATGATCACGCTTCGCGCCGTCGATCCCGACGGTCTCGCAGCGACGCAGGCGATCCGCGTGACCGTCAACGGCGTGTTCGTGTCGTTCACGACGACGGTCAACAACTGGTTCGCCCTCGACGAGAACGCGGATCGGCCGACGCTCAGCGGCTTCACCTTTACGCTCGACGCGGACGACGATCCGACCGCGTTCGACCCGCTGTTGCAGTGAGTGACATGCGACGCCTGTTCTCCCTGGCGTTGCTGGCGGCCGCAGTCTTCGGCTCGCAGGCCGGAGCTGCGGTTCGCGTCTATCGTCCCGAGCCCTCGCAGGTGGTGCTGCAGCTCGGCGCCTCGTCCGCCGAATCGCAACTCGCGCAGCTCCGCGCGGCCAGCGTGGTGGCTCCGCAGGATCGAGATGCATTGATCCGCTATGTCGATGCGCTGGTCGCAACCGGCGCACGCAGCGGCAACGAGCGTTACTACGGTTATGCGGAGCAGGTGTTGCAGGGCGCGCGCGATGCCGCCGACCCGGCGGTCGCGATCCGGCGCGCCAAGCTGCTTCAGCACAAGCATGAATTTACTGAAGCCGAGCGCGTGCTCGGCGAGATCCTCAAGACCGACGGGCGCGATCGCGAAGCACGGCTGATGCGTGCACAGGTGCGGCTGCATCTGCACGAGCCGCAGCAGGCGCTGGCGGATTGCACGGCGCTGATGCCGCTGGTCGATCTGCTCACATCGACGACGTGCATCGCGCAAGCTCGCGCCGCGTCGGGCGATCTGCAGCGCGCGCAGACGTTGCTGCTCAGGGTAATGGATTACCAGCGAGGCGACGATGCGACGCGCAGCTGGAGCGCGGGCGTCGCGGGCGAATTCGCGACCCGGCTCGGCGATGCGGACACCGCCGGTCGCTTCTATCGAGAAGCGTTCGAGCTCGATCCGCAGAGTCACTACGCCCGCATCACTTTCGCGGACTGGCTGCTGTCGGTCGGACGCTTCGATGAAGCCCTGCAGGTTGCAAACCGCGGTGCATCACTCGCCGACCGCGCTCGCAGCGTGCTCGCAGGTCGCAACGCGAATTCTGTCGAAGCGCAGCGGTTGCAGCTCGCGTGGCAGGAAGCCGATGCACGCGGCGAGCGTGCTCACTTGCGCGACCGCGCGCGCTTCGAGCTCGTGCTTTTGCACGATCCCGTGAAGGCGAAGGCGAGTGCACGTGCGAGCTTTCAGGATCGCAACGAAGCCGACGACGCGCTGTTGCTGGCAGCAACGGCTGCGCCAACGCGCGACCAGGAAGCGTTGCAGACGGTCAGAGCGTGGCAGCAACGGTATCGATATGAGGATGTGCGTCTGGAGAATCTTCTGGGAGCGCTGCGATGAGGCGCGTCATCGTCGCGTTCGCGTTGCTGCTCGCCAGCGGCGGTGCATTCGCGCACACGTCCGGCAGCAGCTTCCTTGCTCTGCGCGCAGAGAGTGCCTCGGCGATCCACGCGGAATGGGATTTCGACGTTCGTGACCTGAACCAGTCGCTGCAACTCGACGCAGACCGCGACGGCGCGGTGACCTGGGCCGAAATCCTGGCGGCGCGCCCCGAGATTCAATCGCTGCTGCTGGCGCGGACTCATCTGCGAACCTCGGGCGGCGAATGCACGCTGGCAGCGACTGATATCCCCGCCATCGCCGAGCACGGCGACGGACCGTACCTGCGATTCATTGCAACCTTCTCCTGCCCGGCGGGCCCGCTCACGCTCGATCACTCCGGTTGGTTCGCGTTCGATGCCGGTCATCGCGCCCTGCTCGAATACCAGGACCTCGGCGGTGCGCGCACGCAGGCGATCCTGGCGAGTGGCGCGAAGCAGTGGCAGGCGACTGAATCGCGCGCGGCACATCTCGTGCGATTCCTGACGGAAGGCATGCGTCATCTCCTCACCGGCTACGACCACCTGGCGTTCCTGGGAGTCTTGCTGCTGGCGCTGGCGCGGCGGCCGCGATCGAGCGAGTCGTCGCCCTTGTCGCGCATGCTGAAGCGCGCCTTCGCCGTGATCACAGCCTTCACGCTGGCGCATTCCCTGACGCTGGCGCTGGCTGCGACCGGTTACGTGCGACTGCCATCGCAACCTGTCGAAGTCGCGATTGCGCTCTCCGTGATGATCGCCGCGCTCCTGAACCTCTCGCGCGGCGCCGCCGGGCACGGCTGGAAGCTGGCGTTCGCGTTCGGGCTGGTCCACGGGCTCGGGTTCGCGGGCGCGCTGGCCGAGCTGGCGAGCGGCCGCATCGATCTGCTCGCGCTCGCCGCATTCAATGTCGGCATCGAAGCCGCCCAGGTCGCTATTGCCGCAGCCGCCGTGCCGCTGATCTGGTGGCTGTTCCGCGGCCTGCGCAGCGAGCGTGTCGGCGTACCGCTGGCATCTGTATCGGTCGCCTGCGTGGCGGCAGTGTGGGTCGGTTCGCGGCTCGCTGTCTGATACGATCGCTCGCCATGGTCGTGCAGGCGGCGCTGAACGAGGTTTCGCAGTCGGAGGCGGCGGCAGTGCGCAGCCTCGCGGTGCTGGTCGAGCGCATGCGCAGCGGCCAGGAGCGGGCGCTCGAAGAGCTTTACGAAGCAACGGTCGGCAAGCTCCATGCGCTCGCTTCGGCGATCCTGCGCAGCGCCGAGGACACCGAAGAGGTCGTCTGCGAAACGTACGCCTATGCGTGGGCGAATGCCGTGCGCTTCGACGCGAGCCGCGCCAATGCGCTCGGCTGGTTGCTGATGCTCTGTCGCAGCCGTGCACTCGACAGGCTGCGGCAACGTCGCGCCAATTCCCAAGCTCTCGAGCTCGTCGCCTTGCGCGGGACCGACATCGGCAACGCCGATCAGCCCTATGACATTTTGTCCCTGATGCAACGACGCAGCCGCGTCTACAACGCTCTCTCGCAGCTCACACCGGAACGACGCCACCTGGTGTCGCTCGCGTTCCTGCAGGGCCTGTCGCACCAGGAAATCGCGGACGCGACGCGCTTGCCGCTCGGAACCGTCAAGAGCCACGTGCGTCGTGCGCTGGCGCAACTGCGCGAAGCACTGGAGGCCCTGTGAGCCGTCGTTCGAAGAGCCTGCAGGACGCGCTGGCAGCCGGTCTGAGTCCCGCCGAGCTCGGCGTCGAGCAACGCGAGCGACTGCGCCGTCGCATCCTGCAGGAGGCGCGCGATCAGGCGCCCGAAGGCACGCGCACGTTGCGCGCCGACGCGGGTGCGTGGATCCAGATCGCGCCGTTCGTGGAGATTCGCGAGCTGCGCCGTGACGAGGCCAGCGGAACGCACACCAGCCTCATGCGCATGCGGCCGGGCGGCGTGATTCCGGCGCATCGCCATGCCTGCGAAGAAGAGTTCATCGTGCTCGAAGGCGAGTGCCAGATCGGCACGCACAAACTGGTCGCCGGCGACGTGCACATCGCCGCAGCGGGCTCGTGGCACGAGCCCGTGACCACTCGCAGCGGCGTTCTCGTTCTGTTGCGTGGAGAGTTTCCGCATCCGGCTCCCGGTGGGTGACGTAAGCAGCTAAAGAAGTTAATAGCGCTGTCACACACGCTGAGGACAATACCCGCGATGCGTTTGTCGCCACGAAAGATCGCCGCGGTCGGTCTGGTCATCCTGCTGCCTTCGCTCGCGTCCGGCGGCGGTATCCCGACTTCGACCGGCTGGCTCGAGGAAGTCGTCGTCACCGGCAAGCTGGAGCGGCTCGGCGGCGACCCGTCCTCGGCGACGGTCGGCATCGCGACCTCGGAACAGCTCGACCTGCGGCCGGTCTTGCGCACGGGCGCACTGCTGGAAGTCGTGCCCGGCCTGATCGTCACCCAGCACAGCGGCAGCGGCAAAGCGAATCAATACTTCCTGCGCGGCTTCAACCTCGATCACGGTACGGACCTCGCGACCAGCGTGGACGGCGTGCCGGTGAACATGCCGACGCACGCGCACGGCCAGGGCTACACCGACATCAACTTCGTGATTCCCGAGCTGGTCGAATCGATCGACTATCGCAAGGGCCCGTACTACGCCGACACCGGTAATTTCTCCGCTGCCGGCGCCGTCAACCTGCGCTACCGCTCGTCGCTCGATGCGCCGTTCGTGGCGCTCGAGACCGGCGATGACGATTACATGCGCGGCCTGTTCGCCACGTCGCCCGACATCGGCGGCGGCAAGCTGCTGGTCGGCCTGGAGCACTCGGAGAACAACGGTCCTTGGGACCTTGAAGAAAGATTCCACAAGACCAACGCGGTGCTGCGCTATTCGCACGAGACCGCCGACGGCCGCTTCTCATTGACGGCGCAGGGCTACGACGGCGACTGGCGCTCGACCGATCAGATTCCATTACGCGCCGTGCAGTCGGGCGCGATCGACCGCTTCGGCTTCGTCGATCCGACCGACGGCGGCGAGTCGCACCGCTACAGCCTCGCGGCCGACCTGTATCAGGAACTGAGCGTCGGTCGTCTGCATGCGCTGGCCTACGCGATCGACTATGAGCTGGACCTGTTCTCGAATTTCACGTACGCCACCGATACGGCAAACGGCGATCAGTTCGAGCAGTTTGACGACCGCAGGGTCTACGGCGGGCAGCTGACGTGGGCGCGGCCAGTGGAGCTCATGGGCCTGTCGCACGAGCTGGACGTCGGTTTCGAGGTGCGTCGCGACGACATCGGCACCGTCGGTCTGTACAAGACTGTCACGCGTCAGCGCATTGCTACGACGCGCCAGGACAGTGTCACACAGAGCAGCTACTCGGCGTATTCCAGTCTCAAGACTCATTGGAGCGAGCACCTGCGGACTGAGATCGGCGTACGCGCCGACCTGTTCGAATTCGACGTAGCCAGCAACATTGCTGCGAACTCCGGCAGCGCGGACGACTCGATCGCCAGCCCGAAGTTCTCGCTGATCCTCGGACCCTGGAGCGAGACCGAATTCTTCGTCAACGTCGGCAAGGGCTTCCATAGCAACGATGCGCGCGGCACGACGATTCGCGTCGATGCCACCGATGGTGTGACGCCGGTCGATCGCGTCGATCCGCTGGTCGATGCACTTGGCGCGGACCTCGGCGTACGGACCGCCGTACTACCGAACGTGCAGCTCACCGCATCGCTGTGGACGCTGCAACTCGATTCCGAGCTGCTGTTCGTCGGCGACGCCGGCATCACGGAAGCGAGCCGCGAGAGCGAGCGGCGCGGCATCGAAGCCGGCGCGATCTGGAATCCGGTCTCGTGGCTGATTCTCGACGCCGATCTGGCCTGGTCGCGCTCGCGGTTCACGCAAAGCGATCCGTCCGGAGATCGCATTCCCGGCGCAGTCGAGAATGTCGCGTCGCTCGGGCTCGCGATCGATCATCCGAGCGGCTGGTTCGGTGGCGCGCGCCTGCGGCATTTCGGCGCCGCGCCGCTCATCGAAGACGACAGCGTCCGGTCGGAGCCGACGACGCTCGTGAACATTGAAGCCGGCTACCACATCGCCGACAACATCCAGCTGAGCGCGGCGCTGTTCAACGTCTTCGACAGCCGCGACAACGACATCACGTACTTCTACGAGTCACAGCTGCCCGGCGAGGCGCATCCGGTGAGTGACATCCACTTCCACCCGGTCGAGCCTCGAACGTTCCGCCTGACCCTGCGCGCCACGTTCTAGCGCACGGCGCGACCGCCGCACTGCTTCTGCGCGCGAACCGGATTGCAGACTGTCGTGGCGCCATTCGGCAGTCGTGCGGAGTATCCAGGAAATCGCGGATCCGGCTGCATGTAGTCCGTGGAAACGTACTGCGCGCCGGACGACAGCGCAGCCTCGCGCCGCTCGGTCTTGCCGTCGCGCGCTTCGAGCGTGTCCGCGTCTGCACGCGTGCGCACGATGAAGCCCGCCTCGACCGCTGCACGAATGCGCTTCATGTCCTGCATCGGCTCGTTCAGCGTGATGTACGCCGCCGCGGGTGAATCTTCGTCGATGTTGACGAACATGCGGCGGCCTTCGAGCGAGCGCCGCGCGCCGCGATACAGCGCGACCTTCTTCGGCGCTTCGTCCAGCGCGAAGAACACGCGGCCACGCGCCTCGCCCAATTTCGGCCAGCCATTCTTGAGCACCGCCTCGCGCAGCGTCGCGTGCTTGCCTTGCACCTGGTCGGGGGTGATCAGGTCGTCATCGGCGAACACGCTGGCGATCTCGGCATCGAGCGCGTCGAACGCAGCCACGTCGAACTTCGCGATCGCGGCACCGCTGCCACCGAGCGGGCTGTCGTCCTTCGCGTTGATCAGGATCAGAATCGGGATGTGGTCGGGATGCGCGTCGCTCCAGGCCTTGACAGTCTGCAGGCAGGCGACGAAGCGCGTGCAGGTCGAGCGAAAGTCGAAGTCCGGGATGTGCATCACCTTGAATCCCGGCTGCTTGAAGTCCTCCGCAGTGGCATCGTCGAGGCGCTGGCCCAGCATGCGTGGACCAAGCGGGTCGGCGAAGCGTCCACCTTGCGGATCGTAGTAGACGTCGAGCTCGAGCTGCCGCGCGCCGTCGTCGAGCTCGTCCGTCAAGGGCCGATGCGAATAGTCGAGCAGAGTTGCCGCCCGCGTCGAGCGCGCACGCAGCTGCGTGAGCTCCGCATCCGGAATCGCCGACTTGTAGCTGTTGTGAGTGCCGACGCTCAGCAGGTCGTTGACGTGCAGGTTCTCGTCAATCCACGCGCGCGCACAGTTCGCATCGTCCGGCGCCTGCGCAGCTTTGAGGTCGCACGCTGTGTGCGCATGGACCTGCGCTACCGCGAGCAGCAGTGTTGCAGCGAATACCTGTCGCAGCCTCATTCCGCGCCGGCCTTCAGATACTTGTCGAGGAACGTCACGTACGCGTTCGAGGCCTCGATCTTGTTCTCGCGCTTGGTGAAGCCATGTCCCTCATCGGGGAACACCTTGTACTCGACCGCTACGCCGTTCTGGCGCACCGCCTCGACGATCTCGTCGCTCTCGACCTTCAGCACGCGCGGGTCGTTCGCGCCCTGCACCACCAGCAACGGCGCGCGGATGTTCTTCGCGTGGAACAGCGGCGAGATCGCGCGGTGCCGTTCGCCGTCTGTCGCCGGATCGCCCATCTCGTCGTACAGCGATTCCTTGAACGAGGCCCACCAGGGCGGAATGCTGCTCAGCGTGCGCACCCAGTTCATCACGCCGAAGATGTCGATGCCGACGTCGAAGGTGTCCGGCGAGAACGCCAGCGCGGCGCCGACCATGTAACCACCGTACGAGCCGCCGACGATGCCGATGCGCTCGCCGTCGACCCAGTCGAGCCCGACCAGGTATTGCTTGGCCGCGACGATGTCCTTGAGATCGACGTCGCCGTGCTTGCGATCGTCCATGTGGTTGAACGTCTTGCCGTAGCCGCTGGAGCCGCGGTTGTTGGCAGCGAGCACCGCATAGCCGTGATTCACGAGGTGTTGAATCGTGGCCGAATAGCCGCGCCGGCTCTGTCCGCCCGGTCCGCCGTGCACCCAGACCACCGCCGGGACCTTGTGCGCCGGCGCCGCATTCTGCGGCTTGTAGAGGATCGACGGGATCTTCAGGCCGTCGAAGCTCGGATAGCGCACGACCTCAGTCCCGACCAGATCCGCTTCCTTGATTTTCGGATTCAGCGCATGCGTGAGGCGCGCGCTGCGGGCTGCGCCGAGATCGATCGTGTACACGTCGTTCGGCGACGTGTCCGAGCTCAGGAGCAACGCCACCCGGGACTCGTCGCGCGAGAAGCGCACCTGTGCAAGATCGCCCGCCGGCAGATCCGGCAGCTTCACTTCCTTGCCGCTCGGCGTGTCGAGAATGTGCACCAGCGTGCGCCCGTCGTCGTTGACGCCCCAGACGCGAAAGCGGCCCGAATCCGAGAAGAACAGGAACTGCACGTCCCAGTTCTCCTTGATGAGCGCTGCTTTCGCGGCGCTCGCGATGTCGTAGGTCCAGGCCTGGTTGAATTCGCCGAACTCGTTGGTCGCGTACACGAGCTGCTTGCTGTCGCGCGTAAATGCGTACACATCGTGCGACACGTTGCCTTCGTGCTTCGTGATCAGCTGCGGCGCGTGCTTCTTCACCGAGAGGTCGACGAGGTACACGTCGGAATCCGCGCTGGTGCGCGGCTTGACCAGCGCGAGGTAGCGATCGTCCGGCGACACTGCAGAGAGCTGCCAGGCGGCGTCGTTCTTGAAGACCAGCGTCCGCTGGTAATCCTTGATCGCGTAGCGATACAGGTCGAAAGCCTGCGCGTTGCGCTCGTTGGTCCTCACGTAGAAGTGCTGCTTGTCGGCGGACCAGCCGACGAAGTCGGCTTTGACCTTCTCGCCGGGCGTCAGGTCGCGCGTCTTGCCGTCCGCTTCGCGCACGTAGAGATGATTGATCTCGTTGCCGCCGCTGTCGGCGGTGAACAGCACGCGCTGATCCGCGGGGAACCAGGAGACCGCAAACGTCGAATCGTTGGTCGAGGACGTCAGCGCCTGCTTGCCGTCGCCCGCAGCCGGCAGACCATACACGTTGTAGATGCCGGTCTCGTCCGAGGTGACGAGCAGCTGTTTGTCGTCGGCCGACCACGCGTAGCCGGCTGGCATGATGTAGGACGTCGTCGCGAAGAACGCTTCGGCATCGTATTGCGTCGGCGCGGGCAGGGCGGGGGGCGGATCCGTCGCCGCCGCAACCGGTGCGGCGGGCTTGGATCCCTGGCCGCAACCGGCCAGCAGGAGCGAGGCGCCCAAGGCGCCGAGAGACAGCAACACCGTACAGGTTTTCATGGACCCCCCCTCTAGGTTTTGCCCTCTATCCTACGCAATTCTTGTTGTCGCCGGCTCCTTGCGCGACCATGCCGGAACGATGGTTACGGCAACGACCCTGCACAGCGGGCCGATCTCGGTCGTCGATTTCCAGTGCGCCGCCGGCCCGGGCGACCCGGCGTTTCCCGAGCACCACGAGGCCTTCTCGATTTCCTATGTGCGCCACGGCACTTTCGGCTATCGCGTCCGCGGGCGGCAGTTCGAGATGGTGGCCGGCGCGGTGCTGATCGGCTTCCCGGGCGACGAGTTCATCTGCACGCACGACCATGCCTGCGGCGACGAGTGCCTGTCGTTTCGATTGTCGCCCGAAGTCGCGGATACCGTCGGCAGCGACGAGAAGGTGTGGAAGCGCGGCGCGATGCCGCCGCTCGCGCAGATCATGGTGCTAGGCGAGCTCGCGCAGTCAGCCGCGACCGGCGCCAGCGGAGTCGGGCTCGACGAGGTCGGGATGCTGCTTGCGACCCGGCTCGCCGCGCTGGTCGGCGGAAGATCGCAACGATTGCGTGCCTCGCCTCGCGATCGGCGGCGCGCCGTCGAAACTGCCTTGTGGCTGGACGCGAACGCGCACGAGCCGGTCGACCTGGAGCGCGCAGCGCGGCGAGCCGGGCTGAGCCCGTATCACTTCCTGCGGCTGTTCGCGGCCGTCGTAGGCGTGACGCCGCATCAGTACCTGTTGCGCTCGCGCCTGCGTCGCGCTGCACGTGCGCTGGCCGAGGACGATCGCGCGGTCAGCGATATCGCACTCGATGTCGGATTCGCGGACCTGTCGAATTTCGTGCGCACGTTTCGTCGCGCTGCTGGCGTGTCGCCGCGCGGTTTCCGCCAGGCCGCGCGGGCGGCAGCTCCTGACGACCGCAAGATTCTCCAAGATCGCCTCGCGCGTGCTCTCTAGCATCGACCTCCAGTGAAGGAGGTCCTATGTACGATCACATCGGTTTGAAAGTGAAGGACGTCGACGCGAGTGTGCGCTTTTACGCTGCCGCGCTCGGCGCACTCGGCCACGAGCTCGCATCGCACGACGCTTCCGGCGCCGGGCTGGGTCCACGCGGCGCGCCCGCGCTCTGGCTGTACGCGGCATCCGGCAAGCAGGCGACGGGTGTCCATGTCGCGCTGCGGGCAACCAGTCGCGCGCAGGTCGATCGCTTCCACGCCGACGGCCTCAAAGCGGGTGGACGTGACAACGGGCGTCCCGGGCTGCGCACCGACTACAGCCCGAACTACTACGCGGCGTTTCTGCTCGACCCCGACGGCAACAACATCGAGGCCGTGTGGATGGAGTAGAGGAACCTCCCGCGTCACCGGGGGTTAATGTCCCATGACGCTGCGCGCACAAAACCTTGGAACGACCGAGCGGTGGCTGTCCCTGCTCGGAGGGATCGGGATGCTGCTGACGGCCGCTCGCGGCAGCGGATTCGGCCGCGTCGCGCGCGGAGCGCTGGGAGTCTCGCTCCTGGCGCGAGGTGCATCGGGTTATTGCGCCGTGAAGGCCGCGTTGGTCAATCGTGCCCCCGAGCTGATTGCCGATTTCACGGACAGCCGCCTCGACAGTATGGATGCGATGTACGAAGCGGAGCTGCAGGAGCTGCACAACGCCGAGGGCCAGCTGGCGCGGCTCACGGACGACCTCGCCCGGACCATGGGCCATTCCGAGCTCGCGTTCCGCATGCAGGAGTACGCGACGGAGCTGCAGCTACGTCGCGTCGAGCTGGAGGGAGTGCTGGCACGGCTTGGCGCGAGCGTGCGCGCACACAGGGACGATGCGATGCACGCGCTGGTCGAAGAGACCGAAAAGATGTGGCGCGTGTGCGCGGCCAACGTGCGAGACGCCGCAGTGACAGCTTCGGTTCAGCGCATCATCCACTACAAGATCGCAGGCTATGGCGCGATTGCTTCATATGCGAAGTCGCTCGGGCGTCACGACGACGCCAAACATTTCGCGCAGCTCGCCGAGCGCGACCAGGCAGTCGATGCGGAGCTGAGCGATCTGGCGAAGGGCACGCTCAATCCAGAAGCGACGGTCGCACCGGCCGGCGAGCCGGAGAGTCAGGGCGCAAGGACGCACTAGTCTGCGTCACTCTCGTCACCTCGTCACTTGCCGCTGTGGCTCAGTGACGAAAGTGACGTGGGTCACGAAGTGACGTCAGAAGAAACCAAAACGTTTCTTCTTCGCGACGTTGTGCCGCTTGAGGAACACGACGTCGTTGATGTCCTTGTTCAGCAGCTTTTCCAGCAGCACTTCCATGCCTTCGTTCTGCCGCAGCTCCAGCTCTTCGCGATACAACGGAATCGCGCTGTAGAACGCAACGCGTTCGCCGTCGATGCTCAGCTCGTAGAACCCCACCGGCACCATCAGCGACGGCGCGATGATCACTCCACACAGCTCCGTGTGCGGCGCGAACGGTCGCGGCGGATCGCCGTTCGGAATGGCGTGACCCCAGCGCAGCCAGCGTTCGCGGTCGTCATGCGGCAGTCGGCTCAGTGATTGCAGCAGTCGCGTCGGCCAGTGCACGCGCTCGTCCGCGAGGTCCGCGTCCGGCTTCCAGCCTTCCGGCAACGTCATCATCAATTCGAGCCGATGCGGTGCGGTCACTTCGGACGGCACCGGCATCGCGACCTTGCTCATGCCTGCAGTGACCAGCGTGTGATAGGGCCGCGAATCGACCGGCCTCACGTGCAGCACGTCGGCGGTGCCGGTGGCCGGATCGCCGGGAAATACCCGGTCGATGCGGCCGATGTACCGCTCGACGTGAGAGCGGATCTGTTGCAACCAGGTGTCGCTCACGAGCGCGACTCTGACGGGACGGGACGCACGGTTGCGATGGGCTCGGCTTCGGACCGCAAGCGGCTGGCAGTGAAGATCATCGCGGCCAGCAACGGCAGCGTGACGAGATTCAAGGCTCTCCAGCCGATCAGTTGCACCGCCAGCCCGGCGAGCAGCGACGCGCATGCCTGCGAGCCGAACACCGTGAAGTCGTTGAGCGCTTGCGCGCGGTGACGGCTCACCGGATCGACACTGCGCGAGAGCAGAGTCGTGCCGGCCACGAACAGCAGGTTCCATCCGAGACCGAGCGTGACCAGCCCGAGCCAGTAATGCATCAGTTGATGACCGAAGAGGCTGACGCCGGCGCAGGTTGCGAGCAGGGCTCCGCCCCACATCATCACTTTGCGCTCGCCGTACCGCGAGATGACGTTGCCGGTGAACAGCGACGGCAGGTACATCGCTAGCACGTGACTCTGCACCACCCAGGTCGTCGCCTCGACATCATGATGATCGATGTGATGCATGCTGATCGGAGCTGCGGTCATGACGAAGCTCATGACGGCGTAGGCACACGCACCGGCGAACACAGCCATGCGGACTTGCGGCGTCGCGAACGTAGTGCGGGGTGTATCGCTCGCTGCAGCGGGCCGCGGCAAGGACGCAGGCGGGACGTTCAAACGCGAGAGCACGGCAATCGTCGCTGCGTACAAGATGCTCACTGCGACGAATGAACCCGCATACTGCGTTCCCGGTATCAGCCAGCGCGCAGCCAGTGCGAGCTGCGGATTCACGATCGCCGCGCCGAGACTGCCGACCAAGACATACGAGATGGCTTGACTGAGCCGCTGCGGCGGAGCGCTCTCCGCCGCGGCAAATCGATACTGCTGCGTGAAGGCCATGCTGCTGCCGAGAAGCACCGTGGCCACACAGAACAGCAGGAAATTCGCGCTGATCATCGCCTGGGCGGCCACCAGGCCGCCAATCAGGCCGACCGAAGCGCCGGCCATGAAGCCGATGCGCCGTCCGATTCGCCGCATGAGCAGCGAAGCCGGAATCGTCGTCAACGCAGTCGCAACGATCGCCAGCGAAATCGGCACGGTTGCGAACGAGGGGCGCGGCGCGATGTCCGCCGCGACGATGCCGCCGAGGATGACCGTGACCGTCAGGCCGGACGAGCCGAGCATCTGGGCAGCGGCCAGCATGAATACATTGCGCAGTGGATGCGGGGATCGGCTCACGGGGCGTCAGGGTACTGAATTTGCACCCACACGCGCTAGAATCGGCGCCTTCGCGGAGCTCCCGATGTCTGAGATCACTCTACGCCTGGCCCGACTGGGCGATGCACCCCGCATCGCCAATCTGTCGCGCACGTTGATCGAATCAGGGCTGCCGTGGAGCTGGACCCCGCGCCGGGTCGCCGCGCACATGCGCTCGCGCGAGCATCTCACCGTGATCGCCGCCGACGGCGGCGAGCTCGCCGGATTCGTGCTCGCCCAGTTCGGCAATCAATCCGTCCACATCGCGCTGCTGGGTGTCGCGCCGGCGTACCAGCGTCACCGCCTCGGCCGGCAGCTGGTCGGCTGGGTCGAAGAGAGTGCGTCGGTCGCCGGACTCTTCCTGATGCATCTCGAGGTGCGCGCCGGCAACGAGCAGGCGCGCCGCTTCTACACCGCGCTCGGCTATCGCGAGACCGCGCGCGCGGCCGGTTACTACAGCGGCGTGGAAGATGCGGTCCGGCTCGAGCGGGATCTGGCGATTGCGAGCCCGAAGTTGCGACAATCGATGTAGAAAAAGAGCAGGGGGAACAGCGATGGGGTTGCAGGCAGCCGCAGCGGAAGGTCCGCCCGAGGGCATTCACTCGCTGGCCGACATCTCGCGAGTTCACTCGCGCCTCACGCCGCAGCGGCCGGCGCTCGCGTTCGAAGGACGCACCACTACTTACGCCCAGCTCGATGAGCGCGCCAGCCAGGTGGCGCAAGGCCTGATCGCGCTCGGCGTGCGCCCGGGCGATCGCGTCGCGCATCTCGGCAAGAACACCGATCTCTATCTCGAATTGCTGCTCGGCGCCGCGAAGGCGGGCGCGGTGATGACTCCGGTCAACTGGCGGCTGGCGCCGCGCGAGTTCGCGTACATCATCAACGACTGCGAGGCGAAGGTGCTGTTCGTCGGGCCGGAGTTCATCGGCGCCGTCGAGTCGCTCCCCGAGCCGCTGCGCGTCGGCGAGATTCTCGGCATGGAGTCACCGTTCAAGGGTCGTGCGTTCGTGGAGTGGCGCGATGCGCAAGCGGCGCGCGATCCGCAGATCCTGATCAAGCGCGACGGTGCCGGCGTGCAGCTCTATACGTCCGGCACGACCGGCCATCCGAAGGGTGCGGTGCTGTCCCATCGCAATCTCGTCGGCATGCCGCAATCCTCCAACACGTATGTGTGGAGCCGCTGGAGCGCCGACGATGTCAGCCTGTTCGCGATGCCGTGCTTCCACATCGGCGGCACCGGCTGGGCGATCCTCGGGCTGATGCACGGCGCGCTCAACGTCATCGCGCGCGAGTTCGATCCGAGCAAAGTGCTCGACTTCATCGAGCAGTGGCGCATCACGAAACTGTTCATGGTGCCGGCGGCGCTGCAGGTCGTGGTGCGCAATCCGCGCGCGCGCTCGGTCGACTACTCGCAGTTGAAATACATCATGTACGGTGCCTCGCCGATGCCGCTGGCGTTGCTGCGCGAGTGCATGGAGATTTTCGGCTGCGGCTTCGTGCAGCTCTATGGCATGACGGAGACCACCGGCTCGGTGACGGCGCTCGGTCCTGAGGATCACGATCTCGCCGGCAATCCGAGAATGGCATCGGCGGGCAAGCCGCTGCCGGGCGTGGAGCTGGCGATCCTCGACGCCGCCGGCGAGCGCTTGCCGGTCGGCACGGTCGGGGAAGTCGCGGTGCGCTCGCTGACCAACATGCAGGGCTACTGGAAACTGCCGCAGGAAACTGCGCGCACGATCGGCGCCGACAACTGGCTGCGCACCGGCGACGCGGGCTACCTGGATGCCGACGGCTATCTGTTCATCCACGACCGTGTGAAGGACATGATCATCTCCGGCGGCGAGAACATCTATCCGGCGGAAGTGGAAAACGCGATCTACGGACATCCCGACGTGTCGGAAGTCGCGGTGATCGGCATTCCGAGCGAGAAGTGGGGCGAGGAAGTGAAGGCGATCGTCGCCACCAAGCCCGGCGCGCCGCAGGATGCGAGCTCGATCATCGCGTGGGCGCGCGAGCGCATCGCTGCTTACAAAGTGCCGAAGAGCGTCGACTTCATCCCGATCCTGCCGCGCAATCCGTCGGGCAAGATCCTGCGCAGGGAGTTGCGTGGGCCGTACTGGCAGGGAAGGCAGCGGCAGGTGAATTGAGCTTTGCGCCTGTAGGTCGGGCTTCAGCCCGACTCCTTGCGTAGCGGGATATCGAGGGCGCGTCGGCAGCCGACCCAAAGCGGACATCGCACATATGCCCCGATGCGTCCCTACGCTCGGCGTGGGCGCGTCACACAATCTGAATGGTGCTCGCCTCCGAACGGTGGGAGCTTCCAGTACAGTTTCGACGCAGAACTAGAACCTGAACATTCGTGAGGTCGCAGCCGTGAAGAGGAAGCGCCGGGTTGAGCGTCTACATTTGGAGCTTCCAGACCTGGGGCCCCTCAATACCCAGCTCATGGGAATCTGGGCTGTCCACGTTGCCAGTGGCAGATTGGGCAAGACCTTTAGGAGTGGTCGCGCGCTGGTGACTAGTTTCCTTCGCCTAAGCGATCACGCGCTGTTCTCTCACAAGCTCGCGCGACAGGCATACTTGGAAGGCGACAAAGCTGCGGTCGTGGCACCCGAGCAGTGGACAACACGTGAGCGCTTAGACTCCGCGCTCGCGGCCTTCACGAGTAGCGCGCGGGCTACATCGCATTTGGAGGTTGCAGTCACCTCCGCACACCGCGCACTCTGCTTTCTGCACGACGCGAGCAAGGTGGAACCGGAGCTGCGCAGGCTTATCGTACGAAAGCAAATACGCCGCGCTGGCGTACGACGAAAGTTGTCCAAGTTGAGGAATGCTATTCAGCACCTTGATGAGCGTGTTCGGGACGACCGACTGAAAGGGAATCCCATCGCACCATTCATTCGCGGCAACTTCTTGCGTATTGGAGAACGACGGATACGTCCAGCAACGCTCGTACGGTGGCTGCAGGAGATGCAAGCCACTGGTGTCGCAATCGTTAGGCGTGCGTCAGCGACGTCCAACGTGCCGTAGCATTCTTGCCAGTCGTCACAAGGCTAGTACTTCACAACATCGATGGGCTGTATGGATTTTAGTCGTGCAGTGTTCCCGGGAGGAATCGAAGCCCGCATCCAAGGGAATGAATGGCATGTCATCGGTAACGACAGCCATCCCTTTGCTTCGATCGAGTCGGTCATTGGTTGGTTGGGAGAGTTGCCCGTACTAATGTCATTTCGATTGCCGCCGGAAGCGCGCGAAATGAGCATGCTTCTGAATCCTCTCACACGGCGCGGATTCGAAGTTGAGGTAAGCGAGCTCAGTCAGCATCTGAATGTGCCCGGGCAACTGTTCCACGTGCGCTACCTGCAATACCTCTTCGGCTGCTTGAACTATCATTGCAAACAGCTTGTTGATCTGTATGTCGCGTGCACGAGCCGATCACGCGCGATCGCGGCAATCCCTGGGTTCGGCTCTGAGGGACATGCGATGTTTCAGGGTCAGGAGGAACTGTATTTTGAGTTTGACGCGATCGTTTCTGTCGCCTTGAGGCTATACGACGCACCTGGCGCATTGCTCTGGAACATCTTCGAGGCGAAGCGAGGACAATGTCCGAAGCACATTCCACAGGTGCTAACGCGATGCCGCGGCCTGTCGACTGATTTGAGAGATCGACTGCAAGCCAGCTGGGATAGATTCGGCCCAAAACTAAAGGCGTATCGCGACTGTGTTCAGCATCACACGTCTCTCGAGATGGGCCTCGGCTCCGTAGATGTCATGAAGGGTGCGAATGGTCTCTGGAGCACGCTGGTGCGCATCCCGGACAATCCAGAAGTTAAGTCAAGGCAGGGATTCACTTTCGCAGGCCATAATGACGCGCTCCGGTACTCCATGACCATCCTGGCCGAGCATGCAGGAAACGTTGCAGCAATCGCTGGTGTGTTGCCACGTGCCGGGACCGAAGCATCAGACAGACCCGTCTAGTAGGTCGTCTTCACCAATTGTCCGCTCTGGCCGAGAGCTGACTTCCGCTTCTAACCCGAGCGGACATCGGTCGGTCAGCGACTGATCTGAACCTTCGCTCGTTCCTTTTGGGGCGCTTCCCCCGTCTCCGCAGTCTTCTGAGCACTGTGGTCATCTTGGAAGCGAAAACCTTCAGCAGATCACTCGACTCAGAGAACACGTGTGCAGCAGCGAAAACGATCCCAATTTGTTGAACCTGCCCACCGCCTAGGGGTAGCTGAGAGGCGTGAAAGTATCCACTATGCTCAACCAAGACCAATACCATTTCTGCGAGACCTGCAATCTTGTAGGCGAACATGGGTGTGTAGCTTCCACCAGTCGTTGAACCCTGATGAAAGAATAGTGGCTAGCATCATCGCGTCGGAATCGTGGACAGAAGGGGGGTACTTAAATCCGCTAGCTCCATTTCCCTTGCTTAGATCTCGACTTTAGCTCCGCGCGCACTCTCGTCACGTCGTGCCCGCTACGTTCTAAAGCGTCGAGAGAGTGCTCTTTGTATAGAGGCTTGCGTGCTATGCGACTAATCGATTGGGCGCTCGGTGCCGGTACATTCTTGAAATGCCTTCGCGCTTTCTCCGCGGCTTCGGCGTTAGTGGCGCCGTCGACTACCCTCGCATGCCAATACACTGCAGCCAGCGTCGTGTGATGCCAGCCTTTAGCTTGTCGACCGGATCTCCCCTTCTGGCCAAACACTTCCCTGGCGTCGGCGCCAAGAGAGATCTCGTGTAGCGCGTCGGCCATGTCTCGGTGAGAGATAAGGACACCCGTGAACACTGCAGGATCCCCATTTTCGGCGAACTTGCGAAGCGCGCTCGCGTACCCTGACAGAGCTGCCCAATTCTCAGGCTGAACGCGCCTCTCTCTTCGCTTCATGCGCTGAAAACCCTCCAAGTGCTTGCAAGTTCTCTAGCGCATCTCGCGGGTCGTGGCAATCAAAAAGGAGTGATGTACTTTGTAGCGATGCGCGCGGTGGCGAGCCAGGACCAGGGTAGGATCTTGTTGAACTGACGTTTCGATCTTCACTCCGACGTCCGCTTCTGGCCGAAGGAAGACTTTTCTTCCCATCCCGAATCGGGAACGCGAGCCAGAGCGTGTCGCTCGTGCGGCGAGAAATACGTAGCGTCCATGTTTGAACCATGTGTTTCGACGCGGCGTCCAATGATACGCACGCTGTCTCGGGCGACTAGTAGGAGTTGCCATGCGTACCATCGCGCTCGCTTGCTTATCCCTGGTGCTAGCGACATCGCCAGTCGCCGGCGCGGTCGACGACGAGTTCGCGGCGGGTGTCCGCGGTGTGCCGTGGGGAACGACATTCGATGAGCTGATCGCGATCCGCCCCGGCGGTGACCAGTACTTTTCCACCGCACCTGGTGAGCGCTGCTACACCGTAGCGGATGACGAAGCTCTATATGGCATCGCGCGTCCGGGCATGCGCATGCAATACCATTTCAGCAAGGACAATCGAGTCACCTCGATCGGCATTGGTGTTCCGTACGACAGACGCGAGCAACTCCTCAGCGAACTGCTGCTGGCATTCGGCCCGTATCGCAAACCGTATGTCTACGGGACTGCCATTCACTACGATTGGCCTGCGACCCAACACGCTCAAATTGGCGTCAGGGCCTCTCGGGATCCGAAGAACGGCATGCTGGAGCTCTGGATACGCGTTGTTGAAAGCCGCCGATGACCGCACGTGCCACGTCCGCTTCTGGCCGGAAGCAGACGTTTCGGCGGAACGCGCTGCTTCAAGCAGTCACAGATAGGCCCGGCGCTGATCCTTGAGGAACGGCCGATCGATCTGCTGCGCGTACAGCTCGATATCGTGACGCGAGACTCGCTGGCTCCTGAAATGCTCTTGCCATTTGTCGACGATGCGGGAGACGGTGCGCACTTCCTTCACCGCCTGGTTTGCATCGAGCCCGAACAGGCGCGACTCGGATAGAGCATTCTCGATGGTCGAGTCCGCTTCAGCATCGCCGACTCGCATCTGCTGAAAGCCGAGCGCCTGACCGGACGGCAACACGTCATAGGCAGGAGCGAGCGCGTATTGCTGCGCGTCCGTCATGAGCAGCGCGTGGTTCTTCTCATGATCGTCGGTGTTGTCGATAAGAATGTTGAAGACCATGCGGCGAAACAGTTCGCGCATGTCGCTCAGGTAGGCATCGCGATCGATGACGCCTCGACGCCGTAATAGTTGCGCGAGCTCCGGATAACCGTAGCGCTCTGCGGCTGCGCGCAACGCGACGTGTGCGGTCAGGCTGTGCAGACGCCTGCCAGCACGGCGATCGAAGCGGCGGATGGCAACAGCATGACCGTCAGTGAGCCGAACCGCCTGCGTCTGCGCCGCATTGATCTTCGCCTTGCTCGCAAGCGTCATCGTCGCATGCTCGATCAGGGGCGCATCGGCGGGATCGCCCGCCGAGAACTTGATGACCCATTGTTCGCCAGCGATTTCGATCAGTGCCTTCGGCCGCGCACCGCCGAAGCTGACGCCCGGCGCGAGCAGCCGCTTCTGCGCCTGCGGGACAGGCTCATTGGCGAGCACTTTGCGGACGATCTCCTGGAGCTGATCGGCATCGGCAAGGCTCGGCAGCGGGCCGAGTCGGCGCGGCTGATAGCTCTCGGCGCTGACGGAGACGCCGAGCGCGCCAAAGCGCTCATCGCCGGCGAAGTACAGGAACTCGAGCAGCGACAGCCGCGGCGGCTTGTCGATGAAGCGAATCACCTGCTCGCCCCAGCGATCCGGTCGCGCGTCGTCCACTGCGCCGACGGCAGTGCCTTTGTCCGCCGGCAGAAATTCCTGATCGATGAGCGGCAGGTCTTCGCTCAGCGGAAAGCCGTCCTGCAGCCATGAAGTTGCATATCGCAACGAGACTCCCTGATTCGAGCGCAAGAGGTTGAGCTCGCCGATCAGCACTGGACGCTGCGGTTGCGTGAGGAGCCATAGGTGCAGGCGATCCGTGGGTGTGTAGCTCACGCTACTTCCTCTTGCTCGTCGCGTGGCGTCCGAGGCGTGCTTCGACCGACGCGGCTGACCGCACAGCGCGTCGCTGCAGCGCCTGGCGCACATCGCCCTCGAGTGCTCCGCGATCCGCAGCCGGCGCCGCCAGCTCCGCCAATCCGCCGACGGTGCCCATCAACCACAACGCCGTCGCGTAGATGCCCACGCCGACGCCGGGATCGCCGCGCTCCATTCGAATCAACGTCGGGACCGAGACGCCGAGCCGCTTGGCCCAGGTCCGCTGCGATTCGCGCCGTCGGGCGCGCGCGATGGCCAGGTTTTCGCCCAGCGCGCGCAGCGCCTGGGCGGCGGCAGGCGGGATGGTCAGCAGGGCTTGGGGGGTCTTTGGCATAACATAGAGTTTATCAATTGACCAAAACTGGTCAAGTCTATGTTACCAAGAGGTGAGCCGGAGTGGGGCTGAAGCCCGACCTGCGATATTGAGGCGGTCACACCAGCGATTCGGGGCGCGGGGTGCGCACCACCAGCGTGCCGGCGATCTTGTCGTGCCAGGCCTGGCGGTCTTCGTCGAACACGATCCACAGGAAGCCGAGTCCGCACACGACCATGGACAGGAAGCAGCCGAGCGCACGCACGATCGCGGTGTCCCAGTTGAGGTCCGCGCCATCGCGGCGCACGACCTTCAGGCCGCACACGATGCCGCCGATGGTCGTGCCTTTGATCTTCCACATCAGCGCGCCGTACGCCGCCAGCCCCACGATCCAGACCGAGTCGGGCGTGTCGAGGACGCTGACGATGACGCTGACCAGCACGATGTCGATGAACAGCGCGCCCATGCGGATCCAGAACCCCGCGCGCGGCGCGGCAGTGGCGGCCAGATCGCCGCTCGGCGGCAGAGGCGGCGATGCCGGCGCGGCCGACGCGCCTTCAACACCTGGAGTCGCTGCCGCTGTCGCGCCGGCGGCCGCTGCAGCTACGCGGTTCGCGCTTCGCTGCCGCATCGCGAGCAGCATGGTGTACATGACGACGCCCAGGCCGACGATGCCGAGCAGCTTGTAGGCGATCAGGCCGATGACCGGGATGGCGTACAACGCCATCGCGATCAGGCCGCCGACGAACGTCGCGAACGCGATGTGACTGAGCGGCGCGATGCCGGTGAACCGCGTGAGCCGGCGGCCGAGCGCCGCGAGCATCACGGCCTTGCCGAACAGTGCGGCGCACATCAACGCCATGCCGACGAACGGCACCATCACGATGCCGATGATGCTGACAATGAGCAGCACGAACAGCACCGGCACACCTAGCACCGCCATGATCGAAGCCACGACCGACTGACCGGGCTGTGTCTCGAGCGTCTCGACACAGCGCGTGACGCTGCGATCGAACAGCAGCGCGATCACCACGTAGAACAGCAGGAAGCCGAACGCGATGGCCCAGGCCCAGCCGAGGTCGGCCTCGAAGGCGAGCAGACGCGCGTAGAACAGGCATTTCTCGATCCAGGTGCGCACGCCCTGCAGGCCGCTGAAGTTGCCGAGCATCAGCTCGCTCTCGCCCTCGACGACAGAACCCGGAGCGCGCGTCAGCTTGCCGCCGACCACCGCAATGTCGCCCTCGACCTTCGCGTTTGGCCCGAGCTCGAGATCGCCGAAGACCGCGACCGCTGCTTCCTGCACCGGACCGTCGATGTAGGTATTGCCGAACAGCGAGACGACACCGCCGTGGACCGGCCCGTTCACATGCGCGTCGCCGAAAATCGTCACGACGGCGTCTATGACTTCGCCGTCGACGTGCGCGTTGCCGAAGACCGCGATGACTCCGTCGGCCACCTTGTCCGCGGCGAGCCGCGCATCGCCCCAGACGTTGACGACGACGTTGTCGCTGTGCCGCAGCTTGATGCGGACCTCCGTCTCGCGCTCCGCCGCGGGCCGCTCAGCAGCCTCACGCTCGACCGGCTGCGCGGGTTCGGCAGGCTCGGCGGCGAACGCCGCGCGGCCCGCGAGAGCGAGGCACAGCAACAGGGAGCGAAGGAATCGATTCATAGGCGGTTCTCTAATGCGCAGCGCGCACCGTTCGATAAGCAGTGGCGCCGATGCCGAACAGCGCCACGTACATGATGACCAGGAGGGCGATGCCCGCGTGCACCCACAGCGACGGCACGGTGCGCGAGATGCTGGCGAACACCACGAACAGCGTCTGCAACCACGCCACCTGCGACGGCAGGTCGAAGGAGGAAACAGGTGAGGCGAGCGGCGTCGAGAGCCACATCGCGATGGACAAGGCGAGCTTCACCAATCCGACCGACGCCGCGAGGAAAGCCACGCGTGCGGCGAGCGGCCAGTGCGCGAATCCGCGGCGCCAGCGGGCCACTGCCGCACCCGACTCGAGCTGGGCGAGCACGCGACGTTCGAGCGAATCCGGAGCGCGGCGCAGCGGCTGATCCTGCAGCGTGCGCGTCACCAGTCGTTCGAGCTCGTCCCGAGGGTCGACTTTCATGGGGCACCCAGGCTCGTGGCCGCGGTCACGCCGCGCTCCGCGAGCACCTTCGCCAGCGCGGCGCGCGCGCGGAAAATATCGGTCTTGACCTTGGCGAGCGAAAAGCCGAGCTGTTCCGCGATCTCGTCGTACGAGAGCTCCTCGAAATGATAGAGCACCAGCGGCAGCCGTTGCCGCTCCGGCAGGCGTTGCAGGGCCTCTTCGACCAGCGCGTGGCGCACGTTGGCGTCGACACCCGCGAGCACGTCATCCGGCACGGCAAATTCGACCTCCGGCTCGTCCTCCTCGCTGTCCTCGCGCCGCAGCTCGGAAAACAGCCGCCGGCGCTTGCGGTAACGGAAGACATGGTTGAGGGACAGGTTGCGTGCGACCGTCTTGAGCCAGCCGCCCGCCGAGGGGCTGGTACGCAGCTGTTCGTAGTTCTCGTACGCCTTCAGGAACACTTCCTGGGCGATGTCCTCGGCCTGCCGATCGTCCCCGATGAGCCGGGCGGCGGTGGTGAAGACCATATCCTGGTAGGCACGCATGAAGCTTGCAAAGGCGTCGAGGCGGACTGGATCCGGAGGTTGCCTGGCCACTTGAACTGTCGTCGTTTAAGGCGAGAACACCGTCCGGCGCGGAAAGTTACACTCTCCGACCATGAGCATCAGCATACGCAAGCTTGTCATATTACTTACGGCCGCCCTGGCCCTGGGGGGTGCAGCTGCCGGGGCCCAGGCCGCCTCGCTGGCCGAGATCGAGAGCGCCTACGCGGACTTCAACGACGCCACCGGAGCCATCGGACTGATCGAATCCGGCCTGCGGGACAGCCACGAGGGCAGGACCCGGGGCGAGTGGCAGCGGCTGCAGGCGGATGCGCGGGAGCACGTCCTGACGGGGCTCAAGGGCCTCGATGAGAGTGGCCTTTCGGCGGAGGACCGCCGCGCGGTCGAGATCATGCGCCAGGCCATGACGGGCTTCGAAGAAGGGGACTCGCTCGCGCCGCTCGGCAAGTGCGAGGACGCCCAGCGCAAGAACCTCGAATACGCCGCCCTGCGCAAGGCGCTGTATGCGTGCTTCGGCTCGCTGTCGAACTCGCTGGATTTCGAAGGCAGGAAGGTGACGCGGGTCGGCGCGTTCGACCTGCTCACTCGCATGGATGAGTCGGAGCAGCGCAGGAAACTCTTCCTGCAATTCGTGCCGCTGTGGCAGGCGATCAACGGCAAGAACGAGCCCGACAGCCCGTACCGGCGCGCCATCGCGATGGCCGCCAAGGAGGCACGCGCCGAAGGTTCAGCGATCGACGCCGCAGCCAGGACCGTTGGCGCATCGACTGCGGACGTCGAGAAGTGGCTGGTGCAGATCCTGGATGCCTGGCGCAAGGCCAGCGGCACTCAACAGGTCGAGCCGTGGGACTACCGCTACGTCGGCGGCGCGGCCGAGCGCGAGCTCGGCGATGAGATCGCGCGCGAGGCGTTGCAGCCGCTCAACGAGCGGTACTACAGCGATCTCGGTGCGAACCTCAACGCGTGGAACGTGATCTACGATCTCGATCCGCGCGAGGGCAAGGCGCCGCTCGCGTACACGGACTACGTCAGGCGCGGTCGCTCGCGCGATGGGCAATGGGTGCCGACGCAAGTGCGCGTCTCCGGCAACTACGCGCACGGCGGTCTCGGCCTGCTCAACGAGCTCGTGCACGAGAACGGGCACGCCGTGCACATGATGGCGCTCAAGACGCGGCCCGCATTCATGGATCTCGGCGACGCGCTGTTCTACGAGGCGTTCGCGGACGTGCCCTCGTGGAGCACGTACGAGCCCGCCTGGCAGCAGAAGTACCTGGGCCGCAGCTCGACTGAAGGGTCTTCGCTGCGCGCGTTGTACTCGAGTGTCATGCTCGACGTCGCGTGGGCGCTGTTCGAGGCGCGCATGCTGCGGGCGCCGACGCAGGATCCGAACAAGGTGTGGACCGAGATCACGAACCGCTACCTGCACGTGACTGCGCACCCGGAGCTGTCGTGGTGGCTGGTGCGCGTGCAGCTCGTGGATTCGCCGGGCTACATGGTGAACTACGGGCTCGGTGCGGTCGTGACCGCGGACCTGCGGCAGCGAATCGCTGGCAAGATCGGGTCATTTACGACCGGCAACGAGCGCTGGTATGCGTGGCTCTCGGAGCAGCTGCTGAGCTCCGGACAAACGTACGAGACGGCGGTGCTGCTACGCCAGTTCCTCGGCCGGCCGGTGTCGCCGCAGGCGTTGCTGACCGAGATCGGAAGACTCCAGAAGAAGAATTGATCGACCTTTCGGTTGGTCGGCGCTGCGCGCCACGGATCGCCGACGTCTGCAAACGGCGACCGGCGCGTGCTCGCTGTTCGTGTGGGCGGGCGTCGTGCTCGCCGGTCGCTGGATCGGCCATCTGTCCCGAAGGGTGATGGAGGTCACTCAAATTTCCGACAGGGCATGGATGATGGCAGCGCACACGCTCGCTGCCTAAACTGCACGTACGAAAAGAACTGCCAAAGCCGATGATGTTTTCCTCGCGGAGTTTTCTGCACCTGCTGGTGCCCGTTGTGTTGAGCGCGTGCTCCGCTGCGCCGCCGGTCGAGCGCGAGACGGTCAAGGTCAACGCCGACACGCTGACGCCTGAGTACTCGTCGTTCAACGCGCGCGTGCTCAGCGACGCCGGCAACGTCGAGCAGACCTTCACCACTTCGCTCGATCCGAACGCCGAGCCGCTCACGCGGCTGCAATCCGCGTACAGCCTGCAGCTCGGCGATGAGGGCGGGGAACGCATTCGCGTCGGCGACACGATCAGCTCCTCGGGAATGTGGGGCAGCACTGTGCGCTATGGCGGCATGCAGTTCGGCACCCACACCGGCTCGCGTGCCGATGTGATCGACGATCCCAAGCTGGCCAGCGCCGGGCTCGCGGTGTTGCAGACGAGGGAGGACGCAATGTTCTCCTCTCTCGAGCTGCGCAGCACGACACTCACTGCTGACGACGTCGCAGCGATCTCCGCACCGACCATCGCGTCGACGCGGCTCGTGGCTGATGGCTGTTCCGACTTCTCAGTCGGCCTCGGCAAGGTGCGTCGCGACTATGCAGTGATGAGCAATGAGTACGGGCCGCTGTTCGCGAATACAACTGTGGCGTGCGCTGCGCCGCTCGGCTTCACGGTCGAAGGGCACGGCGAGTATCTCGATGACGACGTCGCAGCGCTCGGCGTCGGACTGGCGCGCCAGGTCGGTCCGATCGGCACCGCCTCGGTCGCGTTCGCTTCCAGCCGTGCGATCGACGGCAGCGAAGGCTGGCTCGCGCGTTTCGGCTTCGAGCACAGCAGTCCGCTGTTCAACGTAGCGCTGCGCTCGCAGCTGCAGAGCCGCCAGTTTCGCGACATCAGCGGCGTCCCGCTCACGGACCCGGTCATGCAGCGCGACCTCGCGTCGGTCGGCGTCAACGTGACCGATGGAGCGAATCTGGCACTCGCGTATGCGACGCAGACGACGTGGGATCGCGTTCGAGTCGACGTCATCGCGTTGAAGCAGAGCGTGCGCGTCGGCCGCGGCTCGCTGTCGATGAGCGCGGGACATTCGTTCGAAGAGAATTTCGGGTCGTCGCTGTTCATCTCATATCACCGCCCGCTCGGGTTGCAGACAGCGTCGCGCTCGCCGATCCAGGAATTCGATCTGCAGACAATCGACTCGCTGCTGGTGCCGCGGTGAAGAACACGTAAAAAATCCTTGCTGCTGCGGGAACCGCGCGCCCGTCTCGTCGGTATTAGTCCGACGCCGTTGACCCGAGGATCGCGCCATGCGAGTCGTTGCCGCTGCCCTGCTGCTCTTCGCTTTCGCCGGCGCCGCCCAGGCGATGGAGTGGCGGCTCGGAATTTCCTACGCGAGCGGCGTCAGTGACGTCGCCGATCTCTACGAGGACAACCTGCGGCTGGACGGACGCGAGGCGGACGTCGATCTGAAGTTTCCGCTGGGCGTCGCCGCCTCGTTCGTCTATGACTGGACGACCGAATGGCGCTCCGATTTCGGCGTCGGCCCGATCTTCGCGATCAGTGGCGACGTGGAGCACATCGAAATACCGGTGTCGGCGACGATCGGCTACAACTTCCTGCCGTATTCGCGCTATTCGCCTTATGTTCGCGGCGGCGTGATCTATCACTGGGCGGACGGCGATCAGTACGACAGCTCGACGCCGGGGCTGTTTCTTGCCGTCGGCGTGGACTTCACGCACTTCTCGCTAGAGCTCGCGACGGATCAGTCCAAGGTGAAGTTCGATCGGCTCCACTGTCCTGCCGGCGGCAGCTGCTCGCTCGGCTCCGAGGAGCTGAGCACGTATGACATTCTCGCGAGCTTCTACTGGCGTTTCCGTCTCAACCGCTGAGCTGCAGAAATTTCCCACGCCTTGACGGGGAACTTCCTGCGCGCTGCCACGATTTATCTCCCAGCAAAAAGGGAGTGGCAGTTGGTAAGAATTGCACAGCTTCGCTGGCTGGCCGCGATTGCACTCGCGGTGCTCACCGCGTGCTCGAACGGACGCGGCAGCGTGAGCGATCCAGCGGGCGGTCCTGTCGGTGGGGAACCGCCGCCGGCGCCGCCTCCGGGTCCGACGCCTGAGCCTCCGCCTCCGCCGCCGGCGCCACCGGCCGAGCCTTCGGTTGCCGCGATGGCCGGATATTGGAAAGGCACAGCGACCCGGCAGGACTCCGACCGCACCTTCGATGCTGTCGCGCTGATCGACGCCGAGGGCAACGCGCAGTGGCTGCTCACGCGCGATGGCATCTTCGACGACGATGGGTTCGTGCTGTTCGGCAACGTCTGTTGCGAATCGCAATTTGCCGACGCGGTCACCGGCAAGGATATGGGCGAAACGCGCACCCGCGACGCGCGCATAGATGCTGCGCTCGATGGCGGCGTGCTCGCGGGCGAACTGCAGTTCGGCAGTGACGAATACAGCTTCACGCTGAATCTCTCAGCGGACTACAACCGCGCCGTCTCGCTCGCACAGCTCGCAGGTGTCTACACGCGCAGCACGAGCTCGCTGTTCGGCGAGGAAGTTACGCTCACGGTGACGATCGACGCGAACGGCGCCCTGAGCGGTTCGTATTCGAACGGCTGCGTATTCAATGGCAGCGCGTCGATACCGGATGCGTCACACAACATGGTGCAGCTGCAGATCGACCTCGCCAACTGCGGCAGCCAGGGCAGCTCGAAACAGTGGAACGGTGCTTACACCGGGCTCGGCGTGCTGCTATCGGGCGACGCGGCGTTCTATCACTCGGTCATCGGGCCGACGTGGTTCGGTCCGCAGCAGGTCGAACGGTAGTCAACATCATCTCCACGTGCGGAATGCCGTCCTCGAGATACGGCTCCGACGCCGTCGTGAAGCCGAACTCCGAGTAGAACCTCTGCAGGTACCGCTGCGCGCTGATGCGCACTGTTCTTCCGGGATACCGCTCGCACGCTCGCGCGATTCCCTTCGCGACCAGCTCGCGTCCCAGCCCTGAGCCGCGAAACGGCTTCATCGTGATGATGCGGCCGATCGAAGGATCATCGAACCGCGTGCCGGGTCCGAGCACGCGCACGTAACCGGCGACCTCCGTGCCGGACCATGCGATGAGATGCTCGGCGCCCGCATCCAGCCCATCGAGCTCCTGGTACGCGCAGTTCTGTTCGACCACGAATACCGCGATGCGCGCGGCGAGCACGGCATACAGCTGCTCCGCGCTCAGCTCGCCGAGCCTGCACCATTGCCAGCTGAGAGAGGGTCCGCTGCTCACGCGTCAGTGCGTCATCGCGTAGAGGACGTAGTTGATCGCGTATTTGTAAGCACGCGTCGTGTATTGCAACGCGTATTCCGGCACGTCGGCGTGTTCCCACGCGTCGCCCAGGTCCATGTTGAAGTTGATCACGACCATCAGCCGGCCGTCGTCGTCGTAGATCCCGCGCCAGTGCGGCGTGTAGCCGTCGCGCTCGTAAGTGAGGCCGCTGTACAGCGACTGGATGCCCGGGATCTGGATCTGCTCCGGCAGGTCGTAGGCGAGGTGGAACACTGCATCCTCGATCGGGATCTCGACGATCGCGCGATCGGGGAACACACGGTTCATGCTCTGCACGAAGCCGGCCCATTCCATGGTGCCGTGGAAATCATCGACGACCAGGAAGCCGCCGCGCAGCAGGTAGTCGCGCAAGCGTGCCGCTTCCTCCTCGCTCAGCATCCAGCTGCCGACTTCGACGGCGTAGATCCACGGATAGTCGTACAGGCTCTCGTCCATGATCGACAGCTGCTGACCTTCGTCGGCGGTGTCGATGCGCGTCAAGCGCTGTACGCCTTTGATCAGATGTTGTTCGGCGTCGGGCCAGTCAGTGAGCCAGCCGCCGCGGCTGCCGGAGCGCGCGCCGACGCTGGAGTAGGCGAGTCGCACGAAGCGCCATTCCGCGCCGGAATCCACGGAGACGCCGCCGCCGGATTGCGACCAGGTGTCGGAGCACAGCACGCATGCGAGCGTTGCAGCGATTGCTGCAAGCCCGAGCCCGAGTCGGCTGTTCCGGCGGTGCTCCATCTCGGCACGATGGCACCAAGCGGCGCGCCCGGTCAACCGACGCGGATCGGGATGAACACCTGGGCGTTGCCGCGCTCGATCAGCAATGCCACCGTGGATTGCTTCTGTTTGACTGCACCGCGCAGGTCCTGCACCGAAGCGACCGGCTTGCCGTTGACGCCGAGGATGATGTCGCCAGGCTGCACCCCGGCGATCGCAGCTGCGCCGCTCACTTCCTCGACGACCAGCATGCCGTCGGTCTCGACCTGCTGCTTCTCTTCGCGCGTCAGCTGCCGCACGGAGATGCCGAGCCGCGCGGTCTCATCGCCTTGCTCCTGGCGGTTCGCCGTGCGCGTTTGCTGCTTCTCGTGCATCTCATCCACGCCCACGTCGATCTTGCGCTCCTTGCCGTCGCGCCACACGAGCAGCTCCGCCTCGCTGCCCGGCTTCATTCTCGCGATCTCGGTCGGCAGCCCGCCGACGCGATCGATGTCGTGACCGTTGACCTTGAGGATCACGTCGCCGGCCTTCACGCCCGCCTTCGCGGCAGGGCTGTCATCTTCGACTGCGCTCACCAGCGCGCCGCGCGGTCGATCGAGACCGAACGATTGCGCCAGCTGTGCATTCATGTCCTGCACGGCGACACCGATGCGACCGCGCACGACGTGCCCGCTCTTGATCAGCTGCTCGCGCACGTCGTTGGCCACGTCGATCGGCACCGCGAACGACAGGCCCATGTAGCCGCCGGTGCGGCTGAAGATCATCGAGTTCATGCCGATCACTTCGCCGCGCATGTTGAACAGCGGGCCGCCCGAGTTGCCGGGATTGACGGCGACGTCGGTCTGGATGAAAGGCACGTAGTTCTCCCCACCTACCGTGCGCGACGTCGCGCTCACGATGCCGGCCGTCGCGCTGCTCTCGAGACCGAACGGCGAGCCGATCGCCAGCACCCATTCGCCCGGCCGCAGCTTCTGCGGGTCGCCGATGCGAACGGTCGGCAGATCCTTGGCGTCGATCTTGATCAGGGCGACGTCGGTGCGCTCGTCGGAGCCGATCACTTTCGCGGGAAATTCGCGGCGGTCGCTCAGCCGCACAGTTACGGTGTCCGCATCCATGACGACGTGTGCGTTCGTCAGGATGTAACCGTCGGCGCTCACGATGAATCCGGAGCCCGTGCCGCGTTCCGGCATTCCGCCGCCTTCTTCGCCCGGTCCGCCGCTGCCCGGCGGCGGAATGCCGAAGCGGCGGAAGAAGTCGAACAAAGGATCATCTGAACTGCCGCCCGGACCGCGCGTCTGGCGCACCTGCTGTACGACTTCGACGTTCACGACAGCCTTGCCGTATTGCTCTACCAACGGGGCGAAATCCGGCAAGGCTGCGACCGGTCCGCTGGCGGGCGCGCGCGTCGGGACTGTCGTGTTCGATTGCTCCGTCGTGTTCGATTGCTGCGGAGGCTGATCGGCCCCCTGGCCATTCGAGCACGCGGTCAGCACTGCATACAGCGCCGCCAGGAGGAGGACAGGAAGTGAGGTTTTCATGGAGAAGGCTCCGCGCGGGTGCGGGCAAGCGACGTCTCCATTTCAATGACTGTGGGCCGGCATAGTTCCTGTGATAACGTGCGGCGCCTATGACGTGGCGCGCCTGGGCGACGTTCGCGGCCTTGTGCGCGATCTGGGGTCTCCCTTACTTCTTCATCAAGGTGGCTTTGCAGGAGCTGTCGCCCGTGTGCGTCGCATGGGGGCGCATCACGCTCGCGGCCATCGTGCTCGTGCCCATCGCCTGGCACCGCGGCGCATTGCAGAAAGCGTTTGCACACAAAACCGCGGTCACGGTGTTCGCGGTCGCGGAGCTGGTCATACCGTTCTCGCTGATTGCGATGGGCGAGCAATGGCTCAGCTCATCGCTCACCGGAATCCTGATCGCCACGGTGCCACTGAGCGTAGTCGTCATCGCGCCGCTGTTCGGCGTCCGCGAGCATCTGGGTGCGCTGCGCATCGCCGGGCTCGCAATCGGCTTCTGCGGCGTCGTGGCAATCGTCGGTCTCGACACCGGTCACGGGCCGATGCTCTGGGCCGGCGTCGTCTGCATCATGATCTCGGTTGCGGGCTATGCCATCGGTCCGCTGGTGGTCCAGCGCTACCTGTCGGACGTCGATGAGCTCGGCGCAGTCGCGGCGAGCCTGGTGGTCGCGTCGATTCTGCTGCTGCCGCTCGCCGTGTTGTCTGCACCGAGCCATCTGCCGTCGGCGCCGTCGCTCGGTGCGGTCGCAGCACTGGGCATTCTCTGCACCGCGCTCGCGCTGTATTTGTATTTCTATCTGATCAACGAGGCGGGCGCGGCTCGCGCTTCTCTGGTCGCGTATATCAATCCGGCGGTCGCGGCGGTGATCGGGGTGCTGGTGTTGCACGAGCCGTTCGGGATCGGGGCGGGAGTGGGGCTGGTGATGATCCTGGTCGGATCGTGGCTGGCGACGGGGAGAAGCAAGGAAGTCGGGCTGAAGCCCGACCTACAAGAGGGGTAGGTCGGGCTTCAGCCCGACTCAACCTCACGCCTTGATGCGGTGGCCGGTCTTGAACACCCACCAGATCACGACCAGGCACGCAGTCATGAACAGGCAGGTCATGCCGAGGCTGAGCGCGACGCTGACGTCGGCGATGCCGTAGAACGCCCAGCGGAAGCCGTTGATCAGGTACACGACCGGATTGAACAGCGTCACCTTCTGCCAGAACGGCGGCAGCATGCCGATCGAATAGAAGCTGCCGCCGAGGAACGCCAGCGGCGTGATGATCAGGATCGGCACGATCTGCAGCTTCTCCCAGCCGCTGGCCCACAGGCCGATGATGAAGCCGAACAGGCTGAAGGTCACCGAGGTGAGCACGAGGAAGGCCACCATCCACACCGGATGCTCGATGTGAAACGGCACGAACAGCCGCGCCGTTGCCAGGATGATCAGGCCGAGCAGGATCGACTTGGTCGCTGCGGCGCCGACGTAGCCGATCACGATCTCGATGTACGAGATCGGCGCCGACAATACTTCGTAGATCGTGCCGGCCCAGCGCGGCATGTAGATGCCGAACGACGAGTTGGAGATGCTCTCGGTCAGCACCGACAGCATGCACAGGCCGGGCACGATGAAAGCGCCGTAGCTGACGCCGTCGATCTGTGCCATGCGCGAGCCGATCGCCGCGCCGAACACCACGAAGTACAGCGAGGTTGAGATCACCGGCGAGGCGACGCTCTGCACCAGCGTGCGGAACCAGCGGGCCAGCTCGAAAGTGTAGATCGCGCGGACCGCGTAAGTGTTCATCATCATCGGCGCGTGCTCACCAGGCTCACGAAAATCTCCTCGAGCGAGCTTTCCTCGGTCCTGAGGTCCTTGAAGTCGATGCCGAGCTCGTTGAGCTGACGCAGCAGCCCGGCGATGCCTGTGCTCTCCGCGTGCGTGTCGAAGGTGTAGACGAGATCGTTGCCGTCCGCGGAGAGCTCGAGCTGCCGGCCCGCGAGCTGCGGCGGCACACGCTGCAGCGGATGCTGCAAATGCAGGGTCAGTTGCTTGCGGCCGAGCTTGCGCATCAGCACCTTCTTGTCTTCGACCAGCACGATCTCGCCCTTGTTGATCACGCCGATGCGGTCGGCCATCTCCTCGGCTTCCTCGATGTAGTGCGTCGTCAGGATGATCGTGACGCCGCTGGCGCGCAGTTGCCGCACCATCTCCCACATGTCCCGCCGCAGCTCGACGTCGACGCCGGCGGTGGGCTCGTCGAGGAACAGGATTTGCGGCTCGTGCGACAGCGCCTTGGCGATCATCACGCGGCGCTTCATGCCGCCGGACAGCGTCATGATCTTGTCGTCCTTCTTGTTCCACAGCGACAGGTCGCGCAGCACCTTCTCGATGTGCGCCGGATTCGCCGGCTTGCCGAACAGGCCGCGGCTGAACTGCATCGTCGCGATGACGCTCTCGAAGGCGTCGGTCGTCAGCTCCTGCGGCACCAGTCCGATCTTGGAGCGCGCCGCGCGGTACTCGCGCACGATGTCGTGGCCGTCGGCGGTGACCTTGCCGGAGGTTGCGTTGACGATGCCGCAGATGACGTTGATCAGCGTGGTCTTGCCGGCACCGTTCGGCCCGAGCAGCGCGAAGATCTCGCCGCGATAGATCTCGAGGTCGATGTGCTTGAGAGCCTGGAATCCCGACGCATAGGTCTTGACCAGATCGGTGACGGAGATGATCGGTTGCACGTAGCGCGGTCCCGGGCCGACGAGGGCGGCTATTATAGGAGAATGACTGTACAGCGGTTATTCCCAACGCTCGTGTATACGGCGCGGCTCAACGGCGCGGGCGCGCTGAATCGCCGGCTGCTGCGCGAGTGCCGGCAGCTGGAACAGGATGACGAGTCCGGCCGGCGCTGGTCCGCGAAGAATTACCCGGGCGGGTATACGTCATACAACTCGGCGAGCCGCATGTACGAGCTGTCGCCGACGTTTGCACAGCTGCGCCGCGGGCTCGATCGCCATGTCGCATCCTTCGCGAAATCGCTGCAGTTCGACCTTGCAGGCCGCGAGCTGCAGATGACCGATTGCTGGGTGAACATCATGCCGCGGCAGGTGGTGCACAGCCTGCACCTGCATCCGCTCGCGACGATCAGCGGGACGTACTACGTCGCGACGCCGCGTGATTCCGCGGGATTGAAGCTGGAAGATCCGCGGCTCGATCGCTACATGGCGGCGCCGCCGTTAAGGACGAGGGTGAGCACGGATCGCCAGCGTTGGGTCGTCATTCCCGCACAAGCGGGCAAGCTGGTGCTGTTCGAGAGCTGGCTGCGCCACGAAGTGCCGCCGAATCCGTCGGCAGCGCCTCGCACCAGCATCAGCTTCAACTACAACTGGTTCTGAGTACGACAGCAAGAAACGGGTGGGACGAATCGCGTCGGCGAGGTCAAATCTCATGGCGGCACAACGCAAGGAGGTGCAACCATGCAGAGAGCTTATTACAGCAGCGTCTACGACCAGCCGGCGGCCGAAGCGTGGCGACTCGTGCGGGATTTCAACAACTATCCCAGCTATATCGAGGGCGTCACCGAGAGCGTCATCGAAGACGGCAAGCGCGGCGATGAAGTCGGCGCGGTGCGACGCTTCCGCTATGGCGACGCGTGGATACGCCAACGGCTGACGGCGCACTCGGACGAAGAGCGCAGCTTCACCTACGCCGGACTCGAGCCGTTTGCGTTTCCAACCGACGGCCCAACGTCTGACGACGCAGCGTCGCGGCCGGCGCCCATCGAGTATCAGGGCACGCTGCGACTGACGCCGATCGTCGACGGCAACCGTACCTTCGTCGAATGGTTCGTGGACTTTCGCGGGAGCGACAGCGCGCAGTGGACGGAATTGCTCGTGCAGCTCATTGCTCAATGGGTAGGCTCACTGGGGCGGACGCTCGCAAGCGGCAATCCGTTCGGCGTCATGGACGTTCCCGATCCCGATGGCTCTGACGTCGCGGCGTTTGCAGCGGCGACCACGCCAAGCGGATCCGATAGCGATGCGAATGCGAAGAGCTGGGTTCGCTCAGGCGAGCCGCCGCATCGAACCATCGAAGGAGCGTGGTCCAGCCGCTGGAATGGCGAGGGCTTCGAGTGGCAGCCGGGACGCGGCGAGCTGAAGGTCAAAGGAGATCGCGTCTACATCCTGTTCGACTGGAACCAGGGCGCCGGCAAGGGGCTCATCGACGCGCGCTACCAGGGCCGCGACAAGCTCGTGGGCAAGTATCTCAACCTCGGCGACCCGTCGATCACGCGCCCCTGGGTGGGATTGATCGTGAACAACGAGCGAATCGATGGGCTGCACTCCGGAGGCCGGATCGATTTCCAGCGATAACTGTCGGATTCGCGGCGGCGCGTTCGTCCTTGGGGCAGGACCGGAAAAATCTGCATGCTGTATTCTGCGGCTGCCCCACGACCGGACATTCGCCAGTGACCGACTTCCGTTGGATCGATGCAGCTCTGACCTCCGCGCGCCCGCAGGCCGTCGCGGCGCTGCTGCGCTATTTCCGTGATCTGGATACGGCCGAGGAGGCGTTCCAGGAGGCGTCGCTGCGGGCCTTGAAAGTCTGGCCGGTCAAGGGTCCGCCCCGCGATCCGGCGGCCTGGCTGATCTTCGTCGGCCGCAATACCGCGCTGGACGACAAGCGTCGGCGCAGCAAGGAGCAGGCGCTGCCCTCCGAGGAAGCACTTTCGGATGACGACGATGCGCAGGCATCGCTCGCGGATCAGCTGGACGCCGAGCATTACCGCGATGACATCCTGCGACTGCTGTTCATCTGCTGCCATCCCGGGTTGCCGGCGACTCAGCAGATCGCGCTGGCGCTGCGCATCGTCTCGGGTCTCACCGTGAAAGAGATCGCGAGCGCATTTCTGGTGAGCGAGGCGGCGATGGAGCAGCGGATCACGCGTGCGAAGCGGGCGGTCGGTTCGGCCGACGTGCCGTTCGAGACACCCGGCGCTGAGGCGCGCGGCGACCGTCTCGCTGCGGTCGCGGCGATGATTTACCTGGTGTTCAACGAAGGGTATTCGGCGAGCGCCGGCACCGCGCACGTGCGCATGCCGCTCTGTGAAGAAGCGATCCGCCTCGCGCGATTGTTGCTGCGACTCTTTCCGAGTCAGCCGGAAGTGATGGGCCTCACGGCATTGCTCCTTCTGCAGCACGCGCGCGCGTCCGCGCGGCTCGATCGTGACAACGAGATCGTGCTGCTCGAAGATCAGGATCGCAGTCTGTGGAATCGCGAGATGATCGACGAAGCGCTGGTGCTCGTCGAAAAAGCTTTGCGGCATCGTGCGCCGGGTCCGTACCAGGTACAGGCTGCCATCGCGGCCGTTCATTCGCGCGCGCCGAGCGCGGCGGAGACCGACTGGCAAGAGATCGACACGCTGTATGGCATCCTCGAACAACTGCAGCCGTCGCCCGTCATCACGCTCAATCGCGCCGTGGCGGTCTCGAAGCTGCGCGGTCCGGCGGCCGCGCTGGAAATGATCGAGCCGCTCGGCGAGAAGCTGCAGGGCTACTTCCATTTCTTCGGTGCGAAGGGCGCGTGGCTGCACGAGCTCGGGCGCGCCGATGAAGCGCGCGTCGCCTTCGACAAGGCCATCGCGCTCGCGCGCACGCCGGCCCAGGCGGCGCACATGCGCGAGCAGCTCGACCGTCTGCTGAAGTAGTTGCACCTGTATATAACGACAGGTAAGCTCGATGCCCCCAGGATGGATCAGGAGCAGCCCCATGAAGCTCTATTGGTGCGAGCGGAGCCGCGCGGTGCGCGGAGCTTGGATGATGGAGGAGCTCGGGGTGCCGTACGAGCTCGTGCGAATCGACATCCGCAATGAGCAGTCGCGCGCGGATCCGGCGTTTCGCGCGGCGTCACCGATGGGGAAGGTGCCCGCGCTCGAGGACGGCGCGGTGCGCATCTGGGACTCGGGCGCGATCTGCGCCTACCTGGCCGATCAATATCCGGCGGCGAAGCTGGCACCGCCGATCGGCAGCCCGGACCGCGGCCCGTATCTCATGTGGCTGATGTACACGAACTCCGTGCTGGAGCCGGCGATGGGCGAGAAAGCGGCCGGCATGCCGAAGAATCCCGTGACGTATGGCTGGGGCGGCTGGGACCAGATGCTGGAGACGCTGCGCAACGGCCTGGCGCGCGGCCCGTGGATTCTCGGCGAGCGCTTCTCTGCAGCGGACGTGCTGCTCGGCATGAGCTGCTATTTCATGCGCCAGTTCAAGATGATCGAGAACGAGCCGGTGCTGTTCGCGTACGCGGACCGCTGCGCTGCGCGGCCCGCGTTCCAGCGCGCGTACGCGCTGGAACAGGAGTCGGGCTGAAGCCCGACCTACAAGGAGCCCGATGAGCCCGTAGGTCGGACTTTAGTCCGACTCTTCGTCATCGCCGATCTGCCGCCGCGGACTCGTCGGCCTTCGGCACCGCCACCAGCGCCGACACCGTCAGCTGCGGTGTCTGGATGCTGTTGTTGTGCGGCGTGCACGTGACGCGGTCGGTGACGACTTTCACCGAGAGCTTCGGCAGCACGTCCTTGGTGAGACCTTCCATCAGCTCGCAGTCGCCGGGCTGCAGGTCGAGGCGGCGCTCGCGGGACAGATCAACGGTGCGCCACTGCGCCGGGAACGGCTCGGTCTTGAGCGGATCCTTCTTGCCCGTCAGCCGCTCGACCAGCTCCTGCTCGGATTTGTTCTCGGGCTCCTTCGCTTCGCTCGCCGGGATCGGCGTGGCGGTCGTGATCGTCACGAAGAAGTTGCGCGACGGATGGTTGATGTCGATGCAGCCGTTCGCCTGCACCTTGGTCAGCGGGTTGGCGCCGAGCGCGAGCAGGATGTTCCTGACCTTCGCCTCGAACGCGTCGCAGTTGTATGCGGTCGTGAAGCCGACGTACGAGTACTTGATCTCGACCGGCTTCCACACGGCCTGCACGGGGCCCGCTGCATCGGGGGATGCCGCGTAGGCGCCCTGCGACAGCGCAGCGGCGACGATGCACGCTCCCACCAGGCTGGCTCGTACACGGGAGGGCAGGTTCATTTCCATGACGGGGACTCCGAAAAGGTTATGCGGATTTAGACGCAAAGCCGGGCGGCGCGTTCCCCAGATCGCACCGCTCCCTGCCTTTACGTGCCCGCAATTTTGCAGGCGGTTCTCGGGGACACAAGATATCCTTTGTGCATGAGCACCGACGTGGACGTGCAGAACCGCGAAATGACCGCTGCCATTGCGGTGCTTGGCGCGCTCAGCTTCTGCCATCTGCTGAACGACATGATGCAGTCGCTCCTGCCGGCGATGTATCCCATCCTCAAGGCAGGGCTGAAGCTCGACTTCGGTCAGATCGGTCTGGTGACTCTCGTCTATCAGGTGACCGCGTCGCTGTTTCAACCGCTGGTCGGGCTGTACGCGGACCGGCGGCCGATGCCGTATGCGCTGGCGTTCGGCATGGGTTTCACGCTCACCGGGCTGCTGCTGCTGTCGATGGCGAGCACGTTTCCTGTGCTGCTGGTTGGCGCCGCCGTCATCGGCCTGGGCTCTTCAGTGTTTCATCCCGAATCGTCGCGCGTCGCACGTCTCGCCTCGGGCGGTCGTCACGGCTTTGCACAATCGCTGTTTCAGGTCGGCGGTAACGCGGGCTCGGCGATCGGTCCGCTCGCCGCAGCTTTCATCGTGCTGCCCAACGGCCAGGGCAGCGTCGCGTGGTTTGCGCTCGCAGCGCTGCTCGGCATCGCGCTGCTGACCAAGATCGGCGGCTGGTACGCGCGGCAGACGGTGCGGCTCGCGGCCGTTCGCAAGAGCGCGCATCACGCACTCGTGGAGCTGCCGCGCAGCAAAGTCGTCGGCGCGCTCACAGTGTTGGTCGTGCTGATCTTCTCCAAGTACTTCTACCTGGCGAGTCTGACGAGCTACTACACGTTCTATCTGATCGAGCGTTTCCACGTCTCGGTGTGGAGCGCGCAGGTGCACCTGTTCGTGTTCCTCGCCGCGGTCGCGGTGGGCACGTTCGCCGGCGGGCCGATCGGCGATCGCATCGGGCGCAAGTACGTCATCTGGTTCTCGATCCTCGGCATCCTGCCGTTCACGCTGGTGCTGCCGCACGCGAACCTGTTCTGGACCGGCGTGCTGAGTGTGCCGATCGGCGTCATCATCGCCTCGGCGTTCTCGGCGATCCTCGTGTACGCGCAGGAGCTCGTGCCCGGCAAGGTCGGCATGATCTCGGGCCTGTTCTTCGGCCTGGCGTTCGGCATGGGCGGCCTGGGCGCGGCAGTGCTCGGCCACGTCGCCGACGCCCGCGGCATCGAATTCGTCTACAGCATCTGTGCGTGGCTGCCGCTGCTGGGCGTGCTGGCCGGGTTTCTGCCCAAAGTCGAGACGAGGTGAGGTCATGAGCGCCGAGCTGAAGCATCACTCGCTCATCGTCAATGGCATCCGCATGCACGTCGCGCAGCAGGGCAGCGGGCCGCTCGTGCTGATGTGTCATGGCTGGCCGGAGCTCTGGTACTCATGGCGTCATCAGTTGCCGGCAGTTGCGGCGGCGGGCTTCCGCGCAGTCGCTCCCGACATGCGCGGCTTTGGCGAGACCGAAGCACCCGCGGACGTGAGCGACTACACGATCATGCACACCGTCGGCGACGTGGTCGGGCTGGTGGCTGCGCTCGGCGAGCAGAAGGCGATCATCGTCGGTCACGACTGGGGCGCGCCCGTAGCCTGGACGGCGGCGATGATGCGTCCGGATCTGTTTCCCGCCGTGGTCGCGATGAGCGTCCCGCATCGTCCGCGCTCGGCGGCTGCGCCGCTCAAGACACTCAGGGAAGCCGGGCTCGGCAATTACTATTGGATCTATTTCCAGAAGCCCGGCGTCGCGGAAGCGGAGTTCGAGCGCGATCCCGCGGTCACGCTGCGCAAGCTCCTGTACGGCGTCTCGGGCGACATCCCGATCGATCGCGAGAACCCGATGCTCGTGCACGAAGGCCGCGGCTTTCTCGATCCGCTCGCCGTGGCGCAGAAGCTGCCCGCGTGGCTGGCCGAGGAAGACGTGCAGAAGTTCGCAGCCGAATATCGGCGCACCGGCTTCCGCGGCGGCCTCAACTGGTATCGCAACATCGATCGCAACTGGGAGCTGACGGCGCCGTGGCAGGACGCGACGATTCGTCAGCCGGCGCTGTTCATCGCCGGCACGCGCGATCCGGTGATCGCCGGCAAGCGCGGCGCGGCGGCAGTGGAGCACATGAGCCGCGCGGTGCCCGGCGTGCAGAAGGTGCTGGTCGAAGGCGCCGGTCACTGGATTCAGCAAGAGCGGCCCGAGCGCGTGAATGCCGCGTTGCTGGAGTTTCTGGCTAAAGTCCGCACTCTTTGAAGGAACCCGTCATGCTTACGTCCCGCCTGCCGGCGCTCGCACTCGCGAGCGCGCTCGTTTTTCTGTCCGGTGCATCTGCAGTCGCTGCCGAGCGCGCCAAGCCCGAGTTCCTGAATTCGCCGGATGTGGCGCGGATGAATCTGCCGTTCTCTGAAGCGGTGCGCGCCGGCGATCTGCTGTTTCTCTCGGGCCAGATCGGCTACGACCCCGCGACCGGCCAGCCCGTGCCCGGCGGCATCAAGGCCGAAGCAACACAGGCGCTCACCTTGATCAAAGGCATTCTCACTCGCAACGGCGCAACGTTGGCGGACGTCGTGAAGTGCACGGTGTTCCTTGCGGACATCGCCGAGTGGCCGGCCTTCAACGCGGTCTACGGCGAGTTCTTCAAGAAGCCTTACCCGGCGCGCAGCGCGCTCGCGGCCAGCGGCCTCGCGCGCAACGCGCGCGTTGAAGTGGAGTGCATCGCTTACGCGCCCCGGTAGGTTGGGCTTTAGCCCAACTGCTTGTCGGGCTGAAGCCCGACCTGCATCAGACCTACGCCCGCCGTCGCGCCTGCTCCTCCTTGTACAGCGCGAACTCCTCGCCGGCCGCGCGCGCGATGCTCGGCCGCTTCAGCATGCGCTGCTGATAGGCGTATACCTCGGGCCACTGCTGCAGATCGACCTTCGAAGCGCCCGCCCAGTTCAGGATCGTGGTGAGGTACGCGTCCGCGATGCTGAACGCGTCGAGCAGGTACTCGCGACCGCGCAGATGCTTCTGCAGGATCGTCATCCGCAGCCCGATTTTGTCGCGCGCGTAAGCCTTGACTGCCTCCGGCGCCTTCTCGTCCAGCAGTGGAATGAATATCGCCTTGTGCAGCTCGGTGCCGATGAAGCCGAGCCACTGCTGCAGTCGCGCGCGCTCGCGGCCGCCAGTCGGCGCCAGCGCGGCCTGCGGGAACTGCTCCGCGACGTACTGCAGGATGGCGGTGTTCTCGGTGAGCATGCTGCCGTCGTCGAGGCGCAGCGCCGGCACCTGTCCCATCGGATTGACTGCGAAGAAATCGCTGCCGTCGAGCAGCTTCTTGCTGTGGGTGTCGGCCTGCGTGTAGCGCGCCTGCGCCCCGGCTTCGTACAGCGCGATGCGGGTGGCGAGCGAGCAGGCGAGGGGTGCGAAATACAGTTCCATGACGGCTCCTGATGACTCCAGTGTATTTCTGTACTGTGCGGTATAATATTGATGGTCGTCAAGGTATTTTTTTACAACATGGTACATAAAAAGCTAACCGCGCACGCAGTGCCGCGCCCTCGCGGCAGACCCCGCGCCTACGACGCCGACGCCGCGCTGGCGCAGGCGATGGCCGCTTTCTGGCGGCTCGGGTATTCCGCCACGTCGCTCGACCAGCTCAGCGACGCCACGGACATGAATCGTCCGAGCCTGTACGCAGCGTTTGGCGACAAGCGCGCGCTGTATCTGCAGACGCTCGACAGCTACACGGAGCGATCGAAGGAGAGCATCGCGAAAGCGCTCGATCCGCAGCTGTCACTTGCGGACGGGCTGCAGCGCTTCTACGACACGGCGCTCGCTTCGTATCTGCCGTCCGGCGATCCGGCAAGGGGCTGCTATCTGATCGGCACCGCGGTCACCGAAGCGCTTGGTGATGCAGAGATACGAGCGCGGCTCGGGGCCGCGCTGCGCGAGTTCGAGCGCATGCTGGAAGCGCGCATCCGCCAGGCGCGCGATGACGGTGAGATCGATACCGCATCGGATCCGGCGGCGCTCGCGCTGATCGCATCCGCTGTGCTGTACACCATGGCGATCCGCTCCCGCGCGGGAGAATCGCGGGCCGCGCTGCGAGCCGCGGCAACGACGGCTATCGATCTGATCTGCGGACGTGCACCTGCGCGAAGGCGAGGGCGCGGGCAATGATCTCGCGCGAGCGCTCGTCGTCGTCGAGGATGTCGAAGCCGTGCCGGCCGGCGGGATGATTCATGAGATCGAGCGGCGCATTGCCGGCCAGCGCCTCCTGCACGAACACGTCGATCGCGTGGTTGATCATCGGCTGGTCGAGGCCCGCGCGCGCAACGAACATCGGCAGGCCCGCGCCTTTCGCTTGCACATGCGCCGCAGCTGAGAACTCGTTCGCTCGCGCCACCTGCGTCGCGTCAGCGTCGACGGGAGTCATGTGGCGCAAGTCGAGGAAGGCGTAGAACGCGAGGACAGAGCGTACGTACGACGGCCGATCGCGCAACACCGCACTCAGCAACGGGCCGCCGCCGGAGAAGTACCACAGCGCGATTCGCTCCGCGTCGACATTTAGTTCCGCCGCGTGCTCGCGCACGTAGCCGATCGCCGCAGCAACATCCGATTGCGATCTCTCGTAGTCGCTCGGAGCGTGCAAGCGATGATTGAAGGTCACGCCGACGAGCGCCGACGCGGCGACGAGCTCGCCGTACGAGACGAACACGCCCCATTGCGTCGGCCGCATCTGCGCCGGAATCGGCCCACCGTGCACGAAGATCACCGCCGGGACGCGGGCACCGCCGGACAGGCGTGCCGGCGAGTAGATGTTCATCGAGAGCTCGACGCCGGCATCCCGCTTGTACGCGATGTCGTTGCGGACGCGAACATCGCGCATGCCGTCGACGTGGTAGACGATGCGTTTACTCAGATCAAGCTCGGCCATGGAGCGCTCCTGCGGGCCGCACGACGTTGCGGGCGCGTTGCACGAACTCCAGCAGCGAAGCGTCGAGCGCCCAGCGCCGCTGCAGGGCCACGTCCGCGAGCAGCGCCTGATGCATCCGATCCTTCACGCCGGCGTCGCCGCCAGAGAATTCGTCGAGCAATGATTCCCACTCACCGACCAGCGTCTGAACGGAGAGCGCATCGACGCCGTCGCCCGCTGCCATCGCACTGCGCATCTCAGCAGCAACGCGCAGCCATTCGCGCATGCGGTCGTCCGGCATGTTCAGGCGCTCGAGCGCCGCGGGCTCGAGATGACGCGCCCACGCGGCGAGATTGCCGTGTCGCAGCGCCCGCGTCAGATAGTCCATCGTCGCGGCGTCGAGGCCGCTCTGCGCCTGCATGCGTGCCTGCAGCTCGGGCTGCGCGTGATAGGCCAGCTTCATCTTGATTGCGAGCCCGATGTCGCCGCCGACCCGCGAGAGCATCAAGCGCATCCAGCCGTCCGCGAGCGCCTGCACGTGCTCGCTGTGCACCGGGACATCACGCTCCATCGCTGTTCGCAGCTCCGAAAGCAGCGAGCGCCATTGCTCTTTGTCGGCATTGCTGTTCGCGAGCAATCGCTGCAGCTCGTCGGACGAGCAGTACTTGTCGTATTGCGTGATGAGCTCGACGGCTGCGAGCCAGTCGCCCGCAACCGGCTCGTCACCGCGAGTGAGCACGCCGTGAATCTGCTGCAACCGGGTGCGCAGCGCCGTCGCCTTGTCGATGCGGTCGTCGATCTCGTCGAGCTGCTGCACGATCATCTCCGGCAGCGGCGCGCCGTCGTTCGCGAGGACCGCAGCAACCTCGTTCAGCGAGAGGTTGAGTCGCTGCAGGGCCTGGATGCGATACAGGCGCACGATGTCCGCCTGCGTGTACAGGCGGTAGCCGGACTCGGAACGCTGCGACGGCACGAGCAGACCGATCGCATGATAGTGATGCAGCGCGCGGACCGTGAGCCCGGTAAGCCTGGCGAGTTGCCCGACGGTGAACGACATGGAACCTCCGATCTGCCCGCAGACTAGAGCCTCACGTACCGTCAGGGTCAAGGGCTCAGCCGGCCGCGAAGCGCTGGCGGTATTCCCGCGGCGTCATGCCGACCTGGCGCGCGAACAGCTTGCGGAACGACGATACGTCTTCGTAGCCGCATTGCTCGACGATGCGATCGAGCGGCAGCTTCGAGCCCTCGAGCAGCTGTCGCGCGCGGGCGATGCGCTGCGATTGCAGATAACTCAGCGGCGACATCCCGAGGCTCGCCTTGAACCTGCGCGCGAGCGTGCGCTCGCTGACGGCAAGTGCCCGACACGCGCCCGCGATGGCAAGCCGCTTGTTCGAATGCTGTTGCAGGTAACGAGTCGCGCGCTCCATTGCCGACCCCTGCTCGGGCACCGGGTGCGGCACGAGGAAGGGGGATTGCGAGCCGCGGCGCCGCTCGACGAGCATCAGCCGTCCCGTCGCCGCCGCGAGCGGCTCCCCGGCAAGCTCCCGGACCAGCTCCAGCGCGAGATGCATGTAGGCGGTCCCGGCCGCCGCGGTCCAGCGGTCGCCGTCGCGCATCACGAGCCGGTCCGGAATGATCTCGACGTCCGGGAATGTCTGCCGGAACCAGTTCACCAGCCACCAGCAAGTGGTGGCGCGTCGGCCGCTCAGCAACCCAGCCTGCGCGAGCAGCACTGCTCCGCTGCATGAGCTCGCGAAGATTTTCGAGCGACGCGCCAGCTGCACGATGAAGGCGTTCTCGCTCCGCAGACGCTGCACCCGCTGCTCGAGATCCGCGAGCGACTCGCACCAGACTGGTGGAACGATCGATACGTCGTAGCGGCGGCGCTTTGCATGCGTCGCGAACCTGACTCCGTGAGAGCCGTGTACAGCGCGCCCGGATCTGCCGACGATGTGACAGTCGAAGCGAGCAGTCGCGGCGCTGCGCTCGTGCAATGTCGCGCGGGCGTTGTTCGCGATTGCGAAGAGCTCGAGCAGGCCAGCGGTGATCCAGGCGGAGCAGCCGGGATAGCCGACGATCGCGATGGTGACGGTTTTCGCCATGACGGTGGCAATTATGCCACTGGTGGCGAGTATCGGCTGTAGGTCAGGCTTTAGCCTGACAAAGAGTCGGGCTGAAGCCCGACCTACGGAGTCGCAATCATGAATGACGATCGCCGGCAGTTCGTGCAGATCGGATTGGCGGGCCTCGGTGTTGCATTGACGAGCGGCGGCGCGGCGGCCGAAGAGGCCAAGCCGGCGCAGCCGAGCTATCTCTGCGTCTATCGGCCCGGCCCGAAGTGGCTGCCTGGCAAACCGCTTGCGGAGCAGCCGCTACGCGAGCATGGTCGCTACATGCTCGATCTCTATCGCCGCGGGATCATGCGCATGGCCGGGCGATTCGCCGACGGCAGTGGCGGCGCAATGCTGTTCGGCGCGGACGACGACCCGGCTGCGCAGGAGATCGTTGCGGCAGATCCGGCGGTCGTGGCGCAGACGTTCACGTACGAACTGCACCAATGGGCCTTCGTCGACTGGCAAGCGCTTGCGAAACGCAATCCACGCTAGCGATACTACTAAAACCATAGTTGACAGGGCGCGGCAGCGCCGGTAGCGTCTACTACAACTCTAGTTGTGGAGGCGCGATGGAGATCACGTTCACCGACCGCGAGGCGGACATCATGGGTGTGCTGTGGCGGCATGGCCCGTCCACCGTCGCGGAAGTTCGCGAGGCGCTGCACGACGAGCTGGCCTATACGACAGTTCTGACGATGCTGCGTACCCTGCAAGGCAAGGGCTACGTCGGTTATGAAGAGGAAGGGCGCACGCACCGCTACTTCGCCGCGGTGGAACAGCAGGACGCGCGCAAGAGCGCGCTGCGCCACCTTGCCGAGAAGCTGTTCGACGGTTCGCCCGAGCTGCTGCTCACGCATCTGGTGTCCGCGCAGAAGCTCGATCGCAAACAGCTCGAGCGGATCCGCAAGCTCCTCGACGACAAGCCAGGGAAGGGCCGGTCATGATCGTGCACTGGCTGGCCTACAGCATCGCGGTCTCGTGCCTCCTCGGCGCGGCCGGGTTCGCCCTCGAGCGGGTGTGCCGACTGCAGCACTGGCCGTCGCGCTGGATCTGGGCGCTGCTGCTGGTGACGCCGTTCCTGCTGCCATTCGCGGCCTCGACGAACGATTCATCTGCAAAGCGCGATCGGGAAGCGGCTGTGATCGCCGAGCGGCAAAACCCGCCGGCTGTGAGCTCTTCTGCTGAGGCAGCGGGCAGCGCGAACACGACGCGGCAAGCTGCGTACCGCTTGCAGCGGCTCACAACGTCTCCAGGCGTCGCCTCGCTGCTCATCATCCTGTGGCTGGGCGGCTCGACGCTGCTGACGCTGGGTCTCGTCAACTCCTGGCTGCGCCTGCGGCAGCAGTCTGCGTCGTGGGCACGACGCGATATCGACGGCACTGAAGTCCTCGTATCCGAGGATATCGGCCCGGCCGTGATCGGCTTCCTGCGGCCGAGAATCGTCATACCCTCCTGGCTCTTCTCGGCAGACGCCGAAGTGCGTCGCCTCACCCTCGCGCACGAGCGCGAGCACGTGCGGGCACGCGATCCCTTGCTCCTGCTGCTAGGGACCGTGGCAGTCGTGTTGATGCCGTGGAATCTGCCGCTGTGGTGGCAGTGGCGCCGCCTGCGATTCGCGATCGAGGTCGACTGCGATGCGCGAGTGCTCGCTTCGGGCCGCGTCGCCAATCTTGACTACGCGGAGGCGCTGCTCAACGTTGCGGAGCGCAGCTCCCGCGTGCCGCTCGCTGCGGCGGCGATGTGCGAGTCGCCTTCGACGCTCGAAAAGCGCATCCGCCTGTTTCTGCTCGAGCGGGGCGCCCGGCAGCACGTCATGGCGGTAGCGCTTCTGATTACCGGCATTACAGCGACCGCGGCGGCCACGCAGATCGACGCGCCCGCGGCCTTCAGTCCAAGGTCGCAGCAAAAGCTCGTTCAGAGCGAGCTCGGCAGACAACTGGTCGAGACCATCAACGAGGGCGTTCATGACAGTGCTGTCGCTTTGCTCGACGCAGGCGCGGACGTGGATCGCGTCGTGCTCGGCGATGGGACGCCCCTGATCTCGGCGATCCGGCATGGAGACCTGTCGCTCGCGAAGCTGCTCCTGGAGCGGGGTGCGCGCGTCGACCTCGACGTCCAAGGCGACGGCAGTCCGCTCATTGTCGCAGCGACGCTGGGCAATCTCGATCTCGTCACGACTCTCATCCAGCACGGCGCGGATGTGAACGGCTTCGTGCCGGGCGATGAGACGCCGCTGATCAATGCAGCGCGCGCGGGTCAACTCGAAGTCGCGCGCTATCTCGTCGCAAACGGTGCTGACGTCAATCTCGCAGTGCCCGCGGACGACGGCCCGGCGGCGGAGATTCGCTCCCCGCTCGGGGAAGCGCTGAAGCACGGCCACACCTCGGTCGTGGACTATCTGCGCGCCCAGGGCGCAACGCGCTAGCCCGATGTTCATCGACGCAGGCACATTGACGGAGAATTCGCGCCTCGCAGCCGACGTCGTCATCGCCGGTGGTGGCGTCGCGGGCATCAGTCTCGCGCGCCAGCTCGCAGACACCGGTCTGGACGTCCTCGTGCTGGAATCCGGCGGCGAGGCGCCCGAGCCGCGCACGCAGTCGCTCTACGAAGGCACGATGACGCTCGGTGGTCCGGGAAACGATTCGCGCCCGCTGAACGACTACCTCGTCGAGTCCAGAGTCCGCTGCTTCGGCGGCTCCGGCAACGTCTGGGGCGGCAAATGCGCGCCGCTCGATCCGGTCGACTTCGAGAAGCGCGAGTGGATCCGGCACTCGGGCTGGCCGATCGATCGCGCCGGACTGCAGCCGTTTTACGATCGCGCCTGCGCACTGCTCGAGCTGCCGCGCTTCGGTGAGCAAGCCGCGAGCGTCGTAGGCATGGACGAGCCGCTGCTTGCGGGTCGCGTCAGCTCGCTCGCGATCCGGCCGCGCTGCTACACGCGTTATTCGGGCGCGGTTGCCGGCGACGCGTACGCCGCATTCAAGCGTGCCGCTGCCGAGCACGCTCGAGTCAAGGTTTGTCTGCATGCGAACGTCACCGCGATCCGGCTCGACCGGCAAGGCCAACGCGTCGACTCGCTCGAAATCGGCGAGTTGAACGGACGCGGGCACAGCGCCGTCGGTCGCGCGTATGTGCTCGCTACCGGCGGAATCGAGAATGTCCGTCTGTTGCTGGCGTCGAAGGACGTGCATCGCGACGGAATCGGGAACCACTCCGACTGGCTCGGCCGCGGCTTTCAGGGCCACACGACGATCTCACAGGGCGAGAGCACGTGCGTGTCGCTGCTGCGCGAGAATTCGCGGTTGGGGTTGTTCGACAACCAGCAGCGCACGCAGCCGCATGCCGTCATCGGCCTGTCGGACGCCGCTCAGCATCGCTATCGCACCGTGAACTTCACCGCGACGTTGATGGAGGAGCGCTCTGCCGCGCCCGAGGCCGAAGCGTGCATCGCCAAGCTTGCGCAGCGCATCGCAGCGGCTCCCGCAACTGCACGGCGCTCGGTTTACTTCATGATCGAGCACACACCAAATCGCGACAGCCGCATCACGCTGTCTCGCGACCAGCGCGACGAGCTCGGCCTGCCGCGCGTGCATCTGGACATGCGGTACGGCGAGCCGGAGTTCGACTCGATTGCCGCGGCGATCGGTTGTCTTGCGAACGAGCTCGGCCGGCTCGACATCGGGCGCGTGCGCTGGGCCGGCAAGCGCGATGAGCTGGTGCGCTGCATGGACGGGCCTTCGCGGCACCATATGGGAGCGACGCGGATGGCGAAGTCGCCGCACGACGGCGTCGTCGACGAGCAGTGCCGCGTTCACGGCGTCGACAATCTCTACATCGCCGGCAGCTCGGTGTTTCCGACCAGCGGCATCGCCAATCCGACGCTCACGCTGCTGGCACTGACGTTCCGGCTCGGCGACCACCTCACCGAGGTTGCGAAGGCACAGTCATGGGCCTGAGCATAGACCTGAGCAGACGGCGGACACTGCAATTGCTAGCGGCCGCGTTGGCAACCGGCGTGATGCCCGGCGCGCAGAGTGCGTCACAGTGCCTGAAGCTGGCGGACGGGCTCGATCTGAATGCGGCCGGCGCGATCGGTCGCGAGTATCTCGGGCACTACCCGCGGGATCCCGCGCTGAAAGAAGTGCTCGAACTGCTGCGCACACCGGCGGACACGGTACAGGATGCCGTGCGCCGGCTGCGCCAGATGATCCGCGAGGATTACGTCGCCGGCCGGACAATCAACTTGTCCGGCTGGCTCCTGTCGCGCACGGAGGGCTGCATCTTCGCCCGCGTTGCGATGTGCTCCAGGTAATTCATTGCTGCCAATAGAACGGCTGCGGTTGGCGATCGCCTGACAGCTTCTCCGTCATCGTGCCGCCCTCGTAGATGCGGCCGTTCTGCACCACGTATGCGATGTGATCGGTGACGCGGATGTTCTCCAGCGGATTACCGTCGACGATCAGCATGTCCGCGAGCTTGCCGCTCTCGATCGAGCCGAGATCCTTCGCCAGGCCGAGATGACGTGCCGGGTCGCTCGTCGCAGCCTGGATTGCCTGCAGCGGCGACATGCCGCCCTCGACGAAGCCCCACATCTCCCAGTGCGAGCCGAGACCTTCGCGCTGGCCATGCGCGCCGGTATTCACCAGCACGCCGAGCTCCAGCAGCCGCTTGGCATTCGCCGCGGAGTCGCGGATCGCCTGGTAGTCGCTCGACGGTGCCATCTGCCGGCGCACCGAGCGCGGCTGCAGGATGTGCGGCGGCACGTAGCGCGACAGGATCGGATGCTTCCACACCTCCGACTCCTGGTAGAAGAAGAACTCGGCGCCCGGGCCGCCGTAGGTCACGACCAGCGTCGGCGTGTACGCCACGCCGGTCGACTTCCAGAACTGCAGCACGTCGTCGTAGAAGCGCTCCGGCGGCACGTTGTGCTCGATGCTGGTGTTGCCGTCGGCGATCATGCTCATGTCCATGTGATAGAGCGATCCGCCTTCGGGCACGACCAGCATCCCGGCTTCGCGCGCCGCGGTCACGACCATCTGCCGTTGCTCGCGTCGCGGCTGGTTGTAGTTCTTGATCGAGATCGCGCCCTGCGCCTTGAGGCGCCGGATGTGATTGCGCGCGTCGTCCAGCTTGTCGATGCTGGCGAAGTTCTCGGAGTGCGCGCCGTAGACGATGTCGCCGGTCGAGAAGATGCGCGGCGCCATGATCAGACCGGCCCGCTGATACTCACCGGCGGCGAAGATCTCCGTCGCGTTGTTCGACGGATCGTGGATCGTCGTCACGCCGAGCGCGAGATGCGCGAGCGCCGAGTAGTTCTGCTGCGGGACGATATCGTTGACGCCCTGCGCGCCGTGCGCATGCGCATCGATGATGCCCGGCATGATCGTGCGGCCCGCGAGGTCCAGCCGCTTCGCATCCGCCGGAATGTCCACTGCGTCGCTCGCACCAACCGCCACGATGCGGTTGTCGCGCAGCACGACCGTGCCGTTCTCGATCACCTGCTGCGAATCGTTCATCGTGATGATCCGCGCACCGGTGAGCGCCACGACGTCATGCGGCTTGTCGGCCGCGCGCGTCATGCTGAGGTTCGCGACCACCTTGCCGTGAGTGTCGTCGGTACTGCCGGTCGCGAACAGCTCGGCCATCTCCGCGCGATAGAGCGAGGAACCGAGAGTCCACGACAGCGTGTCGCCGTCGATCCAGTTGATGTAGTTGCCGCCGATGTCGGTGGCGCGCCGCTGCGGAACTGCCTTCGTTTGCAGCGACAGGTCGATCTGGCCGCCCGGCGGCATCGGCACGACGTAGATGTGGAAGTTCTCGAGGAACGCCAGCCATTCGCCCGTGGGCGACACTTCCATGTTCGCTGCGTAGTTGGAGCGCGCGTGCAGGCGGCGATCCTGGCCGTTCGCGTCCACGCTGGCGAGCTCATGTGCCGGCTCGCTTTCCTTCGGCGCCTTATCCGAGGTGAAGTAGATGCGGCCGTCGTTGCCGACGAAGTGCGGATCGCGCCCCTCGTCGGTGAGACGCACTGCTGCGCCCGTGTCGACAGCGAGGCGATACAGGCCGGGATCCGCCGACCACATCGGTGAAGTCAGCGTGCCGCCGGTCGAGCGTTCGACCACGATCGACTTCCCGTCCGGACTGAAGCGCGGGTGCAGGTAGTGACCCGGTTGCTTCGAGATCGCGCGAGAGCTGCCGCCGCTCGCGCTTACTACGTGAACCTGGCCCAGCCCGGCGTCGGTCCAGCGCACGAACACGATGCGCTTGCCGTCACGCGACCACGACGGAGACAGCTCGAACGCCGGGGCTTCCTCGCGCGTGAGACGACGTGCCGTGCCGTCCGCAACATTCCTGACCCACAGGCGTCCGAACGATTCGAACACGACCTGCCTGCCATCCGGCGAGACGCTCGAGAAACGCACCATGTGCGTCTGGATCTCGTCCGGCGCGACTGGAGTGTCGACGCGCGGCGGCACCATCGCCGTGCGAGTGTCTTTGACGTGGAAGGGGACGTCGCTGACCGCGGCCGAAGCGACGTCGATGCGCTTGATGCCGCCGCCTGCCCAGAACACGACGCTCTTGCTATCGGGCGTCCAGTCCATGTTCGGATACACGCCCTGGACGGCCCAGGTTTCCTGCATGTCGCGATCGAGATCCAGGTAGAGCGAGCGCTCCTGGCCAGACACCAGGTCCTTCACGAACAGTGCCGTCTCGAATGCATTCTGCGTGCGCACGCGATGCACGAAGGCTAGCCAGCGGCCGTCGGGCGAGGGCGTCGGACGGACACCGCCGCCCGGCTCGCTCACGGCGTCGTCGGTCTCGCCGCTGGCCAATTCGTAGCGGCGGATGTTGAACACGGCCTTGTTTACGTCCTGCGCGTACTCGAACGTGTTGCCCGGCGTCATGTTCTGGCTGTAGTACAGGTACTTCCCGTCGGGCGAGAACGCCGGCTCGCCGAGCTCTTTCTGGAACTCGTCGCTCGGACGCTTGACCAGCGGCACGCCGTCGCCGCCGTCGAGGCTGTACAGCCAGATCTCGCCGGTGCCGAGCGAGCGCCGCGTCGTGAAGTGCTTGCGGCCCGCGATGTAGTGGCCGCTCGGATGCCACACGGGATTGTTCAGCAGCCGGAAGCTCTCCTTGGAGATCTGCCGCGCGTTGCCGCCGTTGGCGTCCATGATCCAGAGATTGTCGCCGCCGCCGCGGTCCGAGGTGAACGCGATCCACTTGCCGTCGGGCGAGTAGCGCGGCTGCATGTCCCACGCCATGCCCGATGCCAGTGCGCGCGCTTCACCGCCCTCGATCGGCAGGTCATAGATGTCGCCGAGCAGGTCGAACGCGATGCGCTTGCCGTCGGGGCTCACGTCGACGCTCATCCAGGTGCCGGTGTGCGTATCGAGCGGAATCTCGCGCCGTTCGCCGGGTGGCGCCGTGACGTCCCAGGTCTCTTGCTTTTCGTCCTGGGCTGCGAAGGCAGCAGGGCCGAGCAGCAGCAGCGCGGCGAACGTTCGAAGCTTCATGTGGATCCTTTCTGGTCGAGCATGTGACGAATTGCAACTTCACCGAGCGGCTCGCGACCGCGGACACGCAGGCTGTCGGCCCACTCGCGTGCAAAGTCGCGTTGCAGGGCGACGTTGACGGCAGCCGTAATGCACATCGTGATCGGCGCGCCGAGCGAAGCGAGCGCCATGTCTTTGTGCGCGTCCCACACGTCGCCTTGCGTGCCCAGGTACGCCTGGCCGAGATCGCCGCCGACGGCGAGCGCCGCTGCCCATTCGATCAGCTCGTACAGCATCGACGTCGACATGGTCAGGTCGAGCGGCAGGAAGTAGCCCCAGAAGCCACGGACATTCGCGATGCGCAGGAACACTTCGCGGATCGGATAGGCGAGCAGCAGCCCGTAACAGAAGTGCACGACGCGGTCGAAGTTGTTGCGCTCCCAGCCGAGCGCCGCGTTCAGCGAATGGCTGGTCAGCGAGCGCCACGCGGCGTCGTACGGGACCTCGGCATAGGTGTAGTGCGCGCCGATGGTGTGCAGGCACAGGAACACGAATATCGTCGTGTAGGAGATGCGGGAGAGGGGGAAGACGCGGTAGGTGACGATCAGCAGCGCGATGGCGGCGAACAGCAACGCATTTTCCAGCCACCAGTCCGAGCGATCGAACGGATGGAACGCGAGCGCCGCCCACAGCACAGCAAGGATTCCCGCCAGCGTCCCCAGATACAGCGTGCGCGACAAAACCGATGGCTCCGCCCCGACCCGGCCGGGGAGTCTATGTCATCAGCGGTCCGCGAAGCACCAGTGTCCGCCAGATGTATACTGCGGCCAGCCGGGGGGCCGCATGAACTACGTCGAAGTCGCGATTCCATTCTTCATCCTGGCGATGCTCGTCGAGTACCTGTACGGCAAGCTCGTCAAGCGGCAGACCTACCGACTCGCGGACACGGTCAACAGCTTGCAGCTCGGTACGCTCAGCCGCCTGGTCGACGTGCTGCGGCTGGGCTTTTCCGGAGTTGTCTTCGGCGCGCTGGTTGCGTGGCTCGGCCTGCGTCAGTGGTCGATGGATTCGCCGTGGCAGTGGGTCGCGGCGTTCGTCGCCTACGACTTCTGCTACTACTGGAAGCATCGCTGCGGACACGAGTGGCGCATCATGTGGGCCTCGCACATCGCCCACCACCAGAGCGAGGAATTCAATCTCAGCACGGCGCTGCGCCAGACCGGCACCGACTACATCGGCTTCGTTTTCTACATTCCGCTGTATCTCGCGGGCGTGCCGGCCGCGGCGGTAGTGACCGTCGGCAGCCTGAATCTCATCTACCAGTTCTGGGTGCACACCGAGCACATCCGGCGCCTCGGGCCGCTCGAGTGGATTCTCGTGACACCGTCGAACCATCGCGTGCATCACGCGCGCAATCCCGAGTACATCGACCGGAACTACGGCGGCGTCTTCATCCTGTGGGATCGCCTGTTCGGCACGTTCCAGGACGAGCGCGCGGACCTGCCCTGCGTGTACGGCATCACCACCGGACTCAAGAGCTGGAATCCGTTGTGGGCGAACCTGCACTTCTGGTCCGACACGGCGAAGCTCGCGTGGCGCACGCGTAACTGGGGCGACAAGCTGCGCATCTGGTTCAAGCCGCCCGCGTGGATTCCGACGGATCTGGATCTGCAGCAGAAGGTCGATTCCAGCTATCCCAAGTTCGATCCGCCGGCGACCCGCTACACGCGCGGCTACACCTTCGTGCAGTACTGGATTCTGACATTTGCGTCGTTGTGGCTCTTGCAGGTGGAGAAGACTCTGCCGCGCGAATTCGTCCTGCTCGTGTTCGTCTGGGTGTGCTACTCGCTGTTCGTGCAAGGCGCGGCACTCGAAGGCCGCCTGTACGCGCGCAAGCTGGAATGGCTGCGCGTCGGAGCCGCGTTCGCCCTGGCATTCGTCACATATCTGATGTGGCCGCAAGCTCTCGCGGGCGTCGCGCTCGCGCTTGCCGGCTATGCTGCCGTCAGTGCTGTCGCATTCGTGCTCGGGACATACAGTCATGACAACGATCGGAACCCCGCTGGCGCCCTCGGGTAGTCGCGTGATGCTGCTGGGCTCGGGTGAGCTCGGCAAGGAAGTGGCGATCGAGCTGCAGCGTTTCGGTTGCGAAGTGATCGCAGTCGACCGCTATCCGAATGCGCCCGCGATGCAGGTCGCGCATCGCTCGCATGTGATCAACATGCTCGACGGCGCAGCACTGGCGGCAGTCATCGAGCAGGAGCGGCCGCAGCTCGTCGTGCCGGAGATCGAAGCGATCGCCACGCCGACGCTGCTCGAGCTCGAGAAGAAAGGCTGCACCGTGATCCCGACTGCGCGTGCCGCGCGGCTGACGATGGATCGAGAAGGCATTCGCCGGCTTGCAGCCGAGCAGCTCGGCCTGAAGACGTCGCCGTACCGCTTCGCGGACTCGCTGGCCGAGTATCGCGACGCTATCGGCGAGCTGGGGATGCCGTGCGTGATCAAGCCCGTGATGAGCTCGTCGGGCAAGGGCCAGAGCGTCGTGCGTACGCAGGCCGACGTCGAGCATGCGTGGGAATATGCGCAGCAGGGCGGCCGCGCGGGGAAGGGTCGCGTGATCGTCGAAGGTTTCATCCGTTTCGACTACGAAATCACGCTGCTCACTGTTCGGCACGGCGGACACACGACGTACTGCGATCCGATCGGCCATCTGCAGATCGACGGCGACTATCGCGAGTCGTGGCAGCCGCAGCCGATGAGTGCCGCGGCAGTCGCCGAATCCCAGCGCATCGCGCACGCGGTCACCGCCGAGCTCGGCGGCAATGGCATCTTCGGTGTCGAGCTGTTCATCGCCGGCGATGACGTGTACTTCAGCGAAGTCTCGCCGCGGCCGCACGACACGGGACTGGTGACGCTGATCTCGCAGGATCTTTCCGAGTTCGCGCTGCACGCGCGCGCGATCCTCGGCCTGCCGATTCCGGTCATCCGCCAGCGCGGGCCGGCTGCTTCATGTGCGCTGCTGGTCGATGGCAATTCGAACGACGTTCGTTTCGAGAACGTCGAGCGGGCGCTCACTGAACCCGATACCGCGATCCGTCTGTTCGGCAAGCCGGAAGTGCGCGGTCATCGTCGCATGGGTGTATCGCTGGCGCTTGCCGGCACGATTGAAGAGGCGAGGGCGAAAGCGCGCAAGATGACCGAGACGTTGAGCGAGGGAGTCCGGTGCGAGTGAAGCGTCGCTTCAGCGCCGGCCCGTCACCCGACGCCACAAGTCATCCAGCTTGTCGTCGATCTCGCGCATCGTGCGAATGCCGGGCGCCAGAAACGTGATTTCGGCTCCCAGAGCGGACGGCGTGTTCAGGAGCAACGTAACGTAGCTGCCGTTGAGGCCCGGCCGTCGTTTGATCTCCCGCACGTTCGCGATCGGGATTTCGACCCGGGTTTTCCAGCGCGTGATCACCAGCCGGTCGCCGTGGTCCTCGACCGTATCCGCGATGCGCCAGAATCCTCTGCTGAGGGCGACCCACATGAGGATCAGGCCGACGCCGACGACGATCAACGTGATCGCGAGCGCATTCGGCGTGTCACGGCTGGATTGGTAGCTCCAGGCGGAAACGGCCAGCACCGCGACGAACGGCAGCACGCGCTTGACGAACGTCGAGTGCGGAGCGGAAAGCTTCTGCACGTCAGGCTTCGCGGATCCAGACATCGTGGGCATGCTGAGTGTCGAGATACTCGCGCACCGCGCTGATCCTGCCGTCCCGGAACTCCATGATGAAGTGATACTCCTGCCGGTACAGGCGGCCGTTTTTCAGGTCGCCCGAAGAAGTGGCTTCCACTGCGACCCGATCGCCTTCCGCTATTGCGGACACGAGGCTCATGCGCAGCCCGCCCGTCAGGTTGTCGATCATGCGGCGGAACAGGCGGCCAATGCGTTCCTTGCTGTAGACGCCGGCCGTCGGCGTCAGCTCCTTCTTGCCCGGGATGCGCCACGTTGCGTCGTCCGTCATCAGCGCCAGAACGCCGTCGATGTCGCTCGCCGAGAAGCGCTCGAAGAAGCGCTGTGCGGTGGCTTTGTTTCGCTCCGTGCTCATGGCGCCCAGCATACGCCACTCCAGACGCGAGAATGCATGCGCACCGTCCTTGGCACGCATGCACCGGGAGCCTGTCAGAGGCTGGCTATTGGAACGCGACCGAGATGACGCCGAACAGGCCGTCCTCCTCGTCGTTGGGTCCCGCGGCATAGAACAGCGCGTTGGTCTTCTGCGCCAGGATGCCGTTGCCGAACTGAATCGCCCACAATCCGTCGATGTGCAGCTTCTTGCCGTCGGCACCGCGCAACGTGCCGAGTAAGGTGCCGGTGCGGGGCCCGAATGCGTTGATGGTGCCGTCGCCAAGGTTCCCGACGAGCAATGCGCCGCCGAACTTGCCGAAGCTCTCGGGAGCGAGCGCGAGTCCCCACGGCGCATTCAACACGCCGCGCGTAGCTACTCGACGCAACAGTCGACCGTCCGGATCGAAGACATCGACGAAGCCGAGGCCGGCGCCTTGAACTTCCTCGTCGCCGCCCGCTGCCTGCTTGGCGTAGGTGACATAGATGTCGCCGTTGATGGCCTGCACTCCGAACGGTGCAAAGGTCGCCGGCAGGAACGGATCGACGAATCGCCCCGCGGGCAGCGCGACCTTCGTGAACGTGCCGTCGAACACGTCGATGCGCCGCTGCAGGAAGTTCGCTGCGTACAGCAGATGCGTCGTGCCGTTGCCGCTCAGGGCGAGCCCCGTGTAAACGGCCTCGTCAGTGTCCTGCGCACCCTTCGGCACGAATACCGCATTGGTCGCGTCGACATTCGGCGCCCAGCCGGCGAGGTTGCCCTGCTCGGTCGCGAAGATGAAGCGCGCCGGGCCGGACACGCCGCTCTTGGTGACCACGAAGTCCATGCCGCCGGAGAAGACGATGCCGGTGGGATTGCCCTTCGAGCCGTCGGGCCCCGGGATGGCTACGATCAGCCGTTGCGGTGTCGGCGAGAGCGTGCCGTTGCCGTCGTACAGAACCGCGACGTTGCCGTCCGCGGAGTTGACCCAGGCGAAGCCGGTGGGATTGAAGGCCATGCCCCAGCCATTGATCAGCTTCCGGTCGAGGACCCGTGCGTGCAGATCGCCATTCGAGACCAACGGCTTGTTGCGATAGAACTGCTCGGCGTGTGCGGCGCCGGCCGCGACCAACGTCAGTGTCGCGGACGCCAGCAACGCCCGCAGCGAAGCGGATGCGGTGTTCATGTCCATGCTCCTGGATAACGAGTCTTGCAGAAAGTGCCAGGCGAGCTCGCGTTTACTGTGCGCGAGTGAGTGACAGCGAGTGCTGTCGCGGTTCTGCGTCGTGATTACGTTTTCGTTATTGTCGTCGTCGTTGTCGTGTCATCGGCGAACCAGCGCAGCCGATAAGCGTTGATCGCCGTGCGCCCGAGCCGCCGCACCAGCCGGTTGTTGACGATGACGCCGACCGGCGCGCCGACGATCGGCAACAGCTGCGCAAGTTTTGCAAGATCGATGTAGTCGCGATATTCCTGCTGGAAGCTGCGCCAGTCGAAAGCATCGAGCGAATCGGGCAGCTGCTCGCTGTAGCCGCGCCAGTCGCTCATCCGCCGATACACCTCGAGGCGATGCGCGTCGCTCGAGAACGCGAGCTGAAACACGTGCAGCAGGTAGATGCGCTCTTTGTAGTCCTGCCCGGAATAGCCGTACAGCGCGCCGATGTCGAACAGCAGCTTCAGCTTGATGCTGAGCAACAGCGGGAAGTCGGCGAGTCCGAGGAAGAACCCGCCAGCTCCCGTCACGCCGCCTTCGATCGCGGCCGTGCGGCTGTAGTTCTCGATCTTCTCGGCAATCAGCACTTCACGTTGCGAGAGGGTGCGGCCCTGCAAGGGCGTGGGCGCGGTGAAGCTCGATCCGGCGATCACCGCGCGCGTCATCTGTTTGATGACGGTCGTGACGGTCTCGTGTACGCGCTCGGGGATGAGTCCATTGATGCGACGTTGCAGGCCGCGCGTCGCCTGGCTCCACGGGCCGGGGCGGGCGCTCATTTCTTCTTGCCAGCGGCGCAGCTCGGCGCGTGCCTGCCGCTCATAGTCGTCGTGATGCAGGATGGGGAGGGCCATGGCGCTATGAAAGACGCCACGGCCCTCCTTGGCAAGCACAGCCGGGCAAGCTCAGAGCGAATCCAGGAATGTCAGGACGAGGCTCTTCTGCTGGTCGGTCAGTCCGTCGTACCGGGCGCGCACGCTTGCCGCCTGGTTGCCGTGCCGTGCGATCGCCTCCTGCTTCGTGAACGACAAGCCGTCGTGCATGAGCCGGTTACGTGTCCGCATTCCCCACAGCGGCGCAGTGCGCATCAGTGCGTAGGTCTCCGCGTACTCGGGTCCCGGCAGCACCGGAATGCCGTCGCCGGTGCCGATGTCATGCGACAGGTAATCGCTGTAGGGATGAATGATCTTGTTGCCCAGCGCGAACGGGATGCGGAAGGCGCCGCCGTTGATGATCGTGCCGGCACGCGCGGTGCGCAGCTCCGACACGTGGCAGCCGTTGCAGCCGACCTGGTTGAACAAGGCCTCGCCCGCCTGCACGTCGCTTGTGATCCTGCCGCGCGAGGGCGCCTTGGTCGAGCGCATGAAGTTTGCGAACGCCTTGACGTCCTCGCCTTCGTCCTCCGGTTCGGGCACCGGATCGAAGCGCGTGCCGAAGCCGACGAAGCGGCCGCTCGAGGTGTTCTCGTCCGGGAATAGCGGGCTGGTGATGCCCATCTCGTTGAGATACGCATCGGCGGAGAACGACTCGAGGCTGCGATGCTGGTTCTTCCAGCCGAAGCGGCCGACGCCCATGGCATTGCTGCCCTCGAGCACCGGCACCATCACCGCCGTGCCGCGGATCTCCGCGGGCTGGGCATCGCGGATCGCGAGCAACGTTTCATTCGCGACACATTCGACGAAGCCGTTGCCCAGCGTGTTGGTCGAGATGCGGAACGTGCGGACGTCGTCCTCGAAGGCGACGCGCTCCACGACCGCCGAGTTCGTGGCGCGCGAGTGGATCAGCGAGCCGCCGAGCGATTCGAAGAAGCCGCCCGAGGCGTCGAGACGCCCGGTGCGATGCTCGGCGATCTGGCTCGCGCCGCCGGTCACGACGTTCTGGTGACACTCGGCGCAGCTCTGCGCGTTGTACGTCGGGCCGAGGCCGTCCGCGATCGATTCGACTTCCTCGAAGATGAAGCGGTTGTCGTTGAACGAGCGGTCCGGCACGACGTTGTCTTCGTTGAGCAGGTTGTAGGTCGGCCCCTGGCGCAGGAAGCCGTTGGTGCGATTGTCGAATCCGGTCGGCGCCTCGCTGAAGAAATCAGCCTGCGTGACCGCGTTGGTCGCCTGCTCGCCCGGCATGACTCCCGAATGCTGAAAGCGATCCGTCGCGCGATTGTCGGCCGTCGAGTCCAGGCCCAGTAGCAGCAGCGGTGCTGAGGTCACCGCGGCCAGTGCAAACCTCTGTAGTGCTTGCATCACGATTCTCCCGGTTGATCGTTTGGGCAAAAGAATCCCGCCTCGCGCGCTGCGCGAGTTTTTCCTGCGTTTGATTGCTCCCTGGTGGCGCCGTCGGTGCGCGGCGCTCGGTTGTGTGTCAGAAACGCGCAGGAGCCTGCGCGCATTCACCTAAAGGTGCAACGTGCGAATCTGGCGACGATAGAGTTCGCCGACGTGAGAATGTTTGGCTATGTCAGCGAAGCGCCGAACAAGCGGCCGTGCAATGCGAACACTGCGGCGAAGATCAAAATCGCGATGAGCGGGCGCACGATGCCGATCTCGCGCAGCGCAGGGCCGAGTCGATTGCGTCCCGCGGCGATTGCTGCGAAAGGAACGTTGGAGGTCTGGCGCGCGAACTCCGCCCAGCCCTCACCGTAGTTGCGACGGCGCTTCGCATCGATCGACGCCGTGCCGCCGAGCGCGAGCACGAGCAGCGAGCCGAACAGCACCGAGGAAGCGGCGTCGCCGTTGATGACGAAGTGGACCAGCGCCCACAGCGCCGTGCCCCACAGGAACGGATGACGCGTGATGCGCGTCATGCCGCGCACCTGCACCTCACGCGTGAGCTGCGACTCCCGGCCGACCGATGTCGGATTCGGCGTGCCGATGCCGATGACGATGAAGGCAAACGCGATCAGAACCAGCGGGATTGCGATCGGCTTCAGCGCCAGCAGCTGGCCCCACAACACCACGTGCGGCGCATGTGAATAAGCCCGCGCCATCCAGATCAGGCCGATCGCAGACGCGAGCGCGAACAGTCCGCGGAAGACCCGGTCGCCAATCCTGCCCACCAGCCGATCGCGCAGCCGCGTACCGGAGACCCCGAAGTGAATCCCGAGGAAGAACACGGCGGCGGCAACCAGGCTGGCCATGGCCGCATCTTACCTCCATCACAACCCCTTAATGCGCTCGCTCACGTTTGAGTTGAGTGGCGGCTTGGTACCGTACGGCTACCTGCGCCGCTCCAGCCGGAATTTCTGTCGCCAACAAGGGAGAATAGTCAATGAAAAGCCGCGTACGGACCGCTGTCATGAGCGCTATCGCTCTGCTCGTGCTGGCCACCTCGCCGTCGGCCGGTGCTCAAGGCGAAGCGTCAGCGGCAACACCGCCCGGCGCGGTGCCGATCGAAAAGCTCGTCGCCGCCGTCGCGAAGCGCACCGGCAAGAAGTTCATCGTCGATCCGCGCGTGCGCGCCGATATCGTCATGGTGGGACAGGAACCCACGAGCGTGGACTACGCGGCTCTGTTGCTGATCCTGCGCGTTCATGGCTTCGCGGCGGTGGAGGAGGGCGGCTACGTGCACCTGATTCCCGACGCGAACGTCCGGCAGTATCCGGTGCCGCTCGCGACCGGCAAGGATTCCTACCCGGATGCCGAGTACGTGAACAGACTGATCCCGCTGAAGAGCATTTCGGCGGCGCAGATGGTGCCGGTGCTACGCCCGCTCCTGCCCCAGGTCGCGCATCTGGTCGCGTACCCCTGCACGAACACTTTGATCATCGTGGACACGTACGCCAACGTGAAGCGTATCGAGCAGATCGCCCGCGCGCTCGACGGCGGCGGCGAGCCGTACACGCCGCCGCAGTCGCTCTGCGCGGATTCGTCGGCGAAACAGTAATCAGGACCCAGGTTTCATGATTTTGGCGGGCCGGCGTACCCGAACAGGTACGCCGCGACCTTGCGCATCTGGATCTCTTCCGAGCCTTCGGTGATGCGATAGCGCCGATGATGCCGGTAGATGTGCTCGAACGGCTTGTGGCGCGAGTAGCCGATGCCGCCGTGTACCTGCATCGCGCGGTCGGCGGCTTCGCAGCACATGCGGTTCGACCAGTAGTTGCACATCGACACCTTGTCCGACAGTCGTTGCTCGACTTCCGGGTGCGGCATCTGGTCCATCTCCCACGCGGTCTTGCGGATCAGCTGCCGCAGCATCTCGGCCTGGGTCGCAAGCTCGACCAGCGGCCACTGGATCGCCTGGTTCTCCGCGAGGGCCTTGCCGAACGGCTTGCGCTCGCGTGCGTAGCGGACGCTCTCCTGGATGCAATAGACCGCGGCGCCCAGCGATGAAGCGGCCTGGCGGATGCGATTCTCGTGCACGAACGCCTGCGCGATCGGCAGGCCGTGGTCGATCGCGCCGAATACAGCGGAGTCCGGCACCCAGACGTTCGTGAGGCTCACTCGCGGATGATCGGTCGGCATGTTGAAGGTCCACAGGTATTCCTCGACCTTCACGCCGGGCGTCGTCGCCGGCACGAGGAACGCGCTGATGCCTTTGGCGCGGCCCGCTTCGCCGCTGGTACGCGCGAACACCACGCAATGAGTGGCGACGTGCATGCCGGTCGTCCACATCTTTTCGCCGTCGATGCGCCAGCCGTCGATGCCGTTGCGGGTTTCGCGCACCGCGCGCGTTTCCATGTGAGTCGCGTCCGAGCCGTGATGCGGTTCGGTGAGCCCGAAAGCGACGATGACTTTGCCGTCGAGGCTGCCGCGGATGAACTGCTCCTTCTGCGCCGGGCTGCCGAAATCGCGCACCATGACGATGAATGGAAAGTTGCCGACGACCGAGTGCTCGTTCTGCAGATCGTTGTGCAGCCCGAGGCCTTGCGCCGCCAGGTGCTCGCGAATCACGGCCATCCATAGGTTCGAGCCGCCCTCGCCGCCGTACTCGCGCGGCAACGAGAAGCGATAGAAGCCGGCGCGATCGGCGCGGCGTCGCGCTTCCGCGAGCAGCTCTTCCCATTCGCGGCGCGGCAGGCCGCCGCCTTCGAAATCCGTCCGTGCCCATTCGCGCCGGTGATCGAAGAAGCGCTGGTTGTCGTCCTGTGCCTGGAGCGGTGCGATCTCTGCGGCAATGAACGCGTCGAGGCGCTCGAGATACTTCACCAGATCGGGCGGGAGCGAGAAGTCCATGGCGTTACGTCCCGGTTTCGCGCCGGTACGACGCGTACGTGGGTTGATCGATCGCGAGCTTCGCCAGCGTCGTCGCCCACAGGTGCGCGGCGAGGCCGGGCGTTTGCAGGCTCAGCTCGCCGGCGGCGATGCGGCGGCTCAGGAGTGCATTCAGTTCTTCGAGGGAGCCGTCGGTATGCAGCAGCGCGGTGAGTCTCGCGTGCTCGTCGCGTTCGGACGCGGGACGCAGCTCGAGCTCGCGCTTCACGAGATCGAGTGCGTTGGCCGCAACGCGCGCATGAAACGCTGCATGCCCGGACAACTGCGGAACCGCGACGTCGCGCAAGAATGCCGCGGTCGCTGCGAGCACCTCGGAGATTGTCGGCGGGTCTTGCATGATTCAGCTCCTTATCCTCGCGGAGCCAGCAGTCGCAACAAATCCAGCTCACTCTCCGACGCCCTGCGCGAGATCATCGCTCGCTCGACGCTCGTATCGCGACCGCTGCGCAGCCACTTCGGCATGTCCGCGCACATCACGCCCCAGCGCAGGCTGCCGAGCACCGCCCACCATTCGAGTCGCGCCGGATCGATCGAGCGCCCGCTCGCGTCTTCGTAAGCGTCGAGCAGCTCGTGCCACTGGCCGAAGCCGCCGACGGGTTGGTCGAGCTCGCCGAACCGCCACGGCGGGATGCACAGCCACGCCAGATCCTCGACCGGATCGCCGACGTGCGCGAGCTCCCAGTCGAGCACTGCGTGCACGCCTTGCGCGCCGACGATCAGATTGCCGTGTCGATAGTCGCCGTGCACGAGCACTGCCGGGACCGCTGGCGGCAAATGCTCGCGCAGCCAGCGGAACGCGAGCTCGAAGACGGGACGCGGCGTTTCCTGCCCTTGGTATTGCGAGTAGAGATGCTGAAGCTGTCGCTGTGCATCGAGCAGCGGCAATTGCGGCAGGCGCGCGAGATCGACTGCATGAATCGCCGCCGCAACGCGACCCAGCTGCCCCGCGAGTCGCGGACGTACCGACGCGAGCGCCGGGTCACGCAGGATCTTGCCTGGCAGGGTCGCACCTGCGATCCGCTGCATCAGAAAACCTTCGCCGAGCGCGTCCTCGGGAGCGAGAACGTAGCGGACTTCCGGCACCGGCACGCCGCAGCCGTGAACCGCCGAGAGCACCTGCGCTTCCGCCTGCAGCGTGAGCACGCCGGCTCCGCGACCGACAGCCGATCGTCGCAGGATCAGCGGCTCGACGCCCGCATCGCGGACCGCATCGAGCGACCACGTCTCGTTGGTCGCTCCTGCCGACAAGCGTGTGAGGTTCGTGACGTCGCGGACCTGCGGATCGAGCCGCGCGAGCAGGCGACGCACGGCTTCGCTCATTGCGGGATCGCGGCTGCTCATGTGATCGTATATACCTCAATGGGGGTGGACTGTGGCGCAGAAGCTTTTCGACCTGTCCGGCAAGGTCGCCCTGGTCACGGGCGGCAACGGCGGCATCGGCCTCGGCATGGCGGAAGGCCTGGCGCAGGCCGGCGCCCGGATTGCGATCTGGGGCCTGAACGCCGAGAAAAACCGTATCGCCGAGGAGAAGCTGCGTGCGCACACGCGCGACGTGCTGGTCCAGCGCGTCGACGTGGCTGACGAGGAGGCGGTCGGCAGCGGCATCGCGGACGTCGTCCGCACGCTGGGACGGCTCGATTTCGTGGCGGCTAATGCGGGTGTCGGCGGCGGCGGTCGCTCGTCGTTCGCCGAGACTTCGACCGAGCAATGGCGTCGGATCACGATGACCAATCTCGACGGGGTGTTCTGGACGCTGCGCGAGGCCTGCAAGCACATGATGACGCGCGCGGAGAGCGGCGACCCCGGCGGCTCGGTCGTGGTGACTTCGTCAACGTCCGCGATCCACGGCGCGCCGCGCAACCAGGCTTATGCCTCGACCAAGGGCGCCGTCATCGCGATGATCCGCGGCATCGCCGTCGAATACGCACGTTACGGCGTGCGCGCCAACGCGATCCTGCCGGGCTGGATCCGCACAGACATGACCGCGAGCCTGCAGTCGTGGGATAAGTTCAATGAGAAGGCGATCGGCCGCGTGCCGATGCGCCGCTGGGGCGAGCCGGAGGACTTCGCCGGCATCGCCGTCTACCTGGCGTCCGACGCGTCGCGATTCCACACCGGCGACAGCTTCGTCATCGACGGCGGCTACACGATTTTCTGAAGTTTTCTCAGACCTAAGTTTTCTTAAGAGAGTGGGCGGCAGGCCGCGGGATCGCGGATACTGGCCGCTATTCTTGGCTCGCGGGGAGAAGAATCATGAGCAGGCTTTTGACCTTCGTGGCAGCCGCGGTGACGATTCTGGGGTTCACCCGCGTGGCCTGGGCCGACGGGCTCAGCACGCAGGACTACATAGACATCGAGCAGCTCTACGCGACGTATAACCACGCGATCGATTCGGGCGACGGCGAAGCCTGGGCCGCGACCTTCACGCCGGACGGCACCTTCAACAAGTTCACCGGGCACGACCAGCTGGTCGGCTTCATCCAGACGTGGAAGGAGAAGATGAGCGGCGGCACCCGCCGGCACTGGAACACGAACCTGCGCATCGTGCCGAGCCAGGACGGGGCCAGCGCTTCGGTATTCCTGATGCTGGTGGACGTGAGCACCAAGAACATCGTCGCGACCGGCATGTACAACGACACGCTCGTGAAGACGGCCACCGGTTGGCGCTTCAAGACGCGCCAGACGAAGATGGACGCAGCGCCGCCCGCCGCGAAATAAACCGTGAACGAGTTGCTGCTGAAATTCGCCGAGGCGATCGGCGCGACCTCCTTCAGCGTCGCTCTCCACGAGTCGTACTACATGTACGCGTGGGTCGAATCGACGCACGTCATCACCCTGATGGTGGGCCTCGGCATGCTGATCGTCATCGACCTGCGCATGCTCGGCTTATGGCTGACGAACGTGCCGGCCTCGAAGATCGCGGAGCGGCTCGACCGGCCGATGCTCATCGGCTTCTCGATCATGGTCGTCACCGGCGTGCTGCTGTACGTCGGCATTCCGATCCGCACCACGCAGAGCCTGTGGTTCAGGATCAAGCTGATCCTGCTGGTGGCTGCATTCATCAACGCCTGGCTGTTCCGTCGCCACATGCAGGCCTCTGCCGGTTCCTGGGACGTCGCGGCGGTGCCGCCGCGCCGCACGCGAGTCGCGGCTGCGTTGTCGCTGACGCTGTGGGCCGCAGTCATCACCTGCGGCCGCTTCATCGCGTATGACTGGTTCGATTGCGGCCAGGACAATCCGCCGTTCATCGACTGGGCGGCCGGCTGCGTCGCCGGCGAGGAAGGAGGACAGCACGGATGAACCTGCTGCCGTATTTCGAAGCGCTGGAAGCCTCGCCGATCGGCGTATTCGTCAAGGACAAGGCCGCGACCTTCGCCTGCATCGAGGCGGTGCACCTGATGGCGCTCGCGCTGCTGGGCGCGTCAGTGCTGAGCGCTGATCTGCGACTACTGAACGTGATGCTGCGTGACGTGCCTTCGAACACGGTCACCGAGCAGGCTCACCGCTGGTTCAAGCTGGCCCTCGGCGTGCAGCTGGTCACGGGCTTTTTCATGCTCGCGGGCGTGGCAACCAAGTGCTATCACAACCCGTTCTACTGGACGAAGATGGCGACGCTCGCGATCGGCATCGTGTTCGTGTTCGCGATCCGGCAACCGCTGCTGCGCAAGGATCACGCGCAGCTCAATCCCTGGACGCTCAGGCTGATGGCGCTGGCGTCGCTGACGATCTGGTTCGTGGTGGCCGCGTCCGGCCGCTGGATCGGATTCTCGGGGTGATTACAGGGAACCCGCGAGCTTGACGGTGGCGATGACGTCGCGGATCTGCACGATCCAGTAGACCGCCGCCGCGATCAGGATCGCGGCGGACACGCCCACCGCGATTCTTTCCTGTTTGCTGAGCTTCGCCAACGTTACTTCTCGGTCGGGTCTGCGCTGTCTTTCGGCGCGCCGGTGCCCGACGAGCCCATGAACAGCTTGCGGCCGTCCGGGAACGTCACGTCGCGACCGTTCGCGCGGCACTCCGGCTTGCACAGCGCGTCCTTCGACTGGTAGCCGCGCACCACGATCTCGGTGCCGATCGCCAGCGAGTCCTTGGTGATGCCCCGGCGCAGCAGCGTATTCGGCGTGCCGCCCTCGACCATCCACTTCGTGATCGTGCCGTCCGCGTTCTTGTTCTCGATGTGGATCCACGCGTGCGGATTGATCCATTCCACCTTGGTCACCGGACCGCGCAGATTCACCGGCTTGTTGGCGTCGAACTCCGCGGCGAACGCGTGGTGCGCGAGCGCCGTGGCGCCTCCCAACAGTGCGGTCGCCACCGCGGCGCCGGCCATGACGAACAACTTCATGCGCATTTGCAGGTACCTCTATCGGAATGTCGGGCTGAAGCCCGACCTACTCTTTTTGATCCTTCGGCGGGGCGGGCTGGGCCGGCTTCTTGCGGAGCTCGCCGTACATCAGCTCCTCGACGAACTCGACGCACTTGAACTGCATCAGCTGCGCGTTCGGCTCGACGCGCCGATACAGCGGCATGCTGATCTTCCACGGGCGCGAGAAGGTCTTGGGATCCTCGATCGTCGCCTCGTACAGCAGATGATCCGGGCCTTTCGGCGTCCAGCGCTCGGTGACCTTCAGCGCGTCGCTGTGATGGTTGCCGGCGCGGTCGAACCACGTCTGGTCGTTGAAGCCGGTGACGGTCACGACCAGCGTGTCGCCTTCCCACTTCCCGACGGACTGGCCCATCCACGAGTCGGCGGGCGGCGGGCCCGGATCCTTCATGTAGATGTTGCGGACGGCGCCAGCGTACTCGTAGGCGAAGAACATATAGTCCTTGCTCTGGAAGATCTGGAACGGGTACGGCATGTAGTTGGCGCGCGGCACGCCGGGCAGGTAGCACTTGATCTCGGGATCGGAAGTCAGCCAGTTCTTCTGGTTCTCCTTCTTCTTCTCGAGCGCGGCCGGCAGGTACGGGATCGTGTCGCCTTCGACGATGCCGAGGCCGGCCGGCACCGAGCCGACGGCGCCCATCTTCACGACCTCCGGCGCCGGCACCGGCACGAACTGGCCGGGCACCATCGCCAGCGCAGCCTTCGCGGCATGCGGCTCGAGATCGAAGTTCGCTGTGTTGAGCGCCTGCCAGATGCCGTTCAGGTCGGGCTTGCCGTCCTTCGTGCGCGGGCCCTTGGCGGTCGCGCTGGCAGCCAGGGCTCCGGTGGCTGCGAAAATTCCGGCCGCAGCGATCACGAGAACGCGTGAGAAAGCTCGCATCGTTGGTATCTCCCCCCAAGTCCGGCGATAAAACAATGAGCCCCGATAGGCTGTCAATACGGCGCACAGTGTGAGGGGCGAAAGCGTTGAATTGTGTGGAGAATCGTCAGACTCTCAGCGCTTCGCCGCGGATCTGGAAGACTACCCTCATGCGAACGAAAGCCTGGATTCCACCCTGCGCAATGCTGGTGAGCGCCGCGGTGCTGGCGGGATGCGGCGCGTCGAAGGAGCCGGCAGCACCTGCCACTGCGGCCGCTGCGCCGCCGTTTCACACGGCGATGACCATGCAGCAGCTGATGAGCTGGATCATCGATCCGAACGCCACGGCGATCTGGAATTCCGTGGGTACGGTCACCACGGACCAGGGCACCGAAGAGAAACATCCAAAAACCGACGAGGAATGGGCGAGCTTCCGCAACGCGGCGGCAACACTGGTGGAGTCGGGGAATCTGTTGATGCTCGACGGGCGCGCGCAGGACCAGGATCTATGGATGGCAACGTCGCGCGGGATGGCGGACGCTGCCGCCGCGGTGCTGGCAGCGACCGAGGCGAAGGACGTGGAAGCCTACTTCGACGCCGGCGGTGCGCTGTACGAAGCGTGCACCGCCTGTCACTCCAGATACCTGATCGGCAAAGAGCCCGTTCGCTAGGTCACGCCGGCGGCTTGTCGCGCTGGTAGACGGCGAATTCCTCGCGGCTGAGCATGCCGTCCTTGTTGGTGTCGAGGCTCTTGAAGGCCACGAACAGCGCGTCGTTGTCGGCGGCCTCGTTGAGGCTGATCTTGCCGTCGGAGTTCTTGTCGAGCGTCTCGAAGGTCGGCTTCGCACCGGCGGACTCGGCGGCCAGCACAACGCTGCCCGCGAAGACTGTGAGCATGCCGAGAGCCAGGAATACCGGGGTGCGGATCATGGACGGATCTCCTGCGGAGCACTGTTTTCGAAAAATGGGGCCGCGCGCGGGAATGTTCCCGTGCGGGTATGCTCGCCGCATGGCCAAGGACATCAGCCAGGCGGTGCGCGAAGTATGCCTGTGGTTTCCGGAAACGAGCGAGGTGATCTCGCACGGCTCACCGGATTTCCGCGTGCGCGGCAAGACTTTCGCGAGCTACGTCATCAACCATCACGGCGACGGG
>Ga0209382_10000028_pt1 | contig 177422 bp, 165 predicted proteins | sample SoiMetdeltSBSDD5_FD_187599 | JGI IMG/M metagenome (GOLD analysis project Ga0209382, IMG submission 187599) | Bulk soil microbial communities from a Populus tree surrounding site in Tennessee, USA - Soil MetaG P. deltoides SBSDD5 (SPAdes) (version 2) | ecosystem: Environmental > Terrestrial >...
ATCTCGAGCGGATAGGTAGAAGCGGCCAGCACCTGCGCGAGCAGTGGATCGGGATAAAGGGCGATCGGCGCGACGAGCGAGTCCAACTGCTCGGGAGGAATCTTGGCGCCGGCCACGGTGGCCGAAGGACTGGGCTGCGGCTGCGCCGACGCCGGGGACGCCGGAGTTGGGTTCGTCTGTGCGCTGGGCGGCGGATTCGGTGGAGCGCTGGCTGGCGGCGGTGGCGCTTGCGGCTTCGGTGAGGAGCAGGCAGTCACCATGGCAAAGACGATCAGCGCCGAACACAGAATCGCGCACCAGACGCTGAAGTGCGCGGCAATTCGCCTCATGAGGACCTCGCAACCCAATTCAAAGGGGTGGCCGATGGCCACACCTGCCCGTCGCGCGATCTATCGGGCTTGGTGCTCGCCCCTTACCCACGACCGGACCTTCCATGCGCGCATCACGGATTCGCTCGTCACTAGCCTTGCGGATCTTGAGGCTCACCGCCAGCGTGAGAAGGGTCCGCGCTGGCGCCCTCTGCCCCTATACGACAGTTGCGTCGTCCGCTCGGTCGAGGCGCGCTGGCGCTGCGGGCCCGCAATGACGATGAGCGTCGTCACCTACGCAGCCGGAACGCCCACGTGAAGAGCGCTGCTGATACCAGCGGTGCAATCGTGCGCACGTGATTCCACGCGGTCCACGTCGAGAGATAGTTCAACCAATACTTCGCCGCCTCTGGACTCTCGGGCGCCAGCGCCGCCAGTGCGTTGTTCCGCGGTATGTTGCAGACCATCGTCACGACGATCGTGCCGACGAGATAGACGATGCCGCCGGCGAGCCAATAGGCCGCGCGAGGGTCGTCCCACGGCGTTGCCGTCGTCGACAACCATGCATTCGTCAATCCTGCATGCAGTACTCAGGCACGTGGATTCGAAATGCTGCGAGCAGAGACGACTGCGACCGCGCCAAGCGCAGCGCACACCTGCAGCCAAGGCGACGATAGCACCGCCGCTGGCGTCAAATTAGTCAATCGCGGAACGACGACCGCAGCCGTGCCGCTTATCGCGGCAACCAGTGCCAGGCTTGTGCGCGTTCGAGATGGGAACAGCGCCAGCCCCAACAGCGCACTAGCTCCGCCAAGCACGAACCAACCCACGGGCACTCCCGAATCGCAAACCTCAGGACGCGCGCACATGATGGCGGCCGTATTGGCGCGTCCTTCAAGCGAACCATCAATGAATAACTTCGCGGTGGCACCGTCATAGGTTGCTACGATCGACAATGGACCGTGCTCGGACACAGGGTTCGAGTCGATCCGAAAATCCTGATCGATGACGTCCTGGGGATTGCGCACGCGGAATACGATGCGTTTGCCCTCCTGACCCAAGTCGAAATTTCGATAGATGTGGTCGCGTGAAAAGCTGACGATGGGCGCTGGACCGCCTTGGACGAAGTCATCCGGCACGGCTCGTGCCGCAACGGTGAATGATCGAGACTGCTGAATCGCCGCAAATATTCTCGCGCTCTGCTGGCGTGAAACTCGAATCGGATCACCACGCAGCGTCGCTGGTGTCGGCAGCTGATAGAGCAGCTGCGCTGATGCGCCCTGATGATGGAGATCTGTGCGGATCGGAACCTCACCAGGCGGCATCGCGGCAGAGAAAATCTCCAGTTGCTCGATGCGACCTCGCCACGCTCGATCGGCGGACCCGTCGCTACCCAAGAGCAGCGAATAGGATGGTTGCCAGTTGGCAAGGAAGTCGAAGTGGCGAGCCGGTTGCCACAGCAGCAGGACACCGCCCGCGCACAACAAACACAGACCCAGAAAGAGTCTACTGACTGAAATCTCCGGCTCCTCGTGTCCAGCGCGCGCGAACGCCCTCCACAGCAGGCATCCAAGAAGTGCCCCGCAGGTGTTGGACAATACGTCGTAAGTCGAGGCATCCCGCTCGTAGGCCCACATCTGCGAGGTTTCTGCCGCAACTGAACAAATCAGCGCTGCAGCGAGCACCAGCACCAGTCGACGGCGTGCCAGCGCCACGCCGAGCGGCATATACAAGAATAGATTCAGGGCGAAACCTGCCGCCTGGAACTCGCTGGTCCAGCCGGTCGCTGGTCGCCAGGCGACAGGCACGAACGTGCTGACAAAGATCGCGGCAACCGCCAGCGGAAAAAGGGACAGACGATAGGTGTGAATGACGAGGCGCCGGCGCAACCGCTCTTCCTCCGAAATGCGATTCGGTCTCGAGGAGCAGAGTACACCGAACTGATACGGGCGGCCTTTGCAAATACCAGAACGGGATACTGAGGAGGAAGGTCAGGTCAGCCGGTAGAAGACGCTGGCCTCCGCCATGTGCGGGCTCGTCACCAGATGCTCACCCGGTCCTTCGGATCGAGATAGAGCTTGTCTTCCGGCTTTACATCGAACGCCGCGTACCACGCGTCGATGTTGCGCTCCGGGAACGTGCCGCGCGCGGCACGCGGTGAGTGCGGGTCAGTGAGCATCTGCGCACGCAGAGCATCGTCGCGCGTCTTGCCGCGCCACGCTTGCGCGAAGGCCAGGAACAAACGCTGATCTCCCGTGAAGCCATCGATGACCGGCGCCTGCTGTCCTTTGAGCGAGAGTTTGTAAGCCGTGTAGGCCATCTCGAGCCCGCCGAGATCGCCGATGTTCTCCCCCATCGTGAGCTCGCCGTTCACGCACGCGCCTTCCAGGGGACAGTAGGCTGCGTACTGGGCGCCGAGCTTCTTGGTCGCCTCGACGAAGCGCGCGTTGGTCGCGGGGGTCCACCAATTGCGCACCTTGCCCGAGCCATCGAACTCGCGGCCCTGGTCGTCGAAGCCGTGACCGATCTCGTGGCCGATGACGGCGCCGATCGCGCCGTAGTTGACCGCCGGATCCGCGTTCGGATCGAAGAACGGCGGCTGCAGGATGCCTGCCGGGAAGGTGATCTGATTCTTCTGCGGGTCGTAGTAGGCGTCGACAGTCTGCGGCGTCATGAACCATTCGCTGCGATCGACGGCTTCGTGCATGTGCTTCACGTTGCGCTCCCACTCGAATACGCGCGCGTTGCGAGCGTTCTCGAAGTGCTTGCCCCGCTCGATGCTGAGAGCGGAATAGTCGCGCCACTTGTCCGGGTAACCGATGCGCGGCTCGAAGGCATCGAGCTTCTTCAACGCTTCCGCCCGTGTCGCATCGTCCATCCATGACAGCTTTGCGAGGCGCTCCTTGAGCGCTGCGCGCAGATTCGCCACGAGCGTATCCATCTTGGCTTTGGTTTCGGGCGGGAAGTGCTTGCGCACGTAGATCTGGCCGAGCCCTTCGCCGATGGAGTCATCGACCAGTGTGATGCCGCGCTTCCAGCGATCGCGCTGCTGCTCCACGCCGCGCAGCGCCTTCGAGTTGAACTCGAATTGCGCCTCGTCGAACGCTTTCGGCAGGTCGCTCGCATACGAGTTGACGAAGTGGAACGTCATGTAGGCCCTCCAGGCCGCGAGCGGCTCGCTCGCGAGGAGCTTGGCGCCGTCGCGAATGGCCGTGGTCTCGTTGACGATGAAATTCCGGGTATCGCCGAGACCGACGCCGGCCAGTACGAGCTTCCAGTCGACGCCCGGTGCCAGCTTGGTGAGCCCTGGCAGATCCATCGGGTTGATGACTTCGCTGACTTTGCGCTGGCGCTCGGGCGCCCAGGCGACGGCGGCGATCTTGTTCTCGATGCCGATGACCTGCTTGGCCGAGCCGGATGGATCTTTGTTGCCGATCAGCTCGAAAATCTTCGAGACATATGCGGCATATGCCGCGCGATACGCATCGAACTTCTCCCCCTTTTTCAGGTAGTAGTCGCGGTTCGGCATGCCCAGGCCCGCCTGGCCGACCCACACTGTGTAGCGGGTCGGATCCGCGGTGTCGGGATTGATGGACAAACCGAAAGGCGCTTGAAAATCGATCGAGCCCACGAGCTCCATCAGGCCGGCCCGGTCCTTGACCGCATCGATGCGTGCCAGGTACGGCTGCAGAGGCTGGAGCCCACGTGCCTCGATCGCAGCTTCGTCCATCCAGCCGGCGTACAGATCGGCGACCTTCTGCTCCACGCTGCCCGGTGCCGACCTGGCAGCCGCAAGCTCATCGAGGATTGCGTGCAGATCGGCCTCGGTCTTCTCGAACACGATGGTACCGGTCCCGTAACCGGCGCGGTCCGCGGGGATCTGAAAAGTGTCGAGCCATTTGCCGTTTACATAGCGGTAGAAATCGTCGCCCGGCTTGACGCTCTGGTCCATCTGCGCGAGATCGACACCGAAGCTGCCATAGGCAGGCTTCGGCGGCGGCGGCGCCGGAGTGGGCGTTGGTTGCTTACTGCACGCCGCGAGCAAAACGATGGCAACGAATCCAGCCCCTGATGCGCAACGCATGCTGTCCCCTTTCATTCGGAATGCACGGACTTCGGCAGAGTAATCGTGCTGGCGCCATAACGCCCGTTGAGTTTTCCGCTACGCGCGAAGTCTCGCATCATTGCGAAGTAGCCGGCGCAGAATCGCGTGGAAACGCGCTCGCCATTGGCCGCGACTTCGAATTCGGTCATGCCGTGCTCGGCATGCGGGTAGAGCGCCAGCGTAATCGGGCGTCCTTCCGCACCCAGCGCTTGCAGGCGGCGGCTGGTTTCGGCGCTCGGCGCCTCGAAGTCATCCTCGCCCAGGATCCAGAGTTGCGGCGCCGTGACGGTGCGCAGTGTCGGCATCGGGTCGTAGTTCATTGGCGTATCCAGCAGCGGGATCCATTTTTGCAACTGCTCCTGCATCTCGGCCGCTGTCGCAAACGGCAGGATGAGGTGCGTGAAATTGCCATGGACGTCCTTGTACCAGGGCTCGTTGCGATATTTCGCGCGGACTGCGTCGAAGCGCTCGAATCCTTCGGTGAAGCGACTGGCGACGAGCGACTCCGCCGCCTCTGCAATCTCCAGCGCTTTGGCGATCACGTCGGGACCGTAGCCCTTCGTGCGCATCTCCAGCTCCACTGCCTGCCGATCCTCGTCGATGACCGACACGGCAAGACCGAAGCTCACAATGACGAAATCCACCGGCGCGCGAGTGGCCGCGAGCGGTGCGACCCAACCGCCCTGACTGCCGCCCTGATAGCCGATGCGTCCCGCGCGCGGTCCCGCCAGGCGGCGGGCTTCGCGCATCGCGGCCACGGCGTCGTCGGCCAGCAGCGAGAAATCCTGCGAATACGTGCCGGCTGACTTGCCCGTGCCGCGCTTGTCGTAGACGAATGCGCCCACCCCTTCCGCCGGCAGCAGCCGCTGCAACGCGTACCAATCGAGCGCCGAGTCGTGCTCCGCTCCGTGCACGAGAACCACGATGGGAACAGGGCCTTTGCCTTGAGGCAGCACGAGCCGCCCGGCGAGATCGACTTCGCGCCCTTTGAAAGTGACATCGGTGACGTCAAAGGAGATGCGGCTGCCATTCATTCCGTCGAAGCGAATCTTTCCGGCCGCGCAGTCGAACGAGACAGTCTTGCCATCCGGACGCCCGGTCCAGCCGTACGTGCTCGACCACAGGTCGGGCTTGGTTTCCTGCAGAGCACCGGTCGTGCCGTCGAAGCGGCGCCAGCGATAGGTCGGGCCTTCGGACGGCGCGATGTCGACGACACTGCCATCAGTGAGCCGGTATGCACCGAGACGACAGTTCTGCGGGACCTCGGCATGCGCAAGGGTCGTGATGAGAAGTGCAGCGCCGAGGAGCGATCCGACTACGACGTTCATTGTGTAAGCCTCCGTGATGCGATCGTGTGTCGCATTCAGACGCACTGCGATCGATGAAGGTTGCGCTGCTAAGCGCGCCGCGCGGCGAAGCCCGCGCGATATTGAGCGGGGCTGATGCCGAAGCTGCGCATGAACACGCGCCAAAGTGTGCTGCTGTCGCCGATGCCCGTCTGTGCTGCAATGGCCTTCAGCGGCAACGCAGTCTGTTCCAGCAAGCGCCGCGCTTCCTCGAGCCGCAAACGGCGGACGAATTTGGCGGGAGTTTCTCCGAGCTCGCGCTCGCACCACCGGCTGAGTGAGCGCGCGCCCATTCCGACCAGCTCCGCGAGCCGCTCGACGGACAGCGGTTCCGCGAGATGCTCGACGACGACCGCCGACAACCCGCGCATGTGCGTCGCCTCGCGCTCCTGGCGCTCGAGCGCCATGCTGAATTGCGCCTGCTGACCCGAGCGTCGCAGGAACAGCACGAGGTTCTTGGCGACGGTCATCGCAAGCGTGTGGCCGTGATCTTCCTCCACCAGGGCCAGCATCAGATCGATGCCGGCCGTGATTCCTGCCGAGGTCCAGATCCGACCATCGCGCAGGAAGATATCGTCGTGCTCGACCAGCGCCTTGGGAAATCGCTCGCGCAGCTGGTCCCTGAATTGCCAATGGGTCGTGGCGCGGCGGCCATCGAGGAGCCCTGCCTCGCCGAGCGCGAACGCGCCGGTACACACCGAGACGATCCGTGGAATGCGCCGATGATGCTCGCGCAGCCAGGCTGCCAGCCGCCGCTCGCCGGAAGACAAACCGTTGGCGCGCGCGCCGCCCGCGACGATCAGCGTATCGGGTACCGAGCGTGCGGACCCGTCGGTGAGCGAGCGAGCGCCGGCGACGACGATGCCGTGCCGGGTACGAACGCTACCGCCGCCCGGCGTGACCAGGTGTGTCGCGTAGAGGTCGCGCTGCGAGGCCTCGTTCGCGTACCCCAGAACGGCCCATGGCCCGCTCAGGTCCAGCAGCTCGCACTCCGGAAAGACGACGAACCAGACCTGCCGCGTACGCTTGCGCATGGCTCGCATTGGAAAGGAGGGTGGTCGAAAATGCAATCACGCTGTCCGTCACGCCAGCGCGCCGCGCACGTACCATTGCGCCGCCTGGCACAGGAGACCTCCATGAAATTGCACGCGTGCTGCGCGGGCATGCTCGGCGTGCTCTCGCTTCTTGCGCTCACTGCGCGAGCCGATGAGGACGTTCCGCGCAGCTCCGGCGTGATCTCTGTACGTGGCGAGCTTCACACGTACCTGACCGAAGGCCACGGCGAGCCGTGCATCGTCGTCGGGTTCGCGCCTCAGTATCCAACACTGTTCTCGCCGCGCCTGAAGCAACGCATCCGCCTCATCTACGTCGACTACAAGAACTCGTGGGACGCAGCCGACGATCGCAGCGTGCAGGCAACGAGCATGGACTCGCTCGTCGAAGAGCTCGACGACGTCCGCAAGGCTTTCGACCTGGAGCGCGTCTGCCTGCTGGGACATTCGACACCGGGCATGGTCGCGATCGAATACGCCGCGCGGCATCCTGAGCGCACCTCGCGAGTGATCCTCGTCAGCGTCACGCCGTTCTACAACCGCGAGCTTGGCGATACCTCGCGCAGCTTCTGGGAAACGGACGCGTCGCCCGAACGCAAGGCCGCGCTGGCCGAAAACATCCGGCGTCTTCCCGATACGACGTTGAGCAAGCTTGCGGCGCGGGATGCCTTCGCTCTGCGCTACGCGCGCAACGGCCCGCGGTATTTCTTCGACCCGAAGTACGACTTCTACTGGGCCTGGATCGGACACCAGTTCTCCGCGCCGATGCTGGACCGGTTCTGGAAGGTGATCGCGGCCGACTACGATCCCTGGAACCGGTTGTCGAAGAACACCGTGCCGATGCTGGTCGTGCTCGGGCGCTATGACTACGCCGTGCCGTATCGACTCTGGGATCGCGTCAAGGCGAGCACTCCGAGCCTGACGCTCGTCATGCTCGAGCGCAGCGGGCATTTTCCCATGATCGAAGAGCCGCAACGTTTCGACGAGGCGCTGGTGCGCTGGCTGCCACGGAATTGATGCGGCGCGCCGTGTACACTCGCTCGGGATTGATCCCGGTCCCCAGCGAGGAAGAAAAGCAATGGCTGATTTCACGCGCAATCCGCACGGTGCACCCCACAACCTCGATCGCCGCGAATTTCTGACCGCCGCCGCTCTCGCGAGCGCCAGCGCAATGGTCTTCGGCCCCAACGCCGCGGCAGCGGCTGCCGAACGCTACCCCGCGATCCGCAAAGCGGCCGAAGCCGGCCGCGAAGCAGCCATCAAGCGATTGCAGGACTGGATCGCACTGCCTTCGATCGCGGCCGAGAACCGCAACATGAAGGAAGGCGTGGAGTACATGGCGAACCTCGCACGCGAAGCGGGATTCGATACGGCCACGGTCGTGCCGACCGACGGCCATCCGGGCGTCTTCGCGACGATGGACAACGGCGCGAAGCGCACGCTCGGCTTGTACTTCATGTACGACGTCAAGCAGTTCGATCCCGCCGAATGGTCCTCGCCGCCGCTGGAAGGACGCATCGTCGAGAAGCCGGGCTTCGGCCGCGCCGTCGTCGGCCGTGGCGCCGTCAATCAGAAAGGACCCGAGGCGACGCTGCTCGCCGCGCTGCATGCAGTGCGCGCAGCCAAGGCAAAGCTTCCGGTCAACCTCGTGCTGGTCTGCGAGGGCGAGGAAGAGATCGGCTCGCCGCATTTCCATCAGATCGTGCAACGTCCGGAAGTGTTCGCGGCACTCAAGAAGGCCGAAGGCATCTTCATTCCCGTGGGCTGGCAGGACGTGAACGGCAGCGTTTCGGTCAACCTCGGCTCGAAAGGGGTCATCGAGGTGGAGCTGGTGGCCAGCGGCGCGAAGTGGGGCCGTGGCCCGCAGGGCGACATCCACTCGAGCCAGAAGGCGAACGTCGACTCGCCGGTCTGGCGCCTCGTGCACGCGCTGGACACGCTGGTCACCGAGGATGGCAATACGGCGACGATCGACGGCTGGTTCGAGAATGTCCGCCCGCTCACGCAGCGCGAAAAGGATCTGATCGCCGAGACTGCGCGCAGCAGCAACGAGGAGCAGATCAAGAAGCAGCTCGGCGTGAGCCACTGGATCGACGATCTGCCTTTCGCGCAGGCGCTCGAGCGGCTCGCCTCGCAGCCGACGGTCAACATCGAGGGCCTGGTCGCCGGATACACCGGACCCGGCGGCAAGACGATCCTGCCGGGACGCGCCGTCGCCAAGCTCGATCTGCGCCTGGTGCCGAATCAGACGCGCGAGGAAGCAGTGAAGAAGCTGCGCGCACATCTCGACAAGCGCGGCTTCAGTGACATCGAAGTGAATGTGAGCGGCGGCTACGATCCGACCGAAACCGCGGAGAACAGCCGCATCATTCGCGCCGAGCTCGCGACGTACGAGCGCGCCGGCATCAAGGCGACGCTCAATCCGCGGCTCGCGGGCTCGTGGCCCGGCGCAGTGTTCACCGCGGCGCCGCTGTCACTACCTGCAGGTCACTTCGGATTCGGTCACGGCTCCGGCGCGCATGCGCCCGATGAATACTATGTCGTGGACTCCACGAACCCCAAGGTCGCCGGCATCACCGATGCGGTGATGGGATTCGTCGACATGTTCCATCAGATCGCGCAGGTGAAGTAGTCGCTTACCCCGCCTCATTGCGAGCTGCAATCATCCAGCAGCTCGCGGTGAAGCGCGCTTCCGGGCCGTGTACGTAGGGATCGAATGCTGCACGAACCGTGGCGGCGACCTGCATGCGAGTCTCCGCATCTGCTTGCTGGAGCGCGATTCCGACCGGCCCGAAGCGAGTGCCGTAGCGCGTCAACTCTTTCTGCGGCAGTGTGCACGTCAGGTCGATCGGCCGGATTTCGATTTCGCCCCAGCCGCTCTCCTTCAGAATGGCATGCACGCGCCGATCGTCCGCGAAGCCGAACTGCCCCGGCGCATCCGGACGGCGCGGCGCAAGATTCGGCAGCAGCGGCGCCGCGGCGCGTTCGGCCGCCGTCATGAACGGATTCTCGGCGGGATCGCGCCAGACTATGCATCGCAAGCTGCTGCCGTCGCTCGCGGCGCTGCGCAGGTTGGCGAAGGCCTGCACGGAGTCCTCGAAGAACATCACGCCGAAGCGCGACATGATCAGGTCGAAGCCCGGCCTTTCGAATGCGTGCTTCTGTGCGTCGGCGCAGATGAACGTAGCCGGCACGCGCTCCTGGTCAGCGAGCACGCGTGCGGCCTCGATCATCTGCTCCGAGATGTCGATACCGACGGCGCGGCCTCGCGTACCGAGCAGCCGCGCGACAGCACGCGTAGTGCCGCCGGTGCCGCAACCGACGTCGAGCACGTGCTTTGCTCCGCTGGCCGCAACCTCCGCATTGAGCAGATCCTCGAACGGCTGCAGCGTCCGGTCGAGCATGCGCTGCGCCTCGACCCACGCGCAGCCGGCGCTGCCGTTCCAACGCTGTGCCTGATCTTCGTCTTTGGGACATGTAGCGGCCACGATCGTCTCCTGCTTGCCTTCCAAGAGCTTTGGCCGCACTCTGCCACTTGAAGTCGACTTGAGGTCAAGCGCCGTGCAACCGCTGGACATCACTGAAGTCGCACGCCGCTCCGGCGTTCCGGCTTCGACGCTGCGCTTCTACGAGGAAAAAGGCCTGATCGCTTCGATCGGCCGGCGCGGCCTGCGCCGCCTGTTCGATGCCCGGGTCGTCGAACGGCTGGCCCTGCTCGCGCTGGGCCGGGCATCCGGCTTCTCGCTCGATGAGATGGCGCAGCTGTTCTCGGGCAACGGCCGGCCGCGCATCGACCGTCGGCTGCTCGCTGCCAAAGCCGACGAGCTGGACCACACGATCAAGGAACTCACTGCGATGCGCGATGGCCTGCGTCACGCAGTCGCGTGTCGCGCGCCGAGTCACATGGAGTGCCCGACGTTTCAACGGATGCTGAAAGCCGCCGCTGCCGGCAAACTCGGTGCGCGGAGGAAGAAGGCGCTGTAGCGATGGTCTTCAACAGCATTCGCGGCAGGCTGTTGTTCGGCATCCTTGCGGTCGTCGTGCCGATCTACGCCGGCGCCCTGTACATGTCGTACCAGGCGACTCAGCAGCGCCTCGAATACCAGGCCGAACGCGATGCCGATGAGCTCGCGGCGCGGCTGGCTGCCGGGATGGACGCCGTGATCCGCCCGATCGAAGGCGGTATTCGCACGGTTGCCGGCCAGCTGGAAGAGATCGACCCACCCCGCGAGCAATATGCCGCACGCATTCGGGGCATCCTCGCGGCCTGGCCTGATGTCTATGGATCGACCATAGCGGTAGAGACTGGCAGCGCCGGCGCAAGCTCCACAGCCTTTGCGCCTTACCTCTATCGTCAAGCAGACACCATCGGCTACTCCGATCTCGCGCGCGACAGTTACGCGTATCAAGATCTCCCGTGGTATCGGCGGGCGGCAGACTCGCGGCAACCGGTCTGGTCGCTGCCGTATTTCGATGCCGGCGGCGGCGAGACCTGGATGGTGACTTATTCGGTGCCGTTCTTCCGCAGGCTCCCGGAGCAAGGTCGCTCGCTTGCGGGGGTCGTCACCGCGGACCTCGCTCTCACCTGGATGCGGGAAGCTTCCGCGAAGGTGTCTCTCGGGCCTTCCGGCATGGGCTGGCTCATGTCCCCGCCGACGACCAAGCAGCCTTTCGTCACACCGATCGGCGCCACCGTGGATCGTATCGGCAAGTTCGATGCGTCACTCGATACACAGGCCATTCGCCGGGCCGGCGAACAGATGCTGGCGCGCAAGGTCACGCTCGCGCTCCTGCCAGCGGACATCACGTCCCAGCCTGTGTACCTCGCGGTGCGCGATCTGCAGACTCTCGATTGGCGACTGATGCTGCTCCTGCCGCGCGCGGAGCTGCTTGCCGAGGCACGCAAGCTCCTGCAACGGCAGCTGTGGCTGGGGGCCGTCGGACTGCTCGTTCTGATCGGCGCAATCTCGCTGGTTGCAGCCGCGATCTCGCGGCCGGTGCACGCGCTGGCGGACGCTGTGGGCGCGGCGTCCGAAGACAACATCGCGTTCCCACTACCCGACTGGCAGCGACGCGATGAGGTGGGCGTGCTGACGGACGCTCTGCGACGTATGCGCGACTCACTGCAGAAACACATTCGCTTGCGGGCGGAGAGCCTGGCAGCGGAAGCGCGCCTCGAGCACGAGTTGCAGATCGCGGCGAGCATTCAGCAATCGATGTTGCCGAAGCAGGAATCGTCGCCGTTTTCCGCAAGCGTGCGGGTCGCTGCCACGTTGCTGCCGGCGAAGCAGGTGGGCGGCGACTTGTACGACTACTTCGTCGCCGACGACACTCAGCTGCTGTTCGCCGTCGCCGACGTTTCCGACAAGGGGATTCCCGCTGCGCTTTGCATGGCGAGATTGTCGGCCCTGCTGAGAACGCTGGCGCCGGCGACTCCGTCTCCCGATCGACTGCTGCACGAGCTGAACGCGCGTTTCAACCAGGCCAACGATGCCTGCATGTTCGTGACGCTCGGCTGCGGACTGCTGAACGTCCAGACCGGCAGGATTCGCTATGCAAGCGCCGGCCACGACCCGCCATTGCTGCGCACTTGCGAGGGAACGGTGCGACAGATGAGCGTCGAGAATGGGCCCGCCATCGGTATCGAAGCGGTGGCCCACTATCCGCTCGCCGAGACGTTCCTGGCGCCAGGAGACACGATCGTGGCGTTCACGGATGGCGTCACCGAGGCGTCGGCGCAAGATGGCTCGCAGTTCGGGACCGACCGCCTCGCTGCAGTGCTGGCCAATGCGGACGATGGTGCTCCGGATTCACTGGTGCGAACGATCGCGGAGGCAGCAGCCAGCGGCTTTCGCGCTTCCGACGATTTCACCGTTCTGGCGATCAGCTTGAGTCCCTCCAACGTAACCGTGCGCCACACCGAATCAGCCACGCGCTGGCTCGCACAGCTGGATAGCTCGGCTGATGCCGTGGCGCAGACTCAGCAGTTGTTGCGCACGATCCTGGCCGCGCGCGACGTGTCGCCGGAGCAGGCCGGTGAAATCGAACTGATCGCGGAAGAGCTGCTGACGAATGTCATCCGATCGCTGCACGCGCGCGGCGGTCCCGCGCAGCTCTCGCTCGAATGCGCGCTCACGCCGACGCAGATCGTGCTGACCGTCGCGGACGATGGCCCGCAATTCGATCCCCTCGCGCACGACGTCCCCGAGCTGGAACGCGCGATCGATGAGCGGGAAATCGGCGGGCTGGGCATCCTGCTCGTCCGCGAGCTGGCCGATCGCTGCCGCTATGCGCGCGTCGACGGTCGCAATGTCATGGAGATCCGCCTGCACCGAACCCTCATGTAACGGAGGCCGTCACATGTCTCTGAAGATCTTCGTGGATTCTTCCGACCCTTCGACCATCGCGCTCGCGGGACGTCTCGACAGCACCACGGCTCCCGAGCTCGATGCAGTGCTCGACCGCGCTCTGCGCGGCGGCGGCAAAGCGCGAATGGTCTTCGACTTGAGTCAGCTCGAATACATCAGCAGCGCCGGCATTCGCTGCCTGATTCGCGCGCGCAAGGCTATCGAGCCCGGCGGCGGCAAGGTGGCTGTCGTGAATCCGCAGCCGGCCGTGCGCAAGGTGCTGGACATCGTGAAGGCGATTCCTCATGGCGGCATCTTCAAGGACACCGCGGAGCTCGACGAGTACCTCGACGCGATGCAAAAGAAGGTGCGCGACGGGGAATGAAGCACGGCAGAAATGGACGAGGCCCGACCGTGCGGGCTAGGCCCAGATCTCACTCATCACCCGCGCGAAGTTGCCGCCGAGAATCTTCGCGATGCGCGCGTCGGAGTGTCCGCGCTTCGCCAGCATCGCGGCCAGTATCTCGAAGCGCCGGGCGTGATTCAGGTCCGGAATGAACATGTAAAGATCGGCCGGCCGGCCGCGCTCGAAGATCCCCTGCTGCACCATGTCGGCGACCATCTCGCGATTGCTCTTCTCGAACTCCGGCGTGCGCTCGATTGCCGAGAGACTCGCGTCGGTGCCGAGACCGACGTGGTCTTCGCCGCAGACGTCGATGACGTGCTCGACGTGACGAATGACGTCGATCGCCATGGGCTGGGTGTCGCGACGCAGATACGGCCAGAAGATGATGCCCGCGACACCGCCCTTGTCCGCCATGGCACGCAGAGACTCGTCGGTCACGCATCTCGGAAGATCCGCAAGCGCAGCGCAGCCGGTATGACCAATGAGGAAAGGACGCTTCGCCGCCGCAATCGCCTCGCGAGTCGTTCGCCTGCCGGCGTGCGACAGATCGACGACGATCTTGTGATGCTCGAGCGCTTCGATCACCTTGTAACCGTACGTACTGAGTCCTGCGTCGCCCGGCTCCATGCACCCATCACCCACCAGATTGCGACGGTTGTGGGTCAGCTGAATGACCCGTACGCCGCGCTTGTGAAACATCTCGACGCGATCGAGATCCTCGCCGAGCGGCGCCGTCTCCTGAAAGCCATAGATCACGCCGCACTTGCGCTCACGCTGAGCGCGCAGCAGGTCAGCGCCTTTGAGCACGAGCACGAACGCGTCCGGTCTCGCGATGATCTGCTGGTCCCATGCAGAGATCGTGTCCAGCGTGAGACGAAATGCGGCGTCGTTGAACCAGAAAGCACCGCTGGGCGCGAGGCTCAGGCGAACGGCGGTGAGCCCGGACTGGCGTGCATCGTCGATCTCGGCCTCGGTGAACGGCGGCTCGCCGTTGCCATCCAGGCGACCGAGTCCGCCGAGACCGTCGATGGAGATCGCCTTCTCGTACGGCTTCCACGTCGGTCGTTCGCCATCCTTGTCGGCGGCGAGCGCCGCTGCAGGAAGCCAGGCAGCCGCAACGATTGTTGAGCTGCCCAGCGTGAACTGTCGCCTGTTCACCCGCCCTCACCGTTGCTGTTCTTCCGGATGAATCCCGCGACGTTGTCGTGCAGCGCGCGCATGTCGTCCTCGTGCGCATACACCATGTGTCCGGACTCGTAGAAGTGCATCTCGATGTTGCTCTGGAGCGAGCGCGGGATCGGCAGCTGCCGCAACTCGTACATGGCGGCGAAGAACGGCGTCGCCAGGTCGAAGTACCCCGCGTTCATCTGGATCTTGAGGTTGGGGTTCTGCTTCATCGCGATCGCAAGATCCGGCATGACGTTGGTCGCGCCCTGAATCTTGAACGGCACGCCGGGCGGCTGGTGCAGGAAGTCCCACACTTGCCAGACCGGGGCGCCGGGCTTGTAGGTCTTGCCGGCGCCGAACTGCAGCGTGTTGCGCACGTACTCGTTGAACGCCGAGACGTAGGCGGAAGAGATCGCTGCCGACTGCGGGTCGTACTCGGCTTCCTTGCTCATCGGATCCAGCGTCGGACCCGAGAAGCGTGAATCGAGGCGGCCCGCCGTCAGTTGATCGCCCAGCAGCGTCTTGTTGAACTCGCCGACGTTGATCCGCAGGCTGGCGCGCTCGATGTAGTCCACCGGCAACCCGGTGTACTCGTGCAGCTTGTTCGCGATCTCGTGCTCGCGCTCCGGCGTCAGGTTCGCGCCGGCCGCCAGCGCACTTGCATAGTCGCCGAGCGCGAATTGCTCGACCTCCTGCAGAAACGCCTCCAGCTGCGCCGGCTGATTCGGCAGCTTCTTGTGATACCAGGCCGTTGCCGCATAGGTCGGTAGCGCCAGCACGTAGGGCTGATCGACGCTCGGATTGAACTGCGGCGCGTCCGCGCTGTTGTCGAAGCACAGAATCTGCGACAGGAAGATGACGCCGTTCAGATCGAGCGACTTGTCGTTCTGCAGCTGATACGCGAGCAGCGCGGCGCGCGTCGTTCCGTAGCTCTCGCCGAACAGGTACTTCGGCGAGTTCCAGCGGCCGTGCCGCGACAGGAACTCGACGATGAAGTTCGAGAACGTGTGCGCGTCCGGATCGACACCCCAGAAGGCTTTCTCCTTGTCGCCGCCGCGCAGATGGCCGAAGCCGGTGCCCGGCGCGTCGATGAACACGAGATCGCTGACGTCCAGCAGGCTGTATTCGTTGTCGACGATGTTGTACGGCGCCGCGGGGCTGTGCGAATCGTTGGTCGTCAGCACGCGCTTCGGGCCGAATGCGCCCATGTGCAGCCACACGGTCGACGAGCCCGGTCCGCCGTTGAACAGAAACGTGATCGGCCGGCGGCGATCTGCCTTGTCGCCCTTGAAATAGGCGACGTACGACATGCCGACCTCTGGTGGCTGCGGTGGCGGCTTCTCGCCTTGCGCCGGCTGCGGCGGATCGGCGTCTTGCGGATCCTGCAGATAGACGACCATGACGCCGGCTTCCGCCTGATACGGCGTCTTCTTGCCGCCGATGCTCACGGAACCCTGCGTCACGCGCATCTCGTCGGACAGGTGCAGCGTCGACAGGCTCTTGGCGGCCGCGTCTTCTTCCTTCTGCTCGTCACCCTCCTTCTTCGGATCGGACGCTGCGTGCAGCGTCGTGAGCGAGCTCATCGCGAGCAGCGCGGGAAGCAGGGACCATCGCCATCGAACCGTGGATGAAGAATTCACCGGCAATCTCCGTCAGGGAAACACGAGAGCGCGGGATTATTCCACAGACGGTCCAGATTTCGGACTGGAGGCACGAGCCAGCAGCGCGCGACAGTATGTCCATGAAAAAGCCGCTTGGATCGATCTCGCGCCGGGACGTGCTCGCAGGTGCCGGCGCTGCGCTGGCGACGGCCAGCGCTACAGCACAGTCGGCGCGGACACATCGGACACCGCGCTTCGATGTGCACTCGTTCGTGGAAGAGTGCCGGCGCGCGAATCAGGAACCGGCGGCGGACAAGCAGGCCGCGATTCGTGAAGTCCTGAGCCGAGCGATGTCGGAGCCGCGTGCCGTGAGCGCGGCAGTCGGCGAGCCGCAGAAGAGCGGTATCCAGACACTGTATCGCGCTGCCGACCTGACGATCCTCAACATCGTCTGGGCGCCGCTCATGCAACTGCTGCCGCACGAGCACCGCATGTGGAGTGTCATCGGCATCTACTCCGGCCGCGAGGACAACATCTTCTGGGAGCGGCAGCAGGGACGCATCGCCGCGACCCGGGCAGCCGCGATCGCCACCGGCGACGTCGTCACCCTGCCCATGGACGTCGTGCATTCGGTCGCGAACCCGATCGAGAAGCTCACCGGCGCGATCCACGTCTACGGCGGCGATTTCTTCGCCACGCCGCGCAGCGAATGGGATCCGGAGTCGCTCGCGGAGCGCGCATGGAGCATCGAGCGCGCCATGAGCCTGTTCGCGCAGTCCAACGAGCGGTTTTCGCGTGACAAGGATCGCGGCGCCTGCCGCTGAAACCGCGAGATTCGCGCACCGTCCCGCCCAGCGTAAAAGGCCTGCCGAGCCGGATCGGCCACCCCGCTAGACTCGTCGCGCCCGATCGATCACGATGCGCCCTGGGGGACGGACCGGGCTGCCGCGATCAGAGAACTCTCCTATCAGCGGCCAGTCCAACGGATTGCCGTCGTGGGGGAATCGATGTCCATACGGAGCGGGTTTTGGTTGGCGACCGCGCTGCTGAGCGCGGCGCTGCCCGGCGTCGCCGCCGAACAGACGGCCCCGCACCTGCCCGCCGGCGACGAGGTCATTCCCACTACTGCGCCCCCGGAATCAGTCTTGCCCGGCATCGCGCCCTCGATCGAAGAGGTCGAGGTCGAGGCGCCGGAGCCGCGCTACGTGGCGCCGACCCTGCGCGACAGTATCGGTCGCATCTGGGCGCCGGTCCTGATCAACGGCAAGGGGCCGTTCCGACTCGTGCTCGACACCGGGGCCAGCAAATCTGCCCTGCTGCCGCGGGTCGCGCGTGCTCTGCAGATTCCGACGCAAACAGCCACGATGCGCGTGCACGGGGTCACCGGCTCGACTGACGTCTCGGCCGTCGCGATCGATACGATCGAAGTCGGCGATCTGCTCATCGAAAAAACCACGCTGCCGATCGTTCCGGACGTGTTCGGCGGCGCCGACGGCGTGCTCGGCAACGAGGCGCTCGGCGACAAGCGCATCTTCATCGACTTCCGCCACGACCGCATCGAGATCTCGCGCTCGCGCAGCGAGCGCCCCGGCGTGGGCATGAGCAAGATTCAGCTCAAGCTGACGCGCGGCAAGCTGCTGTCGTTCAAGACGCGCATCGGCTCCGTGTCGACGACCGCGGTCATCGACACAGGAGCACAGCGGACGATCGGCAACCAGGCGTTGCGCACGGCACTGAATCGGCGCCAGCGCGGCGTGCAGCAGGAGGAGATCATCGGCGTGACCCTCGACGTCGAGAAAGGCGACAGCATTCCCACGCCGCCGATCTCGTTTGGCAAGGCAACCCTCAGTGGCGTGCGGGTCACCTTCACCGATACCGCGATCTTCGATCACTGGGAGCTCACGACCGAGCCCGCGCTATTGCTCGGCATGGATGTGCTCGGTCTGCTGGACGTATTGGTCATCGACTACAAGACCAAGGAGCTGCACGTGCGCTTCCGCGGTCCGAAAGCGACGTTGACGAAAGCACGCGACTCCCTCATCAACGAATAGCGCCAATGCTGACCGTGCACCACCTGGGCATCTCGCAATCCGAGCGGATCGTCTGGCTGTGCGAGGAGCTCTCGGTGCCCTACGAGCTCAAGCGCTACGAGCGCGATCCGGTCACGCGCCTGGCCCCGCCCGAATACAAAGCGCTGCATCCATTCGGCACCGCGCCGGTCATCACCGACGGCAAAGTGGTGCTGGCGGAATCGGGCGCGATCATCGAGTACATCATCGAGCGCCACGGCAAGGGCCGGCTGGCCGTGCGGCCGGATGCGCCGAACTACGCTGACTACCTGTTCTGGTTTCATTTCGCGAACGGCTCGATGATGCCGGTGCAGTTCGCCGGCGCGATCAAGCCGAGCCCGGATGAGACGCCGCGCATGCGCATTTCGCGCGAGCGTTGCGAGCGCAGCTGGAAGATGGTCGAGCAGCGGCTCGGCGAGGCGCCCTACTTCGCCGGCGCGGAGTTCACTGCCGCCGACATCATCATGCTGTTCCCGCTTACGACGATGCGCGCATTCGCGGCACGCGACGTCTCCGGCTATCCGAACGTCCGCGCTTATCTGCAACGCATCGGCGAGCGCCCTGCCTACCGGCGGGCGATGCAGAAGGGCGATCCGCAGATGACGCCGCTGCTGACCTGAGCGGCTGCTTCTTCAACCAGTATTGACGCATCAGCTCGTGCGACCAGGCCGGCTGCCGCACGACCGTCGACGCGCACCAGTGAGCAAATCGTGCTGCCGAGGCGATTCGGGCGATTCTTACCGCGCTGAGCGAAGATTCCGACGGCAGGCCACTGCGTGTTGTTGCGTGGATGGCGCGCGCCCGCGACGATCTTCGCCGGATCGACCTGGTGGAAAGAGAACAGCACCTCGATGTGCGAAAACTCTGCGAGGCCTGCAGAAATCGTCTTCCGCATGCGGCCGCAGGGCCTCGACGCAAGCGATCGCTTCGATCTCATCTTCACGGTTTTCCTCGAGATCCCGGCGGCGCGCAGTGTAGCTGAAGGCGCAATAGCCATTGCGCATGCAAGGGACTAAGCTCGGCTCGATCGGTGTTGTTCACGTTCGTTCGGGGGCTTGAGGCCGAGGCCGCCGACGTCACTGGATGCCGTCGACGGTGCTCAGCGCGCCCCAGGAGGAGTGCGATGAATGCCCGCACCACTGTCGCGACGTGCATTTTGTGCGCCGCCGCGACGCTCGGATGCTCGCAAAGTGGCACGTTGCCCGCTGCCGTCACCGGAGCCTGGGAGCAAGCCTTTACCCGCCACGACCTTCCCGCATGCGTCGCGCTGTTCACCGACGACGCTCAGATCCTCCCGCAGCACGGCCCCGCAGTCAGCGGTCACAAGGAAATCGAGGCCTTTCTCAAGGACAGCATGAATCAGCGCGTCACGTACGACACCGACACGCAGATGTCGATCGTGCGCGGCGATCTCGCTGTCGAGCAGGGTCGCTATGTCGTCCGCAACATCCGCCGCGGCCTGGACGTTGAAGAGGGGAAGTACCTGCACGTGTGGCGACGCGTGGGTAACGACTGGAAGCTCTACCGAATGATTTACAACACCGACGTCGAGCCCCGCACCGAGGTCTCCGTCGAGCCCGCTCGCGAGGAAGGTTAGGAGAATCAATCATGAGTACCCGTCTGTTCCGACGTTTCCGGGAAGTCGAGCAGCCCGTGGGTGAAGCCGCCGGCGGCGGCGCGAAGTCACCGCGGGAGGCGCTCAATGAGCAATGGTTACGTATTCGCGCGGGGCTCGGCGGCTCGTCCGCGATCGACAGCATGCATGCGGTCTACCGCGCCGAGCTACGCGAGCTGCGCAGCGCGGAGAGGCAGGCGTGCGCGCTCGTCGACGAGATTTTCGTCACGCTGCTCAATGGCCCGCTCGCCGAGCGCGTGAGTCAGTACGTCGCGGCGCTGCGCCGGCGCACCGTGGAGCACGAGACCTTGCAGGAGCTGGGCGAAGAAGGCCGCAGCCATCGCAACCCGGTGATGCGCGCACTGGTGCACGAAGGGAGCCGGATCGCGGAAAACTGCACGACCAACGTTCGCGATGTGGTGCTGGTCGCGACCTTGCAGCACATGGTCCACTACCTGATCGCAAGCTACGGCACGATCGCGGCACACGCCAAGGTGCTGGGTCTGCCCGAACAGGCAGCGCTGTTCCACGGACACGCCGACAGCGACCGGCAATTCGATGCCGACCTCAGCGCGCTGGCGAAGAGCGAGGTCAATCCCGCCGCGTTGACGGCGTCGGAGACGCCGCACTAGGGACCACCAGCTGGCGATCGTTAGCGTCTCCCCAGCTCAACAGCGGGCTGGGGATGTGCCCGCTGTCGCCGACGGCCAGGACTTTCATCGAACCGTCCGGCTGCACCTGGATGACAGTGAGGCTGGCATGCGCAACTGACATGCCGATCCAGGCACGCGGGTCGACTTTCAGTGCCTTCACGATGAGATAGCGAATCACGTTGCCGTGTGCGACGAGAATGTCGTTGCGGGTGGCGCCATTCGCGACCGTGAAGAACTCGGCGAACGCCTGATCCAGCTGCTTCGCGCACTCCGTCCGCTGTTGCGTAGCGTCGTCGTCGGCGCTTTCGAACACCGGCGGCGTGCACTCGCTGATGAGCGACGACTGCGCAAGGGGCACGTTCGCGAGAGTTTCGTGCATCACTGCGGCAGTCTCGCGAGCGCGCAGCAGAGTGCTGGAAGTCATCGAGTCGAACGCGACTGCGCTGCCGCTCAGCCGCGCAGCGATCAGCCGCGCCTGCGAGATGCCGAGCGGAGTGAGGCCGGGGCCGAGCTTCGGATCGGCGTTGCGATCGGGGACATACGCACCGTGCCGGACCAGGTAGAGCGTGTGCGGAGCACCCGATCCCGCAGCCATTGCGATTTCGCTGACCAGCGCCAGGCACGCGCATACGAGCACTCTGAACATCGGCATGACTCCTGCAGAGAACGAGCTATTGGCGGCCGCCCGTGGGGATCGGGTAGCGCTTGCACGCGGGCAGCGGATCTTTCGGCGTCTCGGGCGCAAGCGAGATCTTCGTGACGAGCCCTTGCTCCGAGACCACGTAGCCGAGCGTGCGCGCGATGCCGAGGAACGCCTGGTAGAACTCCTGGGTCGACATCGGCTTGTCCCAGTTGGCGGTGACCGATGCGCACACGCCGCGCTCGAGCTCGAAAGTCCGGCTGGTGAGCTGGCCGAGCGACGCCGCGATCTGCCCGAAGTCCGCATCGACGAACGTCGGCCGATGCTTCACCGAGGTCTGCAACTTCGCGACCTGGCCCCAGGCGCCGGCTGCGAAAGCAGCGGTCGCGAGTGTCACGATGAATCTGCGCATGGTGGCTACTTCACTTTCCGCACGATGCGATCGGTGGCGCCGAGCTCGCGGTAGATGTAATGAGTGACGCGGCCGGCGGCGTCCCTGACGAAAATGATACGCGAGGAATCGCCGCCCGCGGCCGCGCCCGGCACGAAGAAAGTCGTGGCGCTTTCCGGCAGCCATTCGGCGGAATCGCTGCCGCCGAAGTGCTCGAGCAGGCGGTCGGCGCGCGGCTCGATCTTCGAGATCAGCGTCGGCGCCCATTCGTATTCGCCGGCGTAGGCGGCGAGGATCGCCGGATCGACCTTCGCCGCCGTCGGTTCGGGCGGAATGAGCCCGTCGGCGACACCGAGCAGCAGCGCTCCGATCTGCGTGAACTGCCGCGCATGGAAGGTCGCGATCGCGGTATCCGCAGCGACGCGCACTTTGACGTCTTCGAGCGGCCCGTACCAGTAACTGACTTCTCGCGGCCAGGACTGGTGCTGACGGATCCATCCCTGCTTCGATTGGAGCGCGCCTTCGAGCGGCGCCATCATCTCGTCGGCCACGAAACTCGACCAGGCGGCGATGTCGTTGCGGTGGACTGCGTCGAGCCGCGCGCGGATCGCGCTGACGACTTCGTCTTCGGCTCCATCCGATGCAACCGCCGGCACCGCAAGGATCAATGTGAGGAGTAGCGTGAGCCTGGCGGACATGCAGTAAATGTACTGCATGTCGCAGATCCAGTCAGTCGTCGCAGCGGACCTCGACGTCATCCACGTTCTTGTCGCGAACAGTGCCCGAGCCGTGCCGGACCTCGCACTCGCCAAGCAGCGGCTGACGACTGATCGTGACGTTATAGGATGCGCCCTGCGGCAGCCGGATCGGGAACGTGAATCGCCCTTCGGCTGCAATCAACAGGTCATCGCCACCGTTGTTCTGGATGACGAGCCCGCCGAGGCCGCGCAGGTGCGTCACGCGCCCGCCGATGCTGAAGTCGCGCGTCTCGCAGTCGACCACGATGTTCGTGACGTTACCCTGGCCGACGACACCCGAGCCGTTCGACACGGTACAGGTCTGCCCGGGGTTGCTGGGTTGTCGCGCCACGGTGACGTCATAACGGGCACCGGACGGCAACGCCGTGTCGAATACGAACGCTCCGCTGGCGTCGATCGTCAGCTCGTCGCCACCGTTGTTGCGCAACGCCAGGCCGGTGCCTTCGAGATTGCGCACCGTGCCGCCGATCGAGAAATCGCTGGTGCTGCAGCTCACGACGACGTTGCCGACATCGCCGCCGCCGATCGTGCCGCGGCCATTCGTCACCGTGCAGGCCTGGTTCGGATTGGAAGGCTGCGTTCGCACCGTGACGTTGTAGGTCGCTCCGCTCGCGAGCTCGGAGCCGAACGTGAACAGACCGTTCGCGCTCACCGGGAGATCGTCGGCGCCGTTGTTCTGCAGGACCAGGCCCGAACCCTGCAGCCCGATCACGGTGCCGCCGACCGAGAACGTGCTCGAGGCACACGTGACGCGCACATTCGTGATGTTCGTACTGCCGATCGCACCGGCACCACCAGCGACGGTGCACACTTGAGTCGGATTCGAAGGCTGCGTCGCGACGTTCACTCGATACTGCGAGCCGCTCGCAAGCGACGTCTCGAACGTGAAGCTACCGTTGGAGGCAATCGGCAGATCGCCGCCGCCGTTGAGTTGCAACACCAGTCCGGTACCTGCCAGACCGCTCACGGTGCCGCCGACGGTGAAGCTGCTGCTGACGCAGTTGATCGCGACGGTGGTCACGTTGCCGGCAACCGTGCCGGCACCATTGCTGACGCTACAAACCTGCGTCGGATTCGTCGGCTGCCGACCCACCGAGACTGCATAGCTCGCACCGCTCGGCAGCGCCGTTTCGAACGCAAACGCACCGTTGTTGACGACCGACAGCTCGTTGCCGCCATTGAGCCGCAGCCTCAGACCCGAACCGGCGAGGCCTGTGACGCGTCCACCGATCGTGAAGCCGTTCGAAGCGCATGCGACTTCGACGTTGCCCGCATCCGCGCCGCGGATGGTGCCGGACGGATTGCGCACCACGCAGTTCTGACCGCTCGGCTGCCTCCGCACGATGACCGTGTAAGTCGCGCCATCGATCAGACGGTTGTCGAAGGCGAAAGCACCGTTGGCCGAGATCGGCAGATCGTTCGCGCCGTTGTTCTGCAGGACCAGACCCGAGCCCGTCAGCCCGGTGACAGTGCCGCGAATCGCGAACTGGCCGGTAGCACAGGTCACCGCGACGTCGCTGACATTCGCGGTCGCGATACTGCCCGCGCCTTTCGTTACGGTGCAGGTTTGCGAAGGTGCTGTAGGTTGAGAGAGGACAGCGACGTTGTAAGCTGTCCCGGTTGCGAACCGCGATGCGAACGTGAATGCACCGTCCGCCGCGATCGATAAATCGCCGCTGCCGTTGTTCTGAAGCACGAGCCCACTGCCGACCAGGCCGCTGACGCTGCCGCCGAGCGTGAAACTGTCCTCGGCGCCGGCCGCAGGCGGCGCCTGCGGTTCACCGACACTGCCGCGGCCGTTGGAACACGCAGCCAGTGCCGACAGCAAAGCCAGCCAGCCAACCTGGCGCACGCAGCGCAGCGATACCATCTTCTCCCCACGTCGAATGCAGGTCCTCTGTCATACCGACATGGCGTGCGAATTGTTCCCTGCGAGCTGGACCGGGCGGATGAGCTGAACGTCGTCGTACCGAAACGAGTTGATGCGCGGGCTGACCGGGTGGGCAATCATTTGCTCTTGCGGGAACGACTTGAGCACCGTCCGCGCGACGGCGGGCGCACCCGTCAGCCACACGGCGTAATCCTGCCGATCGAGGATCGCGGGCATCTCGTTCGTCGACCCCTGCAACTCCGCCAGCAATGGATTGGGCGGAACCGTGATGAGCGCGCAGCCCTCGATGACGTCGTCGCCATCCTCGGCTTCGGTGCGATCCCACAGCGCCGCCACGCCGAACACCGGGCGATTCACTATGCGCACGAAGAACGGCTGGCGATGTCCCTGCCAGGTGAGCTGCCAGGTGTAGAACCCGAACATCGGCACGATGCAGCGTTGCCCGACCTCCCACGCGCCGCGCGTGGCCGGCGCGTGCACGACGCTCGAGAGCGAGGCAGTGGCAGCGCATGCTTTGCTGGCGTCGCACTCGGCCCAGCCGGGGATGAGTCCCCAGCGCAGCATGACGCCTTCGACCTCGCGGGCATGCATGCGGATGACCGGCACGTAGCGCGACGATCCGACGTTGAAGCTCGGCGAGAATTGCCACCAGCGACGGACGACGCCGAACTCCCGCTCGGCTTGCTCCGCCTCCGGCATCACGTAGCGCTCACACATTGGGAGACTGGCAACCCCGCTGTCATAGGACGAATCCGTTAGACCGGTAGCTTTGCGGCCCTCCCTTTCGAGAGGTGTGCCTTTTTTCAGCGGAACCAGCCTGCGCTCGCGCGGCGGATTGTGTCAACGCGGGTTTAACGCGTGCGCGGACTTATGTCACAACTAGCCCAGCAACTACGGACTGGCGAGCGATTCGCGCAGCCTGACCTTCGCGAGCCGTGCCTCGGCGCTGTCGGCGATTCCTGTATTGCCGATCTGACGCGCACACTTCGACAGACCGATCAGCGATTGACCGCGTCCCGGTGCGAGCACCTGCGCGGCCTGAAATGCCTCGCACGCTTCCTGCGCGCGGCCGAATTCGAGCAGCACTTCGCCGAGCAGTTCGTTCGCCGGCTTGTCGAGCGAGGGCGGACCGAATTCCATTGGAATCGCACGCTCGCCGGCGGCTGCTTCGGACAACAACGCGAGCGCTTCTTTCGTACGACCGCGCTTCAGCAACAGCAGACCGTCGAGTTGCTGCTGCTCGATTTTCGGCATGCGCTGCACCGGATCCTCCGGCGCGATGCCGGCCGCTGTCGCTGCGGCAACGTAGCGTTTGTTGGATTCCCTGGAGCGCTGGATCGCGGCGATCGCAGCGTCGAGCTTGCCGAAGCGAACGGCGCCGTACGCGTCGCTCCAATCACGCGTGAACTCCGCGCTGATCAGGCTCTCGATGTTGACCTTCATCGACGCGACCGGTCCCGACCAGTCGCCCGAGTCGATCAGATAACGTGAGCGCATCACCGCAAACGACGCGGCCGAGCTGTTGTCGGAATCGAGCGCGCTCTGCGCGCCCATCTCGTGCTCGGGCATGGACGGGTGTGTTCGCATCTCCTCGCCGCAGCCTTCGACGAGACGCCGCGCATCCGCGAAGCGTCCCTGCTGCAGGTAGGCGTACCCGAGCCAGGTTACCGGGTGGCCACAGCCGACCGGCGGCGCATCTTTGTTGCGAGCATGCAGTGCGTCGTTGATCAGCTTGATCGACCGCTCGTTGGCCGCAGCCGTTTCGTCCCACATGCCGAGCGCCAGGTAGATGTGCGAAGTCATGTGTTGTGCGTGCGGCGAGGCCGGCGCGATCTTCGCGTACGCATTCGCGGCCCGCAGGCCGAGCGGTGCATGCACCGAATCGTCAACTGAATGGATCAGGTAGTGCGCGGCGCCGGGATGCTGCGGGTTGCGCTCGAACACTTCTTCCATGAGCGCCGCGGCGCGCATGTAAGTCGACACATCGCGGCCCGAGTTCGAGGTGCCCAGCAGGGCGAGCGCGTAGAAGCACGCCCCGTCCACGTCGTCTGGGTATTTCGCATGCAACTGCTCCATGGCGAGCGCATAGCGCCGGTCGCGATCGTTCTCGTCGCCGTCGCCGAACAGGATCTCCGCGGCGCCGAGATAGGCCTGCTCGCGCGGGGTCTTCGCTTTCGCGGCGCGCGCTTCGGGCGTCGCACCGAGCTTGGCCAGGGCGGCTCGTGCCGCCGCCAGGTCCTGCTCATGCCAGACGGGATGATCGTGCGACATCGCTTCGCCCCAGTACGCGAGCGCGAAGTCGGGATCGGCCGCCTGCGCGCGCTGGAACAGCCGCGCGGCAACTGGATACTGGAAATTGTGGAGCGCGGCGAGCCCGCTGATGAAGTCCGCTTGCGCAGCGGGTGCGCCGGAATTCTCGAACGAGATGAGGCCCATGCTCTGCTCGTCGGCGTGTGCCAAGGGCAGGCCTGCGACGAACGCTACGACCAGTGCGGCGATGATCCGAACTTTCATGAGCGTCTCCGGTATCGGGGCGCGACGATGATAGAGTGCGGCCGATGCGTGCTCAATGTGTACTTGCGATCATGTGCTGCCAGTTGCTCGCGGTCAGTCCCGCTCGCGCGTCGGACCAGGCCGCGCCGCTCGCGATCGGCGAGACGTTCATGCTGCACTCGAAGGCACTGAACGAAACTCGCCGCATCAACGTGTACCTGCCGCCCGGCTACGCCGACTCGCCCGACCGGCGTTTTCCCGTGCTGTACATGCCGGACGGCGGACTCGCCGAGGATTTTCTGCACGTGGCGGGGCTCGTCCAGGTCTCGGTCGGCAACGGCACGATGCGGCCCTTCGTGCTGATCGGCATCGAGAACACCGAGCGCCGCCGCGACCTGACCGGCCCGACGCAGAACGCGGAGGATAAAAAGATCGCGCCGCGCGTCGGCGGCTCGGCGGCGTTTCGCAAATTCCTGCGCGAGGAGCTGATGCCGGACGTGCAGGCTCGCTATCGCGCCACCGATGAGACGGCGATCGTCGGCGAGTCGCTGGCCGGCTTGTTCGTGATCGAGACCTTCCAGCTGGAGCCGGAGCTGTTCGATACCTACATCGCGATCGATCCGAGCCTGTGGTGGAACGAGGGCTCGCTGGTCGCGAGCGCGCCGCAGCGCCTGGGCACACACCCGAAGCTCGAAGCGATGCTCTGGTTTTGCAGCAGCGGCGACGAGCGCGGCGACGGGACAGAGCGCTTCGCGGCAGCGCTGAAATCCAGCGCACCCTCCGGGCTGAAGTGGCACTTCGAGCCCATGCCACAGGAAAAGCACGCGACGATCTATCACCCGGCCGCGCTGCAAGCCTTCCGCGAGGTGTTCAAGCCGTGAAGGATGCGGACGCCGACCGTTCGATCCGCTTGCTGCAAGCGACGACGCCGCGCGAATGGGCCGAGGCGCGCCGTCTCGTGCGCGAGTACGCGGCTACTCTCGACGTCGACCTGTCGTTCCAGAATTTCGAGCAGGAGCTCGAGCACTTCACGAGCGAATATGGCGCACCCAGCGGCGCTTTCATCCTCGCCGCGGACGCCGGCCAGTGCGTCGCCTGTATCGGCGTGCGGCGGTTCGCTGAGGAAGTCGGCGAGATCAAGCGCCTCTACGTGACTCCCGCCGCACGCGGGCGGGGCCTCGGGCGCCTGCTCGTGGAACGCATCATCGACGAAGCCAAGCATCTGGGATATCGCAGCCTGCTGTTGGACACCCTGCCATTCATGAAGGAGGCCCAGGCGTTGTACGTATCGCTGGGCTTTCAGCCGACGAGTGCCTATCGCTTCAATCCGATCGCGGGCTCTGCCTTCCTGCGGCTCGATCTTTGAGGCAGGCGCGGCCGGCCGCCCGAGGCTCCGATCCGACCGTTCGACACGAACTTCCGTCCGTCGCCCCGCTGGCCTTACAGTCACGCTGCCACCCTGTAGTCGCAGCGAGGGATATTCCATGAAACGACGCGAAGCGATCCAACTGTTCACGGCTGCAGCGACCGCCGCCCTCAGCGGGCGAGCGTTCGCCCAAAACGACAAGGCGGGTGAGAAGCTGCGCATCCTCATCCTGGGCGGCACCGGCTTTCTCGGTCCGCACTTCGTCGAAGCGCTGCAGGCGGGCGGACATCAGCTCACGCTGTTCAACCGCGGCAAGAGCAATCCCGGCCTGTTCAAGAATCTCGAGACGCTGATCGGCGATCGCGACGGCAAGCTCGACGCGCTGCGGGGGCGCGATTGGGACGTCGTGATCGACGACTCCGGCTACGTGCCGCGCCACGTCAAGCTGACCGGCGACCTGCTCAAGGATCACGTCCGCCACTACATTTTCGTCTCCAGCATTTCGGTGTACGGCACGTTCCCGAAGCCCGGGCTCAACGAGGACGACAAGGTCGCCACGCCGCCCGACGCGAAGGTCGAAGAAGTCACCGGCGAAACGTATCCCGGTCTCAAAGCGGGTTGCGAACAAGTCGTCGAGAGCACCTACGGCGCGCGCTGCACGATCGTGCGGCCGCACTACGTCGTCGGACCCGGCGACAGCACCGATCGATTCACCTACTGGGTCGTGCGCGTCGCGCGTGGCGGCCAGGTGCTCGCGCCCGGCAGCGCCCGCGATCCGCTGCAATACATCGACGTGCGCGATCTTGCTGCATTCATGCGCCGCTGCGCCGAGCAACGCCCGCCAGGCCGCTTCAACGCCTGCACGCCGCCAGGCGCGCACACGATGGGTGAGCTGATGGAGTCCGGCAAGCGCGTCAGCGGCTCGGACGCGAAGTTCGCGTGGGCCAACGCGGCGTTCATTGAGTCGCAGGGGCTCATGGACAAAGGCGAGATTCCGATCTGGCTGCCGTCGTCCGGTCCGTTCGCCGGCGCGCTGCTCGTCAGCTCGGCGCGGGCCGTGCAGCAGGGTCTGCGCTTCCGTGATCTCGACACCACGGTGCGCGACACGCTCGCGTGGTACAACAAGCGTCCCGCCGATCAGCAGAAACTGGCCGTCGGCCTGTCACCCGAGCGCGAAGCGGAGTTGCTGAAGCTGCTGAGCGCGAAGAAGGGCTGAGCCGCACGATGGCCTACTGGCTGTGTCAACTGTTCGGCTGGGGGTTCAACGTATTCGGCCAGACCATCACTGGGATGTCGCGGGACGATCCTGCGCCGACCGCCCGCATCCTGATCGAAGTGCTGTTGGTCAACGCAGTCGCGCTCACGCTCACTCACTTCCTGCGCGACTACATGAAGCGGCACGAGTGGCAGATGCGCAGCATCCCTGCATTGCTGCCGCGCATCTTCGTTGCCGGCTTCGTGCTTGGTCTGCCGATAGCGATCGTCATGACCTTCCTGTCGATCGCGTCGCTGTGGGGCGGCGACAGCCCGGAAGAAAAGCAGGCGGCGGTCGAGCTCGGCGGCGACTGGGTAGGATGGCTCGTGTACAGCGCACCGCTCCTGTTGCGTACGCTCAACTGGGCCGTGATCATCATGATCTGGCAGATCATGTATTTCAGCATCACGTCGCTGCGCGATCGCCGCCTCGCGACACTGCGCCAGTCCGAGCTGGCGCACGCGTTGCACGTCGCGGAGCTGCGCCTGCTCAAGTCGCAGCTCAATCCGCATTTCCTGTTCAATTCGCTGAACAGCGTCCGCGCGCTGATCGCCGACGATCCGACCGGCGCCCAGAAGGCGGTGACGCAGTTGGCGCGCACGCTGCGCTATACGCTCTCCGCTGGCCAGGAAGAAGTGGTCTCGCTGGAGCGCGAGCTGGAAATCGTAGCGGACTACCTCGAGCTCGAATCGCTGCGGCTCGGCGAGCGGCTGCGCATCGAGCGCACCATTGCCCTCGACGCCCGCAACGCGCACATTCCCGTGATGCTGCTGCAGACCGTGGTCGAGAATGCGATCAAGCACGGCATTGCCGAGCTGCCCGAGGGCGGTCGATTGAGAATCAGCGCCGAAGTGCGCGAGCAGGCGCTGCTGATCGAAGTCGAGAACCCTCGGCCCGCCTCACCCAGCGCACTGCCGTCGCCGTCGCCGGGTGTCGGGCTGCGCAATGCAGCTGAGCGGCTGCGCTTGTTGTTCGGCGCCGCCGCCGCGCTCGATCTCGATCTGTCGGTTCCTGGGCTCGCGCTGGCACGCATTCGCATTCCGCAGGCCGTATGAAAGCAATGATTGTCGATGACGAGCCTCTGGCCCGGCGCGAGCTGCGCCGACTCCTCGCGGAGTTCCCGTGGGTGGAAATCGTTGCCGAAGCGGGCAACATCACCGAGGCCGCCGCGGCGATCGAAGCTGATGCGCCGGACCTGCTGTTCCTGGACATCAAGATGCCGGGCGGAACGGGCTTCGATCTGCTGGCGCGCCTCGAGCACGTACCGCGTGTGATCTTCACGACCGCTTACGACGATCACGCGGTGCAGGCCTTCGAGGTCAATGCGCTCGACTATCTCCTCAAGCCCGTCGAGCCCGAGCGTCTGGCCGCAGCGCTCGGGCGGGCACGTGGCCCCCTGCCCGCCGCCACGGCGGCGCAGCGGCCTCAGCAAATCATCGAGAGACTCTTCATCCGCGACGGTGCACGCTGCTGGTTCGTGCCGTTGCACGAGGTGAGCCTGATCGTCGCCGAGGGCAACTACGTGCGCCTGCATTGGCGCGACGTTCGTCCGTTGCTCGGCCGCCCGCTCAGCAGCCTCGAAGAGCGCCTCGACCCGCAGCGCTTCTTCCGCGCCAACCGGCGGCAGATCATCAACATCGAGTTCATCGAGGAAGTCGAGCCCGGCACCGGCGGCCAGCTGCACGTGCAGCTGCGCGGCGGCCCGGAAGTGGAGATTTCCCGCCGGCAAGCGCGGGTCTTCAAGACGCTGATGAGCGTGTGACGCGGCGGATCAGGGCGGCGGCTCTTCCGTCGCGAACATCACCGGCGTCGCGCCTTCGATCGGCCCGATCTTCGCACTCTCGCTCACCCGCAGCTCGACCTGGCGGTTAAAACGCAGCACGCCCGCCACCGTGGCTCGCGCTCCGATCACCACGCGCGGGGGCGTGCTGCGGCCCACTGGAATTCCGATTGCAAAGTCCTCGCCGAGGTTCAGGCCCGCGACCGAGCGCCTGTGCACCAGGATGCCGCCATCGATGCGCGAGTCGGCCCCGATGTAGATGTCGCTGTCAGTCGTGTCGATGCGACCGCCGACGTGCGCGCCTTCGATCCTGATCGCACCGGAATACGATTTGACGTTGCCCGCAACGTGCGCATCCCGCTGCAGCGTGATCGCGCCGCTGTGCGACTCCAGCGATGCCGCCTGCGAATGCGGCGCGAGCACGATGTCGCCGGTGAAGGTCTCGACCGGCTCGCTCGGCCGCGCAACCTCGCCCGAACCGACTACGACCACCGCAAACGCAATCCAGGGGATGAATCCGACCCGCATGAAGCTCGCTCCTGACCTCCACCTTGCAGTGCACTGTAGGTCAGCGGCGTACGCCCCTCTGCAGATTTGTGGTGAACGGTCGCGCGGCGCGGGCGAACGGCACGTACGAAAGTGCGCTACTAATGACCGTCCCGCGGAGCGAGACTGATGACAGCACAACTTCACCCTCAGGGCGGTCGCGATGCATCCATGGACCTGTGCGCTGCTGATCTCGCTTGCCGGAGGAGTCGGCGGCATCGTGAACGCGCTGCTCTCCGACAACGGCTTCGTCATGCCGAAATGGAAGCGCGGCGTGTGGTGCCCCGGCATGATCACGAACGTGCTGCTCGGCGCCGCCGCGGCCTTCATCTCGTGGGCACTGTACGGCTCCGGCGCAGGCATCGAGATCGCCGCAATCAGCGAGCGCGCGAGCATCAGCTTCCGCTTCTCCGCGCTGGCCGGCGCATTCGTCGTCGGCATCGCCGGCGCGAAGTGGCTCACCAGCGAAGTCGACAAGAAACTGCTGGTCGAAAGCGTCAAGGTCGCAGGCAAGAAGAACCTCTCATCAGAGCAGTGCGAGCAGCTGTCGCACGGCTCGCCGATCGAGGTACTCAATCGTGCCGAACAAGCCTGATCCATCGTTCAGAGCCGAGATCGACCAGCTCCGCGCCGCGTACGAGGCCGCTGTTGCTTCGGGCAGTCTCGAAGCCATGAAACCGCTGCTCGCGGACGGAGCGCTGATGGTGCAGCCCGGCGCGCCGGACTGGAACGCCATGGCCGCAGCGGCCCATGGAGCCCCCTTCCCGCCCGGCGCGACGATCTCGATCGAGCCCATCGAAGTCGTACCCCTCAGTCGCGAGTGGGCCTACGAGTTCGGGACTGCGATCACAACCTACACGCCCCAGGGCGCGGATAGGCCGCAGCAGCTGCGCGATACCTACCTGATCCTGTTTCGAAACACGGGCGACGGCTGGAAAGCGTATCGCGAGGTCGCGAGCGCAGCGCCACCGCCGGGTGGCTGGCCAAGCCGGTAAGCGATCTCCGGCTTGGCGAGCGTCGTTTGTCCTTCTTAATGAAAGATCCCGAACACCGCCGACACCACGATGCCGCTGGCGATCGCCGCTAGCACGACGTCGTGATCGACGCGCACCCAGTGGTAGCCGCGCGGCGGCGGACGCAGGCGATACGAGTAGTAGTCGCTCACGACGTAGCGCGGGCCGTAGTAGGCGTACGGCAGGCGGTCGCCGTAGCGCCACGAGCGGTAGTAGTAGCCGGACGGCCGCACATAGCGGCCACGCTCGAAGCGACGACCGTCGTAGTGACGGAAATCGTGCGAACGATCCCAGTCGCGACGGTCATAACGATGGTCGCGTCGGTCGTCATGGCGATCGTGTCGATCGTCGCTGCGATCGTAGTGACGCTCGTGGCGGTCGCGATTGTCGGCCTGCGCGGTCGTGACCACACCATTGATGAGCGCGAGCGCCAGGGCCGTAGCAGCAAACATGCGTTTCATTTCGATCTCCGGACACACCGGACGAGCCGGCTTGGGACGCACTATCGAACGTCCCGGCTGATCGATGACTGAACGCTTTCAGACAGCTGCCGTTCAGCCTGGGAACTTCCAGTGCTGACGTTTCGTATACGGTTGCATGGCAGTCAGCGTCGAAAAGTACGAGCTGCATTACTGGCCGACGATCCCCGGGCGCGGCGAATTCGTGCGTCTCGCGCTGGAATACGGCGCGATTCCGTATGTCGATGTCGCGCGCCTGCCCGAGGACGAAGGCGGCGGCGAAGAGGCGCTGTACAAGTCGCTCGATCGCGCGCATCCGCGCACTATTCCGTTCGCGCCGCCTTACCTGAAGGCCGGCAACCTGGTGATAGCGCAGACCGCCAACATCCTGCTGTTCCTCGGCAAGCGCCACGCGCTCGCCCCTGAAGAGGAAGCCGGCTGGTTGTGGACGCATCAACTGCAGCTGACGATCACGGACTTCCTCGCCGAGGTGCACGACACGCACCATCCGATCAGCGTCGGAGAGTACTACGAGGATCAGAAGGCGGAAGCCATGAAGCGCACGGCCGCTTTTCGCAAGAGCCGCATTCCGAAGTTCCTCGGCTATTTCGAGAAAGCGCTGCAGCGCGCCGGCGGCGACTGGGTGAACGGCAAGGAGCTCTCCTATGCCGACCTGTCGCTGTTCCAGGTCGTGGACGGGTTGCGCTATGCGTTCCCGCGCTGGATGCACAAGCATGAGCGGCACCATCCCAAGCTCATCGCCCTGCGCGAGCGGGTCGCAGCGCTGCCGAAGATAGCCGCCTACCTGAAATCCCCGCGACGCATCGCGTTCAACGAAGACGGCATCTTCCGGTACTACGCGGAGCTCGATCGCGCCGACTAGCGCGCGATCTGCGACAGCCAGTCCAGAATCGCCGTCACAGCCGGCGCAGCGTTCTCCTTGCCATCCTTCTCGCGAAACGCATCGCGCCGGCTGGCGTAGCGCGTGAAGTGGTGATCGAGCTGCGGCAGCTCCAGGAACTTTGCAGAATCCGGCTTGCGGTTGTTGACGATTGTGGCGATGAGCTGCGCTGCGTCGTGCGACTCGAACCAGTCGTACTCGCCGTATAGCACCAGCACCGGCGAGCGCACGCGCGTCCATGCACCCGCCCAGTTCTGCTGCTGCGCTTGTTGATGGAATGCGAAGGGTCGGCCGTAGTGGCCCGTCTCGCTGGTGCCGATGATGCGCTTCCAGACCTCGCCAAGCTGCGGATCGCTCGCGGCGATATGCGCCGGCGTCTCGCCTTTCAGCAGATATCGGTAGAAATACGCTGCGCGCATATTGACCTCATTCGCGAGCGCTCGAGGATCCGTATCGCCGAGCTCCAGTGCATTGCGCTCGAAGCGCAGCATGCGCTCGAACCATGTCGTCGCACCGCCGCCCCAGACGACCACACCTGCCACATCCTGGTCGGCGGCTACCAGGGGCGCATAGTTCGAGCCCATGCTTGCGCCGAAAACGACGATGCGCTGCGGATCGACGTCCAGCCGCTTCTGCAACTGACGAAGCGCGGCGCGGTGATGCGCCAACTCGGTCTCGTAGTCGAGCTGTGCGCAGGGAGTGCCTTTGCTCTCGCCAACGCCCGATTTCTCGGTCCGCTGCCACAGCATGCCCGACTCCGTGATGAGCCGACGCAGCATCACACTCCAGCCGTCCTTGGCGTCCGGGCGCAGCTCGACGCTGTCGCAGGACAACCATTGCACGAACAACACGGCGGGCAATCGTCCCGTCGCTCGCTGCGGCTTGGTCACTATTGTGCGCAACCGCGCGCCATCACCCGGCAGCAACTCGCCGTACTCGGTATCGAGGCCCGGATGCGTCTCGGCGGCATGGGCCGACGGAATCGCGAAATGCAGCGCGGCGAGCGCCGCAAGACAAGTGAGTGCGTGAGATCTCATTGAGTGCTCCGTGGCGGAACGGAGCCCTCACGCTCGCACTTTCGGAGCTACGGCTGCTTGCCGAAAGCCGACGAATGCAGGCCGATTCCGGAATCGGCGCGGCGATATTCCGTCGGCGTCACGCCGAAGCGTTCCTTGAAGGCGCGATTGAAAGGCCCGATCGAGCCGTAGCCGGCTTCGAGCGCGATCGTCAGCACCGGGATGCGTCGCAGCTGTGGGTCGCCGAGTCGCCCGGCGGCTTCCTGCAATCGATGGGTGTGCAGGAAATCGTTGAAGTTGCGGAAACCGAGGCCGTAGTTGATGACCCGCCGCAGCACGTGCTCCTGAGCGCCGAGCAGACCCGCCAGCTCGACGATCGTCAGCGATTCGCGGGCATACAGACGCTCGGGCACGAAACGCTGATTCAGTCGATCGAGCACACTCTGCTCCAGGCGGCTGAGCGCGATCTGCGGTGGCTTGTCGACGGCAGCGATCCAGTTGACGACGCGCAGCTGCACGAAGGTCGAAAGCACGAGCGCAGCAGCGACGTCGATGACGACGAGATTCAGCAGCACGAGAGCGGCAGGCGTCGAGCGTCCCTGGAAGAGCACGACTGCCTGCGTGATCACGACCGCAATGAGGTAGAGCGACACAGTGGGTACGAACCAGCGGCGCGCTTGCCGGCGGCGCGCATCCAGGTCGCCCGCCATTCCGAAGTACACCGTCAGCGGCGCGAGGCACGCGAACGCAAGACTCGACGCCGCGAATGCGATGCCGAGCATTCGGACAGCAGTTTCGGAGCTATCGACCGGCAGCTGCGATTGGTAGAGCACGCCGGCGATGCCCATCGCGCCCAGGCAGACGACATCGCTCGTCCGCAGCGCCGCGCGATCCGTGAACAGCAACCGCGCGCAGATCCAGAACCACACAGGGTGAGTCGAGCACAGTGCTGTGAGCGGATAGATGAATGCGCCGAAGATCCTGTCGGCCCCCGGCATCGACGTGAGCAGAAACGCGGCGACGCTCGCCGCGAGCCAGGCAACCGAGCGCGTCCGGTGCGTGCGCTCGCGTGTACGAAGCGCGCTCAAAGCAACCAGCGTGAGCAGGACCACACCGATGACGCGCAGAATGAGCTGGCCGGCGGACACGGCGGTACTGTACGCCGTTCTTGCCCTGGCCGGCAGCTTGCGGCACGCTCCTCATGTAGGTCGGGCTTCAGCCCGACTCTGGCAGCCTGAGGTATTACAACGATGTCCGACACACCTCTCCGCCGCGACGACGCAGATCCCGAGGGTCAGCGTCTGCCCATCAAGCTCGACTCGACCTCGAACGGCGAGTTCGCGCCGGTGCCGCTGGACTCATCGCTCAATCATGCGAACGCGCTCGCATTCGAGTGGGCGCAGGGCTTCGCGCGCCGGCTGAACCAGAGCCGCCGCAACTTCCTCGTGTCGGCGTGCGGTGCAGCTTCCACGCTGCTCGCGTTCAACGCGGCGCATGCGCGCGCCGGCCGCGAAGGCGGGTTCTTCGAAATCTCGCAGGAAGCTGCGCTCGAGCCGCAACTGGCGGCCGCCGAGCTCGGCAAGAAGGAATTCATTTTCGACGTGCAGGGCCACTTCGTGAATCCGACCGGCGCGTGGACGCGCGCGCTGCCGCCCGACGCGAAGCCGCTGTCCATCATGCCGAACGCGCAGTGCGAGCTGTCCAAAGAGCCCGGCGAGCGCAGCTACCTCAAGTGCCTGAGCGGCGAAGAGTTCGTCAAGGATGTGTTCCTGGACTCGGACACCGACATCATGGTGCTGAGCTTCGTGCCGTCGACGCGCGAAGGCGAGCCGCTGACGATCGAGGAAGCGCTCGCGACGCAGGACATCGTCGAGAAGATGGCAGGCACGAAGCGGCTGCTGCTGCACGGTCGCGTCAATCCGAACCAGAAGGGCGACGTGGAGGACATGGAGCGGCTCGCCAACCTCGGCGTGGTCGCGTTCAAGACCTACACGCAGTGGGGCCCGGACGGCACGGGCTTCTTCATGACCGACGACGCCGGCATCGCTTTCGTCGAGCGTGCGCGCCAGCTCAAGGTACGGAACATCGCCATCCACAAAGGTCTGCCGTTCGGCCCGAAGAGCTACGAGCATTCGACTTCGCGCGACATTGGCCCGATCGCCAAGCGCTTTCCCGACATGAACTTCCTCATCTATCACTCGGGCTACGTCACCGAGAAGGACGAGGGACCGTACGACCCGAAACGCACTGACGGCATCGATGCGCTGATCACCTCGGTGCTGCAAGCCGGTGTCAAGCCGAACAGCAACGTGTACGCCGAGCTCGGCTCGACCTGGCGCTTCCTGTCGATGCGCGATCCGACGTCGGCCGCGCACGCGATGGGGAAGCTGTTCAAGTACCTCGGCGAGGACAACGTGCTGTGGGGCACGGACTCGATCTGGTACGGCTCGCCGCAGGATCAGATCCAGGCGTTCCGCACGTTCCAGATCGCCGAGAGCCTGCGCGAGAAGCACGGCTATCCCACGATCACGCCCGCACTGCGCGCCAAGGTATTCGGCCTCAACGCCATGAAGCCGTACAACCTCAACCCTGCCGACATTCGTCGCAAGACCGACGGCGATACCCTGGCGCGCAGCCGCGTCGCGTACGCAGAGTCGCCGAACCCGTCATTCATCACGTACGGGCCGAAGACGCGAAGGGAGTTCCTGAACCTGCGGCGGTGGCACGGCGCGGGGCCATGAGAGCCGAGGGTTATTGCTTTTTCTCCTCCTGCTTCTTCAAATATTCCGCGTAGCCCTTCGCTTCCACGCCCTGGCTGCTGATCTGCATCTTGATCTCGTCGCTCACCTGCGGCACGAAAGCACCGAGGCCGAAGTCGGAGCGCTTGAGGGTCGTGGTTGCCTCGAAGCCGACGGTCGGCAGGCTCGTGCGCGGATTCGAGCCGACCTTCAGCACCGTGACGTCGAGTGTGACGGGCTTGGTGATGCCGTGCAGGTTGAGGTCGCCGGTGACGCGCAGGCGATCTTTGCCGGCGCCCTGCTCCACTTTCGTGCTCCGGAACGTTGCGGTCGGAAACTTCGCAACCTCGAAGAAGTCCTCGGACCGAAGATGCTCGTCGAGCGCCGGCACGCCGGTGTCGAGCGTCGACAGCGGGATCGTGACCTGCACCGAAGCGCGCGTCGGGTTGGCGGGGTCGAACTCCAGCGTGCCCTGCCCCTGGCTGAGCTGCGCGGCGGGATTCGAGAAACCGAGGTGGCTCCAGCGAAACACGACCTGCGCATAGTCGGGCTCGAGGGTGTAGGTCGTCGCGGAAAGCGGCGCGGCAATCAGAGCGAGTGATGCGGCGAGCACGAAGCGGATCATGGACGGACTCCTGTGGATGGGGACGGCGCACAGTGCGCGCTCGACCGACGCGGAGTCCTGAAACGCGCTTGAAACGCTCTGAAGAGTTTTGAAGGTCGCCCGCCTGCGCGGCCCCGGCGCTATAGTTGCGCGCACCATGACGCTTCCGCCCCCGAAAACGCTGCGCATCGGCGACTGGCTCGTTAATACGCTGTCCGGCGAGCTGTCGCGCGGCGAGGAACGGATCCGGCTGGAAGCACGCACGTTGCGGTTGTTGCTCTGTCTCGCCGAGCGTCCCGGCGAGGTGGTGAGCATCGACACCTTGCTGAGCCAGGTCTGGTCCGGCGTCGTCGTCACGTCTGATTCGGTCTACCAGGCGGTCGCGGCGCTGCGCCGGCTGCTCGGCGACGATGCGAAGCAACCGGCCTACATCGTCACCGTTCCGCGCCTGGGCTATCGGCTGGTCGCGCCGATCGACGCCGACGTCGACGAGTTCCCCGCTCCGCCCTCTGCCCGCAGCATCTCGCGCAGATCTGTCGCGATCGCGGCGGTCGCTCTGCTCGGCGTCGGCTCCCTGGTCTACTACCTGGTCTCGGCCCGCGCTGGACCGATTCAGACGGCGGTCGCAGTGCTGCCGTTTCTCGATCTGACGGACAGCATGAACGAAGAGCCGTTCGCCGACGGCATGACCGAGGAATTGATCCACAAGCTGAGCCAGGTACCCGGGTTGCAGGTGCCGGCGCCGACGGCGTCGTTCTACTTCAAGGGGAAGCAGCTGCCGCTGGCGCAGATTGCGCAGTCGCTCCACGTCACGTATGTGCTCGATGGCAGCGTGCGCAAGTCGGACGACACGCTGCGGGTCGCCGCGCGGCTGGTGCGGGCGGACGACGGCTATGTGGTCTGGTCGGAAAACTACGACCGGCCGTTCGACGACAAGCTCATGGTCCAGGACGACATCGCCGGCGAAGTCACCAGCGCGCTGCGCAAGTCTATCGAGTGACGCCCTCGGCCTGGATCGCGAGCTTCACGTCGTCGGCAGCGAACAGCCGGTAACGCGTCATTCCGAACTCCGAACGCTTCACGCTGGCAGTCGCGACGATAGCGCATCGCTCGCCCACCGCGCTGTCGTGGTCGCAGTCATAGCTCGAGACCTGCAGCGGAACCGGACGCGTCACGCCGAGCAGGGTGAGCTCGCCGTCGATCCGCGCCGGCTTGCCGTGGGCGAAAACGATGTGCCCGCCGCGGTAAGCGATTTCGGGATGTGCTGCGGTATCGAGCATCGCCGGCCCGCGCACGAACTTCGTGGCTGCCGCATTGCTCGAACGGAGCGAGCTCGCATCGATCACGATGTCCAGCGCGCCGCGCTCCTGCACCGAATCCAGCGTCACGGTTCCCGCCATGCGGCTGAATTCGCCGCGCTGCAGGGTGCCCAGGCTGCGCATTTCGAATGTGACGAGGGTACGGCCCGGATCGAGCGTGTATTCGCTGGCATCGGCGGGAGGATCCGACAGCAAGGCGGCGAAACCGAACAGAGCCGCGAGCCAGGAGTGTCGTGAGCGCATGGGAGAAGGATGGCTCTCGTCGCCTGGCGATTCTGTCAACGAGTTGACACAGCTCAATACCCCCGCGCCAAACAACACGCAGCGACAGCGGCATCGTCCGTGGACTCGCGTGCGCACTCGATCCCGACGCGATCGGCGCGCCAGTCTGCCCACTCGGCGTCGCCGTGACCCAACAGATCGCGCACTTCCTTGCCCGCTCCGGCCAGATACGCCTCGGTGATGCTGCAATAGCGGGAAATGAGACCACCCGCCAGGCAATGGGCGCGTTTGTCCGGCAGCTCGGGCGGCAGCTTCTCGCGCAGGACGGCCTCCATACAGCCGTAGGAGGAATGCGCAAGCCGCGTCGGGCGGGTGGTAATCGTGGCGCAAGCGGTAAGATTCGCTATCGTCACCACTGCCACGGCAATACGCGTTGAGTTCATGAGCGAATTGACCATCTACCACAATCCCGCGTGCAGCAAGAGCCGCGAGACCCTGGCGCTGATCAAGGCGAGCGGCCACGAGCCGCGCGTCGTCGAATATCTGAAGACGCCGCCGAGCGAAGCCGAGCTGAGCGCGATCGTGCGCAAGCTCGGCATCAAGCCGCTCGCTCTGGTCCGGCGCAACGAGCAGATTTTCAAGGACAAGTATGCCGGGCGGAAACTCGGCGACAAGGAATGGATCAAGGCGATGATCGAGCACCCGATCCTGATGCAGCGGCCGATCGTGGTGCGCGGCGAGGCGGCCGTCATCGGACGGCCGCCGGAAGACGTCAAGCCGCTCCTCAAGTCTTCGTCGGCGTGACGTTCGCGTTCAGCCGGAACAGGTTCGTCGGATCGTATTTCGTCTTGAGCGCGACCAGCCGCGGATAGTTGCTGCGGTAGTTCTCGTTGATGTCCTTCGCCGTCACCTCGCGGGCCATGTCGTTGACGTAGAAGCCACGCGTGAACGGCTCGAGTGTCTTCCAGTACGTGCGCGCCGCTTCGATGTGCGGCGACGGATCCTTGTCGCCGATCGGCCAGGCCACCACGGTCATGAAGTTGCCGAGCGCATACCGATGCGCGAACGCGGTCGCACTGTCGGCAACACGCGAGCCCGCCCCGCCGCAGTGCTGCGCGAACAGCACCGTCATCCGGCGCGGATCGCCGTGAAACCCATCGACCATCGCGTTGATCATCTCGCCCGGCACCTTGGGAACGAATCCGCCCTTCAGATACGACGCGATGGCGCGAGTGTCGGTCGAATCGTTGGCCCGCTGCGCCTGCACGTACTCGATGGTCTTGATCGAGTCCTTGAGCGGCGTGCCCAGCTTGCGGATCGGCGCAAGAGCCTTCTCCGCATCCGCCTGCGGTCCGCAGTAGCACACTTGCAGCATGGCCACGCCCGGCGCGTTGCCCGGTGGCTGCATCACGGTGGGATCGATGTACAGCTCATCCGGAGCGACCGGCGCGTACTCGCTCCACAGAGTCAAGACGTCTCGCGCCCGCTCGAGCGGGAACGCGACCGAGCCGGCGACCACGTCCCGCTGCATCTGATGCAGCTTGAACTCGAACTGCGTGACTACGCCGAAGTTGCCGCTGCCGCCGCGCGCGCCCCAATAGAGCTCGGGATTCTCGCTGCTGCTCGCGCGCACGAGCTTGCCGTCGGCGGTGACGATTTCGACCGACTCGACGTTGTCGATCGCCATGCCGAACTTGCGTGCGATGCGTCCGAAGCCGCCGCCGAGCGTCAGGCCGCCCACGCCGGTGTGCGAGACGGTGCCGAGCGGCGTCACGAGCCCGTGCGGCGCAGTTGCCTTGTCCACCTGGCCGAGCAGCGAGCCGCCCGTAACCCGGACACGGCGAGCCTGCGGGTCAACCTTCACGGACCGGAACTTCGACAGATCGATCTGCATGCCCTTATCGCAGGTCGACTGCCCGGAATGACTGTGACCGCCGCATTTCACGGCGACCAGCAGGCTGTTCGCCCGCGCAAAGTCGACCGCGGCCTGGATGTCCGGCACGTCCACCGGTTGCACGATCAATGCAGGATGCTTGTCGAACGACGGATTCAGGATGTGCCGCGCGTCGTCGTAGCCGCCATCGCCGGCGAGCAGGAGCTCGCCGTGCAGCTTGGCGGCAAGCGCCTGGATGTCCTTGCCGCGCAGCGCAATCTCGCGGCCGTCGCCCGTGATCGCCGCAACGTCCGCGACCGTCCCGGGCCGCGCAGTCGCATGGACTGCTCTGAATTCGGGAACACTCAGCGCTGCCGCCGTCCACAATGACGACTGCAGAAAATCGCGACGCTTCATGGAAGCCTCCCCGGATCGTTAGCGTTTGCGGCAGTAGAAACGCGCGGGGGGCGGAATGCAAGTGCTAAGAAGGGAGTAGTGCGGGTGCGGCACAGAGAGCAGAGCCGGAAAAACTCTCGCAAAGGCGCAAGGCGCCAAGGAAGAGGAAGAGACGATCAGACTGTTTCTTGTTTCTTCCCTTGGCGCCTTTGCGCCTTGGCGAGAGCGATTTCCGGATCTGGTGATCGCCTCAGATCGTGGTGCTGAAATACGGCCGCTCCGGCACGAACAGCAACCTGTCGGCGCCGCGGCGCCATTCTGCCGGGGCACGGGATCCAAGGATCACGAGCGCCGTGCTGTAGGCGTGGCCGCGAGCTTCGAGCGAGAGGCCGTCGAGCAGTCGATCGGCATCGGCCGGGTTCGCGGCAGTGCGCAGTGAGGTGATGAAGGCGAGCACCTTCTCAACCTCGTCGTCTTTGCCTTCGCGAATGATGGCGAGGTAAGGGGCTGGATCCCGACGCTCGCGCAACGCGAGGCCGAGCGCGGACCAGACACTGTCACGGTCGATGCCCTGATCGATCGGCAGCGCCAGCGCGCGGGCGATGAGGTGGCGCGACGCGCCGTCGGAAGCCGCCGCCAGCCGCAAAACGCGCGCAGTCTCCTGCGAGTCGGCAATCTTCTCTTTTATGGCAGCATCGACGTCGCCCTGCGCTACGTGGTGGTACGCCACGTCGACACCCGGCTGCAGCCCCTTGCCCGAGATCACTGATACGTAGTACCGCAACGTCTCGGACTGCCGTACAAGATCCGAGCTCTTCGCATCCGCGTCTTCACTCGACATCCGTCGCACGCGCATCGTGTCGAGCGCGAGCCGCTCGCTCATTGCCGGCACGCTGTTGCGCGCGACGTCCAATGCCTTGGCGGCATCGCTCCAGTCAGCATGTCCCGCGTGCGTATAACCCACGGCGGCCGCCAGCCAGCCGTTGGTCGGAGCTTTTACATACAGAGCCGCGAACTCCTGGTCGCGCTGCGCGTCGTCGTCGATGCAGCGAGCTGCCACATACTGGAGATTGATGCTCTCCGGGTGCGCGCTCACCAGTGCGCGATGGCGTTTGCAGACCGCGCCGCGCAGATCGCGACGCGCGTCCTGCTCGGCGCGCAACGTCAGCACGTCCTCAGGATCGGCCTTGAGGCGCGCACGCACGATCTCGTCGAAACCTTCCCGGCTCGACGCGAGCGCGAGCCAATAGGCGGTGTAATGAGTATCGCTCGAGTCCCAGCGCGCATGCGTCCGGATGACGTCCGCCTGCTGTTTCTCATCCTTCAGCATCGACAGCACCGCAGACGGATTGTCGTGGCCGAACGCAGCCATCACTGTGCGCGTGCCGCCGTCGCCGCTGGTGCTGAGAGTCTCCGGGGGCTCCTCGAACATGTAATCGGCGCCGCTGCTCGTCCAGCGCTGCGCTCCGATCATGCGCTCGGGCACCGGGCTGGCCGGGCCATACGTTGCGGTCCACTCCACCAGCATGCTGGCACCAGCAACGTTGTAGATGCTCTCGTCGGAGCCGACGGGGATCTCGGCAGGGAACTGCTCGATGACCTCGCCGCTTTCGGTGACGGTGCGAACCGAATAGTCCTCGTCGTTGCCGACCGTGAGCCTGGCATGCGAGAACTCGGGCACGCGAACCGACGCGTCGCCGATCGAGACGATCACCGGCCGGCCGAGTCCGTTGTAGACATTGACGAGGGTTACACCGACTGCGGTGCCGACGCTGAGCACCGCGGCGATGATTCCGCACGCGACGGTCAGGCGCGCGAGCGTCGCGACCAGACCGTCGGCGACGTGGAAGCGATCCCACAGATCGAGCTTCGTCTTGCGCGGCCGTTCGCTGCCCGGAACCAGTACGGGATACTGGTCCGGCACCCTCGTCGCATCCGGGGCCGCGGCCGGCGTCATCTTGTCGCGAACGAAGCGCGCGACCTGCGCCTCCGCCAGCAGCAACTGCTCCAGCGCTGCCTGCCGCAGCGCTGCCAACGCAGACCCGGCACTCGCGACCCAGCTATCGATGGCATTGAGCCAGTCGCCGACATTGGCGTCGGTCGCCGGCGGCAGCGTGAAGGAGCCCAGTGCCTGTTGCCAGCTCTCGGCCTTCAGGCGGCGCAGCAGCGTGCGATCCAGAGCAATCAGCTTGCCCTCGTCCTCATATATATGTCTCAGGGCGTTGTGGACTTCGGTACAGGCGCCGAGCAGCACCCGGCGCTCGCTCGACGAAACGCGACCGTCCGCCGTGACGACCGAGACGGTGTTGCACAGCGCACCGTGCGCATCGCGAAGATTTGCCTCGCCGTGCTCGGCGTAGTGCAGGATCGCGAGCAGACCTTTCAGGTAGGCATCCCAGCCTGACCCGAGCTGCGCGGCTGCAGCGAGATGCACCGAGCGGCAGCGCCGGTCGTGTGCCTGCACGGCCTCGCGCGCACGAGCGAGCTCCTCCTGCACGTCGTCGAGCGCGTCCTGCAGGTCGCCGCGCTTGAGGTCCCTGCCGCGGTGACGGATCACGCCACCGTTCGCCTTGAGGAAGCCCTCCTTGAGTCCCTGCAGCGTCGCTTGCTCCTCTTCGAGCGCCTTGAGCTTCGCAAGATCCTCCGAGAGCGCCTGCGGATAGATGGCAGCGAGCTCGGCAGCGATGTGCTCGCTCTGCAACGGGGGCGCATAGAGGTTGGCGACCTCGCGCGCGTGCCGCGCCAGCGGGCGGCCGAGATACGCGCCGCGATAGCTGCGGTCGTAGAACGCGCGCCCGAACAACTCGTCGAGCTTGGCCAGCGATTGCTCGAGCGGCACATCCGCCGCTTCCTGCACGGCGCGAAAGATGTGCGCAGTCATGCTCTTCTTGAGATCCGGGACGTCGTCGAACAGCTCCCAGGCGCTGCGCTCGTCGATTTTGGCGGAGATGTACGTGCGCTTTGCATTCTGCTCGCGCTCGGAGTTGGCCGGGTGCGTGCTCCACATCCGCGGCGGCTGCGCCAGCGACGTCTTGAAGATCCGATGCTCCTGCGGCTTGTCTTTCGGCGGCGGTGCAACCTCGCCGTAGCCCGGATCGTCGAGCACCTGACGCAGCTTCTCGGTGATGCGCTTCTGCACGGCGAAGAGATCGGTGACGCTGCGCTTCTCGCGCGCCTCGGAGTCCGCGAACGCGAGCGAGCGCTCCCATGCCTCATCGGCGACGCTCAACTTGTAGAGCGCGTGGATCAGTGCGTCGCTGCCGGTGAGCGACACCGCCACGAGATCGGCTTGCAACTCCATTTCCCGGGACAGGGCGCGCTGGGCCAGCACGACGATGCGGAATACCGTCTCCATCAGCGAGCGGATCGACCATACGATGAGCGACAGCAGCCAGCCGAGCCACGCGATGCGAAGATCGACTCGCGAGAGCCCGCGCAGGAAGGCGTCGAGCGCGTCGCGCTTGGCGATGATGTGACCGGCGATCTGCTGCGCGATGTAGACCCAGCGGCCGACAGCCATCGAACGCTGACCGAAGTGGCCGAACTCGTGCGCGAGCACCGCCTTCAATTCGCCGAGCGAGACGGCATTGACGAGACCGAGTCCGATCTCGAGATTCTTGCGCGACGGGAACAGCAGATTGAGGACGCTCAGGTCGTAGAACACCGCCGCGTTGACGCGCGGCGACAGGAAGACGCGATGCGCGCGCGGCGCACCTGCCTCATCGGCGAGTCGATTGATGAAGTCGAATAGGCGCGGCTGTTCCGAGGCAGTGACTTCGATGTCGTCGATCGCGTGCCGATGCTTGACGAACACCAGCGCCTTCCACATGAACACCGCGAGAAACGCCGAGCAGGTCCCGGAGACGAACGTCCAGAGCGGATCGCCGCCGTGTGCCAGGCTCGCGAACAGCCGGTACGACGTCCAGGTGAACCAGCTCGCCAGCGCGAGATACAGCACCACGAACAGCGCGAGGCCACCCATCGCGAGCCATGCATGCGTGCGATAGGCCCGGCTGGGCCGCGTGAGATCCGGCGGCACCGAGCGCGGGCCGGCCGGATAGACGTGCTCGACTGACATCGTAGTCCCCGCTGAGGGAAATCGCGAAGGATCCTACCCCCGTCAGTGGCAGCCGGGCACGCTCGCGGCCGCTTCGCGCAGCCTTTCTGTGCGCCTCGTCTCAATCCCGTATTACAGCAGCCATTCGATCGGCAGCAGTGCCATCAGGGCAACACCCAACCGCTTCCACCACGTCGTGCCCGGCTCGGTCGTGTGGACGCGTTCACCATCCTCGCACTGCTCCACCCACAGCATCCTGCCTGCGGCGTTCAAGCTCACGCGATAAGCGCGCGCAGGGATCTCGCCGGCGAACGCCGTGGCAATGCTCGCCGCGAGCACCGGGCTCTCGATCACGAGCCCCATCTCGGTGTTGAGACTCGCGGAGCGCGGATCGAGATTGAACGAGCCGACGAACACGCGGCCGCAGTCGACCGAGAACGTCTTCGCGTGCAGGCTCGAGCCCGAACTGCCGGTGAGCCGGCGGTCGCGGCGCGAGCGAACCCGCGACGTGCGCATCAGCTCGTAGAGCACGACGCCGGATTCGAGCAGCTTGCGACGACGCTTCGCGTAGCCGGCGTGCACGATCGGCACATCGGTTGCCTCCAGCGAGTTCGTGAGAATCGACACTTTCACACCGTCCCGCGAGAGCTCGGACAGCGCGCGCTCGCCGGCGCGCGTCGGCACGAGGTACGGCGAGATCAACTCCAGCTCGCGCTGCGGCACGCTCAGCGTATCCAGCAATCGTTCGAGCAGCGTGCCGCGCGGCCGCTGCCGCCCGAGTCCTTTCGCGGGATCGTCGCTGACCAGGCGTGCCGCGGCCCAGCGGTACTCAACCGAACCGCAGAGCAGATCGTGAACGAACGCGCACGACTGCAGTGCATTCGCATATTCGACCGCGGCCGGCTGGCCGAGAATTTTTTCCGCTTCGGCGATCACCTCCAGCACGCTGGCGCGGCGCGCGCGACCGAGCACGGACTCGACCGGCCGCGCCGACTCGCTGTTCCAGTAGCGCTCGAAGTCGCTCGCGATGTCGCTGACGACCGGTCCGACTGCCATCACATCGAGGTCGACGAAGGACAGTGCCTGGTTCGCGTCGAAGTACTCGTCGCCGACGTTGCGCCCGCCGACGATCGCGACCTGGCCGTCGACCGTGAACGATTTGTTGTGCATGCGCCGATTGAGCCGCGCGAAGTCGGTCAGATATTCGAGCGGTCGCCAGCGTCGCAACCGGAATGCGTTGAAGAGCCGTACCTGGATGTTCGGATGCGAGGCGAGCGCGCCGAGGAACGCATCGAGACCGGCCGTGTTGTTGTCGTCCAGCAGCAGACGGACGCGCACGCCACGATCGGCCGCCCGGCACACCGCCGCGAACAGCAGCGCACCCGACACGTCGTTGCGCCAGATGTAGTACTGAAGATCGAGCGTGCGTTCCGCGGTATCGGCAAGCAGGACGCGGGCCGCAAACGCATCACGACCGTCGCGCAACTCGACGATGCCGGATTGCCCCGGATGCGCGCGCGCGTGCGGGCTGACCGAGCGACTCAGTCGGCCTTCGAGAACGGGCTTCGGCTTGGCGAGGGTTTCCAGCACCCAGACAGGATGCCCGAAACCCGCGGCGGGTTGAACTTGCGGCGTCGTGCGACAGTCGAACGTCACCTCACGGTAGCAGCGAGTCCTTCTTCCCGTTGTTTGCGATCGCCGGCTGGAAATATGCGATACCCGCTTGCGCGGCGACCAGCGACTGATAGAGCTGTTCCACCTGCTCCGGCGTGTACTGGCTGGCGTGACACAGCCAGCCGGCTTTCGACTTGTCGTAGTCCGCCTGTGACACCGCAACGCGCACAGTGAGGAAAGTGTCGTCGACGGGTGCGAGCGGAATCGGATTGTTAGGCGGGACCCGGCTGCGCGGCACCGCCGGATAGTAGAGCTGCGCAGGCCGCTGCCATTGCCGGCTCTGGAACACTTCGGTGACGATGTCGCTCACGAGGCGATGATCCGGATGACCGGTCCAGCCGGACGGTCCCCAGGTGATGACCGCGTCGGGCTGCAGCTCCTCGAACAGTTTCGTGACCCGATCGCGCATCTCGCGCAACTGGTCCATGTGCGGCGGCAACCCTTCGCCCATCTTCAGCTGATCGTAGAGCCCGAACAAGATCGGCGGATTGATGCCGAGCTTCTGCGTCGTGCAATTCAGCTCTGCGACGCGCGCTGCCGCGAGCGCATCACCTGCCGGAATGCCTGCATGCTGCGAGACGCCGAGACGGCCGTCGGTGGCTGTCGCGAGATAGACCTTCGCGCCGGCAGCTGCATATTTCGCGAGCACCATGCTGACTGTCGACTCGTCATCAGGATGCGCGAAGACTGCGAGCAGGACCGGTGTTCGCTTGTCGTGCTGAACCGCCGGAGTCCCGCACGGGGTCAACAGCAACAGCGAAGCGATCGCAACGCTCATCCGACCCGCGAGTTCCTTCATGTTCTTCATGCTCTTCGTTCGGCAACAGTGATCCGATGCAGCAGTCGCTTGTGGCCCTGATAGCCGCCGGTGGCCGCGTGCAGCACGCAGCGGTTGTCCCACATCACGAGCATGCCCTGCGACCAGCGATGCCGATACACGAACTCGGGCCGTGACTGGTGCAGGAACAGCTCCATGAGGATCGGCGTCGCCTCGGCTTCGCTCATGCCGTCGATGCCGATCGTGTAGCCCATGCTGACGAATAGCGCGGGCCGTCCGGTCTCGGGATGAATCCGCATGATCGGATGCAGCTGAGTGCTCATCGCGCTGTCGGAATAGCGGATCGCCATCGAGCGGCCCTTGTCGCGCTCGCCGTACATGCCCTCGCGCGAATAGGCGCGGCGCGCCGAGTGCACGCCTTGCTTGTCCTTCAGCAACGACTTCAGCGCAGCCGGCAGCGCTGCCCACGCCGCGTACTGATTGGCGAACAGCGTGTCGCCGCCGACCGGCGGGATGACGTCGCCATAGAGCACGGTCGCGGCCGGCGGACTCGGCAGGAAGCTCCAGTCGGAGTGCCAGGTTTCCGCGAATAGCGGCGTCTGCTCGTCGGCCTCGCGACGCACCTGAGCCACGTGCGGGTGACCCGGCACCGAGCCGAAGTACGGATCGACGCCGAACGGACCGATCGCTGCCGCGAAGCGCTCCAGGTCTTCGAGCTGCAGCTGCTGATCGGGAAATGCAACCACCTGGTACTGCAACCACAGCACACGGATCGCGGCAACCTGTTCGACAGCCAGCGGCTGGCGCAGATCGATCCCCTCGACCGTCGCACCGCACGGCGCCGCTTGTGGTGTCGCTCGCAGCTGCATCGCCATAGCAAATATCGAACCTTTTCCCGGCTGGCGAGTTCCGACAAAAGCCACGCCTTTTGTCGGGACTGTCGAAAGGGCCTTGGCCGCTTTCGACCAAGAATAGTCTATTCTGCAGTGCCTGATGCGTGCGGGGAGCGGGCCCATGCAGGACTACGAAAAACTCGGCGTCTTCTACCTCGGGCGCGAGTACGACGCGGCCGGCCGCGCGCCTTCCGACAATCTGCTGCTCTACGACTCGCGCGACCTCACGACGCACGCTGTCTGCGTCGGCATGACCGGCAGCGGCAAGACCGGCCTGTGCCTCGCGCTGCTCGAAGAGGCCGGCATCGACGGCATTCCGGCGATCTGCATCGATCCCAAAGGCGACCTCGGCAACCTGCTGCTGACCTTCCCGCACCTGCAAGCGACCGAGCTCCTGTCGTGGGTCGACGCCGGCGAGGCGCAGCGCAAAGGCCTGAGCGTCGAGCAATACGCCGCGCAGACGGCCGAGAACTGGAAGAAGGGGCTCGCGGACTGGGGCCAGGCGCCGGAGCGGATCGGCAAATTCCGCGACGCCGTCGATCTCGCGATTTATACGCCCGGCTCCGAAGCGGGGCTGCCGCTGTCCGTAGTGCGTTCGTTCGCAGCACCGCGGCCGGAGTTGCTCAATGACACCGCAGCGTTGCGCGAGCGGATCAGCACAGTGGTGTCCGGACTCCTGGCGTTGCTCGATCGCGATGCCAATCCGATCAACAGCCGCGACCACGTGCTGCTGTCGACGATCTTCGAGGACGCGTGGCGCAAGGGCACCGGCCTCGACATGGCGAGCCTGATTGCCGTGGTTCAGAAGCCGACGTTCGACAAGGTCGGCGCGTTCGACCTCGAGACGTTCTATCCCGCGAAGGAACGCCTGCAGCTCGCGATGGCGATCAACAATCTGCTCGCCTCTCCGGGTTTCGCCGCGTGGCTGAACGGTGAGCCGCTCGACGTGCAGCGCCTGCTGTTCACTCCCGAAGGCAAGCCGCGCATCGTCGTGATCTCGATCGCGCATCTGTCCGATGCTGAGCGCATGTTCATCGTGACGCTGCTGTTGAACGAAGTCATCGCGTGGATGCGCGGCCAGTCGGGAACGTCTTCGCTGCGGGCGATCCTCTACATGGACGAAATCTTCGGCTACTTCCCGCCGACCGCGAATCCGCCGTCGAAGCAGCCGATGCTCACGCTGCTCAAGCAGGGCCGCGCGTTCGGGCTCGGCTGCGTGCTCGCGACGCAGAACCCGGTCGATCTCGACTACAAGGGCCTCGCGAACGCGGGCACCTGGATGATCGGCAGACTGCAGACCGAGCGCGACAAGCTGCGCGTGCTGGAGGGTCTCGAAAGCGCCGTGCCCGGCTCCGATCGCGCAGCGCTCGATCGCATGATTTCCGCGCTGACGCCGCGCGTGTTCCTGATGCGCAACGTCCACGACGATGCGCCGGTGCTGTTTCAAAGCCGCTGGGCGCTGTCCTATCTGCGCGGCCCGCTGACCGGCGTGGAAATTTCCAGGCTCATGGCGGCGAAGCGGACTGCGACGACGCCAGTCGCTGCCGCGAGTCCGCCACCAGCCGCCGCGGCATCGGCGCGACCGAACGTGCCGGCAGACGTGCCCGAGTACTTCCTCGCTGCCACTGCTGCCGGCGATGGCCTGCTCTACAAACCGATGGTGATGGGCGTAGCGAAACTGCACTTCGTCGATGCCAAGCTGGCGCTCGATCAATGGCAGACGACAGCGTACCTCGCGCCGCTCTCCGACGACGGCAACACGGTTCTATGGGACGAAGCCACGGCGCTTCCGGATCTGAAGTCGCGACTCAGCGAGACGCCAGCGCCCGCCTCCACGTTCGCATCGCTGCCGACGGGCGCGCTGCGAGCACTATCGTATGGTGCATGGGGCAAGGCGCTCTCGGCTCATCTGTTCGAAAGCGCGCGCAGCGAAGCGCTGGTGTGCGACGCTCTCAAAGCGACGTCAGCCCCTGGAATGAGCGAAGGCGACTTCCGCGCGCAACTGGCATTGGCCGCGCGCGAGCAGCGCGATGCAGCTGTAGCAGACCTCAAACGCAAATACGCGCCGAAACTGGCAGCGATCGAAGACCAGCTGCGACGTGCAGGCGAGCGTGTGGAGCGTGAGCGCTCGCAACTGAATCAGCAGCGGCTGCAATCTGCGTTCTCGATCGGTGCTTCGGTGCTCGGGGCATTCCTGGGCAGACGCACGCTGTCCGCGACGAACGTAAATCGAGCCGCCTCGGCCGCGCGCGCAGCAACGCGCATCGGCCGCGAGAGCGGCGACGTGGACCGGGCGAGCGACAGCGTGGAGGTCGTGCAGCAGAAGCAGCGTGATCTGCAGCAACAGTTCGATGCGGATACTGCGGCGCTCGAAACGCGCTTCGACGCCGCCACCGTAGTGCTGCGCAAGGTACAGGTGAGTCCGCGAAAATCGGATATTGCGGTCGGCGAAGTAGCGCTGGTGTGGACGCCGTGGCGCAAAGGCGCGGACGGTTTCCCGACGCCGGCGAGTCAGTAGATTCTCAAGCCGCCGAACTTCTTGCGGAGCTTGCGCGCGAGCGACTGATAGCCGGCTGCGTAAGCAAGTACCGCAGCAAGCACGACGGCGAGCGACCAGATCCAGGGTGCGCCACTCGTGGCTGAAGATGCAGCGGCCGGCGGCTGCTGCTGAACCGGCGAGGCGCCTTCGAGCACGCCATCATCGGCAACTGCCGGTGCAGCCGCAGCAGCGGCTTTGAGTTGCTTCACCTGCGCCTGCAGCGCCTCGCTCTCCTTCTTCAGGCGCGCGATCTCGTCAGCCGATTTCTTGTCGGCGGTCTGGGTCGTGCTCTTCTGCTGGCGCTGCAGCTCGCGCAGTTGCACCGCAGCCGGCGCATCGCCCGTGAGGTAGTTCGCGCCGACCCAGCCCTCGCGTCCATCCTGCAAGCGGATTCGCACGAAGCTCTGATCGCGCTCGAGCTCATCGACCGCGTCGCCGGTCTCGATAGTCGCGACGCGCGAGCCCGCCTGGTCGGCTTCCGAGTAGACGTTGAGCACGAGCTTGTCCGACACGTACAGCCGACGCAGCGGCTGTTCCGCCTCGGCAGGCTGCTGCTCCGGCTGCTGCGCTTCCTCCTGCGCGACTCCGAGCTGCGGTGCAGTCAGCAGCGAAAGTGTCGCCACAGTGAGACACCGATGCGGGGCCAGCCTGTTCATGCCGAGGATGCTTTCAGAGTTGCACCGAATGGGCAACCGACCAGCGCTCATGGCAAGATCGCCCGCGGTTACGCTCACACCGAGATGTCCATGGCAGCTCCCACTGCAACGAAGTATTCGTGGTCCACGGTGCCGCTGGAGCACCTGAATCCGCAGCTGTCGCGCCGCATGGTGACGGGCAAGCAGGTGATGGTCGCGCACGTTTACCTCAAGGCCGGCTGCGTCGTGCCGAAGCACCATCACGTCAACGAGCAGGTCACCTACATCCTGGAGGGTGCGCTGCGCTTGTGGGTCGGCGACCAGGTCGACTCGCCGAACGAAGCCGACGGCGTGCTGGTGAAGGCCGGCGAAGTGCTCGTGATTCCCAGCAACGTGCCGCACCGCGCGCTCGCAGTCGAGGACACGCTCGATCTCGACGTGTTCGCGCCGCCGCGAGAGGATTGGCTCAGCGGCACCGACGATTACCTGAGGAAGAAGTGAGGCCGTGTCGGGCTGAAGCCCGACCTACAGAGACTTTGTAGGTCGGGCTTCAGCCCGACTCCAAACCATGGACAGCAGCGACTTCTCGACGCTGATTGGCCGTCTGGAACGCGAGGCGGACACGCATCCGCAGCTGTACCTCGGCAAAGTTGCCGTCGCAGCCGCGCTCGGTTTCCTCGCGCCGGGGCTGGTTGCGCTGGAAATTCTCTTCTGCTTCTACGTGATCATTCACGCGCTCGTCACCGGCGCGACGCCGCCGTTTCTCGCAACGATCGGTGTGCTGGCAGGCGGCGGCGCAGCGATCGCGACGATCCGCGCGCTGCGCGTCCAGGTCGCCGCGCCCGAAGGCCTCGCGCTCACCGCCGAAGAAGCGCCGGACCTGTTCCGTCTGCTCGATGTCATCGCGCGCAAGATCGTGCCCGCGCCGTTCGCCACCGTGAAGATCAACGGCGACTTCAAGCTCGGTATCCGGCAGATTCCGCGCTGGGGAGTGTTCGGCGGCTATAGCAATCATCTGTACGTTGGCGCGCCGCTGCTGCTGGCGCTCAGCGCAGACGAGTTCTGCGCGCTGCTCGCGCACGAGATAGGTCATCTGGGCGGCAAGCAGCGGCAGTTCGCCGCGTGGATCTATCGCCAGCGCGAAATCTGGAATCTGCTGCAGGCAAAGTTCGCCGCGCCGGGAAACGTATTCGATCGGATGCTTGCCCTGTACTACAACTGGTACGCACCCTGGTTCCACGCCTACAGCTTCGCGCTCGCGCGCAATCATGAGTACGAATCGGATCGCATCGCCGCTGCCGTCACGAGCGCACAAACACTCAGCCGCGCGCTGATCCAGACGGAACTGGCGAGCCGCTTTCTCTCCGACGTCTACTGGGCGCGTTTCCTTGCACGCGTCGAGGAAGCGCCGGAACCGCCGTACAAGCCGTACTCGCTGTTGACGCGCGCGTTCAAGGTGGCGGAGAAGGATCCGTCGCGCCAGCAATGGCTCGCCGATGCGCTGCGCAGATACGCAGCCGAGAACGACACGCACCCAAGCCTCGCGGAGCGCCTCGCCGCGCTGGAAATCTCGCCGCAGGTTCCGTCGCCGGCCACCTCGTCCGCCGCTCTCATGACGCTCGGACCGGCTGCACCGCGCGCGGTCGACCATTGCGACGATGTGTGGCGCACGCAGAACCTCGCGAACTGGCGCAAGCGCCATAATCAGATCAAGGAAGCGCACTGGAAACTCTCGGAGTACGAGAAGTACGAGGACGGCGCGCTGCCGCCGGAAGATCTGTGGGCGAAGATCGGCTTGCTGCTCAATGTGCGCCGCGAAGAAGACGCGGTCGGCTCGCTGCGCCTGCTGGTCGCGCGCCAGGGCAAGTTTCCCGACGCACATCTGTTGCTGGCGCGACTGCTGCTGCAGCATGGCGAGGAGGAAGGCCTGCAGCATCTGATCAAGGCGACCCAGCAGCGCGCCCATCTCGCGGATAGTGCTGCCGAGATCGGCTACGACTACCTGGTGAACCGCGGTCGCAAGAGCGAGGCGATGCGCTTCGCGCAGCGCATTCAGGCTCTGCTGGACGAGTAACGTCCGCGGCGGTCGCCTGACAGCGACAGCCGCGCGGCCTGCGCGCGGTGCTTCTTTTGCCGATATCGCCGCGCAACCCCCACCGCTACGATGCGCGCACTGGGGTAGGTTCCAACAGCTTTCACAATGACCAAGGTAAGAGCCGTCTCTTGCGCCATGGTCGTCGCCGCGATTCTCGTGTGCGCTCTCGCCTTGGCGACGGCGTCCAGCACCGCGACGGGGACATCGGGCGCGCTCGCCAGTTACGTCGCACGTCCGGACGAGAGCCTCGCGTGGCACGAAGTCGATTCGGGAACGGTGGGCACTGTCCAGTACGTCGAGTACCTGTTGACCTCGCAAACGTGGCGCGGCATCGAGTGGAAGCATCAACTGTTCGTGCTGAAGCCGGCGAACATGGCGCGCGACGAGCGGCATGCGCTGCTGTTCGTGCACGGCGGCCGCTGGAAGCCCGAGTACGAAGGCGAGCGCGGCCGGACGCAGTTGCCCAGCGAAGCGCTGCTGTTCGCGCGGCTTGCCGAATCGATCGGTGCACCGGTCGGCGTGCTGCGCCAGGTTCCGTTCGCACCGATGTTCGATCGCACCGAAGATGCGCTGATCGCGTACACCTTCGACCAGTATCTGCAGACGGGCGAGAGCGACTGGCCGCTGCTGCTGCCGATGGTGAAGAGCACCGTGCGCGCGATGGACGCGATGCAGAGCATCGTGCGCGAGCGGTGGGGGACGCCGATCGAATCGTTCACCGTGTCCGGCGCCTCCAAGCGCGGCTGGACAGCATGGCTCACCGCGGCAGTCGACAAGCGCGTCATGGCTGTCGCCCCGATGGTGATCGACGTTCTGAACATGCGCGCGCAGATGGATCACCAGCGCGAAACCTGGGGCGAGGTCTCGGATGAGATTCGCGACTACGCAGCTCTGAACCTGCCGGAGCGGCTGAAGACGGAGCGCGGCCAGCAACTGCTGGCGATGGTCGATCCTTTCAGTTACCGCCAGCAGCTCACGCGTCCGAAGCTGATCCTGCTGAGCACCAACGATCGCTACTGGCCGCTCGACGCGCTGAAGCTCTACTGGTCCGAGCTGCCCGGGCCGAAGCACGTGCTGTACGTGCCGAACCAGGGGCATGGGCTGCGCGATGCGGATCGCGTCATCGGCAGCGTGGCCGCAGTTCATCGTTACGCGGCGGCCGGCAAGCCGATGCCGGAGACAGCGTGGACGTTCGCATCCGCGCCAGGCGAAGTGAAAGTCCAGGTCAAGGCCGACCGTGAACCGAAACGCGTGCTGGTGTGGAGCGCGCAGAGCGCGACCAAGGACTTCCGCGACGCGCACTGGACCGGGCGACAGTGCCCGAAGGCGGCCGACGGCTATGCCTGTTCGGCTGCGCGCGGCACCGACGGCTACACCGCCGTGTTCGCCGAGACCTCCTTTCAGGACGAAGGCAAGCCGGCCTTCTCCACCACGACGACGGTCTGCATCGCCGGACCCCCGAAGAATCAGAACGAAAGCGGCGCGGGTTGCTGATTGCGCTCTTGCGTTTCTTGACAGAGCCCGCCGGTAACCCTTTTCAGGCCGCAGGAGTAGCATGGCGCGCCTGAGAACGTCACAGCCGTGAGAGAGGGAACCATGTGCGACAACGATTCGATCCACGACATGCTCGAGTTCCAGCGCCGGGCCGAGTTGTCACGCCGGCAGTTCGGCGCCATGACGGTCGGCACCGGCCTGATGTTCATGCTGCCGAAGCTGGCCGACGCGGCTGAAGTGAAAGGATCGGATGTCGAGATCAAGACCGCGGACGGCACCTGCGATGCGTACTTCGTGCATCCGGCGAGCGGCAAGCATCCGGGCGTGCTGGTGTGGCCGGACATCTTCGGCCTGCGCCCCGCGTTCCGCAAAATGGGCGATCGCCTCGCGGAGTCCGGCTACTCGGTGCTCGTGGTGAATCAGTTCTATCGCACCAAGAAGCCGCCGATCGCCGCCGAGGGCGCGAGCTTCCAGGATCCGGATGTGCGCGCCGCATTGATGAAGCTTGCCGGCACGCTCAGCAAGGACACCGTCGACACCGATGCGAAGGCCTTCATTGCGTGGCTGGACCAGCAAGCTGCGGTCGACAAGAAACGCAAGATGGGCACGACCGGCTACTGCATGGGCGGCCCGATGACGATGCGCACGGCCGCGGCGTTCCCCGATCGCGTCGGCGCGGGCGCGTCGTTCCATGGCGGCGGCCTGGTGACCGACAAGCCGGACAGCCCGCACCTGCTGGTGCCGAAGATGAAAGCGTCGTTCCTGTTCGCGATCGCCGCGAACGATGACGAAAAACAGCCGCAAGCCAAGACCGTTCTGAAAGACAGCTTTGCGAAAGCGAAGCTGCCCGCCGAGGTGGAAGTCTACGAAGGCACGCTGCACGGCTGGTGCCCGCCCGACTCGCAGGTCTACAACGAAGCGCAGGCCGAGAAGGCGTGGAGCCGATTGCTCGCGACTTTCGGCAAAGCGCTGGCGTGAAGCGCTAGCGCTCCGGGACGAATAACAGGTCCTGGAAGTCGTAGCTGAAGTCGGCGAGCGGTGAGATCGCGCGCAGGGTGATGCGCTCGATCGAGCCGTCGGGATTGAGCGCGAACGTCACGTACGCATCTTCGATGTTGCGATCCGCCCAGCGCGTGCGAAACGTGTCGTAGCGCACGTGCTCGAGCTTGCCGGTCATCGTCGGCGTGTTGTCGAAGCGGATGTTCATTACAGCGCCGCTGCGCTCGATCGTGACGGTGCCGTACCACGCGTCGCGGTAGCGGCCCGCGTATTTTTCGAGCGGTAGCGACGGACCCTTGCTGCCGCGCTCCGCCTTGCCAGCATCCTTGCTCGCGGCGAGCTGCTCCTGCGCTTTCGCGAGCCGCTCCTTGAACGTCTCGCTCACCGCGGTGATCCAGTCCGGGCTCTTCAGCCCGAGATAGTGATCGAGCAGCCGGAACTGCATCGACGACAGTGCGCCGGCTTCTTCCGCGTTGGTGAATAACGCGAACGCAACGTGCCGCTCGGGAATGAGCGTGAACAACGTCACCATGCCGGGCACGCCGCCGCCGTGCGACAGGATCGTCTGCCCGCGATACTCGCTGAGATTCCAGCCGAGCGCATAGGCACGGAAATGCGAGCGCGCCAGCTCCAGGCGCTGCAGCGGCGGGGAGACCGGCAACAGCGTCTGCGGCGTCCACATCTCGCGGGACTGTGCTTCGCTGAACAACCGGGTGTTCGTCTTCGTGTCGAGACCCGCGTTGAGCTGCAGATCGAGCCACCTGGCGATCTCGATGCCGTTCGAGTTCAGCGCACCCGCGGCAGCAGCGACGTCGATCTCGGTGACTGTCGCGAGCGGGCCCATCGGTCCCATCCCGCGCATCTCCTGCGACGCTCGCGCATGAGGCCACGCACGATTCGCACTCGCGGGCAAGGTCGACGTGGTCGTCGTCTCGTTCATCTGCAAGGGCGCGAGGATGCGTTTGCGGACCGTGTCCTCCCAGCTCGCTCTCTCGATCGTCGCGATCACCTCGCCCGCCACGATGTACAGCAGGTTGTCGTAAGCAAAACTGCTGCGGAAGCTGGTCACCGGCTTGATGAAGCGCAGCCGGTGAATGATGTCGGCGCGGGTGAGCGTCGTCGGCGGGAAAAACATCAGGTCGCCCGCACCGGGGCCGAGGCCGCTGCGATGAACGACGATGTCGCGGATCGTCATCTCGCTCGAGACGTACGGGTCGTACATCTTGAAGCCGGGCAGCACATCGGCGACCTTCGTCTCCCAGGTGAGCTTGCCTTCGTCGACCAGCATCGCGAGCAATGCGGTCGTGAATGCCTTGGTCGTGGAGCCGATCGCGAACAATGTGTGCTCATCGACCTTCGCCGGCTCGCCCATCCGGCGCACGCCGTAACTGCGCACCGCGTACGGCCGTCCCTGCTCGGCGATTGCGACGGTCATGCCCGGCGTTCCGAACGTGTCCAGCACGCGCTGCGCGTAACGATCGAGATCGCCAGGAGGCGCGGCAAAAGATGCACTGGCAACCAATAGCGCGCCGAGCCACGCAATCATCAGCACGCGAGATCGCATCACTTCGCTCCCAGCAGGCAATTGTCCAGCAGGCGCTCGAACTCCTCGCCGCCGCGAACCGGGTCTGCGACCGGCAGTCCAAGGCGCTGCGACTCGCTCGCCACCAGTCGTCGCGCTTCGGCGTCGGACAGGTGCGAGGTATTGAAGCTCACGCCGCCGCAGCGGATCCCGGCGTTCGTGCGGCGGCCCAGCGCGAGGTTCACTTCGACCGTGTACTCGATGGTCGGGATCGGCAGCTCCGGATGGCCGATGATGTGCGTGCGGCCGGGCTCGTGACAGACCACGATCACGTCGGGCTGGCTGCCGTGCAGCAGCCCGAGCGAAACGCCGGCGTACGAGGGGTGCGACAGCGATCCTTGTCCTTCGATCACATCCCAGTGATCGGGTGCGGCGTCCGGGCTGAGCATCTCCGCGGCGCCGGCCGCGAAGTCCGCGACCACCGCGTCCATCGGCATGCCGGCGCCCGCGATCATGATTCCGGTCTGACCCGTCGCACGAAAATCCGCTTCGAGGCCGCGCAGCTGCATCGCCCGGGCGATCGAGAGCGCCGTGTACTTCTTCCCGAGCGCGCAATCGGTGCCGACCGTGAGCAGTCGCTTGCCGGTGCGCTTACGGCCACTGGCAATCGGAATGTTGTGCGGCGGCGTGCGCACGTCGATGAGGCGGCGGCGATGCCGTTCCGCCGCGACCTTCAACGCCGGCGTGTCGGCGAGCCGCGCGTGCATGCCGCTGACCACATCGAGCCCCGCTTCCAGAGCGCCGAGCAGATGTGGCAGCCAGCTGTCGACGATCTTGCCGCCGATGTTCGCGACGCCGATCACCATCGAGCGCGCACCGGAGGCGCGCGCCTGTGCGGGACTCAGGCGCGGCAAGCCGAGCGTGACCGTCTTGTCCGAGCACGACCATTCGCCGACGCATCGCTCGCGCGCCCAGTCGCGCAGGCCGAAGGCGGTTTTCGCGTAGGTCGGCTCGGTCACGTCGCCGAGGAACAGCAGGTAGGGCTGCGGCAACTCCATCGCTCGTCTCCGCCGATCAGGTCCAGGTGGCGCCGAGCAGGCGGCGGAAATTGCCGCCGAGGATCGCCCCGATGTTCTCGTCGGAGTAGCCGCGGCGGATCAATGCCTCGGTCAGGTCGAAGGTCTTGCGCGGATGATCGAAGCCTTCGATGTCGATCTTGTCGCGGAAGCCGTAGCTCGCCTTGTACGACTCCTTCAGCTGCTTGTACTGGTCCGGCGGCATGTCGTCGTAGCCCCATAGGTCGGAGTCCGAGCCGATGCCGACGTGCTCGATGCCGGCCAGCTTCACCACGTGGTCGATGTGATCGACGATGTTCTCGATCGTGGTCGGTTCTTTGCCCGTGACGAACATGCGCACGCCGGTGATGCCCATTACGCCGCCCTTGGCGGCGAGCTTCTGGATCGCCTCGTCGGTCTTGAGCCGCGGGTGGTCGTTGAGGGCGCGGCAGTTCGAATGCGTGATCGCGATCGGCTTCGGCGACAGCTCGATGGCGTCGAGCGTCGTGCGATCGCCGCAGTGCGAGACATCGACCAGCATGCCCACCTCGTTCATCGCCTTGATGATCTCCGCGCCGAAGTCGCTGACGCCGCCGTCGACCCGGTCCGTGCTGCCCGAGCCGAGCAGGTTCTGGCTGTTGTAGGTCAGCTGCGCGCAGCGCTGGCCGAGCTGATAGAACTTCTTGACGTCGGCTGGCTCCCGAAAGTGCTCGGCATTCTGCACGCCCATGATGACGGCAATCTTGCGCTGCTTCTTGGCGAGGTCGAGGTCGGCAGCGGTGCCGACCAGCGAGAACACATGCGAGTTGCGGCCGGCGTATCCCTGCCAGGAGGCGATGAACGCCAGCGTTTCCTCGACCGCCGCCGGCCCGCCGGTGCCGATGGAGTTGTGCAGACCGGTGATGCCGCTGGCGCGAAAGTCGGCGGCCATCTGCTCGCTGATCGGACCGGCGTAGGCCTCCGGTTTGAAGTCGATCTTGATCGGCGCGAGCATGTCGATCACCAGCGTGCGCTCGACGATCTTCATCGCACGCGCCGAGTAGCGCGGAGCGCTCGCGCCGAAGGCGCGGAAGCTGCCGAGGTTGAGCATGGGCGGCGCCAGGGTCGCTACGCCGGTGGCAACAGCGGCCTGTAACACCCGCCGCCGGGTCAATCGCTCGGAAGACTTGTGCATGAGGGTTTCTCGTTGAATGTTCTCTGACGGATTGTAGACAAACCGAGCCCGGCGCCCCGCGAACCGTGGCGAGCGGTCGCCACGGTGCGCTGTACGGCCTCAGAACTGACTGATGAGATTCACTCCGATCGTTCGCGGCTGCACCAGGCTCACCCACACTGGTCCGCCGAGCGCCGAGAAAGCTGTCGTCCCCGACAGCTGGCCGCGCTCGTCGAACGCATTTCTGACATACAACTGCAGTCGCGCCGCGCCGAGCTGCACCCCGGTCCGCAAATCCACAGTCGTGTATTCCGGCAGGTCGTACTGAGGCACGCTCGAGCTCGCGTCGTAGCTGACGACGCGGTCGGTCACATGCCGCACCGTCGCGCCCACGAAGGCATCGCGGTTGCCGAGATCGAATGCGAAGTCGCCTGCAAGCGAGCCGGTGAACTCCGGCGTGTCGGGCAGGCGATCGCCCTTTACGCCACCAAGATCCGGAGCAGCTTCGGTCAGCTGCGCGTCGGTATAGCCAAATGCACCGACCAGCGTCAGCTGTGACGTCGGCGCGAACGTCAGCGTGAGCTCCGCCCCTTTGCTCTGCGCCGCCGCCGCGTTGTCGACGACACCGAGGCCGTTGCGGACGGCATTGATCTGCAGGTTGTCCCAGTCGATGTAGTAAATCGCGGCGTCGACACTGAAGCGGCGATCCGCCGTACTGGCCTTGATGCCGCCTTCGTAGCTCTTCAGCTTGTCGGCGTCGAACAGCGGATCGGCCAGCGGCTGGCCGCTCAGATCGTTGATGACCGCGTTCGGGCCGCCCGGCCGGTAGCCGGTCGCGTAGCGCAGGTACGGCATGAACGTCTCGCTCGCGCGGTAGCGGATCGTTGCCTGGTAGGTGTCGATGCTGTCCTGCTGGCCGCGCTCCGCAACGGAAAAGACCAGCGGCCCGGAGCCGATCTGCTCGAAACGCTGCGAATTGTGCGCGTAACGCAGGCCGCCGGTGAGGTCGAGCTTTTGCGTGACGTGCCAGGTGAGCGTGCCGAAACCCGCGTACTCCTCGTAAGTGCTCGGCAGCTCGACGGTGAGCAGGTTCACCGGGAACACGTCGCCGTTCGGCAGCGAGGAATTCAGGGTCTGGAACTGATCGCTGTCCTCGTCGGTGTAGAACGCGCCGATCGACCAGTCGAACAGCTCGCCGGTCCCGTTGAGCCGGAGCTCCTGCGTGAACTTGTCGGTGTCGTTGCGTTTCTCGACGTCGACCGAGCCGAGGACGATGCCGCCGCCGGCCAGCGCCGGGACGAAGAACGCCGAGACATCGGTGATCGCGTGACTGCGCACCGTCTGGTAGCTGCTGATGGAAGTCAGCGTCACGTTCTCGAACTCGTAGCCGAGCGTGGCGCTGCCGAGCCGGAACTGCTGGTCGAACGGCTCCGGACGCAACCGGCGCTGCTCGAGCTCGCCATCGATCGGCTCCCCAGTGGTCAGGCCGAAGTCGGCGGATGCCGTGCCGTCGCGCTCGATGTCCTGCGCGAATGCGGTGAATCGCAGCGAGAGCTTGTCCGACGGCTTCAGGAGCAGATCAGCGCGGCCGCCGTAGACGTCCGCTTCATTCACGTCGTCGCGGCCGCTGGTGAGATTGTCGATGAAGCCGCTGTCGTGCGTGTAGAACCCGCTCACGCGCACCGCGGCCTTTTCGTCGGCGAACGGAGCGTTGATCGCGGCAGCAGCGTCATAGCCGACGCCGCCGCCCTCCGTGCTGAGGACGCCAGCGCGCATCGTGGCGCCGAAGGCGGTCGGGTCGGGCGTCACGCTCACGTATTTGAGCAGGCCGCCCATCGTGCTGGCTCCGTACAGCGTGCCCTGCGGTCCGCGCAGGATTTCGATTCGCGAGACATCGAACAGGCCGACGTCGAGTGCGAGCTGCGCACCGGAAGCAAACGGCGTGCTCGAACCGTACGGGACTTCGTCCACGTAGATCCCGACCGTGGGCGAGATGTTGTTGCCGGTCGTGATGCCGCGCAGGTTGACCTGCGTCGAGCCGACGCCGCTGGTCGTGAAGGTCAGGCTCGGCACCGTGCTGGCGAAGTCGCGGAACTGCGTGGCGCCGAGCGCTTCGAGGTTGCGGGCGGAGATCGCCGTCACCGACAGCGGCGTCTCGCTCAGCTTCTCCTCGAACTTCTGCGCCGTTACCACTACTTCCTCGAGCACGGACACGCTGGTCGAAGTCTGGGCCGTCGCGGCTGCGGCCAGGCCGCAGCCCAACAGGCCGGCAGCCGCGGACAGTCCCCGGCGCCGGGCAAATGCAGTCGAAATCGTCATGGCGGGCTCCCCTTGGTCGTCGATATCGATGGGACGACGCAGGAGCCCAATCCGGACAAATTTTTCTAATAGTATCGTTTTTAGCCTGGAACGCCAGCGGGTCTCCCGCGGGATGACCCGGATCGCGTCCGCGATCCCTCGGTCAGAAACCTACGTCCAGGCTGACTCCGATCGTGCGCGGCTGGAGCGCGTTGAGCTCGATGCCGTACGGGACGTTGTCGGCATCGACGCCGAGGCCGCCGCCGATATAGGCGCGCCGGTCCGTGACGTTGCGGGCGAAGAGCCGCACCGACCAGTTGCCGCGGGTGAGCTCCGCGGCCAGATCGAGCGCAGTGTAAGAAGGGAGCACGTATGAAATGTCGGCGCCGGTCTGAGCGGCGATGGCGGTGCCCTGCTCGCCCACGTAGCGCCAGCCGGCGCTCCAGTGCGCAGTCCAGCGATTGGCCATGATCCGCTCATAGTCGAGCACTGCGGATGCACTCCAGCGCGGAGTATTGCCAAGCCTGCCGGCGACGACGCCTTCGGCCGGCGCCGTGAGTCGCGGATCGGTGTACGCCGCGTTGACGCCGACGCGCAAACCGTTGACGGGCAGGAATGCCGTTTCCACTTCGAAGCCTTTGGCCACGGCGTTGCCGGTGTTGTCGCTGCTGCCGATGCCGCCGACGATCACCGCCTGTTGAATGTCATGCCAGTCGATGCGAAAGGCGGCGAGGTTCACCTGTGCGCGGCCGTGCAGAAACTGCGTCTTCAGCCCCAGCTCGTAGTTCGTGAGGGTGTCGGCGACGACAGTGGGCGGCAAACCGAGCGCGCGGGGATTCGGACCGCCTGGTCGATAGCCGGTTGCCACGCGTGCGTAGAGCATCGTGTCGGCGCTCGCATACCAGCGCGGGCTCACGCTGTAGGTGGTCACGTTCTCGGACGAGCTGCCTGAGACATCAGTCGGCGGGCCAATGATGCTTGCGAGCCCGCCGCTGATCTGCCTGAAGTGTTGCCGGTTGTGGGCCCAGCGCACGCCGGCAGTGACGTCGAGGCGCTCCGCGAGCTGCACGGTCGCCGAGCCAAACGCTGCGACCTCCTCATACTGCGAAGGAAATTCGACGAACAGGAATCGCGGCGCGAACTGCGGGATCGGCTGGCCGGCGGCGTCGAGCGCGAAAACGTTGCGCACCTGCTCGTCTTCTTCTTTCGTGTAGAAGGCGCCGGCCAGCCACTCGACCTTGCCGCCGGGCTGCGAGACGAGACGGAGCTCCTGCGTGCGCTTGTGCAGATCGAGCTCGATGTGGAACGGCGCATAGCCCGCCACGACTGCTCCGAAGATTCCTGAACCATCCTGCACGTGATGCGTGCGTGTCTGCGAATAGCTGCTGGCGGACATCAGGCTCGCCCAGCCCAAGTCCCACTCCAGCGTCGCCGAGTAGTGATCGATGTCCTGCGTGAACGGCTGCGGCAGCGGATGAAAGCTCGTCAGTGCGCCGTGATCCGAGACACCGGTCGGCGGATCCAGGCCGGTCAGCGTCAGCGAGACTGCGGCGTCGTCGCGGGAATGGATTCGCTGCCACAGGCCGCCGAGCTGCAACGATGCCGCATCGTTGATCTGCCACAACAGTGACAGGCGTCCGCCGCGCTGACTGACGTCGTTGAGGTCCTGTTCGCCGGTCTGAGCGTTGTCCACGTATCCCGGCGTCTGCTGCTCGAAATAACTGGCCCACAAGCCGACGCGGTCCTGCGCCAGCGGTACGTTGGCACCGCCGCGCACGCCCCAGCCGAAGTCGCTCGCGGATGCGATCCCGAACGTCGTGGCGCCGGCCCAGGCTTCGAATGTATTAACGCTCGGTCGCCGCAGCACGTACTTGAGCAGGCCGCCCATCGCACCCGCGCCATACAAGGTGCCCTGCGGACCGCGCAGTACTTCGATGCGCTCGACGTCGTATGGCATCAGGTCGAGGCCGAACTCGCGCGCTCCGCCATAGTTGGAGCTGGAACCGAGCGGCGTGTCGTCGACGTAGTAGCCGACGACCGGGCCTGGACCAACGGGCGCGATGCCGCGCAGCGTGATCATGGTCTGCCCCGGGCCGCCGCCGCTGCTGACGTTCAAGCCCGGAATGTATGCAGCGTAGTCGGTGATCGTCGTTGCCTGCAATTGCCGCAGCTGTCTGCGGTGGAACACACTCACGGATGCAGGCACGTCCTGCATGCTCTCGGTGCGCTTTTGCGCCGTGACGAGGACTTCCTCGATCAATGACTCGCTGGCGGCCGTGATGTCGCTTGCGACGGTTGCCGATTCGGCCGCAGGCGCCGGGCGCGGAACGACGCGATGGGCCTCTCTGATCGTGACCCCGCCCGATGCAGTGAACGAAGCCTCGAGGCCAGAACCGCGCAGTAGCCGTGCAAGCGCAGCTGCAGGCGTGAGCTCACCGCGAACCTCCGGCGCACGCTTGTTGCGTACGAGCTCCGACGGCACGGTGACGATGAGGTCGGCCTGCCGCGAGAACTCCAGCAGCGCGCGCGACAGCGGCTGTTCGGCAATCCGGAAGTGCCGCGGAGTCTCGGCCTGAGCCGACGCGAGCACGAGCGACATGAGGGCAGCGACGACGATTCGAACCGCCAGTCGCATGGCTCGGGCCACCGCTTACGGGCGCGCGCGCAGCAGGATGTCGCCGTTCGCAGCGTGCTCGGCGACGAGCGGCAGCGCCGCTTGCAAGGTCTCGACCATCCCGTCGATCTGCGACGTGCGGAACGAAGTCGTCAGACGCAGGTTCTGCAGCTGCGGATCGACAACGACGATCCGCGTGCGCGTGTAGCGATTCGCGTCGGCGACGATGTCGCGCAGCGCGGCGTTGTCGTACACGAGGCGGCCCGAGCGCCAGGCTCCGACGTCCGTCGCATCGACCGGACGAATCTCCACGCCGTCCGCTCCCGCGGTCCATGCGGCGCCACTGACGAGAATGGATGCGTCGTCGGTGTCGACGCGTTTCACGGCGACCCGACCTTCGCTGACTGCCACGCGAACCGTGTCGGGTCGCCGACGGATCTCGAACTGGGTTCCGACGACCCGGACGGTGTAATCGCCGGTCGAGACGATGAACGGCCGGCTCGGGTCGTGGGCGACCGCGAAGAAAGCGTCGCCGCTGACGAGCGTCGCCCGACGCGTCCGGGCGGTCACGACGAAGTCTATTCGCGACTGCGCGCCGAGGACGATGCGCGTCCCGTCGGGCAGCGTCAGGTCGCGAACTTCGGCAAGCTGCGTGACCACCTGGGTCGGCCGCTCGAGGAACGGCAGCGTATCGGGCGAGAAGAGCAACCACGCGACTGCGACAATTGCAGCGATGCCGATCGCGACGGCGGCCCGCTGCGGTACGTGCAGCAGGCTGACCATTCTCTCGCGCAGAGTCGGCTTGCCGAGCAGAGCTCGGTACTGCCCGCTGCTGCGCATCGCCGCCAGGTCGCGCCAGGTTCGCAGCGCCTCTTCGTAGGCTGCTGCGTGAGCCGGACTGCGAGCGATCCAATGATCGAACGTGGCGCGCTCATCGGCAGCCGGCGCGCGCCCATCGAGCCGTGCAACCCACGCAGCCGCTTCGTCGTGCACGCTACTCACGCAGCGCCCGCAGGCATTCCGCCAGCGTCCGTTCGATGTGTTTACGCACGTTCTCAGCCGACATTCCGAATTGCTCCCCGATCTGCGCGTAGCTCAGGCCTTCGAAGCGGTTCAGCAGCACTAGCCGCCGGCGCTTGAGCGGCACGCGCTCCAGTGCCCGCGCCAGGATGCGAAACCGCTCGACCTGCAGTAAGACGTTCTCGGGCGACGATTCGTACAGCGGATTTTCCGCCGCGACCGATTGCGCGAGACGCTCGTGCGCCGCGACGCGCTGCGCCTGCCGGTGGTGGTCGATGACCAGGTTGCGCGCCGTGGCGTACAGGAAGGCGCGCGGATTCTCGATGCGCGCCGGGTCGGCTGCGGCGAAGCGGATGAAGGCGGACTGCGCGACGTCTTCCGGCTCCGGCGGACCGGGACCGAACTGCGCCCGCACGTAGCCGCAAAGGCCTTGCCAGTGAACGAGATAGAGATCCGAGAGCTGCTGTCGGCGCTCCCGGTCGACCGGCGGACTCGATTCGAGGAGCTGGACCAGCCGCTGGGCGACCGCGTCGGTCATGAGGATCCCGAATGGAAAATCGTGGCCTGAGCATACCTCAGGCGCCGACCGCCCGTGCAATCGCCGATGTTGGCCGGAAAATTTTCGGCACTGGTGAGGGACTCGCGAGGCGCTGGGTTGCTGCAGAGCGCTGCGCACATGCAGCCGTTGACAACACAATTGGAAGTGCTAAACCGGCGCCCCGCCCTCGGGAATTCGCGATCGATCACTGGCCATTTCCCTAGCGAAAAGGAGCGCCGTCATGAACCGATCTCTCGGGTGTCCCGCCTCGCTGTCGTGCGCCGCGTTCGCCTTGTTGTGGAGCTCCGCCGCTGCCTCGCAAGGCGCAGCCGACGCCGAGCGTCACTACGACGCACGCATCGACTACAACGCGGCCTTCGTCTCTTCGCAGCGAGCGCTGCCCGCGCAGCCCGACAAGTCCTTCGCTGCCAATCTCGAAGAAGCCTCGGTCGAAGCCGACGCCGCGACCGGCGTCGTCAGCGCACTCACGAGCCAGAGCGGGTATCTCACCGACAAGAGCACCGGCGCGCGCATGACGCTGGCGATGAACTTCGTTCGCAGCAACGTGGCGGCGCTCGGCCTGGAGGCGGCCGATCTGCAAGGCTATGCAGTGACGGACGTCGTGTACTCCAAAGTGACCGGCGCGACGCACATCTATCTGCAGCAGCGATATCGCGGCATCCCGGTCTACAACGCGCAGCTGCAGGTCAACGTGAATCGCGACGGCCGGGTCATCAGCGTCAACAACTCCTTCCTTCCCGGCATCGCGCGCGCCGTCAGATCGCTGTCGCCGCGCATGCAGCTCGCTGCAGCCGTGGGGTCGGCAACGCAGTTTTCGGGCATAGCGGCGCCTGCACAGCTGAAAACACTGCAGGCTCCGCAAGGCGTGCAGCAGGCTTCGCGCGTCGAGCACGCAGGCATTTCGCTCTCGCCCATCAACGGCAAGCTGATGCTGCTGCCGATCCGCCAGGGCGAAGCACGCCTGGTGTGGAACTTCCAGATCCAGACGCTCGACGAAGATCATTCCTGGGACTTCACGGTCGATGCCGAGTCCGGCCAGGTGTGGACGCGCTTCGACTGGGTCGCCGGCGACCAGTACCGCGTCTATCGGCAACCCGCGGAAAGCCCGAACCATACGAGCCCGCTGCCGCCCTCGGACGGCCGCGTGCTGGTCGTGAATCCTGCGAACGCGACCGCATCGCCTTTCGGCTGGCATGACACCAACGGCGTTGCCGGGGCCGAGTTCACCACGACCCAGGGCAATAACGTGCAGGCCTATACCGACGTCGATGCCAACAATTCTCCGGACGCCAATTCCAGTCCGAGCGGCGGCGCGGCACTCAGCTTCGACTTCGCGCTGAACCTGACGCAGGCGCCGAGCGCCTATCGTCCGGCCGCGGTGACCAACCTGTTCTACCTCCACAACTTCATTCACGACGTGCAGTACCAGTACGGGTTCGACGAGGCCGGCGGCAACTTCCAGGTCAACAACTACGGACGCGGCGGCCTCGGCAACGACTCGGTGCGCGCGGAAGCGCAGGACGGCGCCGGCACCAACAACGCCAACTTCGGCACGCCGCCCGACGGTCAGCGGCCGCGCATGCAGATGTTCGTCTGGACCAGCCCGAACCCGGATCGCGACGGCGACCTCGATGCCGGCATCGTGTTCCACGAGTACGGCCACGGCATTTCCAACCGCCTCATCGGCGGACCGGCGAACGTCAATTGCCTGACGAATCGCCAGCAGCCCGGCGAAGGACTGTCGGACTGGTGGGCGCTCGCGCACACGGCAGAAGTCGGCGATCAAGGCACCGACCCGCGCGGCATGGGCACATATGCACTCGGTCAACCGACGAGCGGCCTGGGCATCCGCACGCAGCGTTACAGCACGGATCCCGCGGTCAACACCTGGACGTACGCCAGCATCAACGGCATGGCCGTGCCGCACGGCGTCGGCTCGGTGTGGGCGCAGGCGGCGTGGGAGGTGTACTGGAAGCTCGTCAACGCCCACGGCTTCGATCCGAATCTCTTCAATGCCGGCGGCAATGCGGGTAATCAGCGCATGATGCTGTACGTCGTCGAAGGCCTGAAGAACACCGCCTGCAATCCGACGTTCACGCAAGTGCGCGACGGCATCATCCAGGCAGCTGTCGACAATCACGGCGGCCAGGACGTCTGCCCGATGTGGGAAGCATTCGCGGCCTTTGGCCTCGGCACCAACGCAGTGAGCAGCGGCGCCAACGGCACGACGCCGACCAACGGCTTCGCGGTGCCTGCGTCCTGTCAGGGTGGCGGCGGTACGGTCGTGTTCAATGACGATTTCGAAACCAGCCGGGGCTGGGTGACGAACCCCAACGGCACCGACACGGCGACTACTGGCGCATGGGAGCGAGGTGATCCGGAAGCGACCACGTCGAACGGCGCGAAGCAGCTCGGCACGACGACCAGCGGCGTGAACGATCTGGTCACGGCACGTCTCGCCGGCGCGAGCGCAGGTGTGAACGACATCGACAGCGGCGTTACGTCGATCCGCTCGCCGGCGATTACGCTTCCGGCAACCGGCACGCTCACGCTGACGTTCAACCAATATCTCGCGCACGGCTCCAACGCGACGAACGCAGACTTCCTGCGCGTGAGCGTCGTCGGCTCGACGACGAGCGTCGTGTTCCAGCGCGTCGGCTCGGCAACCAATCTCAACGGCGCCTGGGCAGCGGCCTCGGCCAACCTGACGCCGTTTGCCGGACAGACGATCCGTCTGCTGATCGAGGCGGCGGATGCCAGCACGGCGAGCCTGGTCGAAGCCGGCATCGACGACGTGCGCATCACGCGGCAGTAATATGAGGGAATGATTCGTCAGTTCTTCTCGCTGCTGTCCCTCTCGGCCGTCGCACTCGCCAGTTGCGGGTGCGACGGCTCGTCCTACGACGCGCCGCTGGACGCACCGGTCCAGATCGCCGCGGAACAGTCGGCGGTATTCGAAGGCGGCAAGCTCGAAGTGAAGTTCACGGGGATCGCCACGGACTCGCGCTGTCCGAGCGACGTGACCTGCGTGTGGGCGGGTGAAGTGGTGGCGCGGCTCGCCGTTCGCAACGACGGCAGGACGACGCAGCACGAGATCAAAGAAGCCCAGAACGCGAGCGTCGGCGGCTACACAATCACGCTGCTCCAGGTTCTTCCCGCGCGCTCGTCGTCGCAGCCAATCGCCGCGGCCGACTATCGCGTGACGCTGAAGATCACGCGATAGAGTTCACAGAAAAACCTGTCTGTAATCGGCGTCGGCTTCTGACGCTGCGTGCCGCGGCGTTGCGAGGTGACACGAATGGTCACCAGCGGCAGTCCCTCACCGAACTCGTAACTCACTGTCCGGCATGGACATCACTGCGTGGCACGGCTGTTGCACTGTCTTCAGGCAAAGTCTCAGCAACCAAGGTGCGACTTCGATGGCGACGAAATGCGAAGTGTTCGGATGGCTCCTGGTCGACGATGCGGCCCGGGTACTGGTTCGCGAAGAGAGCGGCCACATCTCGCTGCAGTCGGCGAAGCCGGAAGCGGCGCCGGGCCATTGGGCGATTCAGACCGGCTCGTTCCGCCGCGGCAAGCCGATCTTCGATCCGGTGACCGGCGAGAGCCTCGGCTATGAAATGGAGTGGGTCGCGAGCCCGCTCGCCGAAGCGGCTGTCTGATTCGAAAGAGTCGGGCTGAAGCCCGAGCTACAGGCGCGACGCGACCCGGAAGATCGCGGTGTGCCAGATCTCCGTCGCGACTTCGCCGCGCACCACGTACGCCGCGTACAGCTTGATGAACTGATGGCCCTTGCGCTCCCACTTCTCCAGTGGCACGGCGCGCACTTCGATCGCATCGCCGACGCGCAATAGCCTGCGAAAGCGAATCTCCGAGCCCGTGTGAATCCACGCTGGCATGACGTAGCGCCGCACCAGCACCTGGTTGGCCTGCGACAGGATCGCGTGTGGATGCAGCACTCCCTTGCGGAACAGCTCAGTGTCGTCGTCGACTCGCGCCGCGTACTCGCGGTTGTGCGCCTCGTCCGGTCTCCACAGATGCGTCGCGAACGGCTCGTCGACATGGACCGTGTCCCACGCGATCTCGACTCGATCTTCAGCATCGGCGCCGCCGACGTTCGCGTGCGGATCCACGGCCGGCTGCGGGTCTTCCAACGTGCATTCGAGAGTCGCGAGCAATACGTCCGCTGCGTTCTTGCATTCCACAGCGACGCTGTCCTCACCCGTGTCGCGATCCAGCAGCGAGATCGTCTCGGAATCGTATGCAGGCTGGATGAAGCGGGTCGAAACCCAGCTGCCTTGCAGCCAGCTCGCGCCGAGGCGCTGCGTCAGCGGCCAGGCCAGATGACCGAACACAGTGACGCCCGGCACCAGGGCGCCCGTAAACCCGAAGCGCCGCGCGATGTCGTCGCTGTGGATCTTGTTCTCGCTCGCTGCTGCGAAGTTGCGCGCCACGGTCGTGTGCACGGGCATGACTACGACTCCCAGGCATCGCGCTGAAGCACGACGCGATAGCCGTCGGGATCCTCGAACGTGACACCGAGCCGATCCCAATACGGATTGAACGACGGCACGGGCTGATACCCGGCGCTCTTGAACCGCGCAACGGCCTCGCGCCACTGCTCCGTGTCAGGAAGATAGAACACCAGCAGATTGTCTGCAGTTGGCGCGCGTCCGGCGCGATGGCCGTGCGCGTGCGTGAACTCGAAGTGATAGAGCGCGCCGGGCAGGCCGAGCATCACACCGTCGAAGCCGTCGTGATCCGTGAATCGATACAGCTCCACCAAGCCGAGCCCGTCGCGATAGAACTTCGCAACCGCTTCGAGATCGTCGGTCGGGCGCGCCACGCGCAGTTTGGTCGAGGTCAACATCTCAATAGGTCCCGCGTTGAATGTAAGGTACCTGCGCGAACAGCCGCCGCTCGCCGCCGCGCGGATCGTCCGCGAGCTTGCAATCGACATCGAACAGCAGCGTCGAGCGCGTCTGCAAATCGTACGGCCGCCATTGCGGCAGCCCGGCGTGATTCGGGTCGCCGCTGCGTGCAAACGCAATGAACGCGTCGCTCATCCGGTCAGCAACCTTCTGCGCATTGGCATCCTGACCGGTAAGCGAGCCGGGTTGCGCGATGTTGTCGAACACGAGCGGAATGTCCATCGTGTGCATCGCGCCGTAGCGCCCGCCGTCGAGCGGTGAACGATAGTCGAGTTGATATGCGTGTACTGGCGCACCTTGCTCGGCGCGCAACTCCGCCTCGATGATCGCGCCGCGCCACGAGCGGCCCGCCGTCGTCGCCGCGAAGAAGACTTCGCTCGGCGTGTAGTCCGGATACATGCGGCGATATTCCGCGATCACGTAGTCGGGATCGACATCGACCTGCAACGCGGGCAACAGCCGCTGTGGCAGCTCGTTCCAGCTGAGCTCGAAGATGCCGGCGTCATTGCGGTGGAATGCGCGGGTCTCGTCGCGAGTGTTGCCGATGATCATCGGAATGCTCGCCGCGAACGGCGGCGCATCGGGATAAAAGGGATGACGCGGCAGCGTGGTCTGATCGAGCACCGGCCCGAAGTACAGCGAGCGGCCGGCGAGCGACGGATCGTTGGCGCGAGTGGCCGCGACGAGAGCAGCAGCATCCATGGTCAGCAGGCGCGAGATGCCGGGCGGTTGAATCCCGACTGCGGCCAGCAACGCCTCGGCCCGTTGCGTCGCGCCGCGCGGACCGGATGCGGTGATCTGCTGGCCGCTCATCGTCGCCACCCGGTGAAACAGCCCGCGCGCGCCCGGCATCGCCAGCAGCGTTGCGATCTTCGCACCGCCGCCCGACTGCCCGAACAGCATCACGCGCTGCGGGTCGCCGCCGAATTCGACCGCATGATCGCGAACCCACTGCAATGCCTGCACGAGATCCAGCAGTCCGACGTTGCCCGAGGCCGCGTATTGCGGACCTGCGATCCTCGCGAGATACAGGTGACCGAAAGCATTCAGCCGATGAGTGACCGTGATGACGACGACATCGCCGCGCTGACACAGATGCGTACCGTCGTACAGCGGGCTCGATCCGGAGCCGCTGCTGTACTCACCACCGTGGATGTACACCATCACCGGGCGTTTGCCGCCGTCGCGCAGCGCGGCAGTCCAGACGTTGAGGCTCAGACAATCTTCGCTGGCCGGCTCCTTCGTCTCGAGTTGCGGACACGCGGGCCCGTACTCGAATGCATCGCGAACCTGTTTCCAGGTGCTGACCGGCAGCGGCGGCCGGAATCTTCGGGCCGCGGTGTCAGCGCCATACCGCACTCCTTTGAAGACATACACACCGCGGTCGCGAATGCCCGCGATCCTGCCGGCTCGTGTCCGGGCAATGGCATGACTCGCACCGCCGGCGTGCACGCGAGTTGCGATGCTGCCGGCTGCGAGCAGTCGCAAAAGATCGCGCCGCGAAACTCCAGGTGTCATGAGCAGGCAGCCTACTACAAGGTGATCGTCGATCCGCCGCCGATGTGGCACCATCGCCGCTCCGGGCGCCTGGTGCGCCGCTGACAATTCATCTCACGTGATCGTCCATCTCATCGACGGCACCTACGAGCTCTTCCGTCACTTCTACGGCCTGCGTCGTTTCAGCAAGGGGCAGGACAAGCCGTTCGGCGCCGTCATCGGCGTGCTGAACACGGTCCTCGAGACGATCGAGGGAGGCGGCACGCACCTCGGCGTCGCGACCGATCACGTCATCGAATCCTTCCGCAACGACCTATGGCCCGGCTACAAGACCGGCGAAGGAATCGAGCGGGCGCTGTGGGCGCAGTTTCATCCGCTCGAGGAAGCGCTGGCCGCGATGGGCGTGGCCGTGTGGCCGATGATCGAGCTCGAAGCCGACGACGCGCTCGCTTCCGCCGCGGCGCTTGCGGCCGCCGACGAGCGCGTCGAGAAGGTCTGCATCTGGACGCCCGACAAGGATCTCGCGCAGTGCGTGCGCGACGACCGCGTGGTGCAGATCGATCGCCGCGCGAAGGCGATCCGCAACGCCGCCGGCGTGCGCGAGAAATTCGGCGTCGACCCGGCGCACATTCCGGACTTCCTGGCCCTCGTCGGCGACACGGCCGACGGTTATCCCGGCATCTCCGGCATCGGCAAGTCCGGCGCCGCCCGCCTGGTCAACCTTCACGGCGCGATCGAGAATTTTCCGCTGACAGTGCTCGGCGAGCAGCGCGAGGCCGCGCTCCTGTTCAAGAAACTCGCGACGTTGCGTACGGACGCGCCGCTGTTCGCGAATGTCGACGAGTTGCGCTGGCGAGGTCCGCCTGATGCTTTCGCGGCGATGGTCGAGCGTCTGGGCGATCCGCGTCTCCTCGCCCGCGCCCGCAAGGCGCCCGTAGCCTAAGCCGGTCCGACCGCGACCGGCGTGCCACGACGCGAGTAGACGTCTTCAACACCGGCGTACGTGCGCTCGGTGGCCGGGCGTGACTTGATCGACTCGAACCAGCGCGCGAGATGCGGAAACGTCTCGAGCTTCTGCCCATGTCCCGCGTGCGGCACGATCCACGGGTAGCACGCGATATCGGCGATCGACAGCTCTCCCGCAATGTACTCGCGATCTGCGAGGCGCTTGTCGAGCACGGTGTAGAGTCGCGTCACCTCGCGGGTGTAGCGGTCGATCGCGAACGGCACGGTCTGCGGCGCATACACTCGAAAGTAGCCGGCCTGCCCTCCCATCGGCCCGAGCGCCGACATCTGCCAGAACAGCCACTGCAGCACGTCATTCCGGCCGCGCACATCGGCCGGTATCAGCCGGCCGGTCTTCTCCGCGAGATACAGCATGATCGCGCCGGACTCGAACATCGTGAGCGGCGCGCCGCCGCCGGGCGGATCGTGATCGACGATCGCCGGAATGCGACTGTTCGGCGACAGCGCCGCGAACTCCGGCTTGAACTGATCGCCGCGGCTCAGGCTCAGCAGGATGCCGCGGTAGGCGATGCCCGTCTCTTCCAGGAACAGCTTGAGCTTGAGGCCGTTGGGCGTGGTCGCGTAGTGCAGGTCGATCATGGGACGCATCATCGCGCAATGGCTGGACCTGAATAAGGGCCAGGTATCGTCAATTTTATAAGTCCAATTTCTCAGGCGCGGCCCGCTCGTTGAGCTGCGCAGCGCGCATCAGGAGATAGTTGCGCTCCGGGATGCTCGTCGTTCTCGTGGCAGCGTCGCGATACACCTGTATCGCCGCTTGCGCATCGCCGGCTCGCTCCAGCAAGTGCGCCCGGACCGCGGCGAGGCGATGACTGCCCGCGAGGCGATCGTCCTGGTCGAGTGCGTCGAGCAACGCCAACCCTGCGCGCGGACCGTGGACCTCTGCTGTCGCGATCGCATGATTGAGCGCGACAACCGGATTGCCCGACATCCGCTGCAAAACTCCGTACAACGCCAGGATCTGCGGCCAGTCCGTGTCTGCGGCGCGTGGCGCCTCGTCGTGCAGCGCTGCAATGGCAGCCTGCAGTTGATACTCGCCGATCGATCCACTCCTCATCGCTGCTTCGACCAGCGCGAGCCCTTCGATGATTGCTTGCTGATCCCAAAGCGTGCGGTCCTGCTCGTCGAGCGGAATCAATTCACCGAGGGGCCCGGTGCGCGCCGCGCGTCGCGCATCGGTCAGCAGCATGAGCGCCAGCAGCCCGGTGACATGGCTGTCCTCGGGCAGCAGCTGACGGACCGCGCGCGTCAGCCGGATCGCCTCGTTCGACAAATCAGTGCGATGCAGGCTCGCGCCGGAGCTGGATGTATAGCCTTCGTTGAAGATCAGGTACAGAACGTGCAGCACGGAGCTCAGGCGCTGCGCCCGCTCCGCAGCGTCCGGCATGCTGAACGGCACGCGCGAGGACTCGATGCTCTGCTTGGCGCGGCTGATCCGCTGCGCCATCGTCGCTTCCGGAACCAGAAACGACTTCGCTATCTCGCCCGTCGTCAGGCCGCCGACTGCACGCAGCGTCAACGCGATCGCCGACGCGGATGAAAGCGCAGGATGGCAGCACATGAACAGGAGCACGAGCGTGTCGTCGGGATCGATCCCGGGCTCGGCATACACCCCCGGCGCGACGACGAGGGGCACGTCTTCGATCGCGACTGACTCGCGATTGCGGCGCGAAATCTCGCCGCGTACGTGATCCGTCATCCGGCGCAGCGCCACGTGAATCAGCCAGCCGCGCGGATTGTCCGGAATGCCGTCGCGCGGCCATTGCGCAGCCGCCGCGATCAGCGCTTCCTGCACGGCGTCTTCGCAGGCGGCGAAATCGCGGAACCGCCGCAAAGTCGCGCCGAACACCTGCGGCGCCAGATCGCGCAGCAGCTGCTCGGCTCGACGGTCCAGCGACGTGAACGTCACTTGGTCTCGGGCGGTCCGCTCATGACCTGGCGAACCTCGATCGGCATATTGAACGGCACGCCGCCGGGCCCGGGCGCAGCCGAAGCCTCGGCTGCGAGCTGGTACGCGCGCTGCGGACTGTCGACGTCGACGATCCAGAAGCCCGCCAGGTACTCCTTGGATTCGGGGAACACGCCGTCGGTGATCGGCTTGCCATCCTTGCCGGCGCGCACGATTTTCGCCTGGGTCGGCGCGTCCAGCCCCTGGCCGTCGACCCACTCCCCCGCCCCCTGGAGCTTGCGCGCGAACGAGGCCATGAACGCGATGTGCGCCTCGATGTCCTTCTTCGGCCAGCTGGTGAACTGGTCGTAGCCGTCGCGGGGACAATTCATCATCAGCATGTATTTCATGACACGGACTCCTGATCGTCTGGCGGCCGCCCGACATGGGCTGCCTTCACCCCCAAGTCGGAGCCGCGTGCGGCTTCTCGACATCGCCGCTGCGAATTTTCTAGTATCGGCGCTCCCTTCGGAAAGCCCGGGAGACCCTCCGATGAGCCGCACCCCTGCTTCGCAGTTCTCGCGCCGTGACGTTCTGCGGGCCGGCATTGCCGGCGGCGTCGTCATGGCCCTGCACGCGCCCGGTACGCACTCCGCGGAAGGAGCGCCGATCCTCAAGGCGATCCCCTCGAGCGGCGAGAAGATTCCCGTGATCGGCGTCGGCACGAACGCCTACGGCGTGACGGACGCGGCCGAGCTCGCCTCGCGCAAGGAAGTTCTACAACGCATGGCGGCGCTCGGCGGACGTGTCATCGACACCGCGCACCAGTACGGCCGCTCCGAGGAAGTCATCGGCGAGCTGCTGGCCGGGCTCGGCAATCGCAAGGATTACTTTCTCGCGACCAAGACGCCGATGGGCTCGATCTCCGACATGAAAGCCGCGATCGACGAGTCCTTCCGCCGCCTGCGCACCGACCATATCGAGCTGCTGCAGGTTCACAACATGAACGACGCCGATCGGCAGCTGCCTGCGTTCCGCGAATACAAGCAGGCTCGCAAGATCCGCTACATCGGCATCACCACGTCGCAGGACGGGCACTACGACGAGATGCTGCGCGTGATGCGGGGTCAGCAGCTCGACTTCATCCAGGTCGACTACTCGCTCGGCAATCGCAGCGCCGAGGAGAAGATCCTGCCGCTCGCGCAGGAGCGCGGCGTTGCGGTAATTGCCAATGTGCCGCTCGGCGGCCGGCGCGGCTCGCTCATGTCCAGCATCGGCGACAAGCCCCTGCCGCCGTGGGCAACCGAGCTCGGCGTGTCGTCATGGGCTCAGTTGCTGCTGAAGTACGTCGTGTCGCATCCGGCGGTAACGTGCACGATCCCGGGCACGACGAAGCTCAAGCACGCGGAAGACAACCAGGCTGCGGGGCGCGGTGTGCTGCCTGATGCGGGGATGAGGAAGAAGATGGAGGAGTATTGGGGGAAGGTGGCTTGAGAGAAGGGAGAAGAGAGAATTTTCCGGAATCCTCATTCTCGGGAATAGACGCCGGCTCTCTGCATCGCGCTCGCCATCGCCGCGAGCTTGCCTTTGACTTCTGCATTCAGCCCGGCGCGCGCGCTGAAATCTTCGAGGCTGCGGAACAGTCCCTCGCGGCGGCGGCTCTCCAGCAGTTTGTCGGCGGAGGGGGCGTCGATGCCGGGCAGCTTCATCAGGTCGTCGCGTTCTGCGGTGTTGAGATTGATTGCGGTCCTGGCGTTCCTGTCCGGGCCGCCCATCGGTGTGTCGCTCAGCAGCCAGATGTTCGGGCCGAGCGCGGCGCCGGCGGTCGCGGGATCTTTGAGCGCGGAGTCGCGCAGGTTGGAGAAAGCTTTGCGAGAACCTGTCAGCTCGCCGACGAACGTCTCCAGGTCGCCGGAGCGGCCGCGAGCTGCGACGCTCTCTACTGCGGGCGTCAAGGTCCGGTCGGCGGTGGCGCCATAGGTCGTGTCGAGCAGGATCGTCAGCATGCGCTCGCTTTCCTGAGGGAAGAGCGCGCGGTAGCTGTCCACGAGTTGCAGCATCAGCGGCGAATCCGGTCCGGGCTTGCGCTTGTCGAGCGCGGCCAGGGCATCGAACATCCTGCCGTAGCGCTCGAGCAGCGCGCGCTGGTCGCCTGGACCGGGCACCAGCCAGCGATAGAACAACGTCGCGACCACGCCCTCCGAGGCGAGCATCTGGTTGCCGTTCTTGAGTCGCTCGATGTCGAACAGCGTGCTGCGTTCCGCCGAGCCGGCGCTGCCCTGCGGCGCCTGCAGTTGCACGAACCAGTTGCGTCGCACGCCGTCGGTGCGCGCCGAGCGATCGAGGTTGCTGAGCCAGTACGGGACGAATGGTTTGGCAGTCAGCCCGAGGTCTTCGTCGCGCAGCGCATCGTTGTGCGTCAGGCGGCGGACGAGCGGCTGGAAGTGAGTTGCGAAGCCTTCGTCGAACGCCGTCGGGTAGTCGGTGATGGCGAGGCTCATGTGCGGCGTGCGCGAGTAGCCGAACGGGAGACTCGGGAACAGACGCCGCAGGAACACGTGGCCCATCTCGTGCGCGAAGATCTCTTCGAAGCCGCCGTTCGCGACGGTGTCGGCATCGACGACGAGATCTACGAACGCATCGGGCACGAAGTGCTCACCGCGCTCGTCGCGCAGCCAGAATCCGGCGCGGGCGAAGCCGCCATCTTCGACGGCCAGGTACAGCCACGTCGGCGCCGCTGCGGTCCCACTACGTCGCTGAGCGAGGTCGTCGAGCGCTAACACGGTCGCAGTGAAGCCCTCGCGTGCTTCCTTCTGCAGCTGTTCGTAGAGCGTGCCACTCGTCACCCGCGTGACGACCGGCACCTCACGCTTCTTCGCGTCGCGCTTCATCAGCGGCTGACCGTCTACAACGACCGGCGCCAGTACGCCCAACTCCGCCGCTCCGATCGGAGTGCAAACCAGGCACAGCAGCAGAACCAGGTGCCGGGAGAGAAAAACAGGGAAAACTGAGCGCAGCAACATTGTTGTCATCCCGATTGCTGCGGTGCTGACTTATCCCTCATTTTTTCTCCCGGCACCACGTCGCGCAGCGCCTTGCAGGAGGCGTTCGGTGTTGATGATGGCGCGTGAGTGCTCGCCCTGGCCGACGGGGCCGGCGTCGTCGAAGGCTTCGACCTTGAAGAGGAACAGCTTGCCGTCGTTGCGTTGATAAGTTGCGACGGCGCGCACTCTTGCGCCGACCGGCGTTGGGGCGGTGTGCTTCACGTTCAGCGAGACGCCGACCGACAGCTGACCAGGTTGCAGCGCGGACCGCATCGCGCGTGCTGCGGCGAGCTCCATCAGCGCGATCATGCGCGAGGTCGCGAACACTTCTGGGAAGGAGTCCTCGTTCGATAGCGCGAGCACCTTCGCGGTGTCGCTGGGCTGGACGACCATCTCGGCCTCGCCGCTATCGCCTGTAGTGAGCATCGGTTCACCCTATGAATGACCGCGGCGGTGGCCAGCTCTCCCACGGCGACGGATCGGCAACGACGACTCGGGCTGCCGAGGCGCGCAGCTCTTCCGGCAACGGACACGAGCGGCGCGCGACGGTATCGATGTGCACACCCTTCAGCATGCTGATCGCCACGTGCTCACCGGTCTCGTCCCGTTGCATCTCATGCACGAAGCGAATGCTGCTGCTGCCGAGCTCGATGATCGCGGAACGCACGCTGATCACATCGCCCGCGTACAGCTCGCCGCGATAGCTCAGACGCTGATCGACAGCGACCATGCCGCGCCGCTGCGACCGCAGGTACGACGGAGTAATGCCCGCCGCCGCAAACAGCTGCCAGGTCGCCTCGTCGAACTTGCCGACGTACCACATCACGTTCATGTGACCCATCTGGTCGCAATGCCACGGATAGACCGTGCCGCGATACGTCAGCGTGTGCCCCGCCATCTGCCTCGACCTCCGGACCGCTCAATGGCCCACTTTGCTCATGTCCACGACGCGCGCCGCGCGCGGCGCCAGCCAGATCAGCAGCGCCGCTGCGCAGAATGCGAGCGCGCACGTCGCCATGATCTCGTTGGTCGCGAGCATGACACTTTGCCCCTGGGTCATGCTATCGAGCACGGAGCGGACCGAGTCCATGTCCATCCCGGAACCCAGCAGCGAGCGTGTCATCTCGCCGCTGAGATCGACTTGTCCGGCCAGCTCGGCATGGTTGACCGAAGTCTGGCTCTCCCAGGCGGTCGTCGTGATCGACGTCGCGAACGCACCGGACAACGTCCGCAGGAAGTTCATCAATCCCGCGGCCGAGGCAGTCTCGTGCTCATCGACGCTGGCCAGCGCATGCGCGGTCACCGGCAGGAAGAAGAACGGCAGTCCCAGTCCCAGCAGCATGAGCGGCACCGAGACCTGCCAGAACGTCATGTCCGTCGTCGAGCCCATGCGCACGATCGCAATCGCGGCGATCCACAGCATGCCGACGCACACCAGCCGGCGCGGATCGACCTTCGTCATGAGCATGCCGACGATCGGCGCCACGAAGATCGCGAGCAGTCCGGTCCAGGACGTGGCCAGCCCGGCCCAGGTCGACGTGTAGCCCATGTAGCTCTGCAGCCACAGCGGCGTCAGCACGTTGACGGCGAAGAAGCCGCCGAAGCCGATGCTGATCGTCAACACGCAAGCCGTGAAGCCGCGATGCCGGAACACGCGCAGGTCGACGATCGGATGGCGCTCGGTCGATTCCCAGATCACGAAGGCCACGAGGCCGATGACTGCCACGATCCCGAGCGCGCAGATCTCCGCGGACTCGAACCAGTCGTACTCCTTGCCCAGGTCGAGCATGAGCTGCAGCGAACCGACGGCGACGATCAGCAGCGCGAGGCCGACTTTGTCGATCGGCACGCGTCGCAGCTTGTCCTCGTAGCGCTTGAGCATGCGCCACGCCAGCGGCGCGCACAGCAATGCCAGCGGCACGTTGATGAAGAAGATCCAGGGCCACGAATAGTCGTCGCACAGCCAGCCGCCGAGGATCGGACCGACCACCGGCGCGACCAGCGTCGTCACGGCCCACAGCGCGGTCGCAGCTGCAGCTTTCTCCTTGGGAAAGATCCGCAGCAACAGCGTCTGCGACAGCGGAATCATCGGACCGCCGCACATGCCCTGCATGATGCGCCCGAACACCAGCATGCCAAGCGAGCTGGCGAAGCCGCACACCAGCGAGAACACGCCGAACAGGCCCATGCACGTCGTGAACACGCGCACCGCGCCGAAGCGCGCCGCCAGCCAGCCGGTCAGCGGTACGAAGATCGCCTCCGCGACCGCGTATGAAGTGATGACCCACGTGCCCTGGCTGCTGCTGATGCCCAGACCGCCAGCGATGTTCGGCACCGAGACGTTGGCGACCGTCATGTCGAGCACGGCGATGAAGTTCGCCGCGGCGAGCACGATGGCAGCCATCCAGAGCATCGGCCCTTTCAGCGGACCTTCGAATGACGTGCCGGACATAGTGGTTCCCCTGTGTGAGTTCTGGAAAACGCGCTCAGCCGTCCGAGCGCGTATCGATCGTTGCGGTCATCGACAGGCCGATCTGCAGCGGCCGCGCGGCAAGCTCGTTCGGATCGAGCTCGATACGCACCGGCACCCGCTGCACGACCTTGATCCAGTTGCCGGTCGCGTTCTGCGCCGGGATCGTGGCGAAGGTCGAGCCCGTGCCGCCCGAGAGCCCGGCGACGGTGCCGTGATAGGACACCGAGCGGCCGTACAGATCGGAGCGGATTTCGACCGGCTGGCCGATGCGTACGCGCTCGAGCTGCACTTCCTTGAAGTTCGCGTCGACGTGCACGCTGTGCAGGGGCACGATCCACAGGAGCGGTGAGCCTGCCTGGACCTGCTGACCGACCTGCACCGAGCGGCGCGCGATCACGCCTGCCATCGATGCGCGGATCACCGTGCGATCGAGATTGACCAGCGCCTGGTCGCGTCGTGCCCGGGCCAGCTCGACTTCAGGATTGGTGTCCTCGGTCGTGCCGGCAATCAGCACGGCGTTCGCTTCGCGCGAGCCGAGTGCCGCCGCGACGCTCGCCTGCGCCGTTGCAAACGCATTGCGCGCCTTCGTCAGCTCGTCGCCCGAGACCGAGCCGGAGCTCGCCAGCGCTTCGCGGCGATCGAGATCGACCTTCGCGCGCTGCAGATCCGCGTTGGCGGCCACGAGTTGCGCCGCGAGACTCGAGTCGTTCGCCACATAGCCGCGCACCCGCCGCAGCGCGCGGCCCAGCTCGGCCTCCGCCTGCGACAGCGCGAGACGCGCGTCGGTGTCGTCGAGGACGACGATCACGTCGCCCTTGTTCACCCGCTGCGTATCGCTGACGCGGACTTCGCGCACGATGCCGCTGATCGACGGCGTGAGCTGCGCAGTTTCCGCTGCCGTGTACGCGTTGTCGGTCGAGATGAACTTCGATCCGTAGTAATGCGAGTACAGACCGTAGCCGGTCGCAGTCGACAGCACCGTGCTGCCCAGGATCATTAGCCACTTCTTGCGCTTGGCGCGATTGCGCGCGTCTTCCGCAGCATGGGTAGCCGCTTCGAGCGTTGCAGTTTCGAGCTTGGTCATACAGCCTCCTAAATGGATTTGTCCGAATATCCGCCGCCGAGCGCGCGCACCAGCGCCACGTCGAGGGCAAAAGACCGCGACTGCAGGTCGCTCTGCTCGCGCAGGTTCGCGAGCAGCTCATCCTGGGCGGAGAGCACTTCGAGGTAGCTCGCCAATCCGCCTGCGTAACGATTGCTCTGGATGCGCCACGCTTCGCGCGCCGCATCGACTGCATCGCCAGTGCGCTCGAGCTGCGGGCCCAGCGCCTTCTGGCCGACGGCCGCATCGGCGAGCTCCTGCAATGCCTGGATCACCGTCCGGTCGTACTCGGCCACTGCGGCGGCGTAATCCGCCTCCGCGCCGCGCAACTGCCCGCGCAGCCGGCCGCCACTGAAGATCGGCAGTGAGATCGCCGGGCCGCTGCTGCCCATCGACGAGCCGCTGTGCGTCAGCATGTCGAGTCCTCTGGATTGCAGGCCGATGACCGACGACAGATTCACGTTCGGATAGAACTCGGCTCGCGCTTCGTCGATGCGCCGCGCCGCTGCTTCGGCGCGCATGCGTGCTGCGACGATGTCCGGCCGCCGGCCGAGCAGCTCGGCTTCGAGCCGCTCGGGAAGCGCGAACGAGCGACTGACGTCGACCGTCGGCCGCGTGATCGCGAGACCACGATCCGGACCGGCACCGACCAGCGCCGCAAGAGCGTTGCGTTGCGCGGCCAGCTGCTCTTCGATCGCGAGCACGTCCGCCTCGGCGCTCGACCGGCGCGCCTCGACCTGACGAACGCTGCCTAGCGTCTCGAGTCCGTTGTCGTAGCGCTGACGGAACAGCTGCACCGTCTTCGCTCGAACTTCGAGCGCCGCAACAGCCGTATCGTGGGCTGCGTGCTGACGCGCCAGCTCGGCGTATGCCGAAGCGATTGCAGTTGCGAGCGTGAGACGAGCCTGTGCCGCCTCGGCGCGTGCCGCGTTCGCCTCGGACGTCGCGGCTGCGATCGCTGCTCGATTGCGGCCCCAGAAATCGAGTTGCCAGGAGAAGCTCAGCGACGCCGTGGCGTAGTCGTCCCAGCCTTGCGGCGTAGCCTCGCGCGGAGTCAGGTAGTTGTAGCTGTGCTTCTGCTGGATCGTGGTCGCACTCGCACTTGCTTGCGGCTTGTTCGCGCTTTCAGCGACCTGCATGCCAGCCTGCGCACGGCGCAAGCGGGCTTCGGCGACGGCGATCGTCGGCGACCCGGCCAGGGCTTCGGCGATCAGCGAGCTGAGCTGCGGATCGCTGTACGCCTCCCACCAGCTCTGCGCAGGCCACACGCCGACGGGGGCGGCGAGTGACTGCGAGCTCGCGTAGTCGGCCGCCGAAACAATGTGCGGTTGCGCACCTGACTGAGGCAATGCTGCGCACGCGGACAGCGCGGCGGCGACCGCCAGGGTGAGGACGCCGCGTGCCGCGAGGCTGGCGAGCACAGAGCCCGCCGGGCTGGCCCGGTACCGCCCTCCGTCAGACATCGGTAGGGAATTCGGCACCGGGTCAGCACGCAACGCCGTGCCGTCCGTATCGGTCACGTGCGATTGCTGACGATCATTCGCGGTCATAGTTCGCTCTCCTGCGCCGACCGGCCATGCAGCGCGGCGGCGTCGATCAAGCAGGCGAGCAATTCCTCGCCCGAGGTGAATTGAAACTGGTGTCCCGAAGCCACGTGTTCGAGCCGGCCGACGATCCGGCCCTGACGGGGGGAAGCGTCGCAGTGCAGCTTGAGCACGTAGGAGCGGTCGTGCGGGTAGCTGGCGTGGGAACTCAAAACCATCGGGGCTCTCGCGTGACATTCGGGACGGGGGCCAGCGTAGAGGGCCGGCCCGCCCGAGTCGTCACGGAGCGGTCTGGTTTCGGTCTGGATTCAGGCGCGGCGAAGCCGCGCCGGGGGGAGGAAGAGGACGAGGGTCACGAGGCCACGAGGGCACGAAGTCCGGGGATTTGCGTGACTTTCGTGACCCTCGTGACGCTCGTGACGTTTCTTATTTCAGTCCGCGGCGCGTGACCAGCGCGATCGGCAGGCCGATCAGGAACATGTGCACGAGCACGCCGGTGATCCTGATGTACGCCGGGCCGCTGTCGCCGATGCTGTGGATCGCCGAGAGCGGCATCACGACATAGTTCATGACGCCATAGGTCACGAGGCCGTATGCGATACCGCACGGCACTGCTTTGTCGACGAGCAGGCGGATGTTGCGGGCAGCGCCGTAGTAAATCGCGGCGATGATCGTCGCCATCATGAAGTGCAGCAACAGCCCGAACGACCCGAGCCCGGCACCGCCGGCGCGTGCAGCTTCGACGCCGACCAATCCGGCGGCGATACTTCTGCCGATGCGCAGCGGCGTCACGCCCTGTGCGCCCCAAATGATGAACGCGTAGGTGATGTCGAGCGCGCCGGCGATGAGCCCGCCGGTCACGATCGTTCGCAGCGCGCGCCCGCCGCTTCTCGTCATGTTGCCCGAGGCAACAGCCCCTGCTTGTATGCTCACGGCTCGCACTCCGTCTGGCTTGGTTGGAATGCGGCTGAGAATACGACGCTCAACGAGGGGCCGAGCGCAGCCGCCTCAGGCAGTTTGGCCGATTGTGCTCGCGGGGTCCTCGCGTGCCGCCTGCCGCCGACGCGATCAGACCGGTCGAGCGGTGCGCTTATTACGCCCGATTACGCTTTCTTACGCCGGTGCCGTGCCATGTCCTATCGCGCCGCGGATCGTGTCAAGCTCTCGCATGCGCAATGAACAGCTCGCTCGACCGGTCTGGTGAGATGACCGCCGTCATCGGTAGCGGCGGCGAGCGGCTCCGGTTCGAAGCGCTCTGCCTGCCGTATCGCACGGACCTGCTGCGATTCGTCTTCTGGCTGTGTCGCGACCGGGCGCTCGCCGAGGACGTCGTACAGGAAGCGTTGCTGCGCGCCTGGCGCTCCTTCGACTCGCTCGCCGACGAGACAGCGGCGCGCTCGTGGCTGCTGACGATTGCCCGGCGCGAGCTCGCCCGTACCTTCGAGCGGCGGCGCCTCGAGACAGTCGACATCGACGACCTCGCCGAGCCTGCGTCCGAAGCGGTGGCCGTGAACGATCCGCACGAGGTTCTCGAGATGCGCCGCGCGATCCTGCAGCTCGACCTGATTTATCGCGAACCGCTGATGCTGCAGGTTCTGTTCGGCTATTCGACCCAGGAGATCGCACAGCAGCTGCAGATCAACGTCGGCGCGGTGCTGACTCGTCTCTATCGTGCACGCGAGAGCTTGCGCAGCCGGATGCTGCGCGACGCCGCGGACTCACGGCCATGTCCATGAACTGTCAGGAAGCAAGGCTACTGATCGGCGCAGACCCCGGCGCCGACGATCCACACGTTGCCGAGCATGTCGCGCAATGTGCGGAGTGCGCGCGCTACCGACAGGAATTACGGGACATGGACCGCGTCGTGTCCGCGGCGCTGCGAGTGGAATTTCCCGCCGCCGCCCCGCGAGTTGCGCGCGCTCCGCAGCGGCCGCTGTGGGCCGTTGCCGCCGGACTCGTGGTCGTGATCGTCGGCGCATTGGCGTGGCTGCTGAATCCCCGCGACACGTTCGCGGCGCAGGTCGTCGATCACGTGAACGGCGAAGCGTTCTCGTTGGTGCGAACCGCGCATGCGGTGGATGCGGTCGAGCTCGAGAGAACCCTGTCGCGCGCGGGAATTCGCCTGAAGCCGGATGCGCCGCTCGTATCGTACGCAGTGACCTGCGGATTCCGCGGACACACCGTGCCGCATCTGGTGGTGCAGACCGAACACGGACCGGTCACCGTCATGGTGCTCGCGGAAGAGAGCGCGGGCGACAAGCCGCAGCGCTTCGATGAGGGAGGCTATCGAGGGGTCGTCGTGCCGGCGCCGCGCGGAGCTCTGGTGGTGCTCGGACAGGACGGCGACGTGAGATCCGTCGCCGCCACTGTACTGAACGCGTTGGATTACAACGCGTGGTGACGATCAGCCCTTCTTGTTCTTGGCCTTGACTGCATCGCACTCCGCCTTGGTGAGACTGAGGTAGCCCTCACCCTTGCAGGAGTTCTGGCCGGCGCAGGAATTCTTCGCCGTGGCGCACGCGGACTTGCCTTTGCAGCCATTCGCGCCTTCGCACTTCACCTTGGCTTCGTCCGCAGCACTGACCGGCGCTGCTGCGATGCTGCCGAACAACAATGCGGCAGCAGTTGCGATCATTGCGGCCTTGGTTGGATTCTTCATACGACTGGCTCCGTAAGCTTGAGTGCCGTGAAGAGGAGCGGTGCAGACGCACGGCACGAGCGTCCCAGCGAGGAGACCGGGTCGCGACGCATTTCATTTCATGTCATTTCATTCGGGGGCGGTGACAGCATTCGCACCCAGCGCACCCGCCGGTGACGCCGGAATCCCATCCGCTCGTACAGCCGCTCGGCCGCCTCGTGGCCCGCGTCGACTTCGAGATCGAGCGCAATGCAGCCGCTGTCGCGCGCGATCTGCATTGCTGCTTCCACGAGCTTCCTGCCGATGCCGTCACGGCGCCGCGCCGGCTCGACATACACCTCGTCGAGCCAGGCCGCCGGCCCGCCGTGCTCCAGCGTCCATAGAAAGGAGATGACGGCGACGCCGACGAGCTCGCCGTCGAGCCGCGCCGTGAGAATGCGGCCGAGCGCATGATCTTCGATCAATCCTTGCGTCGCGCGCTGCAACGCCTGATCGGTAAGCACGACGTCGTGCTCCGCCAGCTGCGTGCGCAGCAGCTGGAGGATTGGCATGAGGTCCGCACTGCGCGCTGTCTCGATCTGGAGCATTACTTCGCCGCAGCCGGAAATGCCGGAAGCTTGTCGATGTCGCGTGGATCGTGCTGGATGACGACCGTCGCGTTGAGATTCTTCGCGATCTGCTTGAAGCGGTCGAACGAAGCCAGCGTGTCGGCGCGGTTGAAGTTGAAGGTCGGCACGCCGTTCGACTCGTAGTTCTCGCGGAAGTGCGCCTGGTCGCCGGTCAGCAGCACGTTGCCTTTTTCCTTCAGCTTCACCAGCAGGCTGTGATGGCCGGCCGTGTGACCGGGCATGTCGAGCATCACGACCGTGCCGTCGCCGAATACGTCCTTGTCCTTCGCGACCTGCTCCGCCTTGCCCTCGCCGTCGAGCCAATGTCTGAGCGGCGCCGCATTGGTCGTGCCCGAGGGCGTCGGACCCTTGAGGATGTCCCAGTCGCCCTGCCCGATCAGCAGCGTCGCCTGCGGGAAGGACGCGGCCTGCCCGGTGTGATCGCCGTGATAGTGGCTGATGCCGACGTAGTCGATCTGCTCCGGCTTGATCTTCAACTGCGCGAGCTGGTCGACCAGCGTCACCTTCACCGTCCGCTCCGAAGACGCGGTGCCTGCCGCCGCTGCGGGATAGCCGGTATCCCAGATCATGTAGTGATCTGCATGGCGGATGAGATAGCAGCTCGCGGTCAGCTGCAGCTTCTTCCCCTCGTACGCCATCGTGTCCGAGAAGCGCCCGATGTCTGCCGGCCCGGCGCTGCTCGCGCATTCCAGGCGCGTCAGCGATACCTCGGCCGGCGCCTGCGAGAGAGCGGGCAATGCTGCCAGGCCGATGCTGGCACCGATGATCGTGCAATGGATCGTACGGATCGTCATGCCGCGCTCCTCTGCCTTCATTAGAATTCGCGGCAGTATGTCAGTCTCGAACGGCTACCGCACTTACATCGTCGAGCAGCTCGCTGCAGTGCCGGCGCTGAGCACGCGTCGCATGTTCGGCGGCCTCGGCCTGTACAGCGGCGAATGGTTCTTCGCGCTGATCGACGACGACGTGCTGTTCTTCAAGGTCGACGACGCGAACCGCGAGGACTATGTGTCGCGTGGCATGCAGGCGTTCATGCCGTTTCCAGGGCAGCCGAGTCTCGGCTACTTCCAGGTGCCGGCAGAGGTGATCGAGGAAGCCGAGGAGCTGGCGCGCTGGGCGCGGCGGTCGGTGGAGGTTGCGCAGCGCGCCGGGCTCAAGAAGCAGAAGAAGGCGAAGAAGCGCACGACTCCTGCACGCAAAAAGTGAGTCACGACGCGCTGAATTCACGGGCGCCGGCACCTTGGGGGTCGGCGTGCCGGCACCCGTTCCGTCAACCCGCCTGCCGGCGCTGCACCCAGCCGCGAGCCGGTGCAGTCGCTTCGGGTTTCTCCGGGAAGAAGCTGTCGTGCATCGGCGCGGCGGCGGCTTCGGCTGCGACCTTCTGCCGCATCCCGTGCATGACCTTGATCACTTCCTGCCAATCCGCGACGTCCGCGAGCGGATCGTAGGACTGCGGACGCAGCCCCATGCCGTGCATGACGAAGAACCAGCTCAGCTCGACGAACATCTCGTGACGCTTGTGGAAGATGCGGCCGGTGCGCTTGTAGATCTCCATCCGCTCGGACAGGGTGTCCGGCAGCTCCATCTGCCGGCGCTGCTGCCAGTACGGCGTGTCCGTCCGCTCGGTCAGGCAATAGTGCATGACGATGAAGTCGCGCACGCGCTCGAACTCGTCGATCACAGTCTCGTTGTAGTGCGCGATGTTGACCGGATCGAACGTCATGTCGGGGAAATGATCCAGCAGCGCGTACACGCCGCTGCAGAACAGATGAATGCTGGTGGACTCGAGCGGCTCGATGAATCCCGAGGCGAGGCCGAGAGCGATGCAGTTGCGGTTCCAGAACTGGCGGCGGCGGCCGGGCACGAAGCGGATGAAACGCGGCTCGGTCAGAGGCGCGACGTTCTCGGGCATGCTGAGCAGGTCCCGCGCCGCTTCCTCGTCGCCGATGTGCTCGCTCGAATAGACGTACCCGGTGCCGATTCTGTGTTGCAGCGGAATGCGCCAATGCCATCCGGCGCCGCGCGCGATCGCGGTGGTGTACGGCGTGCGCGGAATGACATTCGGCACCTGCACCGCCACTGCACGATTGTTCGCGAGGTACTTGGTCCAGTCTACGTAGCCGGTCTGCAGCGCACCTTCGATGAGCAGGCCGCGGAAACCGGTGCAGTCGATGTAGAGATCGGCCTGCAAGCGGTCTCCTTCCTTGAAAGCAATCTCATCGATGAATCCGTCGGCGCGCTGCGTCACGCCCGCCACCGTCCGTTCCAGGCGCACCACGCCGAGTTGCTCCGCATAGGCACGCAGGTAGCGCGCGACCAGGCCCGCGTCGAAATGCAATGCATATTTGAGATTCGGAGCGAGACCGAGCGAATTGCCGGGGAAGATGAACTTGTTGGTCTGCGCCATCGCAATCTCGAGATTGAAATGACTGAGCTCGACGTCCAGCGACCGCGCGCGCGCCTTGTGCCAGAAGTGATAGAACGGCAGCCGGTCGATGAACACGCCGAAGGCGCCGAACGGATGCCAATAGCGATGCCCGAGGTGATGCCAGTCGACGAAGCGGATCGCCAGCTTGATCGTCGCCTGCGTATGGCGCATGAAATCCTGCTGGTCGATCCCGAGGAACCTGAGAAAGTCGATGATCCCCGGGATCGTCGCTTCGCCGACGCCGACCGTCGGGATGTCGGGCGACTCGACGAGCTGGATCGAGCACGTCGAGCCCAGTTTTTTGGCCAACGCGCTCGCAGCGATCCAGCCCGCCGTGCCGCCGCCGACGATAACGATGCGCTTGATGCGACCGGCGGACTGCATGGACTTCTCAGAAGCTGCCGCGGATGCCGAACAGGATGCGTCGTGATCCCGATTCGAACGTGAACGGCAGATTCTCGAACTGCAGATACTGGCTCTGATCCTGTTCGGTCAGGTTGATCACCTCGAGCGTCACGCCGAGCTTGTCGGTGAACTGGTAGGCGACCTGAGCATCGATCTGGTAGTAGTCGCGATTCCAGATGCCGTAAGTCCGGGTGATGTCGACGCCGGTGACGCCGTCGGGGAAGACTTGATCCGCGAAGCCGAAATTGCCGGCGAACGACTTGTCGCGCCACCCGTAGGACAAGCGTGCTTCGAACCCGTAGTTCTGATAGTAGATCGTCGCGTTGAATGCGTTCTCCGGCACTCCCGGGATCGGCAGCGACGAATCGATATCGTTGACGGTTGCCGATTCGGAGTCCGAGTACGTGTAGTTGACGGTGAAGCCCAGGCCCCAGCCGAATGCGTACTGCCCCGACAGCTCGATGCCCTTGATGTTGCCGCCCTCGCCGTTGACCGGAACCGCCACCGGTCCTTTCCGGCCGCCGGCCTCGTCCATGACGAAGATCGACTGGGTCTCGATCGTGATGAACGAGTCGACCTCCTTCCAGAACGGCGTCACGGCCACCAATCCCTGACCGCCGAAGTAATACTCGTAGCTCAGGTCGAACTGCGATGCCCGATACGGATCGAGGTCAGGATTGCCGGTGCTGCCGTTGGTGAACCGGAACTTGTCCACGAACGCACTGAGCGGGTCGGAGTCGCGGGTGAAGTTCTGTTCGAAACCACGGCCGAGCTGGAACAGGTCCTGGCGAGCCATGACCCGCGCCGCCGAGAACCGCACCTTGCTGGCTTCCGTAACGTCCAGCACGAGGTTCGCGCTCGGCAGGATGTCGGTGTAGCTGCGATCGTGCTTCACGGTCGTGAAATCCTTCAGCACGCCATTCCAGCTGTCCGTGCCCCAGAAGGTCGGGTTCGGATTCGAGGCCGCGTTCTGGTCGACGGTGAGCTCGGTATGGATGACACGCGCGCCGACATTGATGTGGTAGCGGTCGTCAGATTCGCCGGCATCTGCCATCAGGTAGGCCGAGGTCGTCTTCTCTTCGACGTTGAACGTTTCCAGCGGCGAAGGGAAGAACGAGAACGGCGTGTCCGGATACAACGCCTGGATCCACGCTCGCGCATCGTCCATCTGCGAGCGGTTCTGCACCATCACGGCATTGCCCGTGATGTGGCCTGGAGCCCAGAAACCGTTGATGGTCTCGACGCGACCCGCGCTGCCGCTGAAGGTCTGGTAGGGCGTGATCAGTGCCGGAGAGTTGCCGAATCGATCGCAGGGTGCGAACTGGAAGCCCGCCGACGCGGGCAGCTCGCACGACTTGTAACCGATGGCGCCGTCCTGGAAATAGCCGAACGGCGTCCAGTTCGCACCGAAAGCCGAGCCATCCAGCTCGCCCTTGCCCGAGTAGTCGGCGAGAAACCGCCCGAACTTATAGTCGATCTCGCGATTCGCCAGGCGCAGGCCGCCGCTGAACGTCACGCCGCCGGACTCGATGAACGGAGGATCGAACTGCACGTCGCCGCGCACCGCCCAGTTTTCGGCCTCCGTGTTGTCGGCGAAGGCCCAGTGCGACTTGAAGAACCCGTTGGCCGGATTGGTATAGAGGTCCTCATTGCCCACGAGCGCGAAGCTCGGCAGCGTGCCGTCGTTGTTGTTGTAGGTGAAGCGATAGTTCGGCGGCGCGCTGGCGTTCGGCGCGAAGCCGACGCCGTCTTCGCCGCGCACGGTGTATGCCGTATAGCGCACATCGTTGTTGGCGCTGGAGCTCTCCTGGTCTGCTTTGGAATACGCCGCCGCGGCGCTCGCGCGCCACACACCGCCATTGTCGTATTTGAACTTGAGCTGGAAATTGTTCGACGTGATATCGGTGTTCTTGACGAATGAAATGGCTTCCGCCGAATTCGCGGTGATCGTTCCCTGCTGCAGCACGCCGTTACTGTCGATCGAAAAGGGCAATGACGGATCGTTCGTGACCAGCGCGCCGCCTTCCGTCGCGAACGGGAATTTGACCGAGCCTTCCTGCGTCAGGATCTCCAGGCCGGAGTGGAACCACTGCGCTTCGATCTCGGTCGCATCGGTCGGGCGGAATGCCACGGCGAGCGAAGCGCCCAGGCGCTCGCGCTCCTCCTCACGATCGGTCGCGTAGCGATACTCAGGCGCGAAGTAGTCCTGCGGCACCGTTGCGCGGTCGGCGCGATTCGACAGCCGCCAGTTGCCGCGGTTCTGACCGCCGAGTACGTCCGTCTGGAACTGCTGCTTGTCGTAGGACACGGATGCGATGACAGCCAGGCGCTCGTTGAACTGGTGACTGAACACCAGCGCGCCGAGCGGCTCCCAGCCCTCGCCGCTGTCGGCGTAACGCAAGTTGCCGGCCAGAGTCGTGCCGCTCAGATCGAACGGGCTGCGCGTCTTCAAATTGATGATGCCGCCGAGACCGCTCTCGCTCTGGGAGGCGTTCGGGGACTTGTAGACATCGATGCCGCCGAGCAGCTCCGACGGGATGCCTTCGAGAGAATCGGCCTGGCGGACGTTGCCTTCGCCCTGCGTGTACAGCTCGAGGCCGCTCAGGAAAATATCGTCGTTGAGCAGCGTCACGTTCTGATCGAGGCCGCGGATGCGGGCCTTGGTGCCCTGTCCGTTGGAGCGATCGATCGACACGCCGGGCAGCCGCTGCAGCGACTCCGCCACGTTCTGGTCCGGGAACTTGCCGATGTCCTCGGCGGACACCGATTCGATGATCTGATTGGAGTCGCGCTTGTTCTGCAGAGCATCGGCCAGCGAGGCCCGGAAGCCGGTGACGACCACTTCCTCCAGCGGCTCGGAGGTGGTGCTCGTCGCCGAGGACGATGGTTGTGCCGCATAGGCACTCATCGTCAGACACGAAGAAATCGCCGCGCTCAACAGCGCCGAGCGGCGAACTCGATGACCCGGTTCGTTGGCTGACATTCTGGCCCCCATTCAGTCCTGCTGCGCCGTTCTGCTTGTGCTGCGCTACTCGACTGTGCACGTGGTTGTGCACGCCGCGCGTCGCGCAACTCTCTCGATGTGATTCGAGTCTGCGCACCGCGCAGCTGACGTGTCAACGCGACGGCGGCGAAGAAAGCGCTTTCATCGAAAATAAATTCGCGCGCGCGACGCATGCGAAAAATGAAAGCGCTTTCAATGCAAATTACCGCTGCCGCGTAGTTCCAATCCCGTACGACTTCGAACATGATCGCGCTTCGGTCCCCACTATTGCTTGCACAACAAGGCGCGCACATCTCATGCAAACGCGCATTGCCCAGGACGAACTCGCCGCAGTCACTTCGCCGCCGCGCACGCTGCCGCTGTACAAGGACTCCGCGGCAGCGCTCGAGCATCGCGTCGCCGACCTGCTGGTGCGCCTGACGACGAAGGAGAAAGCGGCGCTGGTCGCCGGCGCGGACAATTTCTCGACGATCGCTCTGCCGCATCTCGGCATTCCGGCGCTGCGCTTCGCCGACGGACCGAACGGCGTGCGCTCGACCCGCGGCGACGCGGCTACTGCGTTTCCGACGAGCGTTGCGCTGGCTGCGACCTGGAATCCGGAGCTGATTGCGCGTGCGGCTGCGGCCATCGGCCGCGAGGCGCGCGCACTCGGCGTGCACGTCGTGCTCGGACCGAACGTCAACATCCAGCGCAATCCGCTCGCCGGCCGTACCTTCGAGACGTACTCGGAGGACCCGCTGCTCAGCGGCATCGTCGGCAGCGCATTCGTGCGCGGGCTGCAGAGCGAAGGCGTCGGCGCTTCGGTGAAGCACTTCGTCGCCAACGAGCAGGAGCGGCAGCGGCGCATCGGCAGCTCGAACGTCGACGAGCGCACGTTGCGCGAGATCTATCTCGCGCCGTTCGAGATGATCGTGCGCCAGGCGCAGCCCTGGACGATGATGAGCTCGTACAATCGCCTGAACGGCACGTTCATGACCGAGAACCGCCGGCTGCTCACCGAGGTGCTGAAGCGTGAGTGGGGCTTCGACGGCATGGTGATGTCGGACTGGAGCGCCGTGCACACGACCGTCGAAGCGGCGAACGCCGGGCTCGACCTGGAGATGCCGGGTCCGGCTCGCTACTACGGCGAGATGCTCGTGAAAGCCGTGCGCAACGCGCAGGTCGACATCGAGCAACTCGATGAGAACGTCCGGCGCGTGCTGCGCACCTTGTTCCGCACTGGCGTGATGGATGCGACTCGCCGCCCTGCCGGCGAGCTGGGCAGCGAACGGCACCGGCACATTGCTGTCGACATCGCGCGCGACAGCATCACATTGCTGAAGAACGAACGCGGCTTGCTGCCGCTGTCACGTGAGCGTACGCGCTCGCTTGCCGTCATCGGCCCGAATGCGGATGCGGCGATCATCCAGGGCGGCGGCAGCTCCAACGTCATACCGTCGCGCATCGTCACCGCACTCGAAAGTCTGCGGGAGCTGTCGGGCATGCACGTGGAATACGCGCAAGGAGTCGACAACGAGCTCGTCACGCCGGCAGCGGACAGCCGGCTGCTCAGCACGACCTCGACGCGCGAGGTGCAGGGCCTGCACTTCGCGATCTACGCGAATGCAAAGTTCGCCGGCAAGCCGGCGAGCTCGGGCGTCGACACGTACTTCAACAAGCTGAGCCTCGGTGAGGGCTTGACGCCGGCGCAGGAGGATCCGATCTCTGCGCGCTGGACCGGCTATTTCTGGCCGCCGAAGTCGGGCACGTACGAGTTCAGCCTGACGCAGGTCGGCAGCGCGGTGCTGACGCTCGACGGCGTGCGCATCATCGACGACGAAACGCCCACACGGCCGCCAGCCGGCGCCGAGCTGTTCCCGATTCCGATGCGCGTAGTTCAGCTCGAGCTGCGCGCGGGCCGCGGCTATCCGGTCCAGCTGGACTATGTGAGTGGCACACTGGCGTTTCATTTGTTCCGCTTCGGCATTCGCCCGCCGGCGGGCACGATCGACGAAGCAGTGCGCATCGCGCGCACCGCGGACGTCGCAGTGGTGTTCGTCGGCGTGTCGACCACGTCGGAGACCGAGGGAGCGGATCGCCGCGACATGGAGCTGTTCGGGGCGCAGAACGAGCTGGTCGAAGCGGTCGCCGCGGCGAATCCGCAGACCATCGTCGTATTGAACAATGGCGCGCCATTGCGGTTGCCGTGGATCGACCGTGTGCGTGCGGTCGTCGAAGCGTGGCTCCCGGGGCAAGAAGGAGCACGCGCAGTCGCGGAGGTGTTGCTGGGCGTGACCAATCCCTGCGGCAAACTGCCGCTGACGTTTCCGCGGCGCCTCGAGGACAATCCGAGCTACCTGTATTATTCGAACGGCCGCGACGCGCACTACGGCGAGGGCGTCTTCGTGGGCTATCGCTACTACGAGAAGAAAAAAGTCGAGCCGCTGTTCCCGTTCGGCCACGGACTCTCCTACACGACGTTCGAGTATGCGAACCTGCGCGCACCGGACGAGGTCCTGGCCGGCCAGACGATTCACGTGAGCATCGAAGTGACCAACGCCGGCACGCTGCCGGGACGCGAGACGGTGCAGCTGTACGTCGGCGACGAGGTCACGCAGGATGTGGTGCGGCCGATGAAGGAACTGAAGGGATTCCACAAGGTGGAGCTGGCGCCCGGCGAGTCGCAGATCGTGCGGTTCACGCTGAACACACGCGACCTCGCCTACTACGACGTGCATCGCCGTGCGTGGATCACGACACCAGGCAAGTACCGCCTGTACGTTGGCAGCTCGGCCGCGGATATCCGCGCGACCAGGTGCTTCAATTGGATCGCGCCGGTGGATGATAGGGCGCCAATCGAGGAGTCGACGTTCGAAGACGACTTGTGAAGAACTCTCCTCTGAGAACACAAATGGCAACCACCCTAGAAACCGTTCCTGAGCCTGGTTCCAAAGCCGCGGCCGCGCCGCGCGCCGACCGCATCCCCTTGCCGCGGATCCTGGGCTACGGCATCGGCGATTTCGGCTTCAACTTCTACTGGTTCTCGCTGCAGCTGTTCCTCGCGTACTACTACACCGACGTGCTCGGCCTGCGCAGCGAAGTGGCCGGGCTGATCATCTTCCTGTGCCTCACCTGGGACGGGTTGATCGATCCGGCGATCGGCGTGCTCGCGAACCGCACGCGCACGCGCTGGGGCAAGTATCGGCCGTACCTGCTGCTCGGCAGCGTGCCGCTGGCAGTGAGCTTCGCGTTGATGTTCGCGCCGACGGGCCTTCAGGGCGCGGCGCTGATCGGCTATGCGTTCGCGACACAGGTCCTGTTCCGCACGATGTACGGGCTCGTCAACATTCCGTACAGCGCGCTCATGGCGACGATGACCCGCGATTCCATGCAGCGCAACTGGCTCGCCGGCGCGCGCATGGTCTGCGCATTCCTCGGCACAGCCGTCGTCAGCTATTTCACGCCGCGGCTCGTCACCTACTTCACGAGCAGCGGCCGTACTGCGGGCTACTTCGGAGCGACGGCGGTACTCGCGGCGATCGCAACTGTGTTCACGATCTTGACCTTCGCGGCGACGCGCGAGGATTCCAGCATCACTCATGCGCAGGAACAGCCGCCGCCGGTGAGCGAGCTGCTGCGCATGGTCGCGAACAACGTGCCGTTCCTGCAGATCATCGCCGGCATCGGATTTTTCAGCTTCGCGAACATCCTGGTGTGCTCGGGCCTCGTCTACTACGTGAAGTATTACCTCGGCGAGACCGAGGCGGTCGCCGGCCAGGCGGCCAGCCTGATGCAGATCACGATCACCGCGATGATCCTGCCGTGGACGATCGTCGCGCGTTATCTCGGCAAGCGCTGGGCGTGGCAGGCGGGGCTCGCGATCGCGTTCGCCGGGCTCGTCGGCCTGTATTTCTCGGAGGCGCGCGCAGCGAGCGTGCTGTACGGCTATATCGTCGTGTACGCGATCGGCAGCGCCTCGATCGGCATCAACTTCTGGTCGATCGTTCCGGACACCGTCGAATACGGCGAGTGGCGCACCGGCGTGCGCGCCGAAGCATTCGTGTTCGGCTTCGTCACGCTCATCCAGAAGATCGCGCTCGGCGTCTCCTCCGCTTTCCTCGGCGCTTATCTCGGCTGGATAGGTTATGTAGCCAATCAGGCGCAGTCGCCGGAGATTGCGCAGGCGATCAAGCTGCTGATCACTCTGGTGGCCGCCGGCGGCCTGGTAGCGTCCGCGCTGGTCATGCATTTCTACCGGCTCGATGCACGCACCCACGCGCGCCTGGTGCAGGAAATCGCCGCACGCAAGCCGGAGCGGGAATCGGTTTGACACTCTCTCCACCCCCTCCGCAGAATAGGCCACGCTGCGATTCCACCGCAGTGTGGCAAGAGGGGGAACCTGGAGCTCGCACTCCAGGTTGACGTGTGAGCGCAACACTCAAAGACGTGGCCCGCGAAGCGCGTGTCTCCATGGCGTCGGTTTCCAGGGCCCTGAACGGTACCGGCGTCGTCACCGAAAGCATCCGCACGCGAGTGCTCGAGGCTGCTGCCCGCCTGCAATACGTACCGAATAGCGGCGCGCAGAGTCTCATGACTCGCCGCACGCATACGATCGGTATCGTGCTGCCGACGCTGTATGGCGAGTTCTTTTCCGAGCTGATTCGCGGCATCGACGTCGCGGCCCGCGCGCGCGGCCTGCACCTGCTGATCTCGAGCACCCACTGCGATGCGACCGAAGCCGGCAACGCGGTGCAATCGCTGATCGGCCGCGTCGACGGCCTGCTCGTGATGTCGCCGTACGTGAATGGCCGCTTTCTGCAGGAGCGCGTGCGCGCCACGTTGCCGATCGTGCTCATCAGCACCGTCGATGCCGATCACACGCACACGTCGTTCTACGTGGACAACTACAGCAGCGCGTACGCGATGGTCGCGCACCTGGCGGGCTGTGGTCATCGCACGATCGCGCACATCGCCGGCCCGGAAGTGAACGTCGATGCGCAGGAGCGCCTGCGCGGCTATCGCACGGCCCTGAATCGCGAGCTGCCGGGCGCCGCCGAATACGTGCTGCGTGGCGACTTCACCGAGGAATCGGGCTATCGCGCCGGGCGCGAGCTGCTCATCACGGCGATGCGCCCCGATGCGGTGTTCGCCGCGAACGACATGATGGCAATCGGCTGCCTGTGTGCGCTGACCGAAGCGGGTCTGCGCGTGCCGCAGGACATCGCGATCGCCGGCTTCGACGACATTCCGACGGCGCGTTTCGTCTCACCCGCGCTGACGACAATTCGGGTTCGTATCTCGGACATGGGCGGCCGCGCGCTCGACAGCCTCGCGACTGCCATCGAGAATCCCACGCAGTTCCAGCCGGTCACCGAAACGGTGCCCGCGGAACTGATCATCCGCGCCTCGTGCGGTGCACCGGCTCGTCTCGCGGGCAACCCGCGCAGCGCGCCGGTGCAGCGGGTCTAGTGGCTTTCAGTACCGAATCTCATCAGTTTGCCGCGCGGGACTTCGTCGGCGGCGACGCCGCGCTCGACTTCATCAATACCGTCAGCGGCCGCGACCAGACGCCGCGCGACTGGCTCGACAGCTACGCCCGCCTGCTCGAATGGGCCACGCTGGTCCGACTGCTCCCGGAAAGAAATATCCGCGCGCTGACGAAGAAAATGCACGGCGAGCCCGCCGCTGCCGCTCGTGCGCTGACGCGCGCGAAGGAACTGCGCGAGGAGCTGTTCGCACTCGTGACTGCGATCGCCGCGGGCAATGCTCCCCCGAAGAGCGCTCTCGCCACGCTGCGCGAGCATTGGCTGGCCGGCACCGCAGCGCACGAGCTGCGATTCGAGAACGGACAGGTCACCGCGGACATTCGCGCCGACGCTGCGGACCTCGACCTCATCGCCGCGATCGTCGCCTATCGCATGATCGAGCACGTCATGCCGCAGCCGGTCGATCGCCTGCGCGTCTGCGCCGGCACCAATTGCGCCTGGGTATTCATCGACAGCTCGAAAGCCGGCCGCCGCCGCTGGTGCGACATGGCAGTGTGCGGCAACGTCGCGAAGGCGCAGCGCTTCTACGCCCGCTCGCGACGCCGCTCCTCAGGTCGATCCTAGCCGCTCTCAAGTCCTGCTCTTGTCGAGAATGATCTGCCGCACGATCGCGCGGCGCGGGATCGACGAGTCCGTCTCGCCGACATATTCGTTGATGTAGAGCCGCTCGCCCCATGGATGACAGGCGATGCCGTTGGGGAAAGTCAGGCGTGCAGTGCCGTCCGGGCCATCCACCAGGCCGCGCTCGCCGTTGCCGAGAATCCGCTTCGCCTTGCCGTCGAGGGCGACCTCGAAGATTTCGTTCGCACGGAATGCGGTGACGTAGAAGCGGTCGGCGCTGAAGCAGACGTGGCCGAGCCCCTGCTCCGACACCTTCGCGAACAGCGTGACCTTGCCGTCGCGATCGACTTTGAACATGCGGTTGTCGCGGAAGTTGACCGTGTACAGCGCGCCCTTGTCATCCAGCGTGATGCCGTTCGGACACCTGAACTGATCGCTCCTGGCGAAGGGCGCGACGACGCCGTCGGGCGAGATCTTCGCGATTGAATTGCCGCGGCAGTTCGCGACGTAGACGTCGCCGGTCTTGCGATCGACGGTGACACCGACGGGTCCGCTCAGCCCGCTTGCGAACACCTGCGCAGCGCCCTGGCGATCGATCTTCGTGATCGAGTCGCCGAAGAAGTTCGCCTGCAGCAGGTTGCCCTGATTGTCGATCGCGTTGCCGGAAGCGCCGTAAAGGCCGGTTGCGAAGACGCGGCGCTCGCCTTCCATGGTGATCTTCCATACGGTCTCGCCGAAGTCGGCGACGTAAAGATCGCCGACCATGTCCGCCGTGACGCCGCCGACCTGGTGCCCCTCGATGACCTCGGTCAGCGCGCGAATCTCGATCGCCGCGCGCGCATCGGCAGCGGTCAGCACTGCGAGCACGAAGATCGGAGCGGCCGCTCGGAGCATGCGGGCGACTATTGCATCGGGCCCTCCGCACTGTCAACCGCTATACATATCTTTACCGGTTCAAGAAGAAGCCGTGCGAGACTCGCGCCATGCTGCTGCGACCCGCCGAACCTGCCGATGCCATGGCCGTTGCCCGCGTGCACGTGCGCGCATGGCAAGTCGCCTATCGCAATCTGCTGCCCGATGGATATCTGGACGGCCTGAAGCCGGAAGATCGCGCGGCGCGTTACACGTTCGGCGGCACCGATCCGCGCGAGCCGATTACGACGGTCGCGGTCGACCAGGCCGGGATCGTTCGCGGCTTCGTCACGACCTGTGCGGCACGCGATGAAGACGTGCTGGGACATGGCGAAGTCGCGGCCATCCACGTCGATCCCGATTGCTGGGGCCGCGGCGTCGGCCAGGCGCTGCTCGCATCGGCTCGGGCGTTCCTGCTCGATGCGGGATTCAGACGTGCGATCCTGTGGGTCCTCGTCGGCAACGTTCGCGCCGAGCGCTTCTACGAGCAGGACGGCTGGACACCGGATGGCTCGCGCCGCACGGATACGGTGTGGGGCGTGCAGGTCAACGATCAGCGCTATCGCCGCGCGCTCTAATCGACAGCGGTCGCTCCATTCCCGGATCGAAGACTTCCTACATCTGCCGGAACAGATGCAGGTAGCTGCGACTGACCGGCAGTACCTCTTGCCTTCCCTTCAAGTGGATGTCCGCTGTCTCGTTCGCGCCGCGCGTGACGTGGCTGATCGCCCGCATGTTCACGACGACCGAGCGATGCACCTGCGCGAACTGCGACTCATCGAGCTGCGTCAGCAATTCCTTCAGCGGCATGCGCACGACGGCTTCCTTCGGCTGCTGTGCATCGTCGCGCCACGCGATCGTCGTGTATTTCTCTTCCGAGCGCAGGAAGTCGATGTCATCCACTGAGATCAGGCGCACGGTTTGACCTACGGATGCGCGCAGCCAGCGCAGGGGCGACGGCGCAGAGCTCTTCTGCAGGCTCGCCGCCAGCTGATGCAAGAGCGCGTCGGTGTTCAACGCCGGCTGCGCTGCACGCAGGCGCTCCTTCAAACGGGCCACCGTCTCAGCGAGGCGCGCGGGCTCGACTGGTTTCACGAGATAGTCGAGCACACCCTGCGCGAAAGCTTGCACCGCATACTGGTCATACGCCGTCACGAACACGAGATGCGCGCGCCTGCCGATATGACGCGCTGCCTCGACACCGGTCATCCCCGGCATGTGCACATCGAGGAAGCACACGTCCGGCTGATGCTCTTCGAACTTGTCGACCGCCTCGCGACCGTTGCGCGCCTGCCCGACGATCTCCAGCTCCGGCCACGCCTGCACGAGCATCCGCTCGAGCACATCGCGCAGCAGCGGCTCGTCGTCGGCGATCAGGGCCGTCGGGCGATGCGGCTTCATTTGCTCTCCTGCCGCTGCGGGAACTCGAGCTCGGCGCACACGCCGTGCGGCTGGACTTCGGTGAGCCGCAGCTGCGCATCGCCGCCAAATGCCAGCTGCATTCGTTCGCGCAGTGTCGAAAGACCAGTCCCCAGTCCGTCGTTCCTGGATTGGAGCCCGACGCCGGTATCCGTCACGCGCGCATGGCAACGACCGTCGCGCAGCCACACGTCCACGTCGATGCGACCGCCCTCCTCGCTCGGGTCGATGCCATGACGAACTGCGTTCTCGACCAACGTCAGCAGTGTCATCGGCGGACAATGCAGCGAGTTGGCGGCCGGGTCGATGTGCAACGCGAACTGCAGCCGATCGGGTATGCGCATCTGCATGAGCTCCAGGTATGCGCGCACCAGATCCAGCTCCTGGCCCAGCGTCGTGCCGACTTCGTGCATGCGCGGCACCGCCGCCCGCAGATAGGCGATCAGGCTCTTCAGCACGCTCGATGCCTGGGGCGAGCCCGCGTCCACCAGGGCCTGAACGTTGGCGAGCGTATTGAACAGGAAGTGCGGCTCGACTTGCGCCTGCAGCAGACGCAGCCGGGTGTCCAGCGCCTTGCGCTCCAGCTCGCTCTTCTCCAGCTCGAACGCCAGCGCCTGGTCGCGAGCAAATGCTTCGCGCTGTCGGATCATCGCGCCGACCGCGATCCACGGCGCGAACAGCAACGCAGTCACGCACAACTGCGCAAGACCGGTGACGCGCAGCCTGTTCGTGTCGAACTGCGGATGGCCGCCGGTCGTGATCCAGTACGCGAAGAATCCGGCGAATGGAATCACCATGATGACGCCGAGCAGCTGCCATCCCCAGCGCGAGAACGGCCGCCACAAGCGCTGCGGCCACTGCTCGAACCAACCGAACATGAAGAGAATCGCCATGCCGACGATCAGGGCGCGCGCGAGCACGATGAAGAACGGCGCCTGGTTGCCGATGTTCAGGATCACGCCGAACATCGAGGAGACGAACAGCACGAAGCGCACGCGGCGCCACGCCAGGATCTGTGCGAGTCCGCGAGATTTCACCGGGAATGCAGCTGTCGCCATGGCGTGACTATAGACCAACGTTCGCAGCCGTTCGCAGCGGAACCCCCGCCGCGAGCGCCCGTGACCGCCACTCGTCCGCCCCATTCGTAACTCGCCGGTGCTTTGCCGCGGCCTGTCGCAAGCGGCTGGCCTGCAGCAGCGGCCGCGCCCATAGTCCGACCCAAGGAGCGCACAACCATGAGATTACGTAACCGCATCCTTGCGATCATCGCGATCGTCCTGGCGCTGGCAGTCGCCTCGCTCGCGATCGCGCTCAGCTACAACTCGAGTTGCGGTGCAGTCGCGCCGCTGCCCGCCGGGAGTGAGCCCATGAAAGGCCTCGTGGCGCGCTGCTATGGCGCACCGGACGTACTCGCCCTCGAAGAAGTCGCCAAGCCGATGCCCGCGGACGACCAGCTGCTCGTGAAGGTGCACGCGGCCGCGCTCAACCCGCTCGACTGGCACATGATGCGCGGCTCGCCGTACATCATGCGTCTCTCGTCGGGCATCGGCACACCGAAGGATGCGCGCGTCGGCGTCGACTTTGCCGGCACGGTCGAAGCGGTCGGCAAGAGCGTTACGCGCTTCAAGCCGGGCGACGAGGTCTTTGGCGGTGCGGATGGCGCTGTTGCGGAGTACGTCGTGGTTCGCGAGAGCCGCGCGGTCACACTCAAGCCGGCGAACGTGACATTCGAGCAGGCTGCATCCGTGCCGATCGCTGCCATCACTGCGCTGCAGGGTCTGCGCGACAAGGGCGAGATCAAGGCCGGGCAGAAAGTGCTGATCAACGGCGCGTCCGGCGGCGTCGGCACATTCGCCGTCCAGCTTGCCAAGCACTACGGCGCGGAAGTCACCGGCGTATGCAGCACGCGCAACGTCGAACTGGTGCGCTCGCTCGGCGCTGACCACGTAGTCGACTACACGAAGGAAGACTTCACGCGGGGCGACGTGCGCTACGACATCATCCTGGACAACGTCAGCAATCGCTCGCTCTCCGAAATCCGCCGCGTGCTCCAGCCGCAAGGCCACCTGGTGATCGTCGGCGCGGAGAAAGGCAACTGGATCGGGCCGCTGATGCCGGTGATCCGAGCCACGGCGCTGGCGCCGTTCATCGACCAGAAGATGGGCTTTTTCATCGCACGCCTGGAGCAGAGCGACCTGAAGATGCTGGGCGACCTGATGCAGGCGGGCCAGGTGACGCCGGTGATCGATCGGCGCTACGCCTTCGACGACGCCGCCAAGGCGATGGAATACCTCGAAGCGGGCCGCGCGCGCGGCAAAGTCATCGTGAACGTTCAATAGCAACGGAGGCGCACATGACGATCATGGGGAAGTTGCTGCTGTTCGCGAGCGCGTCGTCGCTGCTCGCCGCCGCAGCGCCGGCAGCCGATACGCCGAAGTATCAGGCGCCGCGCAACGAGTACGGTCAACCGGATCTGCGCGGCGTGTGGAACTTCAACTCCGACGTGCCGCTGCAGCGCCCGAAGGACGCGCCCGATAAACTGCTGCAGACCCGCGCAGACATCGAAAAGTCGAACGCTGCCCGCGAAAAGCAGTTCGACCAGCTGGCGTCGCAGGGCGTCGGCTTTCACAACAAGTTCTGGCTCGACTATGAATCGCAGGCCGAGAACCTGCGGACGTCGCTCCTGATCTATCCGAGCGACGGCCGCATGCCGCAGCTGGTCGACGGCGTCACGAAGGTCGGGGGCCTCGCGGCCGCGTTCAAGGATGTTCCCGGCACGCGGCCGGTGCGCTTCGGGTTCGGCGGCATCGGCAAGGAGGGTCCGGAAGACCGCGGGTTGTCGGAGCGCTGCATCGCCGCCGGCAATGGGCCGCCGATCGCGCCCGGGCTCGACAACAACTATCTGCAGATCTTCCAGGGTCGCGATCATCTCGTGATTGTGCACGAGCAGTTTCACGAGGCGCGCACCGTGTACGTCGACGGACGACCGCCGCTCGACGACGAGCTGCGCGGCTGGCATGGCTACTCACGCGGTCGTTGGGAAGGCGACACGCTCGTCATCGAGACGCGCAACTTCAACGGACTCACGCAGAGCTTCGACGGCTCTGGCACCTCGTTCGACAAGGCCGTGACCGAGCGCCTGACGCGCACTGCGGACGGCACGCTCGAATACCAGGCCACGCTGGTCGATCCGCAGACCTTCACTGACCAGCTCACGCTGATGTTCCCGATGGCGAAGACGGACAAGCGCATCTACGAGTTCGCCTGCCACGAGGGCAACTACAGCATGGAGCTGATTCTCAGCGGCGCACGCAAGGAAGAAGCAGACGCACTGCAGGCCAAGCAGTGAGGTGCGCCGCCATGCTGCGATCCGTACTTCTCATGCTCGCGCCGCTCGCACTCGCATCGTGCGCAACCCAGCCGCGCATTGCGCGTACGCAGGACGGCAAGCCGGACCTCAACGGCATCTGGGAAGCGATGGGCTCGGCGAACTGGAATCTGGAGCCGCACAACGCGCAGAGCGGTCCCCTGCCGCAGATGGGCGCGCTCGGCGCGATTCCCGGCGGACTCGGCATCGTCGAAGGCGGCCGCATTCCATACACGCCCGCAGCCGCCGCGACGCGCGCCGAGAACCAGGCGCATTGGCTGGAACGCGATCCGCTCGTCAAGTGCTACATGCCCGGTGTGCCGCGCGCCACCTATCTGCCGCATCCGTTCCAGATCACGCAGGAGCGCCAGTCGCTGCTGTTCGCGTACGAGTTCGCCGGCGCAACGCGCATCGTGTACATGAATCAGCCGCAGCTGCCGGCACAAGTCGATTCCTGGATGGGCCACAACCTCGGTCGCTGGGAAGGCGACACGCTGGTGATCGACGTCAGCGCGCAGGTCGCCGACACCTGGCTCGACAGCGCCGGCAATTTCCACGGTCCCGCGATGCGCGTGCAGGAGCGCTACACGCCCGCGGGTCCCGATGTACTGCAGTACGAGGCGACGATCACCGACCCGGACACGTTCACGCGGCCGTGGAAGATTTCGCTGCCGCTGTATCGACGTCTCGACAGGAACGTGCAGCTGCTCGACTTCAACTGCGTCGAATTCGCCGAGGAGCTGTTGTATGGCAAGTACCGCAAGCGGCCAGCTGCACCTTAAGACTGCCGGCCGCACCGCCGGCGCGCTCATGCTCGCGCAGGGGATCGGCGGCTACCTGACGAACTTCGGATTGCTCGGGCCGGCGACAGCGCCGCCGGGGTTCCTCGTCAGCGCGTCGACTCACCCGCTGCACATCGGCGCCGCCGCTCTCGTCGGAATCGTGGCAGGCGCACTATCCACGGCGATCGCCATCACGGTGCTGCCTGTCTTCAGAAGGCACAGCGAGACGATGGCGTTGTGGCTTCTGGCACTTGCCATCGCCGCGCTGTCGCTGGCCGCCGTCGAGAACGGCAGGGTCATGTCAATGCTGTCGCTGAGCCAGGCGTACGCCGCGTCGGGCGCCACTGATCCGGCCGCATTCGAAGGCCTGCGCGGCGTGGTCGCAGCATCGCGCAATTGGGCACACTTCACGCACCTGGTCGTCGGCGGCTCGACGTACTTCGTGTTCTACGCAATTACATTCCGGTTTGCGCTGATCCCGCGTGCGCTGGCAGGTTTCGGTATGGCCGCGGTCGCGTTGCAGCTCACGACGGTGTCGCTGCCTTTCCTCGGCGGTCACGTCATCTTTCCAATGCTCGCACCTGCGGGCATCGCACTGCTCGCCATGGCGTTGTGGCTCATCGTGAAAGGTTTTGCCGACAAGACCGCCGCTCCGATGTAACCGCAGCCCGCCTCGGGGCGTATCACCTTCGTACATCTCGCGGAGGTGCCCATGGCGGAGCACGACAAACGGACTTTCTCGCGACGCGGCTTTACTCGGGCCGTCGCCGGCGGCTCGCTGATCGCGGGCTTCGATGCGGTAACAGGATCATGGGTCTCCGCAGCCGACGCGCACGGCACGCCGTTCGCGCACCTGCCGGATCTCGACGGCGAGCTGTCGTTCGACGCAGCGACGCGCAGCGAATACGCGAATGACTACGGACGGATCGTGCATGAGCAGCCGCTCGCCGTGCTGCGCCCCGGATCGGTCGAAGACATCGCGCGCATGATTGCTTTCGCGCGCCGCTTCGGACTGAAGATCGCCGCGCGCGGCGCGGGACATCAGCCGTTCGGACAGGCGCAAGTGCGCGGCGGCATCCTGATCGACATGCGCTCGCTGCAGCAGGGGCCGACGTTCACTGCTGCGTCCGTAGAAGTCGACGCTGGCGCTAGTTGGCGCAGCGTGCTGGAGGCGACATTGAGCTACGGGCTCACTCCGCCCGTGCTCACGAAATTCCTGGGCCTGACCGTCGGCGGCACGCTGTCCATCGGGGGTGTGGGAGTCGCGTCACTGCGGCATGGCGCGCAAATCGATCAGACGCTCGCTCTGCAGGTTGTCACGGGCGAAGGCGAAGTCGTTGTGTGCTCGAATGAGCAGCGGCGCGATCTGTTCGAATCCGCCCTCGCCGGCCAGGGACAGTTTGCGATCATCACACGCGCGACGCTGCGCCTCGAGCAGGCGCCGCGCCTGGTTCGCGAATACACGTTGCCGTATCCGGACCTGCAAATGCTGGTCGAGGATGGCACGCGCGTCACTCTGGAAGGACGCGTCGATGGCGCGGTTGCGCTGATCATTCCGATGAACGGCCAGTGGACCTACGCGCTGACTGCGATCAAGAACTTCACGCCGCCCGAGACACCCGACGACGCTGCGCTGCTCGGCCGCTTGCGTTTCAATCGGGATTCCGAGCGGGTACGCGACGTCGGCTACTTCGAGTACCTCGACGAAATGCCGCCGATGGACTTCACGCAATCGCACGCCGATCTGGGCTTGATCATGCCGCAGCGGCAAACCACGGCTTTCATCGACGAGGCATTGCCGCGGCTCACTGCGGATGAGCTCGGCGGCGTGCAGGGAATCCGGCTGTTCTTCTGGAAGCGGCCGTCATTCACGCGACCGCTGCTGCGGCTGCCGATCGAGCAGCTCGTCTGTTATGCGGCGCTGCTGCGCAGCCCGACCAGCGATCCCGAGCTTGTCACGCGAACGGTCGCGGGCAATCGCGAGCTGTATGAGTCGAACCGCAGCGCCGGCGGCACGCTCTATCCGTTTGCCGCGATCGAGCTGACCCGAGAAGACTGGCGCCGACACTACGGCGCGCAGTGGGGCGCGTTCGAGCAAGCGAAACGCCGCTATGACCCCGACGCGGTGTTCGCGTCGGGGCCGAACCTTTACTTCACGTAGGCGCGGACGACGCCTTCGAGGAACTCGCGTCCCTCGTACAGCGACTGGACGCGGCGCTTCTCGTTGAGCCCGTGTGCGTTGGTTTCGTCGGGCTTCGAGAACATGCCGCTCATGCCATAGGTCGGGATGCCGGCGTTCATCAGGAAGCGGCCGTCGGTCGCGCCGGCGCTCATCATCGGCGCGACCGGCACGCCCGGCCACAGCTTCGCGGCCATCCTCTTCACCGGCGCCATGATCTCGTCGGTCAGAGGCGGCGCCGACGAGCCCTCGCGACGACGCACGATCGAGACCTTCACCTGCTCGTCGCCGATCGCCTTCTCGAGCGTTTCCTTGACCTGCTCCGGTGTCGTGCCCTGCATGACGCGGCACGACAGCGTGATCGTCGCGCGTTGCGGGAGAGCGTTCGCCGCGTGACCACCTTCCATCTGCGTCGCGACGCAAGTGGTGTGAACGACGGCGTTGTAGCTGGGATCCTTCGTCAGTCGCGCGAGCGCGGCCTCATCATCCGGATTCTTCGCGATGGCGCTCATTGCTGCGCCGATTTCACCGCCGATCAGCGGCCCGCTGACGCGGAAGTATTCGCGCACGACCGGCGTGACCTGCACCGGGAACGACAGCTGCGAGACTTTTCCGGCCGCGGCTGCCACGCGATAGATCGCGTTGTCCGGCACCGGCCGCGAGGAATGGCCGCCCGGGTTCGTCACTTCGAGCGTGAACACCTGGTGGATCTTCTCGCCCGCCTGCACCTGCAGCGTCACCGGCTTGCCGTCCGCCGACAACAGCCCGCCCGCGCCTTCGTTGAGCGCGAACGCTGCATCGATCAGCTCGCGGCGATTCTTCAGCAGGTAATCGACGCCGTTCACGCGGTTCGAGGTTTCCTCGCCGCACGTCAATGCCATGACGACGTCGCGGCCCGGCTTGAAATTGCGCTCCTGCTTGAGGCGGATCATGAGATCGAGGAACACTGCCGCCATCGACTTGTCGTCGGACGCGCCGCGGCCATAGAAGAAGCCGTTCTCCTCGTAGAGCTTGAACGGATCGCGCTCCCAGTCTTCGCGGCGCGCGTCGACCACATCTATGTGTGCCAGCAGCAGCACGCCCTTCCTGGCCGGATTCTTAGCGTGAATGCGGGCGACGATGTTGCCGTCGTCGGGCTTGCCTTCGGGGATGACGACGTGCAGCTCGTCCTCACCAAAGCCCGCGGCCTTCAGCCGCGTTTCGGCCGCGCGCACGACCTTCGTGCAGGAGCCGGTCGATTGCGAGGAGTCGATCTCCACCATCTCCTGGTAAATCTCGCGAAACGCTTCGCGGCCGGTATCAGCCGCAGGCGCGGCCTGCGCCGTCGCGGTCAACGTCAAGGAAAGTGAAGCAATCAGCAGTGCAATGAGTGTTTTCATGGTCGCGCAAGGATACAGACTTTGCGCGCGCTGCCTAGAACCGATGGAGAGCGATCCCCGACGGCGGGCGACTGGAAGGATCCCTGAGCATGTCTGGAACGACGCGCCCCGTTCGTCATTAAGGTATGGCCATGCGCGGTCAGGCGCTGCCATGTGGTTCTTCCAACTACCGCGACCCGGAGGCGATCTTATGAAGAAATTCTGTGCAATTTATCTCGGTACGCCCGCGAAGCGCGAGCAATGGAACAAGCTCGACGAAGCGACGCGCAAGCAGCGCGAGCAGCAGGGCTTCAAGGCCTGGCAGGACTGGGTCACCAAAAACAAGGCGGCGATCGTCGACATGGGCAGCCCGCTCGGCAAGACCAAGCGTGCCGACGCTGGCGGCATCCGGGATACATCGAACGCGATGGCGGCCTGGACCATCGTGCAGGCCGAGTCGCACGAAGCGGCAGCGAAGCTGTTCGAAAATCATCCGCACTTCACGATCTTCCCCGGCGACGCAGTGGAGATCATGGAGTGCCTGGCGGTCCCCGGTATGTAGGTCTCATTGCATCGGACGCATCGCGCGGCGGGCTGCGAGCAGCCCGCCGACGAGCATGCCCAGCACCGGAATCGCGAGGTAGACGTAGTACGGCCACATGGCCAGATAGGAGACGTCACCCTGGATGATCGAGCGGGCGCGCAGGTACGCGACGTTCGGTACCACGAGCAGCACGAGCACCGGCAACACCAGCATGGCGAGGCGCCGTAGCCGCCACGTCAGTAGCTTCGTCAGCAGTGCGCCGGCGAGTACGCCCCAGAGAAAGAATGAAAGCCGGTCGATCCACAGGAACAGATCGTAGCGGCCCACGGCGACGACGCGGCTCAGCAGCTGTCCCGTCCAGTTCGCGAGCAGGTACATCGCCACGACCACGCCGACGATGACCAGGCTCTGGCGGAGATGATCCATCGGCGCAGGGCTGCGCGCGTCCATGGCTTTACTCTATACGCATGGCCGCCGTCCGTCCGCCCGGATCGTAGCTCGCCGCGTCCAGACCGCGGCTCGTCTCAAACGCCGGCAACTCGCCCGCAAATGGGTGCACAGTGCGGCCCATGCAAGCCGAAGTTCTCAGTAACGAAAGCCTGCTGGTCGCAGAGCTCGCGGAGCGCGTCAACGACGCGGCAGATGAACGCGCAGCCCGGCATGCTTATCGCCGCTCGTTCAACCGGCTGCGCGCACAGCTGGCGCTCTACCCGACGGGGTCGCGGCCCTCCAGCGTCTTCGAGTCGGCGGCGGTCCCTGCGCGGTCGCTCGGCGCGACCTGCCTGCCCCTGGCGATTGCCGTCGCCATGCATCTCTACCCGCTCTGCGTTCTGCAGTGCATTCCGATTCCATTGCTGAGCGTTGCGCGATTGAAGCGCGCCCTGCTGCTGCGAATGATCAGGAATCGCTCGCTGCTGCTGGCCAATACCGGCAGCGAACGCACCAACGGCACGACCACGCCGCCCCGTGCCACGCGCACAGCTGGCGGAGTCCTGATCGACGGCCGGTGCGAATACCTGTCGCTGAGCAGCGTTGCCGACGTCGTTTTGTTCAAAGCGCAACTCGCGGACAGCGACAACGTGGTGCTGTGCGCAGCTGAACTGCGCGCCAGTACCGTGCGCATAGGTGAATGGAAGTTCAGCGGCCCGATGGAGCTGTCCGACACATCATCGGTGACGTTCGTCAGTCATCGCGTGCCGGAGGGTCACTACCTGATCGTGCCGGACGATGCGGGGCTCGGCTGTATCTCGGAATACCAGCGCTCCTGGTTTCACTTGTTCATCGCCGAGATCTATCTCGCGCGGGTCGAGCACCTGCGCGACGTGTACGGCTTGCCGCAGACGGAACAACACAGCGCGAGCCGCAGCGACGTGACTCGTCTCAGGCAGTGCTCGCTGCAGCGGCTCGATGACTATTCGCTGGGGGCCGATGTCGGGCCGCTGACGCGAACGACGGCAGCGTTGAAGCTGCGCGTCTCGATGATGTCGCAGATGACGGCCGCCGCGCTGCGCAGCCGAGGCCTCGCCGCGGAAGCCGGCGGGCTCGGCTACATCAAGTCGCAACCGACAGCCGACGACAAGATCCTGCGCGCGTTCGGCGTGCCGGTGCTAGCGAGCTAGCAAATCAGTTACCGCCCGTCGCCTGCTGCTTCATGGCTTCTGCACCCGCGTCCTGCTTCGGCGGCAGCTGCTTCCCCTGCTCGCGCATCTTGCGCATGATCTGGAGCGCGTTCGCCATCTCCGGCTTCGACAGCGCGCCGTCCTTGTCGGCATCGACCATCGGCAGATAGCCGACGACCGGCTTGAAGCGCGGATCGTTGCGGAACTCCGCGGCAGTGAGCTTGCCGTCGATGTTGTCATCGAGCGCGCCGAACGTAACGTTCTGCTGCAGCTGCTGGAACCACTCGTCGTGGCGCTCGGCAGTCGTCTCGCCCTTGAAGCGGAAGCGCGCGAACGTGAACAGCATCTCTTCCGAAGTCTGCTCGCCGAAGGTCACGTGCTTGTGCGGATCCGGGTTGGCGGCGTTCGAAGTCGAGTTGTCGTAAACGTAGTCGGCGATCAGCAGCGAGCCCGCCGGCACTTCGAGCAGATCCTGGAAGTGATATTCGCGCTGCCACGAGAAGTAGTAGCGCGGCTGGTTCAGCAGCACTTTCTCCGTGCCGTCCGGATAGCGGATGCGCAGCTTGGTCGAGTAGCAGCGCGAATGGCAGTGCGGCTGCACGCCAAAGACCTGCGCATCGTGCGGGAACTCGAGATACGCCGTCTCCTGGTGCCGCGACTCGCCGGCCGGAATCTCGATCGAGAAGTCGGTGATCGACGCCTGCCGCAGGATGTACTTCGGCTCTTCCTTGTAGAAGTAGTAACCGACCTCGGTCGTGTCGGTGACCGGCTTGCCGATCGGCGTGTAATGCATCTGATAAGCGTACGAGCCGCCCGGCGGCAGGTAGATGCCGGTGTCGGCCGGCGTCAGGTTCGGTGCGCCGCCCGGGCCGTAGCCGCCGAGCGCCACGTTCCACGAGAAGCCGCGGCCGTTCGGATCGACTTGCGGAATCCAGCCCGCGAGTGCGTGATGCACGGTCGGTGTCGCATTCGCCCAGGCCGTGGCACGCAGCCACTTGCCTTCGGTGAGGTTCGTCGCGACCGAGCGATCCTGGTAATCGACCACGCCGGTTTCAGGGACATTGAATGCCGGAATGTGCACGACCACGTCGGGCTCGCCGAGCGGCCACTTCGGTGCCGGCTTGGCCGCGTCCGGCAGCGGGTCCTGGCCTTCGCCGCGCGGCGCGCCGGCTTCGACCCAGTCGACTATCAGCTTCACCTGCGCGTCCGACAGCCGCATGTCGTCGGTCCACGCCGCGCCGTGGCGATCCGAATGGTACGGAGGCATGCGCCTGGTCCGCAGCACTTCGCGGATCATCGGCGCGAAGCCCTTGACGATGTCGTAGCTGTTCATCGCGAACGGCCCGAGACCGCCCTGCGTATGGCACACGACGCACTTGTCGGCGAGGACCGGTGCAATCTGCGTCGCATAGTCGATCTTCGCGAACTCCGCGCTGTGCGCGCGGTCCGGAAACTCGACCGGCGTGCCCTTCACCGCAGCTTCGGCCACCGGCACGGGCTTGCCTTCGAGCACTGCGTCGAGCGCCACGGCCAGCGTCGCCTTCTTGTTCTTCTGCTGCGCGAAGGAAGGATCGATCGGACCGTGGTAGGCGATCGTCCAGGTCCTGGTCTCGATCAGGAACACTTCCGCTGTGGTCGTGACGCCGAGCGCACGGCCGACCAGTTGCAGCTCGTCCGCCAGCACCGGCAGATCGGCCGAGCCCGGCGTGCCGACGAACTTGTCGTGGGGCGAGCTCAACGACGAGTCGAGCATCATGAACTGCACGTTCCTGCCCTTGAACGCGTCGCGGACCTTGTTGAGCGCGGTCGCGGCGCGGGCCGAGACTTTGTCGCCGTCCGCCGAGGACACCAGCACGATGGCCGGGCTGGCGGTGTAGTAGTAGAGCTCGTGACCCATGCCGCTCTGGTCGGCAAGCATGAAATTGTCGACCTTGGATCCGACCAGCGAGGCGCTGTCGCCGGCGCCGGCGGCGCTGCACAGGATCGCTGCAATTGCGGCGGCCAGGCCGGCTGCGGCGTAACTACGCTTCTTCGAGCGACTCATGGATTTCCCCATTGCGGGCGGAGCCCTGACTAGTGGCCCGAATCTACCACCCGCCCCGCCGGAGAGTCTTGTCCGACACTGACGTGTGGGACGAAGAGCGGCCTGCGTATCTTTAGATTTGTCGAGAACCGTCCTCGGCCGTGCAGGTCCGCGGCTCGTGCTTCCCGGAATCGAGACCGGCCAGCTGTTCCGCGAGCTCCGTCGACAGGAACGGCTTGCGAAGGAACGGCCAGGCGCCCTGCGAGAGCCATTCATCGAGCGACTCGCCCGCAAACCCGGAGGTCAGCAGCACCTTCAGCGTCGGCCGTTGCGCCACGGCCTGCTTGGCGAGATCGACACCGTTCATGCTGCCCGGCATGACGACATCCGAGAACAGCACGTCGAGCTCCGTCTCCGACCACAAGACTCGCAAGGCCTCGTCGGCGTTGGCGGCGCGGTGCACCTGGTGGCCGAAATCGACGAGCATGGCTTCGGTGACGGCAGCGACCGAGGGATCGTCCTCGACCAGCAGAATCCGCAGCGGCGGCATCGCGCCCGGCTGGCCGATGGCCTCTGCGTCCAGCTGGTCGGGCTCCGCTGCGCTGATCGGCAGGTAAATCCGAAAACGGGTGCCTGCGCCCTGCTCGCTCTCGACCTCGATCTCGCCGCCCGATTGCTTGACGAACCCGTACACCTGGCTCAGACCGAGACCGGTGCCCTTCCCGGCCGGCTTGGTCGTGAAGAACGGCTCGAAGATGCGTTTGAGCACGTCGGCGCTCATTCCCTGCCCGCGGTCCGCGACCATCATGCAGAGATATTGACCGGCGCCGAGGCCCGCGACCTCGCCCGCCGCCAACGTGCAGAGCTGCGTTTCGAGTGCAATCTCACCGCCCTCCACACTTGCATCCACTGCGTTCACGACGAGATTGAGCAGCGTTGCCTCGAATTGCGCCGGGTCGATCCTCGCGACGATGCGGTCATCACACAACCGCAGCGTGAGTGCCACCCGGTCGATCAACGCACGCCGCAGCAGCGGCTCCGACTGGCGGATCAGCTCGTTCAGCTCTCGGGTCTCCGGCTGCAAGGGCTGCTGCCGCGCGAATGCCAGCAGCTGCGCGGTCAGGCGTTGGCCGCGACGAGCGGCCACCAACGCTGCTTCGCCGAGCCGCTGACGGCGCGTCGCGTTCTCCGGGTGACGAAGAATGACGTCCAGCGCACCGATCACAACCGTGAGCAGATTGTTGAAGTCGTGCGCCACGCCGCCGGTCAGCCGTCCAAGTGCATCCAGTCGCTGCGCGCGCATCAGTGCCGCTTCTGCCTCGGTCTTTTCCGCCAACGCGGCGGCGACGCGTTGCCGCGCCTGTTCCTCGGCCAGCAGCTTTGCGGTGACATCCTGAAATGCCGTCACAGCGATGCGCCCGCCCGTCGACTCATCATGAATCGGTGCTGCCGTCACTTCGAGCTGTACGACGCTCCCGTCGCGACGACGATAGGCGCGCGCCTCCGGTCCGATTCGACGCTGCTCCTGCATGGCGCGGTATAGAACGTGCTCCTCGGGCGGTAAGCGTTCGCCGGTTGCAGCGACGGAACCATGCTGTCCTTCGCGCGCCCACAGTGCTTCGCCTTCGAGACTACTGCCCAGGAGCCTGACCGCTTCGCGATTGGCAAAGCGGATTTCACCCGAAGGCGACACCGCGACGAATACTCCCAGCGGCAGATGGTCGAGAATCGCGCGCAGTTGCTGCTCGCTGCGCGAAGCCTCGCGCACCGCCGCGGCTTCGAAGCGACGATCGGAAATCGCGGCAATCAACGCGAGCAGCAGGATGAACAACGTGCCGGCTGCCACTGCGACGGCCAGGACGAGCGAGTCCATGCCTCCGGAACCGATGTTCGACACCGGTCCCGGCAGCACGCGCACGCCGAACATCGCCGTGTAATGCATCCCGACGATCGCGAACGCGAGCACCGCCGCCGCGAGAACGCGCTGCGGCGGCGTGGTGTCGCTTCTCGCGACGAACAACGCACTGATGGACGCCGTGACAGCGACCACAAATGCGAGCACGACATAGAGCGGCTCATAGATCAGCGTGACGCTGGTGATGACTGCAGACATGCCGACGTAGTGCATCGTGCAAATGCCTGCGCCCATGACGATGCCGCCGAGGACTTCCCGGCGCGCGCTGGCGCCGCGGGCGAAAAAGAACGCAAACGCCGTCGTCGCGATCGCGAGCAGCAGCGAGAGGATCGTGCGGCCACCGTCGTAGCGGACCTCGGCGCCCGGATTGAAGCCGAGCATGGCGATGAAGTGCATCGACCAGATGCTGAGACCCATCGCCACGGCCGTCGCTGTCAGCCACGCGAGTCGCCAACCGCCGACATGTGCCCGCACGCGCCGGAACACATCGAGCGCAGTCCACGCACCCAACCAGGCGGTCAGGCTCGAGAGCGCAATGAATATCGGGTGATGGGCAATGTGCATGGCCGTCCTGTCAGCACACGACACTCGACTTCATCTAGGGTAACTGCTCCGGCCAGTGCAGGTCTACGCGCTCATGAACGCGTACAGGCCCGCGACCGAGACGCCGAGGCTATAGAAGATCATGTAGGAAAGTGCGAGCGCAGTCAGTCCGAGCACGGTCTTGAGGACGGTCGCGCGATACACGCGCCGCATGGAGATGAACAGATAGACGACGCTCCACACATACACCACGAAGTCGAAGAACTCGCTGACTCTGCCGCTCGGCCCGATGAGCGCCGTGATGCCGGCTGCAAGCAGCAGTCCAAGCGTGCCGATCAGGTAATAGAAAGTCTGGAAATGCAGCACGAACACCAGGTTCTCCAGATACATCGGCCGCGAGCGCCGGAAAACCCAGAACTGCACCAGCGCGACGAGCGGCAGCACGACGAACAACACCTTCGGCAGCAGCGTCAGCATCTCCGTGTTCAATGCCCGGCTGTTGTCGCTCAGCGCGCGCAAGCACGAGCCCTCGAGATCGGGTATGAATCGCAGCAGCCATCCGGGATTGGCCGCCATGCTCGCGCAGTCGGAAGCACGCAGCTCGTGTCCTCCCGTGGTGATGGCCCGCGTCGGCTCCGCGAAGATCGATGCGACGATGAAGTAGGCGATCGAGATCACCAGATAGCTGCGAAACGGCGGTGAGTACGCGCGCCGCTTGCCGGCGAGATACTGTTCCGTGAGCAACCCGGGCCGGGTCACCAGCGCCCGCAGCGTGCGCCAGAACGAGGAGTCGACGTGGAACAGGCCCTCGACGAACTCGTGCAGGAAGTGCCCGAAGGACAACGACACGTGACTGTCCTGGCCGCAGCGACCGCAATAGCGGTCGGCAAGCGTCGCGCCGCAATTGGCGCAGTGAGTGTGACCCCCGGACCCGTCGTTCATGATGTTTCGCTCTGACGGCGTTCACACAAGTGTATCAAGCGCCTGCGCACCGTCCTATGATGGACGGCAAAGCTCTTGCAAAGAGATGGCCGTGAACAGGATCACTGTCCGGGCAACCGACGGCACTACGCGCACCTACACGTTGCACGGCGGGAACCTCGTCATCGGTCGCGACCCCGGCAGCGGCATCTGCCTGCAGGACGCGCAAGTGAGCTGGCAGCACGCAGTGTTGAGCAGCGACGGCGCGACGTGCTTCATCGAAGATCTCGGCAGCTCCAACGGCACTTTCGTCGGCGCCGAGCGGATTCGCCGGCAAGTGCTCAATGCCGGCGAAGTGGTGCGGATCGGATCTTATGAGCTGGCGTTGCAACTGCTCGCGACGCCTTCGCCCACTTCCGCCAGCGAGCACACGATGTTCGACATGGTTGCGTTCCGCGGCCCTGCTCCTCTACCCCGCAGCAGCGAGCAGACGGCAAAGCAGCGGGCGCTGGCAGCCGATCGATCGTTCACTCGCTGGCTGCAGCTCACACCGCTGGCCGAGAGTTATCGCACGGCGAGCCTGCGCCAGGAGATCTTCGCTGGCTCGACCGTCGCGGCGCTCGTCGTGCCGCAAGGCATGGCCTATGCGCTGTTGGCGGGCCTGCCGCCCGCGATGGGACTGTACGCTTCCATCCTGCCGATGATCGTCTACGCCATCGCGGGCAGCGGACGGCAAACTTCCGTCGGCCCGGTGACCGTCGACTCGTTGATGCTCGTGCTCGGCCTCAGCACACTGGCAACGGCCGGCACCGGCTCGTTCATCGCACTCGCGATCCTGCTGACGGCGTTGATCGGCGCCATCCAACTGGCGATGGGCGCGCTGCGCCTCGGCTTTCTGGTCAACTTTCTCTCCTATCCGGTGCTCGCGGGATTCACGTCCGCGGCGGCGGTGATCACCGTGCTCGGTCAGTTGAAACACGTTCTCGGGATCAGCGAGCCGCAGCAGGCCGAGCTGTATCGCACCGTCACCGGCGTAATCAGTCACATCGGTCAGGCGAATGCGATCACCATCGCTATCGCGATCGGCTGCATGGTCGCGCTCTGGGCAGTGCGACGCTGGGCGCCGACAGCGCCAGGCGCGCTGGCTCTCGTCGTCGTCTGCACTGCGCTCGCGTATGTGTCAGGGCTCGATGCTCATGGGGTGAGCGTGCTCGGCCCGGTCGCGGGCGGCTGGCCGCGACTGAGCTTGCCGACCATGCACTGGGCAGACATCCGGCAGCTGATGCCGCTGGCGCTGACGATGGCGTTGGTCGGCTTCGCGCAGACGATCTCCGTCGGCAAGTCGCTCGGCAACAAGTTCGGCTACGACATCGATGCGAATCGCGAGCTGACTGCGCTCGGGCTCTCGAACCTTACTTCGAGCGTGTCGCATGGCTACGCGGTGTCCGGAAGCCTGGCGCGCTCTGCGCTGAACGCGGCCGCGGGCGCGCGGACACAGGTTGCAGCGATCGTGTCCGCGCTGTGCGTCGGCATCACCACGTTGTTCTTCACGCCGCTGTTTCACTATCTGCCGCAGGCAACGCTCGCGGCGATCCTCATCGTGAGCTCGTTGCGGCTGATCGACACGCGCGAGATCCGCTACCTGTTCAAGGTGAAGATCACGGAAGGGGTTCTGCTGGTGTTCACGTTCGTCGCGACGCTGGCGCTGGGCATCATGCCGGGGCTGCTGCTCGGCATCGTCGCGTCGATCCTGTTGTTCATCACGCTGAACACGCGGCCCAACACTGCAATACTCGGGCGTCTGCCGAACACCAATATCTTCCGCAACGTGGAGCACTTTCCGGAGGCGGAAACACTGCCGGGCCTGGTCATCCTGCGCATCGACGCCTCGCTGTACTTCGCGAACACCGTGTTCCTGAAGGAGAAGATCCACGAGATCTGCCGGCAACACGCGTCGGACCTGAAGGCCCTGATCCTCGATGCCAGCGCCGTGAACGATCTGGACTCCTCGGCCGATACTGCTCTGCACCAGCTGTCGGCCGAATTCCGCAAGAACGGCATCGAGTTCTACATCGCCGGCGTCAAGGCGCCGGTCCGTGACGTAATGAAGCGCTCCGGCCTGTACGCGGTGCTGGGAAGCGATCATTTCTTTTTCACAATCGATGCCGCAGTCAAGCGATTCCTGGACAAGACTCGCCCGCGGCCTTGAGGTACGCTAACCGCGGTCTAGGAGGGATTCGCGATGAACACTTCATCGATCGGAAGCTTCGCCGCCGCCCTCGGTCTTTTTGCCCTCGCTGTCTCGCTGCCGGCTGCCGCCGACGAAACGCCGGGCTGCCAACGGCCGCAAGTCACGACGCAGGAAGCCGAAGGAACAGGAGACGGCGGCATCACTGCCGCGAAGCATGCAGCCACCGCGAGCAAGCGCTTCGAGATGATGGATACGAACAAGGACGGCAAGATCAGCGCCGACGAGATCAGCGCGAGTCACGGCGCGGAAAGCATCGTGTGGGCAAATCATCCGGCATCGGCGGCAGACAAGGTCCGCAGCCTCGACCGCAATCGCGACGGCGTGTTGACGGTTGCGGAGTACACGTCCGGCTCGCAGAGAATGTTCGAGGAGCTGGACGCCGACGGCAACGGCGTGCTCACGCCGTCGGAGATGATCATCGATCCGCGCAGCCGCTGAGGCGGTCGATTACGGCGGAGGTCGCTCGAGCGCGTCGCGCGGCCAGCGACCAAGGTTGGCCGCAGCCTCGTAGGTGCTCTGTAAAAACTCCAGCACTGCGGCGTCGGGTGAGGCTGCCCGGCGTGCCGCTTCGTACGGCAACACGAACTCGCGCAGCTTGTCGCTGTAGTGCGCGCCGAGCGGCGCGACCGGCGCGGCCGCGAACCCCGGCGGCTCCGGATATGCATATGAATAGAAGCACGCTTCCGGGTACTGCTCGCCGCCGGCCCAGAAACCGGCGCTGCTCACCTCGTGCGAATACGCTTCGCGCGCGACCCAGTCGGGCAGATGCGGCACGCCGCCCGGATGCGGCGGCGCCGCGCGACCAGAGAAGCGCGTGACCGCGAGATCGGCGCTGCCCCAGAAGAAGTGCACCGGGCTGCATTTGCCGATGAAGCGCGCGCGGAATTCGTCGAATACGCACTGCGTCTGCGCCAGCACGCGCCAATAGCGATTGACGTACTCGGCGTCGTACGAATGGTGAGCTTCATCGACGTCGAACCGGATCGGATCCGGCAGCTCGTTCGGCATCCTGCTGATCTTCACCGGCACGCCGAGCGTCGCCAGCGCGCTCATCACGTCGCGATAGAACTCCGCCGTGGCTTGCGGCTGCAGCGGCAGGCTGACGCTGCGTCCGTCGATGACGTGCAGCACGAGGCGATGCTCGACGAAGTCGAAGTCGATCTGAAACGAGCCAGCTGCATGCGGGATCAGGCCGGTCCCGATCCCACGCGCAGTGATGCGCAGCGCTACGTGCCACGAATGATTCACCCATGCACGCTGCACCAGCGCAATCTTGCCGACGATCTGCAGCCACAGGTGCAGCGTCGCAGCAGTGTCTCGCCATGCTTCGTATGGCAAGCGCGGCCAGGTTGCAGTTGCGTCGTTAGTCATTGCACACGCGAGCACCGGCTGTAGCGACGAATCCGTCTTCGTGCGACCGGGCACCGGAGACACCGATGGCGCCGATCAGCGCCACCCGGACATCAAGGGTACACCACCTTCGAGCGGTTCTGACGACGACTAGTCGCTGGCAGGAACGGAATGGTGCTCGTGCACAATGGTCCAGTGCCCGTCGATCTTGCGCAGCCCGACGGTCAGACGGAAATCGAGCGGCACGCGCCGGCCGTCCGGCGCGAATTCCGCACACTGCATCAACGCATATGCGAAGCCGACGTCTGCGCCAGCGACGACGTCCAGGCGCTTGATGTCGAATGCCACCGGTTCCGGCTGCGCCGAGTAGAACAACTGCCACGTGTCCGCATAGGCGCGGATGCCGCGCGACTCGAACGGCGGCGGCACGTCGAACATCGAGATGTCGGCTGCATGGTGCGCGAGAACTGCCTCGAGATTCTTCGCCCGGACTGCTGCTGCCCAACTTGTAAGCAGATCTCTGATCGCGGCTTCTTCCGCCGCCTGGCTGTGCACGGTGCTCATGAGTGCTGGATAGCATCGCAAGCGTCGGCATCGCAATAACCTGCCGGGTCATTGCGCGAGTATTCGTGGCCGATCGTGATACTAGTGTGCCAATTGCACGAGCGCCCGAGTCGCCGAGTACGCACCGAGCGCGATCAGTCCGATGAAAAACCACTTCCGATACGCCGCGGCGTGCAACCGCAGCCGCACGAGCTGACCGGCATACATGCCCGCGAACACCGGCAGCAGGGCCAGCGCCGACGCGCCGGCGGATGCAACTCGAAAATGGCCGGTCCACGCGAGGCAGGTCGCGAGCGCGAGCATCGACACCATGAAGACCAGTCCCATGGACTGGATCAACGCTTCGCGCTGCAAGCCGATCGAGTTGAGATAAGGCACGAGCGGCATGACCGACACGCCGGTCGCACCGTTGACGATGCCCGTGACGACACCAACCAGCGGCGATGCCCAACGTTCCGCGTGCGCCGACACGTGCAGTCGCGCAGAGAGCATCCCGACCACAGCGTACAGAATCAGCACGCCGCCGAGCGCCATCGACACGAGCGCCGTGTGCGAGCCCGTCAGAAAGCCGACACCGACGACGGTGCCGATCGCTACTCCGATCAGCAGGATCGCGAAGCGCGCGGTGACCGCGACAGCGTGCGGACCCGTCGCGAATTGCCACGCATTGGTCGCGAGCGTCGGGATCACGATCAGGGTCGCCGCTTCGACCGGCGGCATCGTGAGGCTCAACAGACCGAGCGCGACGGTCGGCAATCCCATGCCGAACACGCCTTTCACCCATCCGCCGCAGAACAGGCTGAGCGCAGCCACCAGTACGGTCGAAGTCACGTGCTCATTCTAGAGAGCGTCGCGCGACCCCGCGGCTGCGATTCGCGAAGCCACTCTTCGCGAATTCAGCAGCTCACAGCCAGCGCTGCACGGCTTCCGCGGAATCCGCAGGCGAGCTGTTGAAGCAGATCTTCGCGCGCGGCGCGAGGACATGGACTACGTTGAGGAGCTTCTCGAACAGCAGCAATTGCTCTTCAGCGCGCACGCCGGCGCCGATCATGACGCAATCGAACGTGCGCTTGCGCAGATGCTCCGTGAGGACGCGCTCCGCGGTCTCCCCGAAATCGACCAGGCAGCTCTCGACTTCGTGACCGAGCCCGCCGATGCGCTGGATTTGCGCCTCGAGGTAGGCACGCACGACGGCGGGGCTGAAGCCCCCCATCCGCTCGGGACTCACGAATTGCGGATCGAGACCCAGGACCAGAACAGCAGACATTTGCAGCTCCACACGACCGTTGACGCTCGCATCTTCTCCCGGCGAGCCGGCATGGGGAACCCAAAATGCCAAGAACGCGACGAGCGCTACTCGGCGGCCTCACCGCTAGTACCCGACCGCTTCGCCGTCCTTGCGATGATCCGAACCAGCGCGATACACGCCCGTCTCCGGCGACACCATGATCGCCTGGAATCCGCCCATCGGTGCGCCATTCATCGACTTCACGTCGTGGCCCATCGACTTCAACCGGGCGCCGACGAGCTCGACCAGCCGCGACTCCATCATCAGCGTGTTCGGCACCTGCGTGTGGCGGAAGCGCGCCATGTCCGATGCAGCCTGCAGATTCGCGCCGAGATCGAGGATACTCACCAGCACCTGCGCAATGCCCTGTGCCTGCACGTCGCCGCCCATCAGCGTCACTGTCATCAGCGGCTCGTTGTTGCGCATGACGAAGCCTGCCGAGAGCGTGTTGTACGGCCGCTTGTGTGGCTCGATTGCGTTCGGGCTCTGCGGATCGAGCGTGAACAGGCCGCCGCGGTCGTGCAGCGTGATGCCGTATCCGGGAACGGTGAGACCGGAGCCGAAGCCGTCGTAGAGACTGTTGACCCACGCGACCATGTTGCCGAAGCGATCGGCGGTCGAGAGCACGATGGTGTCGCCGTCGCTCTTCGCGTTACCGCCCGCCTTCGGATGCACGGCGCGATTCGCATCGACCTTGCCGCACAGCGACGCGGCGTGCTCCTTGGAGAGCAGCCGCCCGGTCGGCACCTGCGCGAAATTCGGATCCGCATTGAAGGCGTACAGGTCGTTGAACGCCAGCTTCTTGGCTTCGACGAACAGGTGCCAGTACTTCGGCTTCGCGGGACCGAGCGTCGCGAGCGTCTGCCCCGGCGCCCACTTCGGCACGCACACTTCGAGAATGTTGAGGATCTCCTCTGCCGCCCAGGTCTGCGCGGGCGGCGGCAGAGTGAACACGTCGTAGCCGTGATAGTTGGTCGTCGTCGGCGTGACCCATTCGCCGTGATACGACGCGAGATCTTCGAGCGTCATCGTGCCGCCGAGCCTGCTCGACTTGTCGACGATCGCCTGTGCGATCTCTCCTCTATAGAACCCGTCGCGGCCCTGCTGCTGCAGGATGCGGAAGGTCTTCGCCAGCCCCGGATTGCGGTGGACCTGCCCGGCGACCGGCTGCTTGCCGTCGATGTACCACGTGGCGATCGAATCGGGATCGATTTGCTTGCAGCACTTGCTCGGATTGCCCGGATCTTGCGGCAGGCCTTTCGGCAGCTGCCAGTCGTGCGCGATGCGCTCCGTAACGGGAAATCCCTGTTCGGCATAGTCGATCGCGGGCTGCAACGTCTCCTTGAAAGTGAGCGAGCCGAAGCGACGCTGCACTTCATCCCAGCCCCACACCGCACCCGGCACCGTGACGGTGAGAATGCCGCCGTCTGGCATGCCCGAGCCCGGACCCCAATTGCTCGAGTCCCAGCTGTAGCCGAGCTTCTTCATGCGCGCGAGCGTCGCGCCGCTCGGCGCCATGCCGCTCGCGTTCAGCGCGTAGAGCTTGTTCTCTTTCTTGACGTAGACGATCGCGAACATGTCGCCGGCGGGACCGACGTTCATCGGCTCGACGACGCTGAGCATCGCAGCCGTCGCCACGGCCGCATCCACGGCGTTGCCGCCTTTCTTGAGGATGTCGAGCCCCGCTTGTGCCGCGAGCGGCTGACTCGTCGCGACGATCCCGTTGCGCGCCATCACCTCGGAACGATGCTGCGGCAGCCAGCCCTGCGAGCGATCGCCGGTAACGGCCGCGCAGAACGGCGGCTTCGGGTCTGAATTACACGATTGCACCGGAGATTGCGCCCACGCCGCTCCGACGAAGAGCAGGCACGTGAGCGCAATCGGTTTCGCGAGCTTCAATGTCAGTTGTCCTTCTTCGGCCTCAGCAAGAATGCATGGATCGACACACAGCGCAACGTGGTGTCATAGACACCCTGTTCAACGCCGCGCGAGAGGATAGCACCGGACCCGTGACATATACTTCGCCGCCATGAACAAGCGTCATGTGATGTGGATCGGCGTGGGCGGCGTCGTGGTACTGGCGGTGGCCGTAGGCCTGCGCGCGCTCTCGCAGCCTCCAGTATCGAGCGTTGCGGCCGCACCGCCGATCGGGCAGGACGAGGTCGCAGCAACGCTCGCAGCCCTGAAGCCGCCCAAACGTCAGCGGCCCCTGATCGCCGTCATCGGCATCAACGACGCGACCGAGACCACGGACTACTTGATGCCTACGGGCATCCTGCGCCGCGCTGATGTGGCGGATGTGCTGTTGCTGGCAACCGGACCGGGCCGCGTCTCGCTCTATCCCGCGCTGGCCGTCGAGCCCGACGCGACTGTCGCGCAATTCAATGAGCGTCACCCGGATGGCGCCGACTACGTCATCGTGCCGGCGATGATCCGCGACGACGACCCCGCGGCCCTGCAGTTCATCAAGGATCAGTACGACAAGGGCGCGATCGTGATCGGTGTTTGCTACGGCGCGAAGGTCGTGGCGGCAGCCGGGCTGCTCGACAACAAGCGCGGCACGGCCCACTGGTACGCCCTGAAAGAGCTGCGCGAGAAATATCCGACGATGCAATACGTCGCGGACCGGCGGCTGGTGGTCGACGGCCGGGTTGCGACGACGACGGGCATCACCGCATCGATGCCGATGGCGCTCACATTGATCGAAGCAATTGCCGGTCGCGAGAAAGCGGCGGCCGTGGCGCAGGACATCGGCCTGCCGCATTGGGACGCCCGGCACAACAGCGACGCGTTCAAGTTCAACCGCGCTTTCGCGCTGACGGTGATGGGCAACAGAGCTTCGTTCTGGAACCACGAGGAGCTGGGCATCGAGCTGTCCGTTGGTCTCGACGAAGTGTCACTCGCGCTGGCCGCAGACGCATGGTCGAGAACTTATCGTTCCCGGGCCGTGACATTCGCGGAGTCGCCGGGCGTTATCACCACACGCAGCGGTATTCGCATCATTCCTGACGAGACCGCGAGGCCGGAGGAAGCCGTCGTGAGTGCATTCGGTGATCGACCTCCCGCACAGGCGCTCGACCAAACCCTCGCCGGGATCGAGTCGCGCTACGGCGCTCGCACGCGCTATGTCGTCGCCATGCAGCTCGAGTATCCGCAGCAAGCGGAGTGAGCCAGGAAAGAATCCCTCCCCCGCAAACGAGGGAGGGTATGGAGGGGGAGTCCACTATCTGAGATACAAAACCCGCGGCTCCTCGACCCTGAGCGCCGAGTTCGGGATCAACTCGGCGATCAGCGGCTTGATCCGCACGCTGTCCAGCCTGTCGACCGCCTCACCGATGAGGCTCGTCGCGGCGAGCGTCGCCTGTGCGCAATTCGCGGCGTCCTCGCCATCCGCGTAGAGCAGAACTTCGTACAGGCACATGAGCACACCATGCGCCTGCAGCAGCAGCGTGCGCTGCTCGTCGATCGTTTGCTCCAGTCGACTCGTGACCTTCGACCGATTGTCCATGTTCGCATCGTCCGTGTCCGCCATGTCGCTCTCCTTTGCAGTGTGGCCGGATCAGCATAGTACTGTATATAGTCACAGATCGCTAGCCGCTCTGCAACCGGGATCGCGCCGTCGGCTCCAGATGCAACGTCTCGATCCGGTGGTGCGTCCAGCCGGTCAGCTTGCCGGTCACTTCGCGCCACTCCATCGATTGCGCGAGCGTGCGCTCCTGCGCATCGACGGCGGCTCGATCGGGAAACAGCGAGAACCAGACGAACACGTTCTCCCGCTCACGCACCGGCAGGCTCGGATAGGTATTCGGGCTGTGCTCGCTCACGAGCTCTGCGATGACCTGCGCGCCGGCCTGCTCCCAGCGCGGCTTCAGCTCCTGCTCGAAGAATGCGCCGAACTCGCTCGGCGTGTTGTGCTCGATGTACACGATGCTCGCGACGAGCACGCCCTTGCCCGGGCCGCGCGTGCCGGGCGGCGGCAACGTGAGCTTCGAGGGCGCGAACACCGTGTCGGGCCGCAACGGCCGCAGCAGCAACACGTTGTCCGAATCCACCATGGTGCCGGCCGCGAGCCTGCCGTGCGCCTTCCAGACCGGACCGGAATAGAACTTCGTCAGTGCCGTCGCGCGCGTTTCCATGTCGCGGAAGCCGCGCAGCCAGACGAAGCGATCCGGCCCGTCCAGATCGCGATTCTGACCGATGATTCGCATGCCCTCGATCTCCTGGCCTTCGACGAAGTAATCGTCGAACTCGTTGACCAGCACGTCGCGCTGACCCGGGTGCAGCGTGTATTGGCGCAGCTCGAACACGGTATCGGCCGACGGATCGATCGTGCGCTTGAGGATCCAGCCGTCCGGGTCGATGCTGACGTTCTTTACGCCGGCGGACTTGCCGCGCATGACGACCTGAAAAGTCTGGTCAGCGCGATCGTTCCAGACTGTTTCGCGCTTGCTGCCGGACGCTGTCGTCACGAGCACGCTGATCGGCATCGTGAACGCCGGCGCGTCGGTCTGAGTCTGCTGAATCCTGAGCGCCACGTGATCGTCTGCCGCGGTCCAGCTCACGCGATAGGTCGGTCGCGAAACGCCATAGATCCATTCCTTGAAGAACCATTCGAGGCTCTTGCCGTAGAAGCGCTCGCACACCGCGCGGAAGTCTTCGGTCGTCACATTGCGATAGCTGTACTCGGAGACGTACGCGCGCAGCGCCTTGAAGAACTGCTCATCGCCCATCACCCCGCGCAGCATGTGCAGCACCCACGCGCCCTTGTTGAAGGTCGTGTCGCCGAACAGCTTCCTGTTGTCCGCGACGTCGGCCATGAAGATCGGCCCTTGCAGATCGCCCGCGGCGAGCTTGTTCATCTCGGTCTGATACGCGGCTGCACCGTGGCGACGCTCTTCCCACAGCATGGCGGCGTACGTAGCAAATCCTTCGTTCAGCCACACGTGATGCCAGTCGCGCACGGTCAGGCTGTTGCCGAACCACTGATGCGCGAGCTCGTGCGCGAGAATGGTGTCGTTCGCGTGATCCCCGGTGATCAGCTTGTCTGCATAGCTCGGCAGCGTCTGGTGCTCGCGAAAGCTGAAGGTCGCGAACTCCGCGACTCCGTATTTCTCGCGCAAAAACGGATACTCGCCGAAGTGAGCGACGTGGCTGCGCATGATGTCGGGGATGACGCTGAAGTCGCGTCGCGCCTTGGCTTCGTCCGGGGGAAAGACATAGAACTGCAGCGGCATGACCGTGCCATTCGCCGCGCGATAGCGCTCCTCGAACATCCTGTACTCGGCGACCGCTATGGAAACGGTATCCGGATAGATGGGATACGAAACGTGCCAGCGATAAGTGCGCGTGCCGTCGGCGTTGATGTCGGTGCCGACCAGCTTGCCGTTCGAGGCCGCCGTCAACGGCGCCGGCACGGTAATAGCTATGTCGGCTGAATCGGCTTTGTCCGAGGGATCGTTCTTGCAAGGCCACCATTGACTCGCGGTGAACGGCACACCGTAGCTCGAGATCGCGGGCTGGCCGTTACGCTCCGCGAAGGTGAATCCTTTGCCTTGCGGAGTCCCGTGGTAAGTCACGGTGATCGAGAGCGGCTTGCCTGGCTGCGGCGGTTCCTTCACGGCGACGACGATCCGATCGTCCTGGCGCTGGAAATCCGCCGGCGTGCCATCGAGCGACACCGCATCGACGGTGAGCGCACGCGACAGATCCAGAGAGAGTTGCGTCGGTGCGCTCGCAAGTAGCTTCACTTGCGTTTCGACCTCGCCGCGCAGCGACTTCGAGGCCGGATCCACTCGCAGATCGAGGCGATAGTGCTGAACGTCCATCGCTCCGGTCGTTTCTTGTGCGAACGCTGCGCTCGGCGGCACGAGCACGATTCCGACCACAGCGGCGAGGATTTTCATCGATGAAGCGTGCGTCAGCGCTAACCCAGGCGGAAGCGCCATATTCGACGCAGTGGCTGGGCCACTTCGTCAGTCGATGGTGACGGGTGCGGATTCCGACGGGCCGATGCGTCCGAGCAGCGGCAGCTTGATCGAGAGGCTGAGCGGATCGATGCCGAACGTCAGCCCGAGCAGGTTCACTTCGAGGCCTTCCTCCCAACCCGCAGCAACTCCAGCCACGCCGAGCAGATTCAGCTGACCGCCAGTGCCGCTCGGCATCATCGCGACGGGCACGATGCCGAGATAGTCCTTGCCGATCGCCGTCGGCGGCAAGTCGACGCGCAGCTCGGGAACCTCGCGCAACACGAATGCAGTGAACGTGTTCGAGTTCGGTCCGGGCCAGGCGTGATAGGTGCCGGGATAGGGATAGCGGAGCACGGCTGCCTCGATGCGAGTGATGAGCGCATCGACGCCAGGTCCGCGCACGTCTCGCAACAGCTCGGGATACGCACCGAACCATCGCTCATCCGGCGCGCGCACGCGCGAGACCACGACAGTGCCGGTCCGCCGCAAGCGATAGCCGATGACTTCGTGAATCGTGAAGTGCTCGGCTTTGCTCGGCTTCACCGCAATCCACGTGTGCACGCCGAAGTAGCCGCGCCAACTCACGGTGCGGGCTGCGTAGACCTGCACTACTGCTTCCGGCGTCGTCGCCGGATCCGGCGCAAGTCCGACCGGCTCGCGACTCGCCGTGCGCCAGTCTGAGCCGCCCAACTGTCCCGAGCGGCCGATGTACGTCGTCGAGCACGCGGCGTACAGCGGCAGCAGCAGGATCCAGATGAGGCGACGACCCGGCTTCATGATCAGCCCGAATCCTAACGCCCGAGCGCCTCGTCCTCCAGCCGCTTCTCGAACCTCTGCCTGCCCGCCGCGGCGTAGCGCTGGCACGCCGAAGAGTCGATGAGCTGACTGCGGTCGCCGTCGCCCTGCGGACCGATCGCAGTCAGCAGGCCGGTGAAATCCGGGTGCGCCGCGATGAGGATGTCGCACGGCACGGCGGCGATGGTTGCAATGCTTGCTCTGATGTCGCTCGATGCGTTCGGATAGCGCGGGTCGCCCGAATACCTGAAAGAGTCGTCCGAGATTGCGTTCAGGCTGTCACCGTAGACGATGTTCAGGCAGCGCTCGGCCTCGCATGACTTCCAGGTCCACGAGGTGCCGCCCGGTGTGTGGCCCGGTGTGTGAATCACGTGCAGCTGCAACTTGCCGACCTCGACAGTGTCGCGCGCGCCGAGCGCCTCGACGCTCTTCGCAGCGGGATACGGCTTGAGCACTCCGAACTGCGGATCGCTGCGATCGACTTTGCCCGTTCGCAGAACCTTCGCCGCGATGTCGCTCGCGATGACCTTCGCTCCGCTCAGCTTCTGCAGCTCGGCGATGCCGCCGGCATGATCGTAGTGCACGTGCGAGTTCAGGATGACTTTGACGTCGCCGACTTTGAAGCCGAGCTGCTCGATGTGCTTCGCGATCACCGGCGCCGACTGCGGCAGCGCTCCGTCGATCAGGATGTGTCCGTCCGGGGATGTGACGAGAACGGAGCTCAGGCCGCGCACGCCCACGAAGTAGCTGTTGCCGAAAATCCGGAACGGCGCCTGGTCCGCGTTCCAGGCATCGCATTGCTCGCAGTCGATTGACGCGGCAGCGGCGAGGGAAGGCAGCAGGCAGATGCCAAAAATCCAGGCACGATACATGACGGTCACCTCCGAGGAGGCGGAAGCATAGCCTCACGGCGTCAGGACATTGTGATCAATTGTGGCCTGAACACGAACGCCGACGCTCGTGAACGACGGTCTCGATCGGACTGAAGCAGCCGGGTATGCTGCGGCCGCTGACAGCAGCGGAGCTCTCGGATGGGACGCTGCGGTTCCTGTTCGTCGGGCAACAATTGTTGGAGACGCCGGCGTGGCATTGGCCGGCACGGTGACGCATGAATACACGAGCGCTGAGCATCGCATTGGTCCTGTTCACACTCGGCTGCGGTGCCGCCGAAGCGTGCGTCTGCGACAAGCCGGGCACCACGACCACTGCGAACTGGCTGCTGGCCACAGGAGCAGCCGCCACTCACGTCTTCCTGGCTCGCGTGACCGAGGTCACGAGCACTGACAAGAAGTCCCAGCTGGACCTGCGAGCGAAAATCGAGATCCTGGAGCGCTTCAAGGGCAATGCGCAGTTCGAGAGTCTCGGCATCACGCCGTGTCAGAACTTCGAGCCGAAGCAGGGCGACGTCCGCGTGTTCTTCGTATCGGCCGCCGGGATCATCGTCCCGTGCTCCGACTACCGGCCGTTCATCAGCGACGAGGAGCTGCTGCGCAAGCTCCGGCACTGATCATTTCTTGCCCCACCGCCAGGCCAGCGGCCTCTCCCCCTTCCACACGACGATCGCGATCAGAATGACCGTGGCGATCGCCAGCCACGTGAGAAACCCGCCAACGTCATCCTGCGGCCGGGAGTAGCGGATCGCGACGAAGATCGCTGCGAAGTACAGGACCAGGACGGCCCAGCCCTGCCAGCGAACGGGCAAGCCCCAGCCCCAGCCGTACAGTTTGACCGCGAACCAGTAGCCCGGCTTTTCCTGTTCCATGACTACTCCGACCTCGGAATAAAACTCAGAATCACGACTGCGACACCTGCGACCGCCGCGAACGGCGCCATGTATTGGACCACATCCGTCGCCGTCGCGCCGCCGCCGAGCATCACACCGGCCAGCATCGGCCCGAGGATCGAACCGACGCGACTCATGGCGACACTCGCGCCCGAGCCGGTGCCGCGCATCGCCAGCGGGTAGTAGGAACCCGCGACTCCATACAGCGCATAGTTCGCGCCGAGCAGGAAGAAACCCAACGCACCGCTCAGGAACAGGATCACGGCCTGATTGGTCGCTGCTCCCAGCGCCATCAGCGTTGCAATGACGCCGACATACGCAACCACCAGCGGAGTGCGCGTGCCGAAGCCGTCGACCAGCCGCGCGAACAGGATGCCGCCGGCGACGGCAACGAAGTTGAACGTGATCGCCACTTGCGGCGCGATCGAGCGATCGAATCCCTTCGAGACGACCAGCGTCGGCAGCCAGTTGAGGATCAGATACAGAATCAGCACCGTCGGCAGGAACGCCGCCCACAACAGCAACGACGGCTTCGCTCGCCCTTCACCGAACAGCGCGTGCCGGGTCGAATACCGCTTCGCGACTTGGTGCTGGCCTGGCGGCAACGTCTCCGACATGTACAGCCACAACGCGGGCACGAGCAGCATCGGCAGCACACCACCGACGACGAACAACGCACGCCAGTCCATGTCCGGCGGCAACACCTGCGTGACGACGGCCGAAAACCCACCGCCGATCGGCATGCCGCAGAACATGATCGCCGCAGTCTGCGCGCGCTTGCCCGGCGCGCTCAGCTCGGTGGCCATCGCCATCATGTTCGGCATCGCGCCGCCGAAGCCCAGCCCTGCCAGGAACCGCAGCACGAACAGCATCGTGAAGGTGTTCGCGAGTGCGACGCCAAGCGTGAACACGCCGAAAGCCGCGACGGCGCCGATGAACACCGGCTTGCGACCGACGCGGTCCGCGAGCCAGCCGCCCAGCGCTGCGCCGATGACGAGGCCGAAATTGCTGATCGAGAACACCAGCCCCGTCTGGTTCGGACTCAGACCGAACTCCGGGATCAGCCGCGGCGCGGCGACGCCCATCGCCTGGATGTCGAAGCCTTCGAGCACCGCGCACAGCAGACACAGCGCGACGGTCACGTTGACGTTCGGTGCTCTGGCGGTGGTCGTGGCTTCGATTTCCATCATCGGGCGTCGCCTGGCCTTCTCCCCTGCTATTTAGAACTCGTACTGGAAATTTGCAAACCACTCGCGCGGCCGCGCATACGCAATCTCGGCGTAGCCGCTGCCCGTCGTGAGCGAGGAGTTGCCGGCGATCGGATACAGCTCGTCGGTGACGTTGTTCACGCCCATCACGACCCGCCACGATCCGCCGCCGTCCCGGCTGATCTGCAGCTGTGCATTGACGGTCGTCACGTCGTCGAGCTGCGCGATCTCGCGCGTGTTGATCGCATCGAAGAATGCTGTGTCCTGATACGAAACATCGACGCGGGGCTGGATGGCAACGCTGCCCACGTGCGCCGTATACGCGATACCGACATGACTCTGCCACTCGGGTGCGAACGGCAGGCGGTTGCCCGCCACCAGGCCCGGCGGAATGATCGCGAGCGGCTTGCTCTCGAGCTCGTCGATCGTGGCGTCGAGATAACCCATGCTGGCTTCGAGCAGCCAGTCAGCCGAGGGCTGCCACGTCAGCTCTGCCTCCGCGCCGTCGATGCTCGCCTTGCCGGCGTTGGTAATGAACGGCGCAACGCCGCTCATCGCCGGCGGCGCACGGAACGGCCCGCGATACGTCACTTGCATGTCCGTGTAGTCGGATGTGAACACGGCCAGATTGAGGCGCACTGTACTGCCCAGCTCCAGCTTGGTGCCGAGCTCGAGGGTCTGGGCTTCTTCCGGGCGAAACTCCTGCAGCGCCTCCTGCTCCGCGACGCTCAGCGGCGGGTCGTTGAAGTGGCTGTTCCAGCCGCCGCCTTTGAAACCCTCGGCGTAGCTGAGGTACGTCATCGCCCGCTCAGTCCAGCGATACGCGATCGAAGCCGACGGCGTGAACGAGGTGAACGTGTCGCGATACCACTGGACCGGCACCTGCTTGTTGCTGGGCGTCGACAGATCGTACTGATCCGGATAGGAGCCCTTGTTGTCCTCCGTGTAGCGGCCGCCGGCGGTGAGCGAGAGCTTCTCGGTCACGTCGTAGGTCCACTGCGTGAACACGGCCCAGCTGTCGTTGTCCACTTTGTTGTTGTCGCTGTCGCGCTGAATTCCCGGCGGCGGCGGGTTGAGCTCGACAGTCGCGATGTCATTCGACGTCTGCTCGAAGTAGTACAGGCCGAAGACGCCGATCAGCGCCTCGGTCTGGTAAGTGAGCTGCAGCTCCTGGCTCAACTGGTCGCCTTGCACGTCGTAGAGCGTGTGCAGAATGGTCAGCGGCGTATTGTCCGCGTCGCGCGCGCCGGTCCAGCTGATGTCGCGATAGGCGCTGATCGACTTCAGTTCGAGATGCTCGCTGAGGTCGAACGCGATGTTCACCGAGGCACCCCAGTTCTCCAGCGTGCTCTCCAGCGGAAACGTGCCGTTGTTGGCGAACGGGCCGCGCGCCTGCAGATCGTTGGCGCAGCGATCGTCCTGGATCATCGGCACCGCCGGCTGATCCGGCAATCCCGGCGGCGGCACCGCGCCGTCGCTCAGGCCCGGACAGCCGGCCTCGAGACTCGAGACGCGTGGAAACGTTGCCGTCTCCGTCATCGCCGCGAACACGAGCGGGCTGCCGTTCTCATCCGACTTCGTGTAGTCGCCGGCGAACGTCACGCGCACGCTGTCGCTCGGCGACCAGATCCACTTGGTCATGCCGGTGAACGTGTCGGTGTCGCCGAGATCGGTCCCGTCGGTGCGCTCGACGTAGCCGTCCTGCTGGCGGATGCCGAACGAGAAGCGCGTCTTCAGCGTATTCGAGAACGGCGCGTCCAGCGCGATGAAACCGTCCATCAGGCTGTCGGTGCCGGTTCCGACGCGCACCTTGCCGCCGAACTCATCGCCGGGATCGGTCGTCGTGAACAGGATTGCGCCGCCGATCGTATTGCGGCCGAACAGCGTGCCCTGCGGGCCGCGCAGCACCTGCACCGACGCGATGTCGCGCAAGGTCATCGTGCCGCCGACCGCGTTGCCGATGTAGACGTCGTCGATGTACATGCCGACGCCGGGATCGACCGTCGACGTCGGATCGGTCTGGCCGATGCCGCGGATGAAGACTTGCGAGGACGAGTTGTTGCCGGCGAGCGGCGCGTTGTTGGCGAACTGCAGGTTCGGCACGACCTGGTCCAGCATGTCGGTGGCGAAGATCTGCCGCTCTTCGAGCGCGCTGCCGCTGAATGCGGTGACTGCGATCGGGGTGTCCTGGAGGTTTTCCTGCACCTTGCGCGCCGTGACGATGATCTCTTCGAGGCGCTGGGCCGCCTGCTGCTGCGCATGCGCAGTTGTTGCGAGCCCGACGCCCCACAGTGCGACGGACGTGTAACGCCACGTCCTCGCCCGGTTCTGATTGTTCATGTGATCCCCCTGCTCTCGCCAGTTTCGAACGTTGCAACCTACCCCCACACCTCCTGCGCGGTTTCGACGACCAGGCGCAGCTTCGCGATCTGCTCTTCTTTGCTGAGCATGTTGCCCTCCTCCGTCGAGGAGAAGCCGCACTGCGGGCTCAGGCAAAGCTGCTCGAGCGGCACGTAGCGCGCCGCTTCGCCGATGCGGCGCTTGAGATCGTCCTTGCTCTCGAGCGCGCCGCGTTTCGTCGTCACCAGGCCGAGCACGACGTACTTGCCTTTCGGCACGAAGCGCAGCGGCGCGAAGCTGCCGGAGCGTGCGTCGTCGTACTCGAGAAAGAACCCGTCCACGTTCAGCTCGTTGAACAGAGCTTCGGCGACGTGGTCGTAGCCGCCGGAGGCGGCCCACGCCGAACGGAAGTTGCCGCGGCACATGTGCGTGCACACGCGCATGCCGGGCGGTCGTGCGTCGAGCGCCGCGTTGATGTTGCGGATGTAGATGCGATGCTGCGCGTCCGGATCGCCGCCGATGCTCTTCACGTATTCGCGCTGCTTGGGATCGTTGAGGTACGCGAGGCTCGTGTCGTCGAGCTGCAGGTAGCGGCAGCCGCGCTTGCCGAGCTCGACGATCTCCTTCGCGTACACGGCGCTCAGGTCGCGCCAGAATTCTTCCATGCGCGGATACGCGACCAGGTCGATCGCCGCACGGCCGCCGCGGTAGTGGATCATGCTCGGCGAAGGGATCGTCAGCTTCGGCGTGCCGTGACCGACGACGGATTTCAGGAACTCGAAGTGGTCGCCGAAGATGCAGCGGTTCAGCCCGAGCCTGCCGGTCACGCGCAGCCCGGACGGCGTGAAATCCACATCGCCCTGGTCGCTGTGGAAATGCACCGTGATGTTCTGCTCGACCTTCTCCACGCCGCCGATCTGGTACATGAAGTCCATGTGCCACGACGCGCGGCGGAACTCGCCATCGGTGATGCCCTGCAGGCCGACATCCTCCTGCAGCTTCACGACGGCGCGGATCGCGTCGTCTTCGAGCGCCTTCAGCTGCGCGGCGCTCACGCGTCCTTTTCTGTGCTCCTCGCGCGCGTGCAGCAACTCTTTCGGGCGCAGCAGGCTGCCGACGTGGTCGGCCCGGAACGGCGGTTGGGTGAGTCTCATGACTCCTGCTCCCGGAGCTGCCTGTCCAGCTCGTGAAGCGTTCGATAGCACGGCAGCACCTGCGCGACGCTCGCGTTCGGCTCACGCCGCTCGCGGATCGCGGCGAAGAACTCGCGGTCCTGCAGCTCGATGCCGTTCATGGACACATCGACCTTCGATACGTCGATCGCCTGGTCCTTGCCGTCGACGAGGTCGTCATAGCGCGCGATGTACGTGCCGCGATCGCAGATGTAGCGGAAGAAGGTCCCGAGCGGCCCCTCGTTGTTGAACGACAGCGACAGCGTGCAGATCGCGCCGGACGCCGCCTTGAGCTGAATCGACATGTCCATCGCGATGCCGAGCTGCGGATGCTTCGGTCCCGCGAGCGCATTCGCCCGCACGATGTCGCTGCCGCTCTGATAGCGAAACAGATCGACGGTGTGCGCTGCGTGATGCCACAGCAGGTGATCGGTCCAGGAGCGCGGCTGACCGAGCGCATTCATGTTGGTGCGCCGGAAGAAGAACGTCTGCACGTCCAGCTGCTGCACCTTCAGCTCGCCGGCGGCGATGCGCTGGTGAATCCACTGGTGCGAGGGATTGAAGCGGCGCGTATGGCCGACCATGCACACCAGGCCGGTCAGCTTCTGCAACTGGTCCACGGACTCGGCGTCCTTCCAGCTGTCGGCGAGCGGAATCTCGACTTGCACGTGCTTGCCGGCCTTCATGCACTGGATCGCCTGCTGCGCGTGCAGCTGCGTCGGGGTCGCCAGGATCACGGAGCTCACATCGGGTTGCGACAGCGCGTCGCTCAGCTGCGTCGTCGCGTGCGCGATGCCGTACTTCTTCGCGACTTCCTGGGTCGTTGCGATCTGCCGGCCGACGATCGCGACGACTTCGACGCCGTCGACCTTGCCGAGCGCATCGAGATGCTTCTGCCCGAACGCGCCGACGCCTGCGACCACGACTTTCATCGGGCATTCTCCAGGATCATGTGACCGACGGCCGTGTTGGATGCGGGCACGTGATAGAAGCGATGCACCTCGCGCACTTGCGCATCGAGCGCACCGCGCATGATCAGCCACATGACCAGCTCGATGCCCTCGGAGCCCGCCTCGCGGATGTACTGCACGTGCGGAATCCTCGCGAGCGCCTCCGGATCGCCGACCAGCTGATCGAGGAATCGATTGTCGAACTCCTTGTTGATGAGCCCGGCGCGCGGACCCTGCAGCTGGTGGCTCATGCCGCCGGTGCCCCAGATCTGCACCTCGAGCTTCGCGTCGAACGAATCGACGGCGCGACGGATCGCCCGGCCGAGCTGATAACAGCGATTGCCGGACGGTGGCGGAAACTGCACGACGTTGACCGCGAACGGAATCACCTTGCACGGCCACGCTTGCGGCTGACCGAACATCAGCGACAGCGGCACTGTGAGACCGTGGTCGACATCCATGCGGTTGACGACGGTGAGATCGAAGTCCGACTGAATCACGCTTTGCGTGATGTGGCTGGCGAGCTCGGGATGTCCCTTGACCACCGGCACCGGCCGCGGACCCCAGCCTTCGTCCGCCGGTTTGAACTCGTCCGCGCAGCCGATCGCGAACGTGGGGATCAGGTCGAGACTGAAGGCCGTCGCGTGATCGTTGTAGACGAGAAAGACCACGTCGGGCGTGTTCTGCGCGATCCAGCGGCGCGAGAATTCGAAGCCCTTGAACAGCGGCACCCAGTAGGGCTCCGTGGTCTTGCCGAGATCCATCGCCGCGCCGATCGCCGGCACGTGCGAGCATGCGATGCCTGCGGTGATGGTGGCCATTACCCGAGCTCCGGAGCGCGGCCGCCGCGCAACATCATCTTCGCGTAGTCTTCCTGGCTCATGCCGGTCATCGAGGCCGCCGCGTACTGGAAGCTGTTGCCGTCGGTGGCGAAGATCTTCGCGAGAAAGTAGATGTTGCCGCCAAGCTCGATCAGCCGGTTGTAGTCGCGCGCGAGCACGGCCTGCTTCTGCTCTTCGCTCATCTGCCACTCGTCCAGGTACGCACGCTGGTTCGCCTTGAAGCGCGCGCGGTTCTGCGGCTTCATCAGCGACATGCAGAAGCTGTTGAGGTGATAGCCCTTGCGCGCGAGATCGGCGTCGAAGACTGTCGTGCCGGGAATGTCGAGATATGGCTTGTCGAGCGACACGGTTAGCGATTCCAGTAGAGGCGATGCGGGTTGTCGACGAGCAGCTTCCTGCGTAGCAGCTGCGTCGGGGCAATGCGCGGCAGCAGGTCGACGAGCTCGCCATCGTCCGGCATGTGCGTCTTGAGATTCGGGTGCGGCCAATCGGTGCCCCACAGCACGCGATCGGGAAAAGTTTCGACGATGCGCCGCGCGAACGGCACGAAGTCGTCGTAGCCCGGCGGGCCGCTGCGCGACAGGCGCTCGGCGCCGCTGACTTTCGACCAGATGTGCTCGTGATTGCGCATCAGCTTCACGAACAGCTCGAAGCCCGGCGCCGTCAGCGGCTGCGTGACGTCGGGCCGGCCCATGTGATCGACGACCACCACGGTCGGCAGCGAAGCCACGAACTCGTACAGCTCCGGCAGATCCTGCGCTTCGAAGTAGATGACGATGTGCCAGCCGAGCGGCTGGATGCGCTCCGCTATCGCTACGAGCACCTCGCGCGGCGTGACGTCGACGAGGCGCTTGACGAAGTTGAAGCGCACGCCGCGCACGCCGGCAGCGTCCATCTCACGCAACTGCTCGTCGGCGAAATCTTTCGTAACCGTTGCGACGCCGCGCGCCCGATTGTTCGACGCCCGCAGCGCATCGACCATTGCGCGGTTGTCCGCACCGTGACACGTGGCCTGCACGATCACGTTGCGCTCGAAGCCCAGGTAGTCGCGCAGCTCCCACAGCTTTTCTTTCGGCGCATCGCACGGCGTGTACTTGCGCTCCGGCGCGTACGGAAACTCCTCGCCGGGCCCGAAGACGTGACAGTGCGCATCGACCGCACCCGACGGGGGCAAATAGTCCGGCTTCTTCGGCGCCGGGTGATAGACGAGCCAGTCGCGGTCCATCTGCAAGCGGCTCATAGGTTCCTCGCCTTCAGCAGCGTGTCCAGACGCGGGTAGACGCGTCGCGCGTTCAGCTCGTAGATGCGCCGTTTGTCGTCCTCCGCAATGCGCAGCGCGTCGATGTAGCGCTTGGTGTCGTCGAAGTAGTAGCCGGTCTGCGGGTCGATGCCGCGTACCGCGCCGACCATCTCCGAGCCGAACAGAATGTTGTCGAGGTCGATGACCTCCACCAGCAGATCGATGCCGGGCTGGTGATACACGCAGGTATCGAAGAACACGTTCTTCATCACGTGCTGAGCGAGCGCCGGTCGCTTCAGCAGGTCGGCGAGCCCGCGATAACGGCCCCAGTGGTACGGCACCGCGCCGCCGCCGTGCGGGATGATGAAACGCAGCGTCGGAAAGTCGCGGAACAGGTCGCCTTCGAGGAACTGCATGAACGCAGTCGTATCGGCGTTGATGTAGTGCGCGCCGGTGGCATGAAAGTTCGGGTTGCACGACTGCGAAACGTGAATCATCGCCGGCACGTCGAGCGCGACCATCTGCTCGTAGAACGGATACCAGTGCTTGTCAGTGAGCGGCGGCGCCTGCCAGTGGCCGCCCGACGGATCCGGGTTGAGATTGCAGCCGACGAAGCCGAGCTCGGTCACGCAGCGCCGCAGCTCCGCAATGGAGTTCGCGATCGGCACACCCGGCGACTGCGGCAGCTGGCACACGCCGACGAAGTTCTCCGGATACAGATCGACGACGCGCTTGATCAGGTCGTTGCAGGCCCGCGTCCAGGCGGATGAGGTCGCTTCGTCGCCGATGTGATGCGCCATCGCCGAGGCGCGCGGCGAGAAGAGCGTGATGTCCGCGCCGCGCTCGCGTTGCAGCTTGAGCTGATTCGTCTCGATGCTCTCGCGGATCTCGTCGTCACTGATGCGGCCTGGCGAGGGCACCGGCAGGCTCGAGTCCTTGAGCCGCGCCAGCTGCCGGTCGCGGAACTGCTGGTGCGCATCCGGCGCGGTCGTGTAGTGGCCGTGGCAGTCGATGATCAGCATCAGTCGCTTCCCCTGCTGCGGCCGTCCGTCATCGCGTCCAGCATGTCGTTCAGGTCCTCGTGCGCGGCGGCCGCACGATGCGCCGCGGCCCAGTCCTGCCAGAGCGCACAGGCGCTGCTCATGCGCGGCTCGAAACCCGCCTCGACGACAGTGCGCGCCACTTCGCGCATTTCCTCGGCGCGACGCCGGCCGTGAATGAGCGAGCGGGAGATCATGTAGCGCGCCTGCGTTTGCCAATCGTCCTTCGCGAGCAGGCTGCCCAGCGAATCCAGCACGGCGCCTTCGACGCCATAGCGTCGCGCGGCGAGCAGTGACTCGCCGAGCAGCGCCTCCATGCCCTTCACGATCACGCTGCGACACATCTTCGCGGCTGATGCACTGCCGACGCGATCGGAGAACACACTCGCGGCGCTGAAGCCGAGTTGCCGCGCCAGCGGCAGAAACTCTGCCGCGTGCGGACCGCCGAACAGCATCGGCGACGACGCGCGCTGCGGATTGATCGGCGACATGATGGCTGCCTCGACATAGCGGCCGCCGGCCGCCTCGACGATCTGACTCGCCTCGACCTTGACGGCCGGAGAGACGGAGTTGACGTCGAGGAAGTACGCGTTGCGCTTCAGATGCGACGCGACCGAACGCGCCGCGACGACATCCTGAGCAGCAGTGACCGCGCTGATCACGAGATCGGCGTCCACGGTCGCGTCCGCCACGTTCGCGCTCGGCCGCAGCCCCTTCGCTGCAAGCGCGCGGCTGGGCGCGCTGTCCGCGACGGGAAACAGAATGTCCCACGCCAGGAGCTCCGAGACGCCGCGCGCGCCGAGATCGACAGCCAGCGCCTGCCCCACTTCGCCAAATCCCAGCAGACAGACTCGCAGACTCATCCGCGCCTCCACACGTGACCCGGCACGAACACTTCGCCGCGCAACAGTTTGCGCGCGGTGCGCAGCAACGCCGATCGTCTGACCTGGATGTCTTTGCCCTTCGCTGCGACCTCCATATCGACCGTGAAGAATCCGGTGGGGTGCTCGACCTCGAGCTGCTGACGCTCACCACCAGTAACGCGCGCGACCGCCGCGGCAACGGTTCCTGGAATGACGCAAGCAGTGGCCACGCTCACGGCGCCGAGCACGCCGATTGCCTCGTGCACGCGATGAGGAATGAACGTGCGCGTCGCAATCGCACCGCCGTGGCGCGCGACCGAGACCAGGCACATCTTGGGCACGGTCTTCCTGGCGACGTCGCCAAGGTTCATGCGCGGGCCCACTTCCAGGCGGATTTTCTCGACGCGCGCTTTGAGTCCGGCATTGGCTTCGAGCTGCTCCGGCGTCTCGCCGCCGGAAACGCCGAGGTCCTCCGCGCGCAGCACAACTACAGGCATGCCGTTGTCGATGCAGGTCACCTGGATGCCGTCGATCGTATCGACGACGGCACCGGTCGGCAGCAGCGAGCCGCAGCTCGACCCGGCGACATCCAGAAATTCCAACGGAATAGCTGCGGCCGTGCCAGGAACGCCGTCGATGCGCGCGTCGCCTTCGTACTCCACCTGGCCGCCGGGCGTGGACACGTGTGCAACAGCAACGCTGTTGGTGTTCACCATGTGGATGCGCACGGGCGTCGTCGCACCGGCGGGCTTCACGAGCCCGTTCTCGATCGCCCACGGACCGACGCCGGCGAGCAGGTTGCCGCAGTTCTGACTGTCGCTGACTGCAGTTTTGTCGACGACAACTTGCAGAAACAGATAGTCGACGTCGGCATCGGCGCGGGTTGAGCGCGAGATCACGGCGACTTTGCTCGTCAGCGGATGCGCACCGCCTACGCCATCGATCTGGCGCACATCCGGCGAGCCCATCGCAGCGAGCAGCACGCGATCGCGCAACTCGCGCTGCGCCGGCAGATCTTGCGCATGGAAATACAAGCCTTTCGAGGTCCCGCCCCGCATCAACGTGCAAGGGATCGCGGTCAGCATTGCGTCACTCGTCCTCGGAGTCGCGATACGTCAGGCCTTTCGCCGCGAGCCGCTCGCGCATGTCGTAGATATCCAGCCCGAGCTCGCCTGCTTTGAGGCGCTCACGCACCGCTGCTTCCTTGCTGTCGCGCTCGGTGGATCTGGCGAGCACCGCCTGGGCCTGCTCGCGAGCGACGACGCAGACGCCATCGTCGTCGGCTACGATCAGATCGCCGGCCTGCACGAGCATTCCGGCGCACACGATCGGCACGTTCACGCTGCCCAGCGTCTCCTTCACCGTGCCCTGGGCGGAAACGAACTTCGACCAGACCGGAAAGCGCATCGCCGTCAGGTCGCGCACGTCGCGCACGCCGGCTTCGATGATCAGTCCCTGCACGCCGTGAGCCTGCAGCGAAGTCGCGAGCAGCTCGCCGAAATAACCGGTGTCGCAGGCAGAGGTGGGCGCGACGACCAGGATGTCGCCCTCTGCACATTGCTCGATGGCGACGTGGATCATCCAGTTGTCGCCGGGTGGAACGCTGACGGTGACTGCGGCGCCGGCGATGCGTGCGCCCGGAAAGATCGGTCGCATGTACGGCGCCATCAGGCCGATGCGGCCCTGCGCCTCGTGGACGGTGGCGACGCCGATCTCGGCGAAACGGCGCGCCACACTACGCTCGACCCGTGGCACGTTGCGCATGACGCTGGACATCCGGCGGCACCCCTAAAGCTGCTGGCGCTGCACATTGTGTGCTGCCGGCAACCGCAGCGCCTCATTAGAAATGCGACTCGGGTATAAGAAACGGCTATAGAAGGAGTACGATCCGCCGTCATGGCGTCGGTCAATCTGCGGCATCTGCATACATTCGGCGAAGTTGCCCGCCGCGGCAGCGTCAGTGCCGCTGCGCTGGCCGTCCATATCTCGCAGCCAGCCGTGACGCAGGCCGTTGCTGGCGTGGAGCGCTATTTTGGCGCCACGCTGCTCACCCGCGGCAACACCGGAGTCGCGCTGACCCACGCCGGCGAGCTGTGCGCACGCCGTATCGAGCGGTCCATAAGCCATCTGCGCGATGCCATTGCGGAGTTGACCCGCGGCGCGACACGTAATTCCGACTCGGATGCGACGCGGCTGATGCGCTCGGCACACCTGAACGCGCTCGCCGCGGTCGTCGAGCATCGCAACTTCAGTCTCGCCGCGCGTGCGCAGCACGTTTCGCAGCCAAGCGTGCACCGCGCCGCCCGCGAGCTCGAGCGTCTGATCGGCGTGCCGCTGTTCGAGAAGACGAGCTTCGGCATCACGCCGACGCGTGAAGCGGAAAAACTGGCGCGACGCGCGCGGCTCGCGTTCGCGGAAATCGCGCAGGCACGCGCCGAAGTTCATGCGCTGAGCGGCGGCGAGTCCGGTCGCACGGTCATCGGCGCCATGCCGCTCGCACGCAGCTTCCTGGTGCCGACGGCGTTGCTCGAGTTCACGGAGCAGTTCCCGCAGCACCACGTCGCGATCGTCGAGGGCACGTACGAGCATCTGCTGGCGGCGCTGCGCTCCGGCGATGCGGACTTCCTGATCGGCGCGTTGCGCAATCCGGCGCCGGTCGCCGACGTCCTGCAGGAGCATCTGTTCGACGATCCGCTTGCGATCATCGTCCGGGCCGAGCATCCGCTGCTCTCACGCAAGCGCGTCACGGTCGCCGGGCTGAGCAAGTATCCGTGGATAGTGCCGCGAGCCGGCACGCCGTTGCGCGCGCACCTCGACAAGATGTTCACGTCGGCCGGCTTGCCGGCGCCGACGCGAGCGATCGAATGCAATTCGCTGATCGCCGCGCGTGCGTTGCTGCTGGAAAGCGATCGCATCATGTTGCTGTCCGCGCATCAGATTCACTACGAGCTCGCGGCCGGCCTGCTCGTCGCACTTCCGCATCCGGCCGGCGACGTCGAGCGGCCGATCGGCCTCACGATGCGTCACGACTGGCATCCGACGGACTCGCAGCGAGCCCTGCTCGATATCGTGCGCAGCTGCGCTGCGAAAGCTGCAGCGCTGCATGCGCAGCACGCGCGCTGATCACACTTCGATTACGAGATGATGACGCCGACACGCAGTCGGCGAACGTCCGTCAGTGTGTCGCGCGAATGCAATTGCTCTTGACTTGCGCATTCCAGGCGTTCCGCCAAATGTGACAAATGCTTGCTGCATGCGAAAGATTTGTAGCGCAAGCTCCTGACGGGCTTGCCGAAGCCGCAGATCCTGGAGCGAGGGACACCGGTGGTCAGGCACCCAATAGTGGGAAGCGCGATCCGACGTGGCTAGGATGCCCGCCCGGGGATTCGGATAAAAACTGTCACCTGGCAGTTCCTGCTCGCAACGGAGCAAAGAGGAGAAGCAATGGCCGTTTTGCGGAACAGCGCCGGAGATCCTGCCCGTCACCAGCAGGTGATCGAGACGCTCGCCAGGGAGAACAGCGCGCCGGTCGATCACGTGCGCGAGCTGTTCGAAAGCGAGCACAAGCGACTCGAGTCCGAAGCGCGCGTGAAAACCTTCGTTGCTGTCATTGCAACGCGACTCGTCCGCAACGTGCTGATCGCGGAGCGCAGCAGCTCCTAGCGCTTCATCCAATCCGGCGCCGCCGGATTGTTGCGCGCGTTGTTCTTCGGTCCCACGGACCACAGTACCTTGTCCTGCTGCACCTGCGCGGCGAAAAACTCGACGCCGCCGTTAGCCAGCAGCCACTCCAGTCGGAACGTGCCCCAGTTGACGCGCTCCGTGTCGGTCGTCTTCTGATCCCGATTTGCCCACCACTCGCGCGCGGCAGCCAGGTCGGTCTGCCCTTCGGGCCGGTCACGCATGCGTCGCAGCCAGCCGAACACTGCACGATGTCGCGACCGATCGAGCGGCAGGTCGAGCGCCGCGCCCGAGCCGACCTGCGGGTACAGCGCGAAGTCCGCTGCGCTGATCTCACCGCGCAGGTATTCGCGGTTCGCGAGTTGCGCCTCGATCCGGTCGTACATCGGCAGCAGATCGTGACGCGCGGCGGCGAGCAGGCCTGCCGGCATCGGCGGCAGCTCCGCGAACTTCCAGTTGCCGATCACCGTCATGATCGGATCGACCTGCGTGTCTGCGAAGCGCTCCCACTCGCGCACCTCGGCGTACTCGCGCGCACCCGCCGGATACAGCGGCCGCGCCGGGAACTTGCGATCGAGATAGCCGAGGATGTCCGGTGAATTGCTGACGACTGCGTCGTCGTCGATCAGCACCGGCACCTCGGCGCGCGGATTGAATGCCGGCACCTCGGTCACGTGATCGGCCGTGACGACCTCGAAGTCCAGTCCCTTGTACTCCATCGCCATGCGCACTTTGCGGCAGTACGGGCTGAGTGCCGTGTACGCGAGTTTCATGTGCCCACCTGGTCCAGCTTCATCACGATGGAATCGGTCAGAAATTTGTTGTCCGTGAAGCGCGCCATCTCGCCGACCTTCTTGCCCGGCACGAGGAACAACCGCGCCGACAGCGGCTTGCGCAAGCGCGAGGACATGGCCGCGACGTCGCGCAGGATCGCAGCGATCGAGTGCACGGGCGTGTCGCCCGGAATCGGCACGACGTCCAGACCTGTGCCGCACACACTGGAATACAGCAGCAGATCGCGTACTGAATAGCGGCCTTCACCTGCTCGCTGCGCGAGCAGCGGATCTTCGAGCACCGGCAGCATCAAGCCCGAGTAGCCGCAAGTCGTCACGCTGACTGTCTTCAGTGCCGCGGTGATTGACGAGCATGCGTCGAGCGTTCCAGCGTTGCCGAACGGCGCACGCGTCAGCGCTTCGATCGCCGCTGCGATGCTGCGATCCTTGCCCGGCGCGGGCGAAGTGTCGATGCCGACGTACGTCCGCTCGTGCTGTTTCGCGACCTCGCGCCCGAGGCGCTCGATCGGCGCCAGCACCTCATCGAGCTGCTGCTTCAACCGCGCGGTGGCGTCGTCTGCGGAACTCATGCCTTTGAAAGCGCGCTCGACCACGGAGGCCGACTCGACACCAATCGCCAGCGACTCCGGTCCGCGATGCCACCCGACCGGGAAGAACGGCGTGCCGGCGGGAATGTTCGCGGACGTTGCGAACCTGAAGTTGCCGATGCCGCCATCGAGCGTGCGCGAGAGCGTCGTCATGATCTGCGCAGCGACAGTAGTCGCCGCACCGTGCACCGCGCGCTCGGGCGATGCGATCACGACCGAGAACATGACCGAGCGCGTCGTGCCGATCAGGTCGTTGGCCCACGATGCGAGACTCTCATCGGCGCGATCCTCCGTGAGCACCGGACCGACGCTCAACATCACGCCGTGCTCCGTGGCGATCTTGTCCAGCTCGCGCACGCGTTCGAGCAACTGACCCCGATCGCCGGGCGTCGCGCCCGCAAGCCAGGGATTGGTGGCGATGCGCAGCGTCTGCACCTCATAGCCGGCGTTCACGAAGCTGCGCTTCGCGGCGGCGAGAAAATCCAGCGCTTGCTCGAGCCGCTGCGATTCGCCGCGCGGCGAGAGCTCGATTCCCGTAGTGAGCGTGCGTACGCGCATGGGCCTGGCGGCGGACGGGTCGTTGGAGGCGGCGAGCAGGTCGGTCATGGTGGAAAGGGGCAACCCCAGGGTTCCAAGGAGAGTTAGGATTTGGCGGCGCGAGGCCATGGAGCCGCATTCTACTCGTACGACGATGACCCTCAGGAGATGACGATGAGCGCGACTCCGAACGCAGCCGCGGCCGGCACTATCACGATCGGCGGCGACCTGACCGTCAACCGCCTCGGGTACGGTGCGATGCGGCTGACAGGGCCCGGCATCTGGGGCGAGCCGAAGGATCCGCAGAACGCGCGCCGAGTGCTGCAACGTGCGCTGGAGCTCGGCATCAACTTCATCGACACGGCGGACGCCTACGGTCCCGACGTGAACGAGCGCCAGATCGCGCAGACGCTGCATCCGTATCCGAAGGGTCTCGTGATCGCAACCAAGGGCGGCCTCATCCGCCCCGGCCGCGATCAGTGGGAACGGCGCGCCAGCCGGGCGCATCTGCGCCAGGCGTGCGAAGCGAGTCTCAAGCGTCTGCGCGTCGAGCGCATCGATCTGTATCAGCTGCACGCGCCCGATGCGCGCGTACGCGTCGAGGATTCGGTAGGCGAGCTGGCAAAGCTGCAGCAGGAAGGCAAGATCCGGCACATCGGCGTTTCGAACTTCAGCGTCGCGGAACTGGAGCGCGTCGCGGGCATCGCGAACATCGTATCGGTGCAGAATCGCTACAACGCCAGCGACCGGCATTCGGACGACGTCATCGCCTACTGCGAGCAGCGCAAGATGGCATTCATTCCGTGGTATCCACTGGCCGCCGGCGAGCATGCCGGCCGCGATGCCGGCTCAGACGAGCTGAACCGCATCGCGAAACAGCACTCCATGACACCGGCGCAGGCGGCGCTCGCCTGGCTACTGGCGCGCTCGCCGATCATGCTGCCGATCCCGGGCACGTCGTCGGTCGCGCACCTCGAAGAAAACGTCGCGGCAGCGGGAATTACGCTCGGATGAGCCGGCGCGGTGTCGGAATCGGTCGGCCTGCCCCGTCCTTGGGGTGGAGCCCTCCTGGAGTGGGTGAATTCGCATGCTCTATTCGATCCTGATCTACGTACCGGAAGACCTGGTCGACGCGATGTCGACCGACGAGATGGACGCGCACATCGCCAAGCACCTGCGCGTGCACGACCAGCTGCGCGCCGAGGAGCGCCTCGGCCCGGTCGTGCGCCTGATGCCGACGACGACCGCGGTGCAGCTGCGCACGACGAGTACGCCGCACGTGATCGACGGACCGTTCACGGAGACCAAGGAGCAGCTGCTCGGGTTCTACATCGTCGATTGCAAGTCGCTGGAAGCAGCGATCGAAGTCGCACGCTCGCTGCCGAGCGTGCGCACGATCTTCGAGATCCGGCCGGTGAAGCTGTTCTTCCCCGGCGGCGCCGTGAGTCCGATCCTGCCCTTGGATCAGTCCATCTAGGTCGGGCTTCAGCCCGAGTCGTCTATCTAGAGCGTCCTTGGCCTCGACAAGCGGACCCGTGGCTGAACTGGCCTAAATCACTGGATTTACGATGAGGTTCCGGTGGCTAACGTATCAAACGACTTGAAGTACCGCGCGTGCGTCAGATAAAGAGCACTCTCATCGGCTGCTTCTAACAGCACGACCTCATGATCGATTCCGCAGCGTCTCAGGTTGAGCTCAAGGCGCAGCCGCGCGTCCTGCGCCTCATTCACGGCGCTCTCCGGAAACGACTTCATGCTTCGAACCTTGCCGACCTGGCGTTCGTACTCAATTAAGAACAGCATGGTTCACTCTTCCCATTCCCAGTCTGACATCGTTGCCATAGCACGCAACAGGACGGCCTCTAGGGCTTCGTAGCCTTGTGCGACAGCCTGTCCAACCTCTATCAGCTCCGATCTTAGCTCGGCAAGCTCTGACTCGTCGTGTTCAGCCTGGCCGCGCTGGGCATGAACGGCAGCCAACCTTTGCTGAACATCCGCGTGCATGGTCGTCAACTTCTCCTGGGACATCACAGCTACCGAAGCTTGATCCAATAGGGATCGGATCGCCTCCGGGCCTCCGCCGTACTTGATTGATGGATCAATTACGTCAGCAGCTTTCTCTGAAAGCTCAGCCCAAACGTGCTGGAGCCTTGTTCGAATCTGAATCTCGATCGGCCGCCCGTCATGCATCGCAACCAGATGAACCGATCGATATCCATGACTAGGCTTTAGTCTCCTATCGACGATCGATCCGACGTTGAGACTCATCCGCAAGACATCCACGACCGCATCCTGGACATGTACATCCGCAACTACCAATCGACAGCCCGCAATGTCCTGCATCTGACTCAGTCGAATACTCTCACGTTGAAGCTTGTCGCGAATCGCCGATGTGGACTTTGCTGGCCGCCCTGTGGGCTGCAAGTCCATACGCGTGCGCACCACCCCTACTACTGCTTCGTATGGCCCCTGGAATGAGCGTCGATACTGATCGAGCAGCAGCAAGTCCGCCTCGCTAACCTCGCCGGATCGCAGTCGTTCGCCGAGACGATCGATCTGCGATTTTGCGAATCCTTGTTGCATTGATGCGTGCTGCCGCAGCCGAGTTTGTCGGTGAGTCTGAGACTCTCATCCTACGCCTTCACCGATCGGCAGTTAGGGGCCAGAGTCTAAATTTAGTGTCCAGTTCCGGTCCCGACTGCGCGCGGCACCTTGAACAGCTTGCGCAGGAACACCGTTTCCACTTCGCGCCGCAGATCGTTGTTCGGCTTCTTCAGGAAGCCATGGCCCTCGTCGGCAAACACCACGTACCAGGTCTCGACGCCGTTGGCGCGAATCCCCGCGACGACCTGGTCCGACTCCGACTTCGGCACGCGCGGATCGTTCGCGCCCTGCATCACCAGCATCGGCCTGGTGATCTTCGCGACGTTCGCCAGCGGCGCGATGCGCTTGAAGACAGCCTGCATCTTCGGATCGCGCTCGTCGCCGTACTCTGCGCGGCGATTGTCGCGGCGATACGCCTCGGTGTTCTTGAGGAACGAAGCGAAGTCGCTGATGCCGTAGCGCTCGACGCTGCCGACCAGGCGATCGGCGTAATGCGTGCTCACCGCCAGCGACATGTAACCGCCGTACGACTGCCCGTAGACCGCGACACGGTTCTTGTCGAGATTCGGCTGCTGCGCAATCCAGTCGAGCAGCGCGCCGATGTCCTTGACGCTGTCCTCGCGCTTCTCGGCATTGTCGAGATCCGCATAGCGCCGGCCGTAACCGGTGCTGCCACGGACGTTCGGCAGAATCACAGTAGCGCCGAGCACGCCCGCGAAATACTGCGCGCCGACGTTCCACGACGGCCGCGTCTGCCCTTCCGGGCCGCCATGGATGTCCATGATCACCGGCGTGCGGAAGTCGGCAGCGATGCCAGCCGGACGATACACGAGCGCCGAGACCGTCTGGCCGTCGAACGACTTGAAGCGCACCAGCTGCGGCTCCGCGAGCTTCGCGGGATCGAGTCCGCCGAGCTCCGAGCTCGTCCAGCGCGTGAGACTCGCGCCGGTGACGTCCCAGGTCCACACGTCGCCGGCCGAAGTAGCCGTCGACAGGTCGAATGCAAGCTTGCTCTTGTCCGGCGAGAACCCCATGTTCTGCAGCACGCCGCGCGGCAGCTGCGGCTGCGGCAGCGCGCGGCGCGTGACGAGGTCGCGGACCACGACGTTCGAGAAGCCGTCCTCGTTCACCGCGTACGCCAGCAGGCGATCGTCGTCGGAGATCGTGAAGGTCTCGACGTCCCACTTGAGGCCCGGCGTCAGCACCGTGTCCTTGCCGCTCGCGATGTCGATCTGCACCAGCCTGCCGAAGTCGCTGTTCCTGTCGGAGATCACGTAGACGCTGCGGCCGTCGCGGGAGAAGCGCGCATTCGCGTAGCGCACCTTGCCGGCCTTCGGCGCGATCTCCGTCGCTTTGCCCGAGGCGAGATCGAGCACGAACAATTTCGACTCGCGATTGGAGATGCTGCGCGTGAACAGCAGCTGCGCGCGGTCCGCGGAGATATCGTCGGGCGCAACCGAGCCGGCTTCGCGATAGACGCTCTTCGCACTGCCGGCGTTGGCAGGATCGGCGACGTAGATCGCATATTCGCCCGAACCCTTGGTCGCACGTGACCACGCGATCATCTGCCCGTCCGGGCTGAAAGCGGCCGACTGATTGCGAGTGCCGGGCTCGGTCAGCTGCACCGGGTCGCCGGTGAGGCCGGCGGCGTAGATCTGGAACCACTCATCGCCGCCCGTATCGCGCACGAACACGAAGCGCTGAGTGCCCGGAATTGCGCTGGCGCCCGCGACGGGCTCGCTCTGGAACGTGATCTGCGTGCGATCGCCGCCCGGCGTCGTCACGCGATGAATCTGCTGGGTCGAGCCGAAGCGCGTCGCGATGAGGATGGAGCCGTCGGGCAGCCAGTCCTGGAATGCAGCGGCGCGATAGTTCTGGTAGCGCTGCACGGCCACAGTCACCTCCGCGGGAATCTCCGGTACGTTTTGCAACGTCGCCGTGCCGGACTGGCGGGTCGCGATCGTTGCGCTAGTCTGCGCGAGCGCGCCGGCGGCGCAGAGAGAGACGGCTACGGAGCAGGCAAGCAGCAGGCGCATGGCGAACCCTCGGCGTACAGAGGGCGGCCATTGTAGGGAGAAGAAGAGTCGGGCTAAAGCCCGACCTACCGAAGAGCTGTAGGTCGGGCTTCAGCCCGACTCGTCCTTTCGCATCAACGTGCTCTTGCCGAACAGCGACTCGATCAGATCCACCGCGAGATGCGCCGTCTTGTTGCGCACGTCCAGCGCCGGGTTCAGCTCCATCACGTCCAGCGATGCGAGGCGGCCGGTGTCCGCGATCATCTCCATGCACAACTGCGCTTCGCGGTACGTCGGGCCACCGGGGATCGTGGTGCCCACGCCGGGCGCAATGTCAGGGTCGAGGAAATCGACGTCGAAGCTGACGTGCAGGTGCGTGTCCGCATCCAGGCCCGCGAGCGCCTGCTGCATCGTATGCCGCATGCCCCACTCGTCGATGTAGCGCATGTCGAACACTTCGAGCCCCTGCTCGTGCACGAACTTCTTCTCGCCCTGGTCGACGCTGCGGATGCCGATCTGCCGCATCGCCTTCGGCGAGATCGCCGGGTTCACGCCGCTCAGCGTCGTCAGCTCGCGCGGGCCGAAGCCGCACAGGCACGCGACCGGCATGCCGTGAATGTTGCCGCTCGGCGAAAGCTCCGAGGTGTTGAAGTCCGCATGCGCGTCGAGCCACAGCACGCGCAACTTCTTCTTGGTGTCGCGGCAATGGCGCGCAACGGCGCTGATCGAGCCGATTGCGAGGCAGTGATCGCCGCCGAGCAGCACCGGCAGCCGCGAATGCGCGAGCTCCGCGCGAATCGCTTCGTAGATCAGGCGATTCCAGTCGGTGACCTGCGCCAGATGGCGATAGCCCTGCGTTGCGGGCTGCCACGGGTTCGCGGGTCCGGTGAGATTGCCGCGGTCCACGACCTCGAGCCCGCGACTGCGCAGCGCTTCCTGCAGGCCCGCAACCCGCAGCGCTTCCGGGCCCATCGAGGCGCCGCGATCGCTGGCACCGATATCGGTGGGCGCGCCGATCAGAACTGCCGCGCGATTCGACATCAGCGCGCGACCTTCATGCGCTCACGCGCGGCCAGCCGGCCGGCGAGCTCGCCGAACAGATCTTTCGGATCGGTGAGCGCGGGCAGCAGGTCGATCTCGCGCTTCGTGCCGCGCTCTTCCTGGTGCAGGCGATGCAGATAGCGCAGCGCCGAGAAGTCCTCGAGCGCGAAGCCGACCGAATCGAAGATCGTGACGTCCGCATCGGAAGTGCGCGCCTGCGCCTTGCCGCTCAGCACGTCGGTGAACTCGATGACCGGGAACGAGAGCTCGAGCTGCTGGATCTCGCCTTCGATGCGCGACTGGGGCTCGAACTCGACGACGACGCGCGCGTCGGGCCGACGCAGGATGTCGCCGTGCAGCTCGGTCTTGCCCGGGCAGTCACCGCCAATCGCGTTCAAATGCATTCCCAGCTCGATCATGTGCGGCAACAGAATAGTCGCGTTGCGCTTATCCGCGGTTGCAGTCGTCACGATGTCGACGCCCTGCACTGCCTCGGAGGTCGAGCGGCAGCGCATAACGCGCAGCGCCGGCAGCTGCAGCAGCGCCAGATTGCGCTCGAGCTTCTCCGTCGCAGCGACATCGGTGTCGAACAGTCGCAACTCGCGGATCCCGAGCAGATGATAGAACGCGAGCGCCTGGAATTCCGCCTGCGCGCCATTGCCGATCAGCGCCATCGTGCGGCTCGAAGGCCGCGCCATGTGGCGCGCTGCGAGAGCGGACATCGCGGCGGTCCGCAGCGCCGTCGTGAACGTCAGCTCCGAAAGCAACACGGGATAGCCGGTCGCCACGTCGGCGAGCACGCCGAACGCGGTCACCGTGAGCAGACCTTGCGACGTGTTCTTCGGATGGCCGTTGACGTATTTGAAGGAATACAGGGTGCCATCGCTGATCGGCATCAGCTCGATCACGCCCACGGGCGAATGCGTCGCGTGACGCGGCGATTTGTCGAAGTCGCGCCAGCGGCGATAGTCGGACTCGATCTCGGCGGCCAGCCCTTCGATGAACCGGGCGGCGCCCGCTCGCGCCACCAGTTCCTGTACGCGCTCCAATCCGATGTAGTCGACCATGGGGATCAATCTCCAAAGCTGGACCCCATGTTCCGGGCGCGCGGACCCAATGAATAGCCAGAGAACTGATCAAAATGAGGATAAGATTGAGCGAAATGTCAGCATTGACTGGCGTTTTGCTCAACTCCGAGGCCGCTATGGACGAAATCGACCGCCAGCTCATTGCCCTGCTGAGGGAGAACGCCCGCGTCCCCGTGGCAACCCTCGCCAAGAAGCTGCGGGTGGCCCGGGGTACGGTGCAGAACCGGTTGGCCAAGCTGGAGGCTGACGGCACGGTGATGGGTTACACCGTGCGCCTGCGCCCGCAGGAGGAGGAGCACCGGATCCGAGCGCTGATGACGGTTGCCGTCGAAGGCAACAAGGCCGAAGCCGTCCTCAAGGCGCTGCGCGGCGATCCCGCGGTGGGCGCGCTCTACAGTACGAACGGTCGGTGGGATCTGGTCGCGGAGCTGCGTGCCGACAGTCTCGAAGCGTTCGATCGGGTGCTCGGCCGCATCCGGCTGATCGAAGGCATCTCCAGCACCGAGACGAGCCTGCTGCTCTCGACGCACAAGATGTAGATCGGGCTTTAGCCCGACTACGACTCGCCAGTGCTCGTCAGCTCGAGCGCGGCCTTGCGCTCCTGCGGCGACGGCGGCGTCCACTGGTAGATCCACGTCTCTGTCAGCGGCTGGTGTCGATGCCGCAGGAACAGCCGGATGTCGATCGGCTGCAGGCTGTCGTCCGGCGGCCGCACATCGAACATCGCGCGAAATCCATTGATCGATTGCAGTGGCCGCGCCGACGGCGTCTCGATCGTGCCGCGCGACACCGTCACAACAGGCTCGACCTCCGTGCTCTTCGCGAGCGCCGCGAGCTCGCCACCGGTGAAGTCGACCGCGAAGCGCCACGAGAAGTAGCGACGCGTCTGCCCGACGATGCCACCCAAGCCGGTGCGTGTTGCGACCGCCTGCGCGAGTGGAGGCGCGGCAGTCATCCGCGTGCCCCAGCACATGCGATAGCTGTACAGCAGCTCATCGCCGGGCTGCGGCGGCGCTGCGGGATTCCAGAAGGAGACGATATTGTCGAAGGTCTCGTTCGGCGCGGAGAGCTCGACGAGCTGGATCGAGCCCTGAGACCACACACCTTTCGTCTCGACCCAGGCGCTCGGGCGGTTGTTGTACCAGACACCGTCGTCCTGGTAGTGCTCGAAGTTGCGATCCCGCTGCAGCAGCCCGAAGCCGTGCGGGTTTTCGTCGAGGTACGAGCTGATGCGAATCGCGCCCGGGTTGGTGAGCGGGCGCCAGATCCACTCGGCCTTGCCGGTGCAGATCGCGAGCCCGTCGGAGTCGTGAATCTCCGGTCGCCAGTCGTTGGCGAGGCGGCGATCATTCTCGCCGCACTGATACATGCTCGTGAGCGGCGCAATCCCCAGGCGACGGATCGGCTTGCGCGGATAGATGGCGGCATCCACGTCCATCACTTGCGGTGCGCCCGGCGTCAGTGCGAAACGATAGGCGCCGGTCGCGCTCACCGAATCCAGCAGCGCGTAGAAGACGAGCGTGCGCGACTCGGGCGCCGGCCGCTCGAACCAGTACGCGACGAAGCGCGGAAATTCCTCGACCTCCCCGGCGGTGTCGATTGCGAGCCCTCGCGCCGACAACCCGAACTGCTTCGAGTCGCTGCCCCGCGCGCGGAAGTAGCTGGCGCCGAGGAACACCGCGATGTCCTGCTCCCAGTTGGTCGCGGTGTGCACGCGAAAGCCGGCGAACGACAACTCCGGCCGTAGCTTGCGCGTGTCGATACCGCTGCCGGCGAATTCGAACATGTCCGGTCGGTAGCCGATCGGGCGCGCGGCGCCGTCGACGATCTCGTACAGGTCGACCGGCTCCCTGAAGCCGCGGCCCCAATGAAAGAACTCGAGACGAAACACGCTATCGCTTTGCGCCCACAGCGCGTGATCGTGACGGAAGCGGATCGCCTGGTACTGGTCGTACGTCAGTGCGCGCAGGAAATCCGGCGCCAGATGTTGCGGCGGGAGGTACTCAGTGCCGGCCAGCGCGCGTGCTTGTCCCTTCAGGCCGGCGTAGTCGAACGGCCGCGCCGCGCTGGCGCGCTCGGCGGCGGCAAGGTCGGTTGACGAGAGAACGCTGAGGGCAAGAGCCGAGTGCAGGAAATCGCGTCGTCGCATTGAGCATGCGTAACGACGGAGCTCGCGTTTTGATCCCGCCGACGGCGTACTGTAACGATTTCGCAACGACCGCAACGCAGAAGGGGTGCGCCATGAGTGGCTACCAGATCTCGTTCTACACGACGCTCGGCCGTGCGCTGCAGGGCACGCATGTCAAAGACTGGCTGATTGGAGTGGCGCGCCAGCTGGGCATTCCGGGCGCGACGGTTTTCGCGGGACTCGAGGGCTACGGTCACGACCGGCGGCTGCACTCCGCGCATTTCTTCGAGATGGCCGACGAGCCGATCATGGTCGTGATGATCATGTCCGCGGCACACAAGGACCTGCTGATGGCGCGACTTGCCGAGGCGCAGGCAGACATCTTTCACGTCGTGCAGGAGGTGGAGATGGGAGAGCGGCCGCTCACGCGGCACGGGCACGATTCAGGATGACCAGCGCGATGCCGCCGAGGATCGCCACCGATGCGATCACGATGCGCATAGTCACTTGCTCGCCGAGCAGGAGCGCGCCGCCGATCGTCGCAATCACCGGCACGCTGAGTTGCACGGTCGCAGCACTGGTCGCCTTCAGTCCCTTCAATGCCGTGTACCAGATGGCGTAGCCGACGCCGGATGTGAGCGCACCCGATGCGATCGCGTAACTGACGCCGGTGACGTCGACCGAAAAACTGGAAAGCATCGCGAGACTGAGCGCGGCAGCGAATGGAACGGCGCGCACAAAGTTGCCGGCGGTCGCCGACGTCGGATCTGCCGTACCCCGACCGCGCAGCGAATAAATGCCCCACGCGATGCCTGCGCCGACCATCAGTGCGGCGCTGTGCAAAGGAGGCGCGGAAAGGCCCGGCAACAGCAGCGCGACGAGACCGACCACTGCGCACGCGAAGCCGACGACCTGCCAGCCGCGCAAGCGGTCACCGCTCAGGAAGCCGTAGCCGATCATCGTTGCCTGAACTGCGCCGAACAGCAGCAGCGCGCCGGTTGCCGCAGACAGCTTTATATATGCGAGCGAAAACCCGGCGGCATACGCGAACAGCGCTGCGGCCGAAGCCCAGTTGCCCGCGAGGCCGCCCGCGCCACTGCGCAACTGCACGATGACCCAAAGCGTGAGCGCGCCGGAAACGATGCGCACCGCGGTGAAGGTTCCTGCATCGATCGTCGTGCCGGCGAGCGCAAGTCGGCACAGCAGCGAGTTGCCGGCGAACGCGAGCATGGCGAGGGCGGTGAGGAGGAGGACGCGGGAGCGAGACATATTGGTAGTTATTGTAGAGGCTGTAGGTCGGGCTGCAGCCCGACTTCTCGTTCTGTCCGGCTAAAGCCCGACCTACCCTGATTTCCGCCTGCGTTTCACCGGCGCCCGCGTCGTCTCGCCGCCGCGAATCCGCAGCGCGTGCGTCGACTTCACTTCTTCGAGCACGAAGTACGTCTGTGTGTGGCGCACGCCGCGGAGCGCAGCGATCTTGTCGCCGAGCACGCGCCGATACTCGTCCATGTCCTGCACGCGGGTCTTCAACAGGTAGTCGAAGCCGCCGGCCACCATGTGGCACTCGACGATCTCGTCGATGACCTGCACCGTGTCCTTGAAGCGCTGGAACACGTCCGGGTTCGCGTGGTCGAGCGTCACTTCGGTGAATGCCATCAGCTGCTGACCGAGGCGCCGCGGGTTCAGGCGCGCGAAGTAACCCTCGATGAAGCCCTCGCGCTCGAGCCGGCGCACCCGCTCGATACAGGGCGTGAGCGTGAGATTGACGGTGCGCGCGAGCTCGGCGACGGTCAGTCGTCCATCCGCCTGCAGCAGTGCCAGCAATTGGCGGTCCACGCGATCCAGCTCGCGGCTGACGGGCTCGACGTTCATAGCATTTTCACCTGCCAGCAGCGTCTCGTTTGGCAGAATCCACTACACAACTGCCGGTATCGTAGCACGATATGCTCCGCGCAGTGCGCGCGCGCCACACAGGTTCCTGCTGCAATGTTCGACAATCCTGCTTTCGATGCCCATGAACGCGTGGTCTTCGCCGAGGACAAGGAGGCCGGTCTGCGGGCAATCGTCGCCGTTCACTCGACGCGCCGCGGCCCCGGCGCCGGCGGCTGCCGCTTCTGGCACTACCGATCGAGCGCCGAGGCGCTCACCGACGCCCTGCGCCTGTCGCGCGGCATGAGCTACAAGAATGCGATGGCGGGACTGCCGCTGGGCGGCGGCAAAGCCGTCGTCATGATGGATGCCCGGCACCCGAAATCGCCGCGGCTGCTCGAGGCCTTCGGCCGTCTCGTCGACTCGCTCGAGGGACGCTACATAACGGCCGAGGACGTCGGTGCGACCGTCTCCGACATGGAAGTGGTCGCAACGCAAACTGCATTCGTCAGCGGCCTGCCGCGCACGGCCGTCGACGCCGACGGCAACCCGGCCCCGAAGACCGCGTTTGGCGTCTATCTGGGCATCAAGGCGGCCGTGCAATTTCAACTCGGTCGCAGCAGCCTGCGCGGCGTCACCATTGGTGTGCAGGGCCTCGGTGGCGTGGGCTATGCGCTGTGCCGCCTGCTTGCTGCCGACGGCGCCAGCCTGCGCGTTGCCGACATCCGTCCCGAAACAGTGCAGCGTGCGTGCAAGGAGTTCGATGCCCTCGCCTCGCTACCGAACGAAATCGTGTTCGAGCGCGTTGACGTGCTGTCGCCGTGCGCGCTCGGCGCGGTGTTCGACGCCAACACCATCCCGCGAGTGCAAGCGTCTATCATTGCGGGCGCCGCCAACAACCAGCTGGCGACGGCCGAAGACGGAGCGCGACTGCACGCTGCCGGCGTGTTGTATGCACCGGACTACGTGATCAACGCCGGAGGTATCATCAGCGTCGGGCGCGAATACCTGGGCGGCGCGAGCGTCGCCTCCATCGAAGCCGAGATCGGCAAGATCCCGGAGCGCCTGACGGAGATCTTCGCCCGCTCGCGCGCGGAGAACCGACCGACCAGCGAGATCGCCGACGAGATGGCGCGACGACTCATTGCTCAGGCCTGAAGCGGGGTTGAAAACAAGATGAGTGCTATCCGAACCCGACTGCACGTTCCGCGACAGCCGGCCCGCCCTGGCGAGAAGTCCGACTTCAGCTACGTGCAGATATCGCCGGCCGGCGCGGTGGCGCGGCCCGATCCGAACGCAGCGCTGGCCCAGACCCACTACCTCGCGGACGAAATGGTCCGCGTACTCGGCGACGACCACCGCGCCGTCGGACCGTGGGATCCCCACCTCGCGCCGTCCGACCTCGCGCTCGCGCTGCGCCACATGCTGATGACCCGTCTGTTCGACGACCGCATGCACCGCGCGCAGCGCCAGGGCCGGATCACCTTCTACATCAAGTCGACCGGCGAAGAAGCGGTGTCGGTCGCGGCCGGCATGGCGCTGCGCCCGACCGACATGACGTTCCCCGGATATCGCAACCAGGGCCTGCAGATCGTGCGCGGCCAGAAGCTCGTCGACCTGGCGTGCCAGCTGCTCTCCAACTCGCGCGATATGTGCAAGGGCCGCCAGCTGCCGGTCATGTATCACTCGAAAGAAGCGCGGCTGTTCTCGATCTCCGGGAACCTCGCGACGCAGTTCCCGCAGGCGGTCGGCTGGGCCATGGCTGCCGCGATCAAGAACGAGGACAACATCGCCGCGACGTGGCTCGGCGACGGCAGCACGGCGGAGGCCGACTTCCACTACGCGCTGCTGTTCGCGCAGATCTATCGCGCGCCGGTCATTCTCAACGTCGTCAACAATCAGTGGGCGATCTCGACGTTCCAGAGCTTCGCCGGCGGCGAGCTGAAATCGTTCGCGGCACGCGGCCCGGGCTACGGCATTCCGGGCATCCGCGTCGACGGCAACGACTTTCTCGCGGTGTACGCAGTTACCCAATGGGCCGCGGAGCGCGCGCGCATGGGTGCGGGCCCGACGCTGATCGAGCACGTCACGTATCGCGCCGCGCCGCATTCCACCAGCGACGATCCGTCGCGTTACCGGCCGAAGGACGACCACGAGTCCTGGCCGCTCGGCGATCCGATCGAGCGCCTGAAGTCGCACCTGATCGCGCTTGGCGAGTGGTCGGAGGAGCGCGAGGCGACGCTGCAGAAGCAATGCGAAGAGCAGGTCAACGCCGCGTGGCGCGAAGCGATCACCCACGGCACGTTGACCGACGGGCCGCGGCTCGACGCTGGCACGATGTTCGAGGACGTGTTCAAGGACATGACGCCGCACCTCGCGCGGCAGCGCCAGCAGCTCGAGGCGGAGCTGGCGCAGCAGAAGAAGGACGCGGAGAAGAAAGACAAATGACGCAGATGAACATGATTCAGGCGCTCAACTCCGCCATGGACGTGATGATGGCGCGGGATGCCAGCGTCGTGACGATGGGCGAGGACGTCGGCTATTTCGGCGGCGTGTTCCGCGTGACCGAGGGCTTGCAGCGCAAGTACGGCGCGCATCGCGTGCTCGACTCGCCAATCTCCGAGGGCGGCATCGTCGCCACCGCGATCGGCATGAGCGTCAACGGCCTGCGCCCGGTCGCCGAGATCCAGTTCGCCGACTACATCTACCCCGCGTACGACCAGATCGTCAGCGAGCTCGCGCGCATTCGCTACCGCACCGGCGGCGAATTCAATGCGCCGGTCACGATCCGCACGCCCTGCGGCGGCGGCATCCGCGGCGGGCAGACGCACTCGCAGAGCCCGGAGGCGGTGTTCGCGCACGTCTGCGGCCTCAAGGTCGTGATGCCCTCGAACCCGTACGACGCCAAGGGCCTGCTGATCTCCTCGATCGAGGACGACGACCCGGTCATCTTTTTCGAGCCGAAGCGGCTGTACAACGGGCCGTTCGACGGCGATCCGCACAAGCCGGCGATCGGCTGGAGCTCGCATCCGAAGGGCGATGTGCCGGACGGCCACTATCGCGTGGCGATCGGCAGCGCCGAGATCGTGCGTCCCGGCAAGCAGGTCACTGTCATCACCTACGGCACGATGGTGCACGTGTGCATCGCGGCCGCGGAGTCGCTCGGCATCGACGCCGAGGTGATCGATATCCGCACGATCGTGCCGCTCGACGAGGAGACGATCACGAACTCGGTGAAGAAGACCGGACGCTGCGTGGTCGCGCACGAGGCGACGCGCTTCGCGGGCTTCGGCGCCGAGATCCTCTCGATTGTCCAGGAAGAATGTTTCTGGCACCTGGAAGCGCCGATCGCGCGCGTCGCCGGCTGGGACACGCCGTATCCGCACGCGTTCGAGTGGGAGTACTTCCCCGGCCAGACGCGCGTCGCTGCGGCACTCAAGGCAACGATGGAGGCAGCATGAGCCGTCATGTCGTGAAGCTGCCGGACCTCGGCGAAGGCACGGTGTCTTCCGAGATCGTCGCTTGGCACGTCAAGGTCGGCGACCGCGTCGACGAAGATCAGCCAATGGTCGAGATGTCGACCGACAAAGCCGTCGTCGAGATGCCGGCGCCGGTCGCAGGCCGCGTCGTATCGCTGGGCGGCCAGCCCGGCGATCACATTGCCGTCGGCGCCGAGCTCATCGTGCTGGAGACTGCAGAAGGCGCAGCAGCGGCAACGAGTGAGGCACCGAAGAAAGAAGCGGCAGCACCGGCGCCGAAGGAGAAGGAGAAGGCAGCAGGTTCGCACCTCTCGCTCGTCCCGCCGCCGCCGGCCAAGCCGGCGCAGCCGCGCACCGGTCGCGTGCTCGCATCGCCGGCGACGCGCCGGCGTGCGCGCGAATCGGGCATTGACCTCGCGACGGTCGTCGGCAGCGGCCGCGACGGCCGCATCCAGCGCCAGGACCTGGACGCTGCAATCACCAATCAGAAGGCGCCGGGCACTGCGCCTGGTGCCGGCGGTCAGCAACGCCAGCCGCGCACCGAGACCGAGGAAATCCGCATTCTCGGCGTGCGACGGGTCAGCGCGCAGCGCGTCGCCGAGTCGAAGCGCAACATCCCGCACTTCGCGTACGTCGAGGAAGTCGACATCACCGAGCTGGAGCGCTTGCGCAAGCACCTCAACTCGAAGCTGCCGAAAGGCGAGTCCGGCTACACCTACCTGCCGTTCCTCGGCATGGCGTTGATCCGCGTCATCGAGCGTTTCCCGAAGTGCAACGCGCGGTACGACGCCGAGCGCAACGTGCTGGTCCAGCATCGCGGAGTGCATCTCGGCGTTGCGACCCAGACCGGCGACGGCCTGAAAGTCCCGGTCGTGCACCACGCGGAGGCACTGTCGCTGAGCGCGTTGGCGACGCAGATTCGCCGCGTCGCGCAGGCGGCACGCGACGGCACTGCCAGCCGCAGCGAGCTGAGCGGCTCGACGATCACGATCACCAGCCTCGGCAAGCTCGGCGGCATCGTGTCCACGCCGATCATCAACGCGCCGGAAGTCGCCATCATCGGCGTCAACAAGGCGGTCGAGCGCCCGGTCGTCCAGCACGGCCAGATCGCAGTGCGGCTGATGATGAACCTGTCCTCCTCATTCGATCACCGCTTCATCGACGGCTACGACGCGGCGGAAGTGGTGCAGGCGCTGAAAGAGCTGCTGGAGCAGCCGGCCACGATTTTCATCGACTGAGCGTTGACCTGTCATCGGCGGGTGTGACCTACGTCACACCCGGCAAGGTCTTTCGCAGTCTTTGCGACTGATATCGCAGCGGCGTGCCGCAATTCCGCCTACGCTGCCCACACGAGCAGCGCCTTATGGAAATCGCAAGCACCGCGCTGCCAGTGGCTCTCGCACCATGTCAGCGTCCGCGGCGATCCGGCAATTCCTGTTCGAGGCGCAACAGCGCGTGCCCTGTCACGCTTCAGCGTTCACGCCGCCCTCGCGCGACCACTTCGATTTTCACTGCGCCGGCGACAATGGCGCCGAAGTGCGCCGCATCCTCGAGAACGTCGCCGACTCCTTCCTGCTGGAGTGCCGCAACCGCGCGGACCCGTTGGTCAGCAACCGCGTGCGCTATGAAGCGAACGGTCCGCTGGTCGGCCGCTTCCTGGCGATGGCGATCCAGGACGACAAGGCGCAGCTCGCCGGCGTCGCGCTGATCTTTCGCACGATGGAGCAACAGGCGTTCACCAAGGACGACGCGCGCACTGTCGCACAGCTCGCGCATCAGCTCACGAAAGTCATTTCGCTGCCGGCGGATCCGATGACCGGTCTGCTGACCCGCAGCGGCGTCGAGAAGCTCGTCGAGTGGCGTCTCGGCTCGCGCAACGCGCGCACGGTTTCCACGGTGCTGTACGGCGACATCGACCAGCTGCACGTGGTCAACGACCTGCTCGGCTTCGAAGCCGGCGACCAGGTGATTGCGGCAATCGCGCACGCCCTCCAGCAACAGCTTGCCAGCCGCGATGCGGTGCTCAGCCGCTTGTCCGGCGACCGCTTCACTATTTTCTTCCCGGAATGTCCGCTGGATCGCGCGCGAGCGATCGGCGACGAACTGCGCGACGCCGTCAACGCCATGCCGCTGACGATCGGCGCCGACTCGATTCCGCTGTCGATCTCTTTCGGCGCCGCCACGGTGCGCGGCGGCGAGGAGCGCAGTTTCGACCACGCGCTCGCGGCCGCCGAGGTTGCGTGCAAGGCGGCGAAGGATCGCGGCCGCAATCGCGTCGAGTCGTACGAGGTGCACGATTCGAGCATCAACCGCCGCATCGACGACATCGCTATCGTCGGCCGGCTGCGCGCCGCGCTCGAGAAAGGCAGCTTCCAGATTTTCGGCCAGCCGATCGCCCCGCTCCTGCAGCCCGAAGAGGTGCGCCGCTACGAAACGCTGCTGCGGCTCATCGACGAGAAAGGCCGGCTGGTGCTGCCCGGTCAGTTCATGTCGTCGGCGACCCGCTACCAGCTGCTGCCGCAGATCGACCGTTGCGTGATCAGCGACGTGCTGACGCGGCTCGCGACGGCGAACCGCGAGCCGCAATTCGAGCCGATGCATCTGTCGATCAACCTGTCCGGTCCGACGCTCAGCGATCCGACCTTCCTCGACTGGCTGGTGGTGCAGATCGACAGCAGCGGCGTGCCGGCGGACTGGTTGACGTTCGAGCTGACCGAGACCGCCGCAGTGAGCAATCTCGAGCATGCGCAGCGCCTGATGGCGCGGCTGTCGCAGCTCGGCTGCCGTTTCGCGCTCGATGATTTCGGTACCGGCCTGAGCTCGCTCGCGCATCTCAAGGCGCTGAACTTCTCGGTGCTGAAGATCGACGGCTCCTTCATCCGCGACATCCTGCACAACGAGCGCTCCCATTCGCTGGTGCGCGCGGTGACGCAGCTGGCGCACGGCATGGGCATGGAGACGGTCGCGGAATACGTCGAAACGCCGGAGATCTGCATGCGGCTCATCGAGCTCGGCGTGCAGTTCGGCCAGGGCTACGCGATCGGACGGCCGCGGCCGCTCGACCGTATTCTGCAGCCTGAGCTGGCGCTCGCGAACGCGAGCTAGCGCACCCCCCAGCGGAACTCTCGGCGGGGCTCGATCCTTGAACGGAAGTGGTTCAAGGGAGCGCCGCGATGGAGACTACCCCCCGATCTGCCGGCAGCGGCTTCGCGCAACGTCTGAAGGAGGATGGCCGGCAGACGCTGGAGCAACGCAAACGCTCGGCGGCCAACCGTGTCGAGGGGATCGCGCAGGCGCTCGAGCGCACCAGCGCGAACTTCAGCGAGAACGAGCCGACCCTCGCGGAGCTCGCCGCCCGGCTCTCCGGCACCGTCAGCAATCTTGCGACACGGCTGCGCGAGGGCAGCATCGACGACCTCGTCGACGACACGCGCTCCTTCGCGCGCCGCAATCCCGTCCTGTTCATCGCCGGCGGCCTGGTGGCAGGGTTCGCGCTCGCCCGATTCGTCAAGGCGTCGGCCCAGCGCACGTTCGCGACTGAGACGGATGCCCCGGGGGATGCAGCGGGCGCTGAGTTGTCAACGGACGACGCGCCGACGCTGACGGACGAAGTTCAGGGAGGCTGACATGGCACAGCCCGCACCCGTACGCGTCCCGGACAGCCCGCTCGAACGCGAGTCCGCCGGTGGCCTGCTGAGCCGCCTCTTCGGCGATTTCGCGGCACTGCTGCGCAACGAAGTGGCGCTCGCCAAGGCGGAACTTTCCGAATCCACGACACGCGCCAAGGCGGGAATCGCTGCGCTCATCGGTGCCGTAGCGACTCTGCTCGCGGGCACGCTTGCACTGCTGGCCGCCGTCATCCTCGGCCTCGCCAAGGTCATGGAGCCGTGGCTGGCTGCCTTGATCGTCGGCGTGCTGATCACGGTAGTGGGCGGCGTGCTGTTGGTCGGCGCGAGGAAGAAGTTGCTCCCGCCGCACATCGAGATCGACCGTACTCGCGCCGCCGTGCGCAACGACGTGGACGTGCTTGCGAGGAGAACCTGATGAATGCAACGTCGCAACGACCGGGCGCGAGCAGCGACCCGGAGCAGCTCGAACGCAGTGCCGAGCAGATCCGTGCGGACCTCGATCGCACGCTCGATGCGCTCGAGCGCAAGCTGTCTCCCAGCCGGCTGCTCGATCGCTCCCTCGAATACCTGCGCGAGCACAGCGGCGAGCTCACACGCAACGTCGGTGAGGCCGTCCGGCGCAACCCGGTGCCGGTCGTGCTGGCCGTCGCCGGCATCGGCTGGCTGGTGGCCTCGTCGCTGCGTTCGCGCGGTCCGATCGGCGACGAGTCGACCGACGCTGAGCTCGACGACGATCTCCTCGACGACGAGCTCAACGACGAGCTCGAAGACGAAGAGCCGTACGCCGATGCTCACTATGCCGATGCTGCGCGCAGTCGCAGCGGCAAGTTCCAGGATCGTTTTGCGCGAGCAGCCGAAGCGACTCGCGAGCAGACGCGCCGGACTCAATATCGAGTCGTCTCTGCGATCGAGCGTCAGCCGATCCTGTTGGGTAGCCTCGCAGTCGCTCTCGGCGCGCTGCTCGGCGCGCTGATTCCCGCGACGGAGTACGAAGACCGGATCGTGGGCCAGGTCCGCGATCGCGCGGTGGAGCGTGCGAAGCAGATGGGCGAGCGGCAGTACCGCAATTTGCGCAGCAAGCTGGAAACGCATCGCGACCTCGAGGTGAGCGGTCGGGCTCATTGACGACCATGCGCACACATCGCGTCTCTCTATCGGCTCTCGCGCTGCTGACTGCCTGCGCGGGCGCGCCGAGCCAGCAGCACGTCGACGCCGGCAGCGGCCCGAACCCCGCGCTGCCGCCGCCACAGTCCAAGGCGATTCCGGTCGTCAACATTGCGCCTGCCCAAGGCTGGAGCGGCGACCAGAGACCTTCGGCCGCCGCCGGCATGTCAGTGGCGAGCTATGCGAGCGATCTCGATCATCCGCGCTGGCTGTACGTGCTGCCCAACGGCGATGTGCTGGTGGCAGAGACCAATGCGCCTGAGCGTCCGGAAGACAAGAAAGGCATCAAGGGCTTCTTCATGAAGCGCGCACAGAAGAATGCGGGCGCGGGCGTACAGAGTCCGAACCGCATCACCCTGCTGCGCGATATCGACGGCGATGGTCGCGCGGAGTTTCGCAGCGTATTTCTCAAGGATCTCAATTCACCGTTCGGCATGGCGCTGGTCGGCCGCGACTTCTATGTCGCCAACACCGACGCCGTGATGCGCTTCGAGTACCGCCCGGGCGCGTCGATCATCGAGGGGCGGGGCACGAAGCTTGCCGATCTGCCGGCGGGACCGATCAATCATCACTGGACCAAGAACCTGATCGCGAGCGAGGACGGCAAGCACTTGTACGTAACGGTCGGCTCGAACAGCAACATTGGCGAGAACGGCATCGAGAACGAAGAGCGGCGCGCGGCGATCCTCGAGATCGATCGTACGACCGGCGCATCGCGCGTGTTCGCTTCGGGCCTGCGCAATCCGAACGGTCTGGACTGGCAGCCGCAGAGCCACGCGCTATGGACAGCGGTCAACGAGCGCGACGAGCTCGGCAACGATCTCGTGCCTGACTACATGACGTCGGTGAAGGACGACGGATTCTATGGCTGGCCGTACAGCTACTACGGCCAGCACGTCGACGAGCGTATGCAGCCGCCGCGGCCCGACCTGGTCGAGAAAGCCATCGTTCCCGATTACGCGCTCGGCGCGCACACCGCTTCGCTCGGCCTCGTGTTCTATCGCAAAGACCTGTTTCCGCAGCGCTACCGAGGCGGCGCGTTCGTCGGCCAGCACGGCTCCTGGAATCGCAAGCCGGTCTCAGGCTACCGCGTGATCTTCGTGCCGTTCGCCAACGGCCGGCCGAGCGGCCAGCCCGAAGAGATCCTGACGGGCTTCGTCGACGGCGAGCAGAACGCGCTTGGCCGGCCAGTGGGTGTCGCAGTCGATGGGCGCGGCGCGCTGCTCGTGGCCGATGACGTCGGCAATCGTATCTGGCGCGTGACGCCGGGAGAGCGTGAGTTAAGCTCGCGCTGATGAGCGACCCGATCCATCTCGTCTGCGGTCATTGCGACTCGGTGGTACGCGTGCCGACCGAGCGCTTCGAGGAAGGGCCGCGCTGCCCGAAATGTCACCAGCCGCTGTTCGCGGATCATCCGCTCAAGCTGAAGGCCGCGAGCTTCGAGCGCCACATCTCGCGCAACGATCTACCGGTGATCGTCGACTTCTGGGCACCGTGGTGCGGACCGTGCCGCACGATGGCGCCGCACTACGAGGAAGCCGCGCGCCGCCTGCGGCATCAGGCACGCTTCGCCAAGGTCAACTCCGACGAGGAGCCGCAGTTGTCGAGCCGCTTCGGCATTCGTGGCATTCCCACGCTGATCGCCTTCCGTCACGGCCGCGAGGTCGCACGGCAGACCGGCGGCATGGACCTCAACGGCCTGCTGCGCTGGGCTAGCGGTATTTGAGGCCGGTGCCCGTGTTGAACACGATCACTTTGTCGGCCGCACGAACGAATCCGCTCTGGCGCAGCTGAGCGAGTGCCGCCCACGCCGCACCGCCCTCGGGACAAACATCGATACCGGAGCGCGAAGCAAGCTCGAGTGTCGCGCGCTGCATCTCCGCCTCGTCGACTGCAACCGCCGTTCCGTGCGTCTCGCGCAAAGCGCGCAGACAGATGAAGCCACCCAGGGGTGAGGGCACGCGCAACCCGTACGCGCGCGTTTGCGCATTGGCCCACGGCTCGGTGCGCTCGGCGCCTTCATGGAAGGCCTTCGCAACCGGTGCACAGCCGGCGGCCTGCACCGATACGAAGCGTGGCCGCTTGTCGCGCGGTATCCAGCCGAGCGCTGCCATCTCGTCGAATGCCTTCCACATGCCGACGAGACCCGTGCCGCCGCCCGTCGGGTACAGCACGACGTCCGGCACCTCGCCGCCGAGTTGCTCGACGAGCTCATACGCCATCGTCTTCTTGCCTTCGATGCGATACGGCTCGCGCAGCGTCGAGACGTCGTAGGCGTCTTTCGGACCGTGCTCGCGCAGGAACTTGCCGGCGTCGGCGATAGTGCCCTTCACGCGATGGATGGTGGCGCCATACAGCGCGCATTCGTCGAAGAACGGCTTGGGCGTGTCCTCCGGCATCGCGACGATGACGGGCAGCCCGGCACGCGCGCCATATGCCGCCAGTGCCCCCGCCGCGTTGCCGGCGGATGGCGCAGCGAACTTCCTGGCACCCAGCAGCTTGGCCATCGACACGGCCATCGCCATGCCGCGGGCTTTGAACGAGCCGGTCGGATTGCGCGCCTCGTCCTTCACCCACACGTTCTCCGCGACCGCGAGCAGCGGCGTGAAGCCCTCGCCGAGCGCGACTTCGTCGCCCTCCTCCAGCGGTAGCACCTCGCGGTAACGCCAAAGCGTCGGCGTCCGTGACGCGACGTCGCCGAGCTTCAGCTTGATTGCGCCGAGGTCGTAGTCCACTCGCAGCGGCATGCTGCAGCGTTGGCAGACGGTGAGCAGCGTGCGGGGATCGTGGCTGGTTTCGCAGGCGAAGCAATGAATACCGCGCAGGTACTTCGAGAGCCGGGGTGCGTTCATCCGGACATGATAACGCAAGGTCGCGATGGAACCGTGGCGGCCAGCCGCGGCTTAGAGCACGGTTGTCAGTCCAGACGACTTCATCGAGGAAAGCTGCAATGGCCCGCGCCACCCGCGCTCCCACCGACGACGACGATCTCGCGCCCGATGCGCTGAGCCTGCTCCGTCGCGACCATCGCCTCGCCGAAGAGCTGTTCACCGAGTTCGCGCGCTCGGCGCCCCAGCAGCTCGACCCGCTCGCGCGGCGCATCTGCAAGATGCTGCGGGTCCATACGCAGATCGAAGAGGAATTATTCTACCCGGCCGTCAGCAGAGCCCTGACGGACGATCCGTTGCTGATGCACGCCGAGCGCGAGCACGCGCAGGCGAAGCAATCGATCGTGCGCATCGAGTCGATGACTTCGGAAGACCCTGCGTTCGGCGAAGAGGTGACGCAACTCGCCGCACGGATCGGCGAGCACGTCGCCAAGGAAGAGCAGGAGCTTTTCCCCAAGGTGAGTGCCTCGACCCTGGATCTCACGGCGCTCGGCGTCGCGCTGGCAGAACGCCGCGATACGTTGCTGGATGTGCTCGGGCTGCATGGCGATGACGAGGAAGGCGCAGCCAACCAGCGCGAGACGCACGAGAGCGCCGCTCGGGCTGCAGCCCGACAGGAGTCAGGCTGAAGCCTGACCCACACCATCATTGCGCGTTGAGGTAGTGCTCGATCGCGTACCGCCCACTTCATTCGCCAGCGCGTTGCAGGCGAGCGAGTCGTAGCGGAAGTGGATGCCGAGGTAGACGCGTGAGAGCGCGCATTCGAGCGCGAGCAGCGGCTGCCGCAGCCTGCAGTCCGAGCTGAATCGCGAAAGCTGCTTACCGGGCCGCGAGCCTCCTGCGTTGCAGCGCTGCTCTGCTAGAGTCGATCATGGACTCGGCATCTGCCACAGGGAGGCATGCATGAATTACAAGCGTCGAATCGTCGCGACGACTGCATTGTCAACGCTCCTGGTGTTCGCACAGGCACAGGCGCAGGAACGGGAAGGCGAGCCGCTCGAACAAGTCGTCGTCACTGGCACTCGCGTCGCCAATCGTTCGGCTCTCGACACCGCAGTGCCGGTGGACGTGGTGTCCAGCGAGCAACTCGAGAATGTCGGCGTGACCGAAGTCAACCAGGCGCTGTCGGCTGCGCTGCCCTCGTTCAATTTTCCGCGGCCCGGCCTCGCCGACGGCACCGATACCATTCGCCCGGCGACGCTGCGCGGCCTCGCGCCGGATCAGACGCTGGTGCTGGTCAACGGCAAGCGGCGTCACGCGGCTTCCCTCGTCAACGTGAATGCCACGATCGGCCGCGGCTCCAGCGCCGTCGACCTCAACACGATTCCGACCGCCATGGTGCAATCCATCGAAGTGCTGCGCGACGGCGCGTCGGCGCAATACGGCTCGGACGCGATCGCCGGCGTGCTCAACCTGCGCCTGCGCGAGGCGCACGAGGGCGGCGACATGACAGTGAGCTATGGGTGGCGCGACTCGACCTACGACACGCCGACCGGCGCGCCGGATGACCGCTCGACGCTCGCATTGACGCCAACCTGGTCCGCGCCGCCGGTTCTGTCGCGCAGCGTCTCCGACGGCGAGACACTGACAGCTTCGGCGTGGAAAGGTCTGCCGCTCGGCGAGTCCGGCTTCGTCACCATTGCGGCGGAATACAAGGAGCAGGAGCACACCGAGCGCGGCGGCTGGGATGCGCGCCGGCAGTATCCGCTGCTGCCAGGGAACGTGCTCGATCCGCGCGAAGCCACGTTCGACCGCTTCAACTCGTGGTACGGCGAGCCGGACGTCGATCAGAAGACAGTCTTCGTCAACGCCGGCTACGACTTCGCCACCGGCGCGCACATGTATGGCTGGGCGAGCTGGCAGGATCGCGATGCCAAGGCGCCAGGGTTCTATCGCCTCGCCGACGATCCGTCCAACCGCAACGTGATCGAGATCTACCCGGACGGCTTCCTGCCGTTCATCGCGCCGGAAGTCACCGATTACTCGGCCGCGTACGGCGTGCGCTGGAAGCTCGGCGAGTGGGACATGGACTCCTCGCTCGTGTACGGCAAGAACAAGATGGAATTCACGGTCGAGAATTCGCTCAACCGCTCGCTCGGCGTAGCGAGCCCGACGGTGTTCGACGCGGGCGGGTTCGACTATGACCAGCTCGTGCTCAATATTTCGGGCGTGCGCGGCGTCGAGGTCGGCGCGTTCGCGTCGCCGCTGAACGTCGCGGTCGGCGTCGAGGCGCGGCGCGAAGAGTATTCGATCTTCGCGGGCGAGCCGGATTCGTACATCAACGGGGGCGTGCTGTTGAACGGCCAACCGACGGCGTCAGGCTCGCAGGTGTTCGCGGGATTCCGGCCATCGAACGCGGGCAGCGAGGACCGCACGGCCGTCGGTGCATACATCGACCTGGAAGCGAACGTCACGCAGAAGTTGCTGGCGTCGGTCGCCGTGCGCGGCGAGCACTACTCGGACTTCGGCGAGAACCTCTCGGGCAAGATCGCGGGACGCTACGACTTCACCGACAGCTTCGCGCTGCGTGCGTCGGTGCAGAACGGCTTCCGTGCGCCCTCGCTGCAGCAGCAGTTCTTCCAGACGACGTCGACTAACTTCATCGGCGGCCTGCCGTTCGACGTGACGACCTTCCCGGCAACTGATCCGGTCGCGCTGGCGCTCGGCTCGAAGAAGCTCGACGCCGAGGAGTCGCTCAACTACTCCATCGGCGCGGTGCTGCAGCTCGACCGGCTCGAGATCACGATCGACGCCTATCGCATCGACATCGACGACCGCATCGTGCTGTCCGAGAACCTGACTTCCGCGGCCGTGCGCGACTTCCTCACGCAGCAGGGTTTCATCGGCGTCGGCGGCGGCCGCTTCTTCATCAACGGTGTCGACACCAAGACCACGGGCGTCGACCTGGTCGCGAACTGGCCGTTCGAGACCCAGGCGGGGCGCTTCGACTTCACGCTCACGGCCAACTTCAACGATACCGAAGTCGAGAGCGTGCCGGAGACGGCGCAGCTCGCGGCGCTCAGTCCGCCGCCGGTGCTGTTCGATCGCTTCAACATCCTGACGTTCGAAGAAGGCACGCCCGACAACAAGTTCGGCGCGCAGGTGAACTGGGGCTTCGATCGCTGGGGTGCCACTTTGCGCGCGACGCGCTACGGCAAAGTGCTCTCGCCGGATAGCGCCGCGACATTCGCAAGCGTGGCCGCAGGCACGGTGCCAAACGACATCACGCTCGGCGCCAAGACGCTCGTCGATCTCGAAGGCCGGTTCAACATCACGGAGAAGATCCGCATCGCCCTCGGCGCCGAGAACCTGCTGGACGAGTACCCGGACCCGAACACGCCGAACGCGAATCCCACCGGCACGACCTCGTTCTCGAACTACTCGCCGTTCGGGCGGTCGGGGAGGTTCGTGTATGGGAGGGTGAGCTACAAATTCTAGGTGGCACGGACCGGAATGAATTTTCTTCTTCCTATCTCGTCGCCACGGCCACAGCAGCACACGCCATCGCCGCGCCAGTGCTCCGGTTAATCGTGCGCACCGCGCGCTCGCTCTTGAACATCCGGCGCGCACGCGCGGCCAGAAGCACGTAGCCGCCGAGCACGAGCGGCAGCCCGATCGAGATCACCGTGACGATTTCGACGAAGCCGACGACTGTCAGTTCTTCGAGCCGCACGACGGTAGGCAGCAGCGCCAGGAAAAAGATCGCGGTCTTCGGGTTCGCGAGCGTGAGCGCGAGGCTGCCGAAGAACAGCTGGGTGGGCTTCTGTCCGGTATCGACCAGCTTTTCTTCGGCCGCAACCGCGGGCGGTGCCGTCCACATGCGATACGCGAGATACAGCAGATAGACCGCGCCGGCGTACTTGATGATGACGAACACCAGGCGCGCAGTCTGCGCGAGCGCAGCCAGGCCGGTGGCCGCCACCGTGAACCAGATGATGTCGCCGATCAGAAAGCCGGCGATGAACGCCAGCGCGCCCTGCGTGCCGCGCGACAGTGAACGGGCGATGATCGCCGCGACGCCGGGACCCGGCGTCGCGACGGCCAAAAGGTAGACCGAGGAAAAGATCAGCAGGCCGTAGAAAGACACGTGCGCGCTCCAGCCAGACCGCGAAGGGATTGCTGGAGCTTAGTCTACTACTTGATCGTCCAGGTTCCCTCGCCGCTGCGGCAGGCGCGTCCCTCGGTCGTGCGTGCCTTGCCGTCCAGCGTCGCTTGCAGGCTGTAGCGACGGCAGCCGGCCGGGTCGCCCTTGACAGCCGCGAGCGGCGCCAGCAGGTAGCTGACGTGCGTCTGGTCGTTGACCCAGCGCACCTTCTGGCCGAGCTTCACCAGCTCCAGCGAGTGGCCGACGCATGCTCGATCGCGCTGGTCGAGGTCGCGGCCGATCTCGCGCCCGATGACAGCGCCCAGCACGGAGCCGACGACGATCGCGACCGCACGGTTGGAATCGTTGCCGACTTGCGAGCCGATCGCACCGCCGATGACGGCGCCGGCGACGGTGCCGATGTCGTCGCGATTGCAGTGGCCTTCGATGATGCCGTAGTCGTGCTCCCATTCCTTGCCGGTGTAGCCGACATAGCCGGGGTCGTGCTTCTTGCGCCAGCCATGAGCCGGGGCGTGATCGGGCGGATCAGCCGCCGCAGACAGGCAGAGCATCGCGGTGGCGAGTGCAATTGCGGATCGAGCGGCAAACTGCAGTCGGGTGAGCATTTGCGGGCTCTCATAGCGCGTGCGTCATGCGCACGAAGGAGCATATGTTCAGTCGCGCCGGCGGATGGATTCTTCGACGCAGGTCGCACTTCGAGCCGTGAAGCCCTGTGAGGGAACTTTTCCTACTGCAGCTGCGTGTTGAGGCGATCGACGACCGCCTGGGCCGGATCTCCCGGATACAGCGTGCTGAAGTCCTGCAGCAACTGGCGCGCGGTCGCACGATCGCCAGCGGCTCGCGCGAGATGCACCAGGGTCAGGAGGTCGGCACTGCCTGCAGGCCTGAAGCGCGTATCTTTCCGCAGCCGTTCGCGGACCAGGTCGAGCGCTTCGCCAGTGATGCGCTTCGCCAGCAGTCGCGGCAACAGCTCGCGCGCGAGTCGATCGGCGAGGCGACCGTCGGGCCACTGCGCAGCGCGTCGCTGCAACCAACGCAGCTCCGCTAACTCATCCTTGCTTTGGCCGACCAGCGTAAGCACTGTCTTCCATGCATTGGCGTGCGCGCCGCCACGCCACTCGGCGTAGATACGGTCGATCTCCTTGTCCCGCGCGCGCTCGTCGGGCGCGACCTCCTCGTCCGCGTCGGTCTCGATGCGCTCGGGCGTGTGCGCGTCGTCGAGTCCGATATCGAGCCGGCGCTCGAACAGCACGCCGCCGATGAGCGAGAACACCGCGAGCCAGGCATACATGAGCAGCGCGATGCGCAGCACCAGCGGCAGTGCATCGCCGAACGACGACTCGACCAGCAGGCGACCAAACAGGTACACGAGCCCGATGAAACCGAGGATCAGCAGGTAGTCGCCTTGCAGCCGCCAGATCAGGCCAAGCACCCGTCGCGGATTCAGGGATTGCACGACGGTGCCGGTCGCGCCCTGCACCGCGACGATCGCCGGAAGAATGGCGGCGACAACGCCCATCAAGACGAGTGCGCCGCGCTCGCCGACCCAGTAGCTCGCGGAGTTCGTGGCGTAGAACAGGCCGATCGTCAACAGCAGCATGATCATCGGGCGCTGCTCGCTCAGCGGGTTGACCATCTCGATCGACAGCACCGGCGGCTCGACCACGCCTTCGGCGAGTTGGTCCATCAGCACGAACGAATACTTGGTGAACCAGGACAGCAGGATCAGGCCGAGCGGGATGCCGACGATGCCGGCCTTCGCGGCGACCACCAGCAGCACGCTGAACGCGCCGATCAACAGCAGCGGCGCCGTGCGCAGCGGCATGCCGAGATAGCGGAGGATCGCGGCCGCGCCCATGTGCGCGACTGTACCGCAACTGTCGCCTACAATTCTTGTTTGTCAGGCCGCGTGCGCTTGCCTGTAATACGAAAAATCCGATCGCTGGGGAGGATCAGAATGATCGCCACGATGTCCCGTCGCGCCACGCTGCTGGCAGCCCTTTTGCTCGGCGCCTGCGCGCAGCCACAACCGGCCAAGACACCCTCGATCGGCAATCCGCAGGCGATGGCCGCGGCGCAAGCAGCAATGGGAATGCAGAGCGCCGACACCTCGAATCCTGCCGGCAAAGCCGTCTACGATCGCGTCTGCGCGGCGTGCCACAACAATCCGGAAGCCACGCGCTCGCCCTCGCTCGATACGCTCAAGGCGATGCGCTACCAGACGATCAGCTACGCGCTGACCAAGGGCAAGATGCAGGCGCAGGCCGCGGCGCTGAGCGCGCAAGAGCGCTCGGACGTCATCGACTACCTGGTCGGCAGGCAAGCGACCAGCGATGAGTGGGTCGCGAAAGCGGCGTGCCCGGCCAGCCGCGGCAAGATCGACCTGAGCGCGACGCCGACGGTCACGGGATTCGGTTTCGACACGAACAATCATCGGCATTTGAGCGCGTCGCAGTCCGGTCTGCGTACCGAAGACATGCGCAACCTCGAGCTCGCATGGGCGTTCGCCTTCCCGAAAGCGACGGCAATGCGTTCGCAGCCGGCGATCGTCGGCAAGACGCTGTTCCTGCCGGTGGCGGACTCCTCGCGAATGTTCGCGATCGACATCGGCGGACCGCCGTGCGTGCGCTGGGTCTACGAGAACGAAGTGCCGCTGCGCACGAGCCCGGCGTACGGCGAGCTGCCCGGCTCGAAGCGCAAGGTGCTGGTGTTCGGCGATCTCGGCGCGAACGTGCACATGGTCGACGCCGCGACCGGCAGGCAGATCTGGGTCGAGGCCGTCGGTCTGCATCCGTTGTCGCTGACGACGGGTACGCCGGTGTTGCACGAGGATCGCGTGTACGTGCCGATCTCGCAATACGAGATCTCGCTCGGCGGCAACGACGATCACGAGTGCTGCAAGAGCCACGGCGCGGTGAAAGCGCTCGACGCGCGCACTGGCAAGACGATCTGGACCGCGCACACGATGGAAGATGCCAAGCCCGTGCGCGACCGCGGCGACGGCAAGATGCTGTGGGGTCCATCCGGTGCGCCGATCTGGTCGTCGCCGGCGATCGATGCCAAGCGCGGCGTGCTGTACGTCGGCACGGGTGAGTCGACCTCGGAGCCGGCGGCGCCGACGACGGATGCAGTGCTGGCGATCGATCTGAAGGACGGCTCGATCCGCTGGACGTTCCAGGCGACTGCGAACGACATATTCCTGAGCGGCTGCGGGCGCAATCGCAAAGGACTCAATTGTCCGAAGGAGACTGTATTCCGCGACGTCGACTTCGGCGCGTCCATGATCATCGCGCAGCGCGCGGACGGCAAAGATCTGCTGCTCGCCGGCCAGAAGGCCGGCACGCTGTGGGCGCTCGATCCGGACAACGGCGGCAAACTGGTGTGGCGCCAGGACTTCGGCGAGGGCTCGCCGCTCGGCGGCATTCACTGGGGCATCGCTTCCGACGGCGAGCGCGTGTTCGCACCGATCAATCGTCCGTACGGCTTCACGCCGCCGAAGGACGGCGGCACGTCGCAAAAGCCGGGCATGCACGCGGTGAAGGTCGATACGGGTGAAGTGCTGTGGACGTACATCGCGCAGCCGGACTGCAGCGGCGATCGCGCGACGCGCGTGAAGAGTTGCGGGACAAACATCGGACTGTCGGCTGCGCCGGCAGTGATCGATGGCGCGGTCGTGGAAGGCAGCCTCGACGGTTTCCTGCGCGCGTTCGACGCGAAGACGGGCGAGGTGCTGTTCACGTTCGACACCGCGCGGCCGTTCGAGGCGATCAACGGTGTGACGGCAAACGGCGGGTCGATCGACAGCGCGTCGATCACGGCGGCGAATGGCTACTTGTTCGTGAACTCGGGGTACGGAATGTTCGGGCAGCTCGCTGGGAACGTGCTGCTGGCGTTCAAGGTGAAGAACGCGCCGTAGGGTGGGCTATTGGGTGTGGGTCAGGCTTCAGCCTGACTCTTTGCAATGTCAGTGGCCCGAGCCGATGAGAAATAACTCTCGCCAAGGCGCAAAGGCGCCAAGGCCGGAAAGAATCAACTGTCTGACAGTGTTCTTCTCTGCCTTGGCGCCTTTGCGCCTTCGCGAGAGTATTTCTGGCTCCGAGAGTCGGGCTGAAGCCCGACCTACACCATCACACGACCACCCAACATCAGCGATACGACACGACCGCCTTC